>Ga0182021_10000865_pt1 | contig 34243 bp, 35 predicted proteins | sample 612E3MmetaG_FD_120493 | JGI IMG/M metagenome (GOLD analysis project Ga0182021, IMG submission 120493) | Permafrost microbial communities from Stordalen Mire, Sweden - 612E3M metaG (Illumina Assembly) | ecosystem: Environmental > Terrestrial > Soil > Wetlands > Permafrost | place: Sweden... | reverse complement strand
TCACCAAGCCGACGGCGGACGAGATCGCCGTAGCTCACAGCCACGGGGACGGTGCGCACGAGATCGCGTCGCCCAGCGAGCCGATCGACGCGTCCAACGAGCAGAAGGCGGTCTCGCGGCACTGATGGCCCGTCGCCGACCCGCCTGTACGAGGCGTACGTCCTCGACATGGACGGGACGACCTATCTGGGCGACGACCTGCTGCCCGGCGCCGCACGCCTCGTCACCGAGCTGCGCCGACGCGAGATCCCCGTACGGTTCCTGTCGAACAACCCCACGCGCGACCCCGACATGTACGCGGCGAAGCTGACCCGGATGGGCCTGCCGACGGCCGTCGACGACATCGCCAACACCGTCGTGACGACTGTGCGCTAGCTCCTGGACCACCGTCCGGGCGCCGTGGTCTTCCCCATCGCCGAGGATCCGTTGTGCAGCGCTGAAGGCCGCAGAGAGCGTGTGGGCCGAGCGGGGTTGGACGGCGGCCTCGTGGGGCGTTAGCCGCATGGCAGGATGTCCGCCGTGCGATTCCTCGACGGCAGACCCGAGTACGACCTCACGTACAACGACGTGTTCATGGCGCCCAACCGCTCCAGCGTCTCCTCGCGTACCGAGGTCGACCTGACGAGCACCGACGGCCTGGCGACCCCGCTGCCCATCGTCGTGGCGAACATGACGGCGATCAGCGGACGGCGCATGGCCGAGACCATGGCCCGCCGCGGCGGCATCGCGATCCTGCCGCAGGACATCCCCACCGACGTCGTGGCTGCCCAGATCGGCAAGGTCAAGGCGGCGCACCCGATCTTCGAGACGCCGATCCGCGTCGTCGTCGGATCCACGGTCGGCGAGGCGATGACGCTCATCCCGAAGCGCGCCCACGGCGTGGCTGTGGTCGTCCAGGACGGCAAGCCCGTCGGCATCGTCTCCCCCGACGAGTTCGACGGCGTCGACCGGTTCACGCAGGTCCAGGAGGTCATGACCGGCGATCTCACGGTCGTCGGTACGGACGCGACGCCGCCGGAGGTCTTCGACCGGCTCTCCGCGCGCCACCAGAAGGTCGCGCTGGTCACCGACGAGGGCGGCTGCCTCGTGGGGCTCATGACGAGCAAGGGCGCACTGCGGTCGTCGCTGTACGAGCCGGCGCTGGACAGCAGCGGCCGGCTGATGGTGGGCACGGCGATCGGCATCAACGGCGACGTCGCGGCACGCGCGCGGCACCTGCTCGACGCCGGCGCGGACGTCCTCGTCGTCGACACCGCGCACGGCCACCAGGAGCGGATGATCACGGCCATCAGCGCCGTCAGGGACGCTCGCGACGCGTACGAGGCTGACACCGGCCGCCGGGTGGTCCTCGTCGCCGGGAACGTCGTCACGGCCCGCGCCGTGGACGACCTCGTGCTCGCGGGTGCTGACGTCCTCAAGGTGGGCGTCGGACCCGGTGCGATGTGTACGACGAGGATGCAGACCGGCGTCGGCCGCCCGCAGTTCAGCGCCGTCCTCGAGTGCGCACGTGCCGCGGCCGCCGTGGGCAAGTCGGTGTGGGCCGACGGCGGCGTGAGGTACCCGCGGGACGTGGCGCTGGCGCTGGCAGCCGGTGCCGGAAGCGTCATGATCGGCTCGTGGTTCGCCGGCACGTACGAGTCGACCGGCCCTCTGCTGAGCGACCACCAGGGCCGTCAGTACAAGGAGTCGTTCGGCATGGCGAGCGCCCGGGCGGTACGGAGCCGTACGCGTGAGGACTCCGCCTTCGACCGTGCCCGCAAGGCTCTCTTCGAGGAGGGCATCTCCAGCTCTCGGATGTACCTCGATCCCGAGCGACCCGGCGTCGAGGACCTGCTCGACTGGATCACGTCCGGCGTACGTTCCGCCTGCACGTACGCGGGCGCGCGCACGCTCGAGCAGTACCACGAGCAGGCCGTCGTCGGTGTGCAGTCGTCGGCCGGCTACGACGAAGGGCGCCCGCTGCACGCCAGCTGGTGAGTCACGTTTGCGCAGTCATTAGGGCAAATGCACACCCCGGTTGAAAACGGGACGAAGAACCGACGTACTGTGAACAGATCGGCTCAACGATGAGTCGGTCTGTTCGGCCCACACCCCGGGCCTCGAGGAGGTACCCCCATATGCCCACCACCCCCTATCGCCGTGCGGCCAGATTCGGCGCCATCGGCCTCGCCCTCGCCCTGGCGGGGACGGTCTACCTCGCGCCAGCGAAGGCCGACACGCCCGCCGCCGGATGGTCCACGGTCTTCCGCGACGACTTCAACGGAGCCGCCGGATCCGGGCTCGACCGCTCCAACTGGCAGTACGACCTCGGCCACAGCTACGCCGGGGGTGCCTGGAACTGGGGCACCGGCGAGGTCGAGACCGCAACCGACAGCCCCGCCAACGTCTCGACGGACGGCACGGGCAACCTCGCGATCACCGCTGTCCGTGACTCTGCGGGCAACTGGACCTCGGGACGCGTCGAGACCGCCCGTACCGACTACGCAGCCCCCGTCGGCGGCGTCCTCCGGGTCGAGTCCCGCCTCAAGCTGCCCGACGTCTCGGGTGCCGCCGCTGGGGCCTATTGGCCCGCGTTCTGGATGCTCGGAGACTCCGCGCGGGCCGTCGCCTCGACGAACTGGCCCGGCGTCGGGGAGATCGACATCATGGAGAACGTCAACGGCATCCCCGCCAGCTGGTCCACGCTGCACTGCGGCTACATCGACGGAGGTCCCTGCAACGAGAAGACGGGCCTCTCGAGTGGTCCGGTGCCCAACTCCACCCTCGGATCCGCGTTCCACACGTACTCGATGGAGTACGACCGGAGCACGAGCCCCGAGCAGCTGCGCTTCTACGTCGACGGCACGATCGTCAAGACAGTGAGCTCCGACCAGATGGACGCCACCACGTGGGCGACCGCACTGCACCACGGCTTCTTCGTCATCTACGACGTCGCCATGGGTGGCGAGTTCCCGGGTGCCTTCGGCCAGTGGCTCCCCACGGCTGACACCGCTTCGGGAAAGCCGATGCTCATCGACTACCTCGCAGTGAGCGTGAAGGGCGGATCTGGCACCACGCCTCCCACCGGCACGACCACACCGACGGCCACCACAACGCCTACGGCGACAACGACACCCACGACCACCACCACACCAACGGTCACCACGACACCTACGGCGACAACGACACCGACCACCACCACGACGCCGACCTCCACGACGAGCACCACCCCGCCGACGACGGGTTCACGCTCTGCGTACAGCCGGATCGAGGCGGAGTCGTACGACTCCCAGTCGGGCACGCTCACCCAGGCCACCACTGACACCGGCGGAGGACAGAACATCGCCGGCATCGCCAACAACGACTGGGCGCTGTACAAGGGCGTGGACTTCGGTTCCACCGCCGCCACCCAGTTCGTGGCCCGAGTCGCCTCAGGCGCGGGCGGCGGGGCCAGCGGCCTCGTCGAGGTCAGGCTTGACTCCCTGTCCGCCGCGCCGATCGGCACGTTCGCTGTCGCGAACACCGGCGGCTGGCAGAGCTGGCAGACCGTTCCTGCCAACATCTCAGGGGTCACCGGCGTGCACAACGTCTACATCACGTTCACCAGCGGCCAGCCGAGCGACTACGTCGCCCTCAACTGGCTGACGTTCGGTGGCGCGGGGACGACGACGAGCACACCTACCACGACGCCGACGACCACGTCGCCGACGCCCACCGCCACGACCAGCACGACCCCGCCCACGACCGGCCCGCGCTCTGCGTACGACCGGATCGAGGCGGAGTCGTACGACACCCAGTCGGGCACGTCGGTGCAGGCAACCACCGACACCGGCGGCGGCCTGAACCTCACCGGAATCGCCAACAACGACTGGGCGCTGTACAAGGGCGTGGACTTCGGTTCCGCGCGCGCCACCCAGTTCGTCGCCCGAGTTGCCTCGGGTGCGACCGGCGGAGCAAGCGGTCTCGTCGAGGTCAGGCTTGACTCGCTCGACGCCGCTCCGATCGGCACCTTCGCGGTCGCCAACACCGGAGGCTGGCAGAGCTGGCAGACGATCCCTGCCAACATCTCCGGCGTCACCGGCGTGCACAACGTGTACGTCACGTTCACCAGCGGCCAGCCCAGCGACTACGTCAGCCTCAACTGGCTGACGTTCGGCCACTGAGCCGCTGAACCACGAACCGCGCCGGGATCCAGGGTTCCCGGCGCGGTTCTGTGTCTGTGGACAAGAGTCAGTGCTTGTAGTCGCCCCGGTAGTACTCGTACACCCATCCGGTCAGCGACCAGATGCCCATGCCGAGGCCGATCAGCGAGATCCACCACCCGAACACAGGCCCGAGCACGATGAGGACCATCGTCAGCGCGGCCCACAAGGGCCAGATGCTGCTCGCGGGGAAGAAGCCCAGCTCCCCGGCGCCCTCCGCGATCTCGCCGTCCGCACGATCTTCGGGACGGTCGAGGTGGCGGCTCGTGATCGCCAGGTAGACGGCGATCAGGCCGCACATCGCGGCGGAGAGCAGCAGACCCGTGATGCCGATCGGCTCGCTCAGCTTGGTGAAGTAGCCGTAGATGATCGAGACGAGGACGAAGAAGCCGCCGATCGGGGCGAAGATCTTCCATTCGGTCTTCACAGCACGTCACCTTCCTTGGTCTCCACGGTCGGCGCGAGATCAGGATGATGAAGGTCGAACGCGGGAGCCTCGCTGCGGATGCGGGGCAGCTTGGTGAAGTTGTGCCGCGGCGGCGGGCAGCTCGTCGCCCACTCCAGCGACCGGCCCCAGCCCCACGGATCGTCGGTGTTGACCATCGGCGCGTTGCGCGAGATCCAGAGGTTCCAGAACCACGGCAGCATCGAGACGCCGAGGAGGAACGCACCGAACGTCGAGATCTGGTTGAGCAACGTGAAGCCCTCGGTCGGCAGGTAGTCAGCGATGCGGCGCTGCATGCCCTCGACACCAAGCCAGTGCTGGACGAGGAACGTCGTGTGGAACCCGACGAACAGGATCCAGAAGTGGATCTTGCCCCAGGTCTCGTTGAGCATCCTGCCGGTCAGCTTCGGCCACCAGTAGTAGAACCCGCCGAACATCGCGAACACCACCGTGCCGAAGAGCACGTAGTGGAAGTGGGCGACGACGAAGTACGTGTCGGACACCTGGAAGTCGAGCGGCGGGGACGCGAGGATGATGCCGGTCAGGCCACCGAAGAGGAACGTGGTGAGGAAGCCGACGGCCCAGAGCATGGGTGTGTCGAACGACAGTGACCCGCCCCACATCGTGCCAATCCAGTTGAAGAACTTCACGCCGGTCGGTACGGCGATGAGGAACGTCATGAAGGAGAAGAACGGAAGGCTCACGGCACCCGTGACGAACATGTGGTGGGCCCAGACCGCGATGGACAGGGCCGCGATCGTCAGTGTCGCAGCGATCAGCGAGATGTAGCCGAAGATCGGCTTGCGGCTGAACACCGGCAGGATCTCGGTGATGATGCCGAAGAACGGCAACGCCAGGATGTACACCTCGGGGTGACCGAAGAACCAGAACAGGTGCTGCCACAGCAGCGGCCCGCCGTTGGCGGCGTCGAAGATGTGCGACCCGAGCCGTCGATCGGACTCGAGCACCAGCAGCGCCGCGGCGAGGATCGGGAACACGATGATCGCGAGCATCGACGTGACGAGGATGTTCCACGTGAAGATCGGCATCCGGAACATCGTCATGCCCGGCGCGCGCATCGTCATGATCGTGGTGATGAAGTTCACCGAGCCGAAGATCGTGGACAGACCGGTCAGGTAGAAGCCCATCAGCCACAGGTCGCCGCCCACACCGGGCGAGTTGATCGAGTCGGACAGCGGTGCGTACGCGAACCACCCGAAGCTCGCCGCGCCCTGGGGGCTCAGGAAGCCCGCACACACGATGAGACCGCCGAACAGGTACAGCCAGAACGAGAACATGTTCAGGCGCGGGAAGGCCACGTCCGGCGCGCCGATCTGCAACGGCATGATCGCGTTGGCGAACGCGGCGAACATGGGCGTCGCGAACAGCAGCAGCATGATCGAGCCGTGCATCGTGAAGAACTGGTTGAACGACTCGTACTGCAGGAACTGGATGCCCGGGAAGGCGAGCTCCGCACGGATCGCCAGGGCGAGCAGACCGCCGAAGAGGAAGAACGCGAACGCGGTGATGAAGTACATCTTCGCGATGACCTTGTGGTCGGTCGACGTGATGACGCTGTAGAAGCGACGGCCCCACGTCTCGTTCTGCGCGGCGGGCTTCGTGGTGGGCAGGGCGACCCTCTCGGCGACAGCGCTCACTTCGTGGTCTCCTTCGCGCTCGGCACGGGCACGGTGGTGGTCTGCGGGTTCACGGGGATCTCACCCGTCTGGCCCTTGGCCTTGAGGTCGTTGAGGTACGCGTAGTACTCCGTGAGCGTCACCACGTGCACGTTGAACAGCATCTGCGAGTGGTACGCACCGCACAGCTCCGCGCACTTCCCGAGGTAGATGCCGAGCTTGGTCGGCGTGACCTCGAACGTGTTCGTCCGGCCCGGGATGGCATCCATCTTGAAGTAGAACTCGGGGATCCAGAACGAGTGGTCGACGTCGTTCGACTCGATCTTGAACAGGACCTTCTGGTTGACCGGAAGGTACAGGTCCGGGTAGTTCTCGATCGTGCCGGCGTTGTGGATGACCGCGCCGACCTCGGGGGTGTCCTGCTCGTAGTAGTTGAAGGTCCACGACCACTTCTGGCCGAGCGCCATGATGGTGCGGTCGGGCTTGTCGCTGTGCGCCATGACGGCGTCCTGCGCGCGGACCGTGTACAGGAACAGCACGCCGATGATGAGGAACGGCAGGACCGTGTACATGATCTCGAGCGGCACGTTGTAGCGGTTCTGCTTCGGCTTCTCGTCGCGGTGCTTGCGGCGGAACCGGATCACCGCGTAGCCGATGAGACCCCACACGATGACGCCGACGATCATGCTCGCTGTCCAGGCTCCGCTCCACAGGGAACCGATGTTGCCGGACTGCTGACTGGCGCCTACAGGAAGGCCCCAACGGGTCCACTGCGCGGATGTCTCCTGGCTGCAGCCCGCAGTGAGCAGCAGTACTGCCGCTCCTGCCAGGACCTTGCGGGGAGTCAGAACACGATGCACGCGTCGTCCTTCCGTACGGACGCACGGCGGCGTCACCCTCAACTGGTCGAGAGCCTAACGCACAACCGCCCCCCGATGACGAGTCACGGGAGGCGGTTTGGTATAAGGATCTGTTCACAGACCCGGTGGCTCAGTGGAACGAGTCTCCACAGGCGCAGGAGCTCTGCGCGTTGGGGTTGTCGATCGTGAAGCCCTGAGAAGAGATGGTGTCGGCGAAGTCGATCTCAGCGCCACTCAGGTACGGAGCGCTCATCTTGTCGACAGCGACCTTGACGCCACTGAACTCGGTGACGACGTCACCATCGAACGAGCGGTCGTCGAGCTCGAGCTGGTAGCGCAGGCCGGAACAACCGCCTGGCTGTACGGCAATGCGGAGCACGAGGTCGTCGCGCCCTTCACTGGCCATCAGTGACTTGACCTTGGCGGCCGCGACGTCTGTCAGAACAACGCCCTGGGTCGTCGTGGTCGTGATGGTGTCGGTCATATCGTTCCCTCCGAGAAGGTCTGTCTGCGAGCTTGCTGGATCAGTCTACGTGAAGAGTTGAATCGGAAACGACAACGTCACGCCGTGGTCACCAATTCCAGGTGACCGCGATGCGGACGGCGCCTGCTGCGATGTCGTCGCCCAGCTCGTACGCCGACTCGACCCCGAACGTGCGCAGCTCGCGGCCCGAGATCTGGACCTGTCGGGCGATCGCGATGCAGGGGACGAGCGCCTGCTCGGCCCACGCGGCGGCCGCACGGGCCTCGGCGATCCCGGCTCCCCCGAAGTCGAGCACGTCGGTGACGAGGACGACCAGGTCGGCGGCCGCGAGGGACTTCTCGATGCCGACGAGCTCGCCGATGGCCTGCGGCCCGGTGCGTACGACCCCGCCCAGGGCGAGGATGCCCAGCGCCAGCCCGTTCCCGGCACCGGCTCCCGGTGGCGGGTCGGGCAGGCCGAGGTCGGCCGCGAGCCGTGTCAGCGCCGCGTCCCCGGCGAGAGCCGCGCCGATGTCCGGAGTGCCCGACGCGTACGCACGGCGCGCTGCCACCCCTCGTACGCCCAGGAACGGAGCCTCGAGCTCCTCCTCGGTGACCACTCCGACGAGCGATCGGCCGGCAAGTGCGTCGAGTCCACCCGGCGTCGCGAGCAGACCAGCGCCCCCGTCGTCCGGGCAGTCGCCCGTGAGGTCCACGAGGATCGTGCCGGTTTCCGAGACAGCGGCCAGGTCCCGGCCCAGCGTGGCGCTCGACGCGCCGGGGGCTGGGGTCAGTACGACCGCACCGGGGATGGCGCCCACAGCGTCCACAAGGCCCGCGCCGCCGGTCCCGAACGGGACGACGGCGACCTGGTGGCCGAGGTCGGCCCAGGCGGCGCCGATGGCTGCACCCGCCTCGGCGGGACCGAGGTCCGCGAGACGTGTGGCAACGACGAGAACGCGCATGGTTCTGCGGAGCGTACGCCAACCGACCTCGCCGTCGCGGCACGCGACGTCGGACAGGTACGATGCGCGAGAACCCAAGACGAACAGCAAGGACGACCGTGGGAGTGTTCCGCCCGTACGACCCGCAGGGGAAGTCGACGCCTGAGGTGTCCGACCCCGCCAGCGATCACAGCAAGGGCAAGGGAGCCCCGACTCCCACCCGCCGGCAGGCGGAGCTTGCGCGTCGCCAGCGCGTGAACCCGGTCCTCACGAAGAAAGAGGAGAAGGTCCACGAGCGCGAGGTGCGCCGCGCCAACCAGGCGAAGGCCATGGCCGCCCAGGACAACCAGCCCGAGCGGGTCCTGATGCGCGACTACATCGACGCACGGTTCAACGTCACCGAGATCCTGCTTCCGGCGTGGATCCTCGTGCTCGCGGTGAGCCTGCTCGGCACGAAGTGGCCGCTGCTCGTCGAGATCTCGGTGTTCGTCGTCTGGGGCCTGCTGATTCTCGCCGTCGCCGACCTGTACCTGATGTGGCGTGGCTACAAGAAGCTCCTCGCTGTGCGGCACCCCGGCGGCTCGACCCGTGGACTGCTCATGCTCGCGGTCAACCGTGCGCTGTCGATCCGCCCATGGCGCGCGCCGGCACCCCGTGTGAAGCGCGGCACCAAGCTCTAGGAGCCAGGCATGTACTTCGGGTTCACGTGGCGGGACGGCGACCAGGCCATGGACGGCCCCGGCGTGGGGGGCCCGTTCCCTACGCAGGCGGACGCCGAGGCGTGGCTGACGGAGATGTACGAGGAGCTGCTCGAGCGCGGCATCACGTCCGTGAGCCTCTACCACGAAGGACGGCCCGTCTACGGGCCGATGTCACTGACCGAGTGAGTCCTCGGCGAGCGGGTCGCCGACCAGAGCAGGACGCCGCCGAAGCCGGCGACCAGCGCCCCCACGACGGCGACGACAGGCCGCGCCGACTTCTCCGTCGCCAGCCGCGACGCGTACGTCTGCGTCTTGCCGTTGTCCGAGCCGTCGAGGCTCGCGTACGAGCACACGTCTCCGGGCCGCATGACCTGGTCGTGACAACGGATCGGCGCGATCGGCGCGAGCAACGCCCAGCCGAGCGCGACCAGTCCTGCGACCAGGACGAGCAGATGCAGGACCCGTGCGCGGACGAGCTTCCTCACGCGCCGCGTACCCCCGGCGTGACGAACGGTGGCTTCACGACGTCGAAGGCCTCCGTCCGTGACCTGATGACGACGCCGACCTGATCGCCCTCGACGACCGAGGGGTCGACGAGCGCGAGCGCGATGCCCTGGCGCAGCGTCGGGGAGAACGTCCCTGACGTCACCACACCGATGGGTGCGCCGTCGGCGTCGACGACCTCCATGCCGTGCCTGGGGATGCCACGGCCGATGGCCTTGAGACCGCGCAGCACGCGGTGCTGGGTCAGCCTCTGGGCGCGCAGTGCCTGCGCCCCGTCGAAGACCGGCTTCTTCCAGCCGACGGCCCAGAGGATTCCCGCCTCGACCGGTGAGATCTGCCGCGAGAGGTCGTTGCCGTGGAGCGGGTAGCCCATCTCTGTACGGAGCGTGTCGCGAGCCCCGAGCCCGCACAGCGCCAGCCCGTACGGCTTGCCGGCAGCGACGACCCTGTCCCACACCGCGCCCGCATCCGCCGAGGCACAGACCAGCTCGTACCCGCGCTCCCCCGTGTAGCCCGTGCGGCACACGGTGAGCTGGGCGTCTCCGAGCGTGGCGACCGCGAACCGCATGTAGTCGTGGCCGACGGGAAGCCCGATCGAGGCCAGGAGCTCGTCCGAACGCGGACCCTGCACGGCGAGGATCGCGTAGTCACGATGGTGGTTCGTGATGACGATGTCCTTCGGCGCCCCGCGCTGAAGGATCTTGACGACCTCTGCAGTGTTCGAGGCGTTGGGGATGAGGAACACCTCGTCGTCGGAGCGCCGGTACGCGATGAGGTCGTCGACCGTGCCACCGTCCTCGGCGCAGAGCAGCGTGTACTGGGCCTGGCCGGCACCGATGCGGTTGAGGTCGTTGGTGAGCCGCGTGTTCAGGTAGTCGGCGGCGCCCGGTCCGACGACCAGCGCCTTGCCCAGGTGGCTGACGTCGAAAAGCCCGACCCGCTCCCGTACGGCCGTGTGCTCTGCGAGAACTCCCGTGTACTCGAGCGGCATGAGCCAGCCGCCGAACTCCGCAAACTTCGCTCCGGCGGCCTCGTGGCGGTCGTTGAGCACAGATGTCAGCTGGTCTGCGGTCATGGGCAGGCTTCTCCTCGACATGTTCGGGGCCCAACGGGGCCATCCCGAGCCTATAGCCGACGCGATACTGTGGCCCGACGGGGCGAGGTGCCCTGTGGCAAGCACGAAAGGTGATGTTCGTGGTCTCGGTGTCCCTGTCGAAGTCCGTTCCGCGTGACGCCGACGCCCTCATCGTCGGTCTCACCCAGGTCTCGGGCACGCCCGCCCTCGTAGACCTGCCCTCCGCTATCGAGAAGGACCTCACCAAGCGCTGGGGCACGTCGCCGCTGGCGGTCGCGCTCGATCTCGGCGCCAAGACGAAGTCGGGCAGCACGGTCGTCCTTCCCACTGCCGGCGTACGGCTCGTCGTCGTCGGGCTCGGTGACGTCGACGTGACGCCGGAGCAGGTTCGCCGGGCGGTGGCCAACGGCGTTCGGGCCCTGGCGCGGCTCGAGCCGGCCTCCCCGCTCCACGTGGTGGTCAGCATGGACCTGGTCGAACCCGAGGTCATCAAGGGGGCCGGGGAGGGCGCTCTGCTGGGTGCGTACTCGTACACGAAGATCGGGAGCGACCCGTCCGAGCTGCTGCGCGCCCTGACGCTGGTCTCCCCGTCGACGAAGCCCGAGGCGAAGGATGCGGTCTCCGCCGCCGTCGCCATCGCGGCCGGCGTCAACCAGACCCGCGACTGGATCAACACGCCCGCCAACCTCCTGTACCCGGAGACCTTCGCGGCGGCCGCCGTCGCCACGAGCAAGAAGAACAAGCTCGAGGTCGAGGTGCTCGACGAGAAGGCGCTCACGAAGGCCGGGTACGGCGGGATCCTCGCCGTGGGCATGGGGTCGGACCGGCCGCCGCGGCTGGTACGGATCTCGTACGCCCCGCGCGGTGCCCGCAACCACCTCGCGCTCGTCGGCAAGGGCATCACCTTCGACACCGGTGGCCTCAACCTCAAGCCGGGCGACTCCATGTACACGATGAAGTGCGACATGAGCGGTGCCGCCACGGTCATCTCGGCCATCCAGGTCATCGCCGAGCTCGGCCTCAAGATCACCGTCACCGTGTACGCGGCGATGGCCGAGAACATGCCGTCAGGCGCTGCGCAGCGTCCCAGCGACGTCATCACCATGTACGGCGGGAAGACGGTCGAGAACTACAACTCGGACGCCGAAGGCCGCCTCGTGATGGCTGACGCGCTGGCGAGGGCGACCGAGGACAAGCCCGACCTCCTCGTCGACGTGGCCACGCTCACCGGAGCGTGCGTCGTGGCACTCGGCGAACGTACGGCCGGCCTCATGGCCAGCGACGACCAGACCGCGGACCGCCTGCTCGACGCGGCCGAGGCCGCGGGTGAGGCGTTCTGGCAGCTTCCGATCACCGACGAGGTGGGCGACCAGCTGATCAGCAAGGTCGCGGACCTCAGGTCGGGTGGCGCACGGTGGGGCGGCGCCCTCACGGCAGCCGCCTTCCTGCAGCGCTTCACCGACGGCATCGACTGGGCCCATCTCGACATCGCCGGACCTGCGTTCAACGAGAAGGATCCGTACGACTACGTGCCGTCCGGCGGCACCGGAGTGGCCCTACGGACCCTGGTGGCCCTGGCTCAGTCCCTTCAGGGCTGAGTCCCTCCCGGACGCTTCTTGGCACGGCTGTTGTAGTCGCGCATCCGCTGCGGGTACGCGACCACGCCGGCGTCGTAGCAAGGCAGCTGGTGGCTCTGCGCGAACCGGCGTCCCCACGCGGCGGACGGGACGCTGCGGCGTGTCCACTCCCCGTCGTACGCGATCAGGAGCAGCGTCGGTCCGGTCAGCGTCGTAGGCTGTTCCACCCACGCCTCAATGCCTCGTCGGCTCGAGATGAAGCCCTCGAGATGCTGGGCGGCCGTCGCCCCATTGGAGCCGGAGGCCCCATCACTCTTGCGGCGGCGGCGCAGTCCATCAAGGATTCCCACGAACTCCATTATCCCGGCGAGGAGGCTAGGCTGGCCGACGTCGCCCATAGAGCACCTGCGTTAAGGAGATTCCCCACCATGTCGACCAACGTCACTCTCCCGGCTCTCGGTGAATCGGTCTCGGAGGGGACGGTCTCCCGCTGGCTCAAGAAGGTGGGCGACATCGTTGCCGCCGACGAGCCGCTCCTGGAGGTGTCCACCGACAAGGTCGACACGGAGATTCCCTCCCCCGTTTCCGGTGTGCTGCTCGAGATCAAGGTCGAGGTCGACGAGACGGCACCGGTCGGTGCGGTCCTCGCCGTGATCGGTGAGCCGAACGAGGCAGGCGCCAGCGCTCCCGCCCCCGCCGCTGCTCCCGCCGCTGCTCCCGAGCCCGAGCCTCCCGTCGAGGCGGTGGAGCCCGAAGCAGCCCCTGAACACGCCGCTCCTGCGGCTCCAGCTGCAGCCAGCGTTCCCGCGACCGGAACCGAGGTGACGCTTCCTGCCCTGGGCGAGAGCGTCTCCGAGGGCACCGTGTCCCGGTGGCTGAAGAAGGTCGGCGACCACGTCGACACCGACGAGGCACTCGTCGAGGTCTCCACGGACAAGGTCGACACCGAGGTGCCGTCTCCCGTCTCCGGCACGATCCTCGAGATACGCGTCGGGGTCGACGAGACCGTACCCGTCGGATCCGTCCTGGCCATCATCGGCGATTCCTCCGCAGCGCCTGCACCGGCTCCCGCTCCTGCCCCGGCTCCGGAACCTGCCCCTGAACCCGGACCGGCACCTGAGCCCGCGCCCGCCCCGGAACCGGCGCCTGCCCCGGTACCCGCCGCTGCCCCGGTACCCGCCGCTCCCCCGGCTCCTGCTCCTGCTGCTGCGCCGCAGGCCGCGAACACGGTGGCGCCGCGACGCGCCAGCGACGCGGAGGCGACCGACTCGTACGTGACGCCGCTCGTCCGCAAGCTCGCCGCGGAGCACGGTGTCGACCTCGCCGACATCCCCGGCACGGGCGTCGGCGGTCGTGTGCGCAAGCAGGATGTCATCGACGCCGCGCAGGCTGCCAAGGCCAAGCAGGCCGCGCCCGCCGCGGCTGCCCCAGCCCCTGCGGCAGCCGCTCCGGCGGCGCCCGTGGCCAGCCCGCGCGGCTCGACGGAGAAGATCTCCCGGCTCCGCGCGACGATCGCCCGCCGCATGGTGGAGTCGCTCCAGGTCTCGGCGCAGCTCACGGCGACCGTCGAGGTCGACCTCACCTCGATCTCGAAGCTGCGCGCGAGGGTCAAGGACGACTTCAAGGCGCGTGAGGGCGCGTCCCTGTCGTACCTCCCGTTCATCACCAAGGCCGCCATCGAGGCGCTCAAGCAGTTCCCGAAGGTGAACGCGACGATCGACACCGAGGCCGGCACGATCACCTACCCGAACGCCGAGCACGTCGGCATCGCCGTCGACACGCCGAAGGGCCTGCTGGTACCGGTCATCAAGGGCGCGGGCGACCTCAACGTCGCCGGCCTGGCCAAGAAGATCGTCGACCTCGCCGCCCGGACCCGTACGAGCCAGGTCACGCCTGACGAGCTCACCGGCGGCACGTTCACGATCACGAACTACGGATCCGCCGGCACGCTGTTCGACACGCCGATCATCAACCAGCCGCAGGTGGCCATCCTCGGCACCGGGGCGCTCGTGAAACGGCCCGTGGTGATCAACGACTCCGAGCTCGGGGAGATCATCGCGGTGCGCGACATGATGTACCTGTCGCTCTCGTACGACCACAGGCTGGTCGACGGCGCGGAGGCTGCGCGCTTCCTGAGCTTCGTCAAGGCCCGACTCGAGGCTGGTGACTTCGCCGCTGAGCTCGGGGTCTGACCGCTCGCCGGAGGCTCCGGCGATGAGCAGCGACCTCGAGTTCGTACGGCTCGGCATCGATGAGACGCCTCCGCGCCTCATCGACTACCAGTGGGCCTGGGACGAGCAGCGGCGCATCCACGCCGAGGTGGCCGACGGCCGACGCCCTGGCACGGTGCTGCTGCTGGAGCACTCCGACGTGTACACGGCGGGCCGACGCACGGAACCCGCTGAGAGGCCCCAGGACGGCACCCCAGTCGTCGACGTGGACCGTGGCGGCAAGATCACCTGGCACGGCCCCGGCCAGCTCGTGGGCTACCCGATCGTGACCCTCCCGGACGGCGTGTACGTGGTGGACTACGTGCGGCGTCTCGAGGAGGCCCTCCTCCGTACGGTCGGCGACTACGGCCTGCCGGCCATGCGCGTACCGGGCAGGTCGGGTGTGTGGCTCCCGGCGTCGGCGGAGAGGCCTGAGCGCAAGGTCGTCGCGATCGGCATCCGCGTCAGCCGCAAGACCACCCAGCACGGCTTCGCACTCAACGTCTCACCGGACCTCGCCGCGTTCGACCGGATCATCCCCTGCGGCATCGAGGACGCCGGCGTGAGCTCCCTGGCCGCCGAGCTCGACGACCCGCCGTCGATGGCCGAGGTGGCCACGGTCGCCGAACGGCATCTGCGCGATGTGCTCGGGTTTCGCGGTCCGACTCCCAAGATGTGACGTTCCTCATGAAGCGCTGTCGCGCATGAGGCGGACCAATCAGACATATTCCCTTGTCAGAGCCCTATTCGGGGGCAACAGGGGGGTCCGTTCATGACAGCACTCTCACGTTCGTTGCCGTCCCACTGACCCCCGGGTCATAGTTCTGGTGGCCCTTCCGAGGGGAAGGAGCCGGGGGACATCACAGAGCGTTCCGGCCCTGTGACTGTAGAGAAGGGACTCCCTACATGAACGCCATTTCCGCTTACCTCACCACGCTCGTCTTCGTCGCGCAGCAGCGTCTCGGCAAGGCCACCAAGGGCGCCACCGCCGTTGAGTACGGCCTGCTCGTCGCGCTCATCGCGGCCGTCATCATCACCGTCGTCACGCTGCTCGGCACCAACCTGAGCTCCATGTTCACCAGGGTTGCCAGCAACATCAAGTGACCTGAGTCACATCGCTTCGATGCCGGCTGGCCGCCCCGCAGCGGCCAGCCGGCGTTGGGCTTTCTACACCCTCTGAACTACCCGCCGTGGCCGGGGTTCTTCACGCCCCGATCGGCAACCGGTTCGCACTACGTCGTTCACCCGTGAGAAAGACACCATCATGAACCGTCGCATCGTGGCCGCGTTCGTTGCGGCCGCACTTGCCCTAGGGGCATTTGTCAGCATCTTCTTGTACGTCCGGAACGCGGACGTACGCGCGCTCAACGGCGTAGCCGCCAAAGACGTCTACGTCGTCGTGAACCCCATCATCAAGGGGACACTCGCCGAGAACCTCGGCTCCAACGTCCAGCTCACCCAGGTGCCGGCCAAGGCCGTGCCCGACCAGGCCGTGTACGACCTCGCCGAGATCACCAGCAAGGCCGCATCCGTGGACCTCGTCGCCGGTGAGGTACTCCTGACGACCCGCTTCGTCGATCCCGCCGTGGTCACGCAGGAAGCCGTCTCCGTGCCGAAGGGCATGGAGCAGATGAGCATCCTCGTGAAGCCCGAGCAGGTCCGTGGCGGCGTCCTGAAGGCCGGCGAGACGATCGGCATCGTCCTCACCGTCAAGGTCTCCAACCCTGCTCCGTTCAACATCCCGGGCGTCGGTACCTTCACGATGGACGGCGACTTCATGACCAAGCAGATCATGAACAAGGTCCTCGTGACCCGCGTACAGGGCGGAACGGTCGTCACGGCCGACTCCACCGGTGCCAGCCCGCTGCCAGGCAGCTCGGTGATGATCACCGTGGCTCTTTCGACGTCCGACGTGGAGAAGCTCGTGTGGGCACAGACGGAAGGCGTACTGCTGCTGACCGTCGAGAACAAGGACACCGACGAGAGCACGTCCCAGTACACGACCGGCAAGGTCGTTCTGAGATGAGTCGAGTCGTTCTCGTCAGCCAGTCCGCTGGCCTGACGGAGCGGATCGGCTACGCAACAGGGGGATCGTTCCTCCTGCTCTCACCGAATCCTCTCCCCGCCACCACCGCTGAGCTCTTCGCCGGGCTCCGTGGCGCGCCGACGCCGGACATCATCGTTCTGGATGCCGACATCGACCCGAACGGCGCCATCGAGCTCGCTCGCAACCTCGACCAGTCGTACCCGTGTGTCGTCATCCTGGCCGCCACGAACATCGAACCCCTGGCGCTTGCGGCTCTCCGGGCCGGCGTCAAGGACCTGATCTCCACCGAGGGCGACGTCGCCGACATCCGCAAGGCCCTCGAGCGTGCCGCTCAGTCCATGGCCATGCGCGCGGCGCCCGTCGCCGTCGCGCCGACCGTGCCGCTGGTCGCCAAACCCGACGGCCGGATCGTCACGGTCGCGTCTCCCAAGGGAGGCGTCGGCAAGACGACCGTCGCGACCAACCTGGCTGTCGGGCTCGCGAAGCGCTACCCGCAGCAGATCGTCCTGGTCGACCTCGACATCCACTTCGGGGACTGCGCCAGTGCGCTGAACCTGGAGCCCGAGTTCTCTCTCCCTGACACGATCCAGGGCGCGATGACCCAGGACATGCTGACCCTGAAGTCGCTGCTCACGCGGCACGAGACGGGCCTGTACGTCGTTCCCGGATCCGATTCGCCTGTGGCCGCCGACACCGTGACGCCGAAGGACATCTCGAACCTGCTCACCATGCTGGCGAAGGAGTTCCAGTACGTCGTCGTCGACACCGCCCCGGGCCTGTCGGAGCACACTCTCGCGGTGCTCGACAAGGCCAACGAGATCGTCCTCGTCACGAGCCTGGACGTTCCAGGCGTGCGAGGACTTCGCAAGGAGCTCGAGACACTCGACGACCTCGACATGTTGCTCGAGGCGCGTCACGTCGTCGTCAACTTCTTCGAGACGAGCCGCGGCCTGACGATCAAGGACGTCCAGTCCACGATCGGCGAAGAGGTCGACATCGTGCTCAACCAGTCACACCTGCTTCCCCAATCGACGAACCAAGGTATGCCGCTTCTCCAGGTGAACGGTCGTGACCCGATCACCAAGCAGCTGAACCTGCTCGTAGACCGCATCACAGGCCGTACCTCGGAGACCCTCAGCGGATTCACCGGTCGCCGGGGCGTCAGAGCGGAGAAGTCATCATGAAGCTGTCAGAACGTCTCGGCGCTCGACGCGCCGAGGGTGGGGAGCCGCTCGATCCCTTCTCGCCGGCCACCTACAACGCCCCCGATGCCGCACCCGCGTCGCTTGCGACGCGGGCGGCAGAGGTGGGCGCCTTCCCGCCGCTGCCCGCAGCGCCCACGCCGGCAGCCGCGGCCTCCGGCCTCGGCCAGCGGGGCCGCCCCGCACCGCCTCCGTCGGCCGCACCCGACCCCGTCGGGAAGCTCAAGGAACAGGCCACCGTGCAGCTGTTCGAGCGGATCGGCTCCCGTCTGAACGAGGGAGCGCTCGACGAGGAGATGATCAGTGGCCTCGTCCGCTAGGAGCTCAACTCGATCATCGAGGAGTCCTCGACGCCGCTGACCTCCGAGGAGCGACGTCGCATCATCCGCGAGGTCGAGGACGACGTTCTCGGCCTCGGCCCGCTCGAGGCTCTGCTCGCCGACATCTCGATCACCGAGATCATGGTGAACGGCGCGGACACGATCTACGTCGAGCAGAAGGGCAAGCTCACGCGCAGCCCTGTGCGCTTCGACGACGAGGCTCACCTCCGCCGGGTCATCGACCGCATCGTCAGCAAGGTCGGCCGTCGCATCGACGAGTCGTCGCCTCTGGTCGACGCCCGACTCATGGACGGCTCCCGCGTCAACGCCATCATCCCGCCGCTGGCGGTGAACGGCTCCACGCTCACCATCCGTAAGTTCAGCAAGGACGCCCTGGGTGTCAACGACCTCATCGGCTTCGGCACGATGACGCCGGACATGGCGGACCTCCTCCGCGCGTGCGTCCAGGCCCGCCTCAACATCCTGGTCTCCGGCGGTACCGGTACCGGCAAGACGACGCTCCTCAATGTGCTGTCCAGCTTCATCCCGAACAACGAGCGGATCATCACGATCGAGGACGCCGTCGAGCTCCAGCTCCAGCAGGAGCACCTGGTGCGTCTGGAGTCGAGGCCGGCCAACGTCGAGGGACGCGGCGAGGTGACGATTCGCGACCTGGTCAAGAACTCACTGCGTATGCGCCCCGACCGGATCGTCGTCGGCGAGTGTCGTGGCGCCGAGGCGCTCGACATGCTGCAGGCCATGAACACCGGCCACGACGGCTCCCTGTCGACGGTCCACGCCAACGCGCCCCGCGACGCCATCGCCCGACTCGAGACGCTGATCCTCATGGCGGGCATGGACCTGCCGCTGCGAGCCATCCGCGAGCAGATCACCTCGGCGGTCGACCTCATCGTGCAGATCCAGCGCCTGCGCGACGGCACACGCCGTGTGGTCGCCGTCACCGAGGTCCACGGCATGGAGGGCCAGACGGTCACCCTGCAGGACATCTTCCTGTTCGACTACTCCGCCGGCATCGACGCCAACGGCAAGTTCCTCGGGAAGCCCGTTGCCACCGGCGTACGTCCCAAGTTCGCCGAGCGCTTCGAGGAGCTGGGCATCGTCCTCTCGCCGCGCGTCTTCGGCGGGAACCAGGAGTGGCTGCGATGAACTGGTTCGCCACCGCCACGATGCTGACGCTGGGCTCGATCCTGCTGCTCGTCGCCATCACCATCGTCGGGTTCCTCATCATCCGTCCGGGCTTCCGTCGGCTGTCGCGCGACCGCCGTCGTCAGCTCCAGGGGCGTAAGCGCCGTCAGCAGGCGACGACGCTCGCGACCGCGACCGACTTCGCGACCGACCAGATCGGCAAGATCCTCGCCAAGCGTGGCGCGGGTCTGGCCGGCAAGCTCGAGCTGGCCGGGATCCGGATGAGGCCGTCCGACGTCGTTCTCCTGACCGGAGCAGCGTCGTTGGCCGTGGGCGCCGTCGGCCTGCTCCTCGTCGGGCCGGCCATCGGTCTCGTCGTGGCAGTCATCGTCCCCGTCCTCGGATGGTTCGCGCTGGGGTTCCTGGTGGGTCGCCGCACGCGGGCGTTCGCCGACCAGCTCGACCAGACGCTGCAGATGATGGCGGCAAGCCTTCGCGCCGGTTACTCGCTGCTCCAGGCGATCCAGTCCATGAGCTCCGAGGCGGACAGCCCGACCAAGGACGAGTTCAGCCGCGTGCTCAACGAGACCCGCATCGGCCGGCCGTTGAACGAGTCGCTCATCGAGGTCGCGCACCGCATGGGAAGCGAGGACTTCAACTGGGTCGCGCAGGCGATCGCGATCAACCGCGAAGTCGGCGGCAACCTCGCGGACGTGCTCGACGGCGTCGCTCACACCATCCGTGAGCGGAACCAGCTCCATCGCCAAGTGGCGGCGTTGGCTGCCGAAGGCAAGCTGTCCGCGATCATCCTCATGGCACTGCCGTTCGGCGTGACAGCCTTCCTGACGGTCGGCAACCCCGGTTACCTGAACAAGCTCTTCACGACAACCATCGGCTGGGGCATCGTGGGTGCGGCGATCGTCATGCTGGTCATCGGTGGGATCTGGCTCCGCGCCACGGTCCGGATCAAGTTCTAGGAGGCGGACGATGTTCCTTACGCTCATCGCTGTGGCACTTCTCGCCGCCGCCACCGGCTACCTCACGTTCGCCATCGCCGCGGGTCCGAGTGCGGCGAAGGTCCGCGCTATGGAGAACCTCCGGCGCGGCGTCCCCGCTCCTCACGCGGCCGCCGCGGCAGGTGGCCGTCCGTCCTCCGCGAGCAAGGGCAAGAACGCCTCGAGCCTGTCGAAGACCTTGGTCCCGAAGGGCTCACGGACCCGCCTCGAGCTGATGCTGGCTCGAGCCGGACGGCCCGCCGACTGGCCGATCGAGCGCATCATCACGATCAAGGTCGTGCTGACGGTCGTGTCCCCGCTCCTGGCCGTGACGTTCTTGTTCAAGGCGCCGACGCCGATGCTCGCCATCCTTGGTGTTCTCTTCGCCGTGATCCTGTACTTCCTGCCCGAGCTTCGTCTGTACAGCCTCGGCATCGAGCGCAAGGCCAAGATCACGCTGGAGCTCGCGGACACCCTCGACCAGATGAGCATCGCGGTCGAGGCGGGCCTCGGCTTCGACGCCGCCATGGTCCGGGTCGCGAAGAACGGTTCGGGCGTCCTTGCCGGGGAGCTCATCCGTACGCTCCAGGACGTACAGGTCGGCATGACCCGGCGCGTGGCCTACGAGGACCTCGTCGAGCGCACCCAGGTGCCGGACCTCAAGCAGTTCATCCGATCGATCATCCAGGCGGAGGCCTATGGTCTCGCCCTGTCCAGCGTGCTGAACACGCAGGCGGCCGAGATGCGGATGAAGCGGCGTCAACGCGCCGAGGCCAAAGCAATGCAAATCCCCGTGAAGGTGATCTTCCCGCTCATGCTCTGCATCCTCCCGGTGCTGTTCATGGTCGTCATGGGACCTGGCGTCATCGGCATCATGGCGAGTTTCAGCCACTAACCGATGAGGTCGTCATGAGTGCCGCCGCCGCTATCACGGGTGCCTTGATCGGCATTGCGGCGGCGGCGCTCACCCGTTTCACCCGGGGACGCGTCACCGACCCCACATACCCACGCATCATCAGCGTCCCCGTACTCGCCGTACTCGGCGTCCTGTTCGGGGCTCTCGCAGGCTGGCGCCTCACGGCGTGGCCCGAGACTCTGGCCTTCGCCGTCGCGGCACTGGTCAGCACGCTGCTCGTCGTCACCGACCTCGCCGCTCATGAGATCCCGCACAAGATCATGTGGCCCGGGATGCTCGCGCTGGTCGCCTCGCTCCTCATCGCCGCCGCCATCGAAGGCTCGTGGGCCCGCTTCGGGGTCGCCCTGGCCACCGGAGCGGTGATCGCCCTCGTCTACTTCGTCATCGCATGGTTCGGCAAGGGCCAGTTCGGGATCGGCGACGTGAGCCTGTCCCTTTTCTTCGGTACGTTCCTGGGTTGGCTGGGACTGCCGTACGCCCTCGTCGGCGCGCTCGGCGCCTTCCTCGTACACGTCCCTGTGACCATCGCCGTCCTCATCGCGCGACGGGCTGGACGCAAGGCCGAGCTGCCGTTCGGCCCGTCACTCATCGCTGCGGCGTGGCTCGCAGCGTTCCTCGGGCCCATCGCGCTCGGGTCACTGCTGGGCCGCTGAGCGCGGAGTGTGAAACAGCTTCCCCCCAGGTAACCTGTGCGAGTGACAGTTCGTCCTGACGGCCGCCGGCTCCTCCGGCTCGAGGTCAAGAACGCAGAGACCCCCATCGAGCGCAAGCCTTCGTGGATACGTACGCGCGCGGTGATGGGTCCCAACTACACCGATCTCCAGTCGATCATGCGGCGCGAGGGTCTCCACACGGTGTGCCAGGAGGCGGGCTGCCCCAACATCTTCGAGTGCTGGGAGGACCGCGAGGCGACCTTCCTCATCGGTGGTGACGCCTGCACCCGCCGCTGCGACTTCTGCCAGATCGAGTCGGCGAAGCCCACGTCGTACGACACCGCGGAGCCTCAGCGCGTCGCCGAGAGCGTGAAGTCGATGGGGCTGCGGTACGCGACCGTGACCGGCGTCTGCCGCGACGACCTGCCCGACGAGGGCGCCTGGCTGTACGCGGAGACCATCCGGGCGATCCACCGCGAGAACCCCGGCGTCGGCGTCGAGATGCTGGCACCTGACTTCTCCGGCAAGCCGGAGCTGGTCGACCAGGTGCTGGAGACCCGGCCGCAGGTCTTCGCCCACAACGTCGAGACCGTGCCGAGGGTCTTCAGGCGCATCCGCCCCGGGTTCTCGTACGAGCGGTCGCTCGGCGTGCTCACGAGGTCCCGTGACGCCGGGCTCGTCACGAAGTCGAACATCATCATGGGGATGGGCGAGACCCGCGAGGAGGTGTCGCAGACGCTGCGCGACCTCCGCGACGCCGGCACGCACCTCGTGACGATCACCCAGTACCTGCGTCCCAACGCTCACCTGCACCCTGTCGACCGCTGGGTCGAGCCGAGCGAGTTCGACGAGCTGGCTGCCGAGGCGACCGAGATCGGGTTCGAGGGCGTGTTGTCGGGGCCGCTGGTGCGTTCCTCGTATCGCGCTGGGAGACTGTACCGTCAGGCCAGCGAGGCACTGGCCGCGACGAGTTCAACACCGAGTCAGACAGAGAATGTGAGCACCGATGGCGAGTGAGCGGGCCAAGCAGCTGGCCGCGGAGCAGAAGGCGACGAAGAACGCCGAGAAGCTGCGCCGCAAGAACTCGACCGACCCGAAGGACTGGGGACAGGTCCGCCAGATCTTCGAGGTCTACAAGGTCACCGCGCAGCACGACCCCAAGGCCAACCTGTACATGGGCGGCGCGCTGGTTCTCACCATCGTCGTGTTCACGGTCATCGGCATCTTCATCAAGCCGTGGTGGCTATACCTCGTCTTCGGCATCCTGTTCGGCGTGCTGGCGGCCATGTCCGTGCTGACGTGGCGGGCCAAGAGCGCGACGTACAAGCGGTACGAAGGGCAGAAGGGCTCCGCCGAGGTCGCGATGTCGATGCTCAGCAAGGACTGGGTCAAGTCGCCGGTCATCACCGCGAACCGGCAGCTCGACATCGTCCACCGCGCCGTCGGACCGGCCGGCATCGTGCTCATCGGCGAAGGAGACCCTGGCCGCGTACGCGCGATGCTCGCGACCGAGGCCAAGAAGCACGAGCAGGTCAAGTACGGGGTGAAGGTCACGACGATCGTCATGGGCGACCGCGACAACCAGGTTCCCCTCGACAAGCTCGCCGACCACATCAAGAAGCTGCCCAAGGTCATCAAGACGGCCGAGATCACCGACATCTCCAACCGGCTGAAGGCTCTCGACTCGATGCGTCCCAAGATCCCGCTGCCCAAGGGCCCGATGCCGACCTCGAAGGGTGCCCGGGCAGCCGTACGCGGCCGCTAGCCTTGCGCGTCTGAAGTCCCTCCTCGGTTGCCGTGGCCTGGGTGCGTGCATCGCGAGGCGCCGGAGGGTAGCCATACCGGGCGTCTGGTGACCGACGGCAACACTGCGAGGTGCGTGCCCAGGGCAGGGCAACCGTCAAGGGTTCTCGGACGCGCGAGACTAGGCCTCAGCCGGCCTGCTCCGACAGCTCCAACCACGCGTCTTCCAGCTCCGCGACCTCGGCCTCGAGGTCGCGGAGTTCGTCGTGCAGGCGGCCGAGCCCCTGATAGTCGGCCGGGTCGTGCACGGCCATCGTCGAGTGCAGCTTCTGGATGCGCTCCCCCAGCCGTTCGATCTTGCGCTCCGTCGCCTGAAGCGCCTTCGCCGCGGCGCGCTGCTCGGCCGCTGAGCTGGCGGAGACCTCGCGTGGAGCGGCATCGGGAGTGGCCAGAGACTCCGCGTGGCGCAGCCGGAGGTACTCGTCGACGCCGCCCGGCAGGTGCCGGATGCCATGGTCGAAGATCGCGTACTGCATGTCCGTCGTACGTTCCACGAGATACCGGTCGTGCGACACCACGAGCAGCGTGCCCGGCCACGAGTCGAGCAGGTCCTCCATCGCGGTGAGCATGTCGGTGTCCACGTCGTTGGTCGGTTCGTCGAGGATCAGCACGTTGGGCTCGGCGAGCAGCACGAGCAGCAGCTGGAGTCGCCGCTTCTGACCGCCGGAGAGCTCCGAGACACGCGCCGAGAGATGGTCACGGGAGAAGCCGAGCCTCTCGAGCAGCTGGGCCGGTGTCAGGTCGCGTCCGTCGATCGTGAACGTCGTCTGAGTACGAGCCAGCACCTCCCGTACACGATCGTCGGCGATCTCCTCGAGGTCGGAGAACCGCTGGTCGAGCATCCCGATCTTCACGGTCTTGCCGCGCTTCACGCGCCCGAGGGTCGGCTTCACCGAGCCGCTGACCAGGCCGAGCAGCGTCGACTTGCCGGCCCCGTTGGCGCCGAGCACCGCCAGCCGGTCGCCGGGCCCGATCCGCCAGGTGACGTCGGTGAGAACGACGTTCTCCCCGTACGACACCGAGACGTTCTCGATGTCGACCACATCCTTGCCGAGGCGCGCAGTGGCCAGCTTGGCCAGCTCGACCCGGTCCCGCGCCGGCGGAATGTCATCGATCAGCATGTTGGCCGCGTCGATGCGGAACTTGGGCTTGCTCGTCCGTGCTGGCGGTCCCCGGCGCAGCCAGGCCAGCTCCTTGCGCATGAGGTTCTGGCGCTTGGCCTCCACGGTTGCCGCCTGGCGGTCGCGCTCGACCCGCTGCAGCACGTACGCGGCGTAGCCCCCGTCGAACGGCTCCACGACCCGGTCGTGGACCTCCCATGTCGCCGTGCAGACCTCGTCGAGGAACCAGCGGTCGTGGGTGACGACCAGGAGGCCGCCCTGCGTACGGGTCCAGCGTTGCTTGAGATGGTCGGCGAGCCACTGCACGCCTTCGACGTCGAGGTGGTTGGTCGGCTCGTCGAGGATGACGAGGTCCCAGTCCTCGACGAGCAGGGCCGCCAGGGCGACGCGACGCCGCTGGCCACCCGAGAGCGTCCTGATGAGCGTGTCCCAGCCGACGTCCGCGACGAGCCCGGCGATGATCTCCCGGATCCGCGGCTCGCCCGCCCAGACGTGCTCGGGGCGGTCGCCGACGATCGCGTGTCCCACCGTGCTGGTGTCGTCGAGGGTGTCGCCCTGCTCGAGAGCCCCCATCCGCAGGCCGTTGCGCCGCGTGACCTTGCCGTCGTTCGGGATCACGCGCCCGTCGAGGATCCCCAGCAGGCTGGACTTGCCGTCGCCGTTGCGGCCGACGATGCCGATCCGGTCTCCCTCGGAGACCCCGATCGTCACCGCGTCGAAGACGACTTTGGTCGGGTACTCCAGGCGTACGGACTCGGCCCCCAGCAGATGTGCCACCCGGACAGCCTAGGGACTCCGACGGCGCGGCCCGACCATCGATGCTCGGCTTATGACGCGCCCCGATACCGCCGACACCCAGCCATGGACCGAAGCTCGGCTTGTCACCGGCTGGCAGCACGCCACAAGCCGAGTTCCGATCCACGGCGACATTGCAGACACTGCTCGTACGCCCATTGCCCGATTTTCGATCGTCAGAATGGTCACAGACCCAGAGCTCGAGCCACCCGTCCCACGACGCGCGCGGGCTTGGTCATGATCTCGCCGCCCAGCCACCTCACCACACCGAAGTCGAGGTCCAGAAAGACCTGCTCGCGACGCTTCTCCTTCACGTAGGCTCCCGGGTCCTCTCCTTTGACGGCTCCGTCGCACTCCCCGATGAGTCGGTGCTCAGGCCAGAAGAAGTCGGGGAAGAAGGTCCCGAACGGCGTCTCGATCGGGACCTGGAAGAGGGGGGTGGGCAGCCCGGCCAGATGGAAGTGTCCGGCGCTGAGTGACTCAGCAGCGGACTCCCGCGCAGGGTGGACCAGCGTCAGGGCCGGCAGACTCGGGTTCACGGTTGCGATGGTGTCCCGCACCGCATCGACGAGCCTCGGGTTCAGGTAGTCGCGTCGTCGGGCGTTCGAGACGAAGGTCTCGAGTAGCGACCTCGCGGCCGCGTCCAGGACGACCAAGGCTTCCGGCAGCGCGAATCCTGCGACCAGGTCCGAGGCCGTACGGGCGAGGCTCGTCACGGGGTAGCCGGCGGGATCACGCACAATCTGCGTCTCTGGCAGCGAGGCCAGCCGGTGTCGCGCGATCTTGTGCTGCGACCCGTGTCCGCGAGCGGTCGGGAAGGTGAGGCAGACCGGTTGTTCGTGCCACGGCGTGAACCCTGGGGCGGGTAGGCCCCATTCAACCGCCGCCGACTGGTGACTGATGACACCGCCTGGGTTCGCCACCTGCTCCGCTCGAGCGAGGAGCACATGCTGCTCGCTGGGTGCTGAGGGCCAGGCGCTGGCGCCCACGTAGACGCCATGACGAAGTCTCAGCAGACGGCCGGCCGCCAGCTGCGTGTGGATCATCTCGTCGCTGACCCCCGCAGCGTGCAGCACAGCGGTTGGCGTCGGCTGGCCGGGAAGGGGCCATGGTCGGGGAACTCTCACACCCTGACCATGTACGGGCTCACCTGTCGCGCGTCACGACGCTCGTCAGCTGTGGATGGGCGCCGGCTCTGTGGACAACCGCTCAGTGGCGAAGCTCGATGCCGATCTGCTCGGCGTCCAGCTGGGTCAGGGCGGCGTCGAGCATGGCCGTGGGGTACGTACCGCTTTCGCGCAGGAGGAGCAGCTCGTCGCGCTCGGCGGAGATGAGGTCGAGGCGAAGGATGCGGAACTGCTCCATCTTCACGCGTTGTACGGCGCTCCCGTACGGGTCGTCCTCGGGCTGGGTGCGCTGCGTCAGCCGTTCCCGGATGGTGTCCGCAATCTTGTTCGGGTACGCCTCGAGCCGGGTCATCGCCGCGTCCTTCAGCTCGTTCTGCAGGGAGATCCACTGTGCCTCGTCGCCGGCGCTGTCACGGTCGGTGAGACCGAGCCGTGCCGCGACCCACGAGAGTGTCGAGCCTTGGAGGAGCAGGGTTCCGACAGCGACGAGGGTCGCGACGAGGACCACGAGCGAGCGCTCCGGGGTGTTCTCGGGGAGAGTCTGCGCGGCGGCCACGGTGACGGCTCCACGCATGCCGGCCCAGACGAGGATCACGCCGTCCCGCCACCCGAACTGCTCAGCCGCGAGGTAGTCGAGGTCGGCGATCCGGCCGTTCACCGCCCTGCGCCAGCGCGTGAGCTGGGTCTGGGTCTTCTCGTCCGTGTTCGGCGGTCGCCTCTTGAGAACGCGACGGGCGTTGCGCTCCGGGTTCCCCAGCTCCGGGACGACGCCGTGGTCCAGCTGGTCGGACATCTCGGCGAGCTTCTCCCTCACCGCGGGCTGGCGACGGTTCCTCCGGGCCAGGGCCCACACCGAACCCGCCACGAAGGCGGCACGGATCGCGACCACGATGGTCGCGGCGATCGCGCCGATGCCGAGGGCCGCAGCGATACTCCCGCCACTGCCCGTGAGGTCCTTCGCGAGAGCGGGCAGCTCGAGACCGATCAGGAGGAAGACGCTGCTCTCGAGAAGGAGCTCGATCGTGCGCCACACCGTACGTTCGGTGATCCTGTCCCTGGCCCCGATCTTGTGAGGAGCGCCGTAGCCCGTGACGACTCCCGCCGCGACCGCGGCCACCAACCCGGAGGCACCCAGGCGCTCGGCCGGGATGTACGCGACGAACGGGACCACCAGCGACAGCGCGACACCGGCGTTCGTGTCGGTGATCTTGGACCGTACGAGCAGGTTGAGCTTGCCCACGCCGAAGCCGATCGCCACCGCCGCCACGACGGCCCAGATGAACTGCCCGCCCACCTGCCACAGCGAGATCCCCACGCCGACCGCCGCGACAGCTGACCGGAGCAGCACGAGAGCCGACGCGTCGTTGAGCATGCTCTCGCCGTCGAGGATGGTGACGAGGCGCGGCGGGACCCCCGCCTTGCGGACGATGCTCGTCGCCACGGCATCCGTGGGGCTGATCACGGCGCCGAGGGCGATGCCGACACCCAGCGGCAGTCCAGGGATGAGGACGGTGGCGACGATTCCGACCACGACCGCCGACACGACCACGAGGACGACCGAGAACAAGGAGATGATCCGGAAGTCCCGGCGAACCTCCATGACCGGGGCGCTCACCGCTGCCGAGTAGAGCAGCGGCGGAAGGATGCCCGACAGGATCCACTCCGGCGGTACGGTCACGGCCCCGACGAACGGCGTAAGGCTCGCCACGAAACCCAGCACGACGAGGAGCAACGGGGCTGCGACACCCACGCGTGGCGCGAGCGCCGTCGCCGCGACGACGATTACGACAGCGGCGATCGCCACGATTCCCAGGGTCATCGACTCACCTCCTGCTGGACGTGCATCACATCACGATCAGGGCGAGCGGTGGCAGATGTGCGTCCACTGTGTACGTTTCGATGCCCGAATTTGTGGTTTTGGCTTGACGAATGCCCGAATGTGTTGTTTTGTTGGCCACATAGGCCGTAGACGGCTCTCGTGACACCGCAGTTCGAGAAAGGGTCTCCATGTCAGCTGTACTACCCGACGCTCGCGTCAACAAGAACCTTGAGGGCCCGGGCGTACGCGCCAGAGTCCAGAAGTTCGGCGGATACCTCGCCGGCATGATCATGCCCAACATCGGCGCCTTCATCGCCTGGGGCCTCATCACCGCTCTGTTCATCCCGACCGGCTGGTGGCCGAACGCTACCTTGGCGGCATTGGTCAGCCCGATCATCACCTACCTTCTCCCGGTCCTGATCGGCTACACCGGTGGCCGGATGGTCCACGGTCAGCGCGGTGCCGTCATCGGGGCGATCGCGACCATGGGCGTCATTGTCGGCACCGATGTGCCGATGTTCCTGGGTGCCATGATCATCGGCCCGCTGTCCGCGTGGTTGCTCAAGAAGCTCGACAAGGCGATCGAGGGCAAGGTCCCGACCGGTTTCGAGATGCTCATCGACAACTTCTCCCTGGGCATCCTCGGCGGCGGTATGGCGATCCTCGGACGCCTCGGCATCGGCCCCGTGGTCGAGGTCCTCGTGAAATGGCTCGGCAGCGGCGTCCAGGCACTGGTCAACGCCCACCTGCTCCCGCTGGCGTCGATCTTCGTGGAGCCCGCGAAGGTCCTCTTCCTCAACAACGCCATCAACCACGGCGTGCTCTCCCCGCTAGGTGCCGCTCAGGCCACGGCGGCCGGCAAGTCGATCCTCTTCATGGTCGAGTCGAACCCCGGCCCTGGTCTTGGCCTGCTCCTGGCGTTCATGTTCTTCGGTCCGATCGCGCTCCGGCCCTCGGCTCCCGGCGCGATCATCATCCAGTTCCTGGGTGGCATCCACGAGATCTACTTCCCGTACGTGCTCATGAAGCCCAAGATGATCCTCGCGGTCATCGCCGGCGGCATGTCCGGCCTGTTCGTCGGCTCGCTCCTCGGCGCAGGTCTCGTCGCACCTGCCTCCCCTGGCTCGATCATCGCCTACTTCGCGGTGACCCCCAAGGATGGCTACCTCCCGATGCTGGCCGACGTCGTGGTCGCCACTGCGGTCTCGTTCGCTGTCGCCTCCGCCCTCTTCGGGTTCGGGCGTGGCGCCAAGGCTGAGGCGGAAGCCGAAGCAGCGGCTGCTGAGGCAAACCCCGAGGCTCCCACCGTCGCGTGGACCCCTCCGGGCGCCGGCACCTCGTCGGTCGCGACGGCCACCGCCACCGCCACCCGTACGATCAACGGTCGCGACGTGAAGCGGCTCGTGATCGCGTGTGACGCAGGGATGGGCAGCTCGGTCATGGTCGCCTCGGCGATGAAGAAGAAACTGGCTTCCGCCGGCGTCGAGGTCACCCACACACCGGTCAACGGCATCCCGGCCGACGCGCAGCTCATCCTGTGCCACTCCGGACTGCTCGACCGTGCCCAGGCCATCGCTCCGAGGAACGCGGTGATCATCCCGTTCGACCAGTACATGGGCGACCCGGCCTTCACGCGGGTCGAGAACGCGATCAAGAACGGAGAGACCCTTGAGTCCTGAGCCGATCCTCGCTCCGCAATCGGTTCGGCTCGGCCTGCCACCGACGTCGAAGGAGGATGCGATCCGCCTATGCGGACAGATCCTCGTCGACGCCGGGGCGGCGGCCCCCGCCTACATCGACGGCATGCTGGCCCGTGAACAGCAGATCTCGACGTTCCTCGGTGAGGGCGTCGCGATCCCCCACGGCACCAACGAGTCCCGGGAGCACATCGTCCGGGCCGCGCTGGGGTTCGTACAGTTCCCGGGCGGCATCGACTGGGGCAGCGGCAAGACGGCGTACGTGCTCATCCCGATCGCTTCGGCGACCGACGAGCACGTGAGCATCCTCGCCGCCCTGGCCGAGGTGCTCATGGACTCGGACTCGGCCGAGCGTCTGCGGACGACCTCGTCGGTCGACGAGGTCCTGACTCTGCTCGCCCCCTCGGAGGACTGAATGAAGGTACTGCGCTTCTACGCGCCCGGTGACGTACGGGTCGAGGAGGCTCCGGTCCCGCAGATCAACGCCGACGAGGTGCTGCTGCGGGTCAAGAACTGCTCGACCTGCGGCACGGACGTGAAGATCTTCTTGGGTGGCCACCAGAACATCACCACCACGCCACGGGTGATGGGCCACGAGGTCGCCGGCGAGGTGGCCGAGGTCGGTGCGAATGTCACCGGCTGGGCCATCGGGGACCGGGCGCAGGTCATCGCGGCGGTGCCGTGCGGCGACTGCTACGAGTGCCGCAAGGGCTGGATGGCGATCTGCGAGAACCAGACGTCGATCGGCTACCAGTACGACGGCGGCTTCGCCGAGTACATGGTCGTCCCGCGTCAGGTGCTGGCGGTGGACGGGCTGAACCGGATCCCCGACGGCGTGGGCTTCGACGAGGCCTCCGCAGCCGAGCCGTTCGCGTGCGCGATCAATGCGCAGGAGCAGCTCGGCATCGAGGCCGGCGACACGGTCGTGGTCTTCGGTGCGGGCCCCATCGGCTGCATCCACATCCGGATCGCCCGAGGCGTGCACCAGGCCGGGAAGATCATCCTCGTGGACGTCAACGCCGAGCGGCTCGCCATGTCCGCCGCCGCCGTACAGCCGGAGCACGTCATCGACGCGTCCACTGTCGACGTCGTCGAGGAGGTCATGAAGCTCACCGGTGGCAGAGGCGCGGACGTGGTGATCACCGCGACCGCGGCGAACGTCACGCAGGAGCAGGCCATCGCGATGGCCGCACGCAACGGCCGGATCTCGTTCTTCGGCGGCCTGCCGAAGACGAACCCGACGATCACGTGCGACTCGAACCTCGTCCACTACCGTCAGCTGCACATCCACGGTGCGAACGGCTCAGCGCCGTCGCACAACAAGAGGGCCCTCGAGTACATCGCGTCCGGTCTCGTACCGGTCAAGGACCTGATCACCGTCCACCTGCCCTTGGAGCGGGCCCTCGAGGCGTTCGACATCGTCGCCAAGGGCCAGGCCATCAAGGTCACCGTCGAACCCTGAGCACCAAGGAGAACCATGGCAACCCGTGACGTCACCATCGCGTCCGCAGTCGGCCTGCACGCACGCCCCGCCGCCCTGTTCGTCCAGGCGGTCGAAGCCAGCGGCGCAGAGGTCACGCTCACCAAGGGCGACAAGACCGTCGACGCGGACAGCATCCTCGCCGTCATGACGCTCGGCGCCGGCCACGGCGACACCGTCACGTTGACGTCCGACGACGAAGCCGTACTCGACTCGTTGGCGACCCTTCTGGCCACCGACCTCGACGCGTCATGATGCCCATCGCGTCGTAGGACGGAACAGAGCAGAGAGCCGCCAGGGGAACGACACCCTCGCGGCTCTCTGCGCGTCACCAGGTCTCGTCGTCGTGCAGGCCGTCGGTCCACGCCGCGTACCGCTCGGCGGAGAACCTGAGCACCGCCTTCGCGTCGGACGGCACCGCGTCCCCGAAGTTGTTGTACAGACGGTCGAAGTGGAGCCCGTCCAGCTGGCCGGCGATCCTGCGCACGACCGCGCCCGACAGTGGCAACCGATTGGGGAAGCTGCGGAGGAAGGTGACGGTACGGCGGTCGGGGTTGGGCGTCACGGCGTCGCCGGCGAGCAGCACGCCCGCGCCGGAGCTCCCGGTACGCCACTCGGCCACCGTCTGGCCGCGGAAGTGCCCACCTACGCGGTGGAGCGTGATGTCCGGCCCCAGCTCGTACGACTCGTCGAAGAACGTCACGCGATCTCGCCTGCGGCACCACTCCGCGTCGTGGGAGTTGATGACCACCGGAGCGTCCAGCGCCTCGGCCCAGTCCGTCTGGCAGCCGTACATGTGCGGGTGGCTCGCTGCCACCGCGCGTACGACTCCGAGGTCGCGGATGTGGTCGACGGCGGCTGCGTCGACGTAACCCAGCGGGTCGAAGACCACCACGCCGTCGCCGGTGTCGACGACCATCGTCTGCTGGCCGATGCCCACGCGTGGGTCCGCGGTGATCCCGTACAGCCCGGGCTCGACCTCGAACCATGACGTCGTGGTCCCCCTGGCCTCGAGCTCGGCGAGCGTGGTCCAGGCCTGCCCTGTCGCGGGAACCCATTGGCGCTCGTCGGAGCAGATCTCACAGGTCTCCGGTGGGGTCGGGGACTCGGCCGTCTCGACGGCGCACGTGGCACAGATCCAGTTCATCCGCCGAGACTACCCGCGGCGTCAGTCGTCCAGCAGGACCGCCGGATCCGGGTCGCGGTCCACGACGACGGTGATGGCGGCGACCTCGGCGGCGGTCGGCATCTGGCTTCCCGGCCGGCTCACGGCTGCGGCGCCGAAGGCCACGGCTGTACGGAGGGCCTTCTCGGCGTCGAGCCCGGACGCGACCGCGTGCAGGTACCCGGCCAGGAAGGCGTCACCGGCACCGACGGTTGACAGCGGGTTCTCGACCCGCGCCTCCGCTCGTACGACCCGCTCGGAGTCGACGAGCAGCGCGCCGTCACGACCGAGGCTGACGAGTACGCAGCCGATCCCCGTCGCGACGAGTCCTTTGGCGGCCTCGATCACCGCGCCCACCGTCGGCAGGTCGTGACCCACGGCCTCGGCGAGCTCGACCCGGTTCGGCTTGATGAGGTCGGGCCGGGCGGCGAGCGCCCGCGCCATCGGCTCCCCCGAGGAGTCGACGGCCACCTTCACGCCGCCCTCGTGGCAGCGCTCGACGAGGTCGGCGTAGAAGTCGTCGTCGATCCCGGGAGGCAACGAACCGCAGCACACCACCCATCCGGCTCCCGCGCTCGCGCCGGCGGTGGCGACGCGCAGCGCCTCGACCTCCGCGGCGCTGAAGCAGGGCCCCTGCTCGTTGACCTTCGTCGTCGCTCCGTCAGGCTCGACGATCGCCACGTTGGCCCTGATGGCGCCGTCGATCGGTACGGGCACGACCTCGACGTCCTGCGCGCGGAGGAGGTCGAGCATCACCCCCCCGTAGACACCGCCGATCGGCAGGACGGCCCGCGTCGCTGTGCCGTTCTGCGCGAGGGCACGGCTCACGTTCAGACCCTTGCCGCCGGGATCCTCCCGCGACTCCGTCGCGCGCATCACCGTGCCGCGCTTGAGGACGGCGACCGCGATCGTACGGTCGAGGCTGGGGTTCGGGGTCAGCGTGACGATCATGCGCGGATCACCTCTGGTCCCGCGGCCGCGAGCTCGTCGGCGAGATCCTGCTCCAGGCCGGTGTCGGTGATCACTACGTCGACCGCGTCGAGGCTGGCGAACCGGCACAGCTGGCTCAGACCCACCTTGCTGTGGTCGACGAGGCAGACGACCCGCGCCGCGGCATCGACCATCATCGCCTTGACCTCGGCCTCGGCCTGGTCGGGCGTCGTGAGGCCGTTGTCGGGAGTGATGCCGTTCGCACCCATGAAGGCCACGTCCACCCGAAGGTTCGCGAGCGCGTTGCGCGTCCACGAGCCCACGGCGGCGCCCGTGATGTCACGGATGCGGCCGCCGAGCAGCAGCAGCTCGATGCGCGGCAGCTCGGCGAGGAACGAGGCGGCCTGGATGGAGTTCGTGACGACGGTCAG
>Ga0182021_10000864_pt1 | contig 34261 bp, 32 predicted proteins | sample 612E3MmetaG_FD_120493 | JGI IMG/M metagenome (GOLD analysis project Ga0182021, IMG submission 120493) | Permafrost microbial communities from Stordalen Mire, Sweden - 612E3M metaG (Illumina Assembly) | ecosystem: Environmental > Terrestrial > Soil > Wetlands > Permafrost | place: Sweden... | reverse complement strand
TTTGGGATAATGTGGGTAATGTTCATTTGCTTGTAACGTTTATATCTCATGCGGTATCCTTTGTTCCAGTGTTTGCGCCGTTTGCGCGTTGGAATATTTTACCGCATACCGCTTCGCTCTATAAATCCTTTTCTGCTTTGTTGCTTTTTACTTAATAATTAAAACCACTTGAGGTTTCCGGATGAAAACTAGTTAGAACCTCAAAGCCTCATCAAAAGGAGATAACACAAATGAAAAAGACCTTGTATTTCTTTTTTGCTTTTATGCTATCGCTTTCGATTGCAATGATTGCCTTTGCTGATTCAGCAGGCAAAATGGATCTCAAAGTAGGTGATGAGATATACGCATGCGCTTGCGGCGACGGGTGCGATTGCAAAACACTGTCAAGGGCCCCTGGAAAATGTAAGTGCGGAATGGATCTTGTCAAGGCTAAAGTGGTAAAAGTTGAAGGGGACATGGCATATCTTCAGGCCGAAGGATGGAAAGAGCCGAGGGCTTTCCCTACAAAAGGGAAATATGCGTGTGCCTGTGGCGAAGCATGTAAATGCAATACAATCAGTCAGCAACCCGGAAAATGCGCCTGTGGAATGGAGATGAAAGAAGTTAAGTAATAACTGTCGTCGAGTGAGGTATTATAAAAACCAAGAAAGGCGGTAATTTACCGCCTTTCTTTTGGTAGGAATCAGTGGGACTAAAAAGGACGAAGCCAACATTTTCCGGCAGAAAGCTCCGACCTCTTTCACGGGAAGCAATGTTTTAACAATGTTCCAATTGCTTGAATGAGCATTATGAGTAGAACCCGAGAATCCGCTTTAGACAGTTATTTCCCTCTAAATCATTACATCCGTGACACTGGCGGCACTGGAGTTTTTCAGGTCAACACCATATAGAGAACCTCCTCAAAGTAATGCGCTCCTCAGAAATTAGACCTGACTATAGGAGGGAATCAAGAACTGTCCGCTATGGTCAGGAACAGGTATCCGCAGCGCTCAGGCTGAGATGTCGCGATAAGATGGAATGGGTGTCCTCAAACGCTGCAATACGCAGGACACTGCCGTTGAATAGATGTCTCACTGTTTCGCGATAGTTCAAGAGGTCACGATTTATCATATTTTATGCATACCGAAACCCATAACCAGGGGGGCGCGGGTTTTAGCCCGTCTGGTTCATGGGCTTGTTAGAACCCTGCATTTGTCTTCTTTGGCTTGTATTAATTTCCGCTGTTTAATTTTAACCAGTTCGTATCGGCCTTCTTGATGTTACCGGGAATGTCTTTACTCCATTTTTCATATGCAGTCATGCTGCAATTCAGATAAAGCTTCCCGTCAACAATCTTCCATACTTCCGGATCAGTCTGGGCTTTCCGAGACTCTGTCAAGGCCCAGGCACAATAACCGTCATATTGCGGTGCATATTTCTCAGGACTGGTCGCGAACAGATCCTTGTTCTCTCTGGTTATAAAGTACCAAGTCATGTTATGCCACTGGAAGGCAAATGAATCTTTGCCTTTTAGGGCCTTACCGGCCTTGAAATATGCGACGGTATCATATCCCTTTATGGCTACATTACCCACCAGTGACTCTCCGCCGGCCATGCCGCCTAATCCGGTCAATAGTAATAATACAAATGAGAAACACCGCAGAGTCCTATTGGTTGCTTTCCATGATTCCATAGCCGTCTACCTCCATGTATCAATTATTGTAACAATGTTAAGAATGTTATTAACTAATTTTCTCAGATTACATCAGAAAAACGCGATGTTTTCAAGCAAATTTATGGCTAGCTGAGTAAAATGCTATTCTTTCTAACTCATTACTATTCTACATAGAATGAATACACCATTATCGTTAAATATACCACTCAAAATATACCATCATCTGCCTTGATGCAGAATGAGACTCCTATAGCGACTATCTCCGGGTGTGGTTATAGCCACTCCTACTAAAGATTTTCAGGAAGAGGAATCTATTAAAAAGCTTTCCACCTAAAGTCTGAAACTTTGAGACTGTATCCATTGATGAATATTTGCCTTTAATAATTGTAATTCGTCAGATTATGGATTTTAACCCCAATTTAATAGACACCGCAACTCGATGTCAGTCGATTACCCCCAGTTGACAAAAGTTCCACTGAAGGTTTATAAAAGACAATCTCAGGTGCCGTAAGGATTAATAGGGAATCCCGTGGGGCGGAAACGCCGATTCGGGAGCGGGCCCGCCGCTGTAATCGGGGACGAAAGCCAACTGAGCCACTGGAGGAAAACTCTGGGAAGGCTGGTGAGTAGGAAGATCCGATAGCCAGAAGACCTGCCTGTGATACTCAGTGACATGTTGCTGATGACGGGAAGATCATTAGGGCACTCTTAAAGAATACCCCGTTTCCCACTCAACATTCACTCATCAACCCTCCTTGCAGTGGCTGGAAGGAAAGAGGATGAAGTAAATCAGGGTGCAATCCTCAGGGCATTTTGCCTTGGGGATTTTTTTATTTTCAGGAGAAGCAGAAAATGAAAAAAGTGCACCACGCTGCTTCACTATTGCCGCGCACCTTCCATTTTATTCCGTCAGTTGGTTTGCATATGATGTAACCCCGGAACTCTATTGGGCTGAGCTTACGATAACCTTAAGTGGCATAAAATAGCGGCACTGAACGGAATTTGGAATATAAGGAGGTATCACATGAAGAAGTTGATTGTATCGATAATGACCCTTTTGTTGATCCCCGCGATGGTGCTGGCTGGAGATATCCCCCTGACACGCGACCTCAATGCCACGGCATCAGTCATCAAGTCGGAACGAGACAGCTTGTGGGAAAAGACGCTGATTGTCCGCTTTCCCGAACGGCGCCGAACTCTTTCCACCACCGATGGCTTTGTTGAAGCAATGGTGGCCATGAATCACGCCGCCGATCCGTTGTTATGGGAAAAGCTAAGTAAAGAGTGCACGACTGCAGACAGTTGTAGCGGAAAGGAGTATGTCATGCAGGTTCAGGCAAGGATTGCAAAGGATCTTGGACTGAAAAGCACGGACCTGGCGCAGATGTCCACAGCTGCTGATATGGATAATCTTGCCGTCGTCACAAAAGAGTATAAGCCGTTTGTTGTTACCGCATTGGTTACCGCAGGAGCGAAAACTAATGCCATTAGAACCGGTGTTGACGAGGGCAAGAATATTGAGGGAGAGGAGCCGCACGGCACGGTGAATATCATGATCTTGACCAATGCACGTCTCACCGACGGGGCTATGGCGAGGGCTATCGTTACAGTAACCGAGGCCAAGACGGCCGCCTTTGAGGATTTGAAGGTGCCAAGCACCTACACTAAAACCGTCCAGGCGACGGGAACCGGTACAGACAGTGTCATTGTTGTTTCGGGCACTATAGGGCCGAAGGCAACATACACCGGCGGACATAGTCGGCTCGGGGAACTGATAGGCAAGGCAGTTTATGAGGCTGTGGTTGAGGCACTGGGCAAACAGAACGGATTCAAAAAAGCGGAGAAATGATTAGATGAGAATTTTCTGGTACGAGTCGCGACTGATCAGGAACCAGAACGAGTAACCACGACGGAGGTGTGATATGAATTACAAATATTTCATTCACAACGACTGCTTTTTTTACCCTTGCCACGACCTTGGAGATTGGAAATCATGTCTCTTTTGCTGGTGTCCGCTTTACTTGTTGGACTGCTCCGGCGACTTTGTAATGAGAGACGATATTAAGGACTGTTCAGGATGCAGCATACCCCATACTGAAGAGGGTTACGATTACGTACTCGAAATAATAAACAATACCTTGTTCCGGAAAACTGCATAGGACTGATATGTGCATGTATATCGGTTCCACTACTTCGACGATATCGAAATATGATTCGACACGGAGATTTATTACGCTCCACATGCTGAAACTTTTAAAAGTGAATTATTTGGGGGGAGACAGGTGAAGAGATATCATGTTCTATTTGTTTTGTTTTTTAGTCTTCACTTGTTTTTGTGGACAAATGCCGCCGCCGAAAGTCCAAAACGGATCATTGCGCTCGCACCGAGTATGACCGAGATACTCTTCACCCTGGGGTTGGGCGACAATATCGTGGGGGTCGCCAGTTTCTCTGATTACCCTGCTGAGGCAAAAAAGAAGCCGATGGTCGGAGGTATGCAGAACCCTTCGATAGAGGCAGTGATCTCGCTGAAACCCGATATCGTAGTCATGGCGCTTGACGGTAACCGGAAGGAATTCGAAGAGAGGCTCCGCTCCCTCAAGATAAGAACTTATGTATTCAGGGCAAAGCGGATTTCTGAACTGCCTCAAGGGATCAGAGACCTTGGAGGAGCCCTTGGGCAAAAGGAAAGAGCGGAGACACTGGCAGAGCACATCGGGGCGGGCATCAGTGCGATAAGTGTTAAAGGAGGCACCACAAGAAAGAAAAAGATCCTGTTTATTATTTGGCCCGAACCACTGATCGTTGCCGGTCCAGGCAGTATAGCAGATGATGCTATAGCTATCGTCGGCGGACAAAACATCGCGGATGAAACAAGGATAGCTTACCCAAAGTTTTCAATAGAAGAAATCATCAGAAGATCTCCGGACATCATATTTATCGGCAAGGGGACTGGGATGATGGAAAAAGTCTCGCAGGGTCTACTTGAAAGGCTGAATAAGGTCCCGGCGGTAAGAAACAAAAGGGTTTATTACGTTGGAGATTACCTCTACAGGCTTGGCCCAAGAACGGTAACCGGAATTGAGGAACTGGCGCGATATATGGAGGAACGATGAAGGCGAGGATGGCAATTATTGTATTGGTTGCTGTGACTATCTTCTGTTTCTCAGTTGTCGCAGGCCCGCATATCATAAACCCATTCGCCTTGGATGAGACCTCAAAGGAGATTCTTTTTTCCATCCGTGTGCCGAGGAGCATTGTTGCGGTTCTAATGGGCATGGCGCTCGGTGCGTCCGGCGCGGTCCTTCAGGGTATGCTCAGGAATCCGCTAGCCGATCCATACGTCCTTGGTATTTCGAGCGGCGCGTCTCTGGCCGCCGCCGCCGGTATCCTTGGGGGATTCTCTTTCCTCGGCACTTTCACTGTCCCCGTACTTTCCTTTACCGGCGCGGTTATTACCGGCGGCATAGTCGGAATAATGGGCTGGAGAAAAGGAGGTCTTTGGCCGGAGAGGCTCCTCCTTGCCGGGGTTGGTCTCAGTTTTCTTTTTTCGGCGCTTCTCATGCTTCTTATGAGTATTTCCAGCGATGATGGTCTGAGAAAGGCAATGCTCTGGATCTTCGGAGATCTCTCAATGTCGGATTGGTCTAAGGTACCTTATGGCTGTTTCTTTGTCGCAACCGGAATCGCGGTCGCGACGATGCGCGCAAAAGCATTGAATGCGCTGATTCTCGGCGATGACTTTGCTCACAGCCTCGGCTTTGCGCCGCACCGCGAGAGGGTTCTGCTCTTCGTATCGGTTGCCCTCATGACTGCCGCTTCCGTCTCTCTTGGTGGCATGATAGGGTTTATCGGACTGCTCGTCCCTCATATCGTGCGGTTCTTTCTCGGCTCCGATAGCAGGCTGCTCATCCCTGCGGCTGCTTTTAGCGGCGGGGCACTCCTCTGTATTGCGGACTTGATCAGTCGAACGGCCGTGCCGCCGATGGAACTACCTGCCGGTGTAATAACAGCGATAATCGGAGCACCTTATTTTCTTTACCTACTCAAGGGGAAGAATGTCCTTTCCAGCTAGCCCAGCGATACTCGAAACGAAGGGAATAAGCTTCTCTTACGGGAAAGACTCGGCATTTATTGCAAACCTGTCTTTTGCAATAGGGCAAGGAGAATTCATCGGCCTCCTTGGCGCAAACGGTTCTGGCAAATCGACACTCCTCAAGCTCGGTAGCGGAATACTCAAGCCTCAGTCGGGCGAACTCATGCTCTGGGGAAAACCCTTTCGTTCCTACAAAGACCGGGACAGGGCTAAACTAATCAGCTATCTTCCACAGGCGCTCGACTTTAGCATCCCCTTTACAGTCAGGGAACTCGTCGGTATGGGGATTTATCCCTATGATATCCCTCCTTTGATAGGCATCGACGATGCGCTCGATATGGTCGGCCTGGGTCACTTGGGAGATTCCCATATCTCGGATCTGAGCGGTGGCGAAAGGAGACGGGCTTTTATCGCGATGACCCTCCTGCAGGGCGCAGGGTTACTCCTTCTTGATGAGCCGCTTGCAAATCTGGACATAAAGTATCAGATTGAGCTGGTCAGGCTCCTGAGGAGACTGAGGGATGAGAGAAACATATCGGTCGTGATGGCACTGCACGATATCAATGTTGCGCTGAGGTTTGAGAAGGTAATGGTGATCAAAGGTGGTAGAATCCTCGGCATCGGCAGCCCCTCGGCGGTATTGACTCGCCCGGTGATAATGGAGGCCTTTGATGTGTTGGTAGACATTAAAAACGCAGGCGAAAGAGATGCATACATAAGTTTCGAGGAGAATTATTAGACATGATGCAGCATGCGGCAATCAAAGGAAGGGTTAGAACTGAAGCGCCTAATTGCCAATGGCACGGTGGAGATGGAGAGTACGCAACAATATTCTTGAAGTTGCTTTAGGCAATTTCACAGAGGTATTCAAGGGGAATCCCGTGGAATACGGGAACTGCCCCGCAACTGTAAAGGGAACGAAAGCCTTCGATCAGTGAAAAGCGAGCTTTAAATCTCGGAGCATGGTGAAAAGCCGTTACGTACCCGAGAAGAAAGTTTATCACTGTGAAAGCCACTGGTGTCAAATCCGGGAAGGCGGGCGAGTAGGTTGCCCTGAGTCAGGAGACCCTGAATATCTCAAAAATTACTACACCCTTCGAGGGAAGAGGGAGGTCAGGATGAGACGGTACAGAAAGACTAATGGGACTGGATAAGACATCCAGGTCAAACAAACAGTGAAATCCTCCTGCGCATGGATTTATGTCGGCGTTCCGTAGTTCCCAGTGAATCAGGATGACGGAAATGCTTTTGCTATCAACTTGCCGACAACTGTGTTGCTGATAGTCATTTATAAACAAATGGAGAATAAATTATGAAGAATATATGGATACTGTTATTTGTGCCAGTTCTGCTACTATCACTGTTTCGAGAAGTCAGAGCGGAACAGACCACACTTAAAGAGGTGGTTGTCACAGCGACAAGATATGATGAGAATACTGCCGTTATACCCGCCAACGTTTCGGTAATAACAGAAAAAGACATCAGGGAGTCAAATGCACAGAATGTCCCCGAACTCCTGAGGAATCAGGTCGGGGTTCAGGTTAACGATATCAATGGAACCGGGAGGTTTTACACGGTCGATCTGCGTGGCTTTGGCGAAACTGCACCATTGAACACCCTGGTACTCGTAGACGGCAGACGCGTCAACCAGGCCGACCTGAGCGGGGTAGACTGGATGGTTATCCCTCTGGAAGACGTGAGCAGGATCGAGATTGTGCGCGGGGGCCAGGGAAGCGTTCTTTATGGCGATAACGCTGCAGGCGGGGTTATTAACATTATCACGAAACAAGGGAACGGCGGATTAAGAGCAGGGGCTAATCTCGCAGCAGGCAGCTATGGAACGTTCAAGGCTGGTTCGTATGTTTCGGGGAGTCTGAAGGATCTATCGCTGCATCTGTCGGGGAATTATCTTGCATCCGACGGATACAGGAACAATAGCAAAACCGTGGCTAGAGATTTCGATTTTCATACTGTCTACCCTGTGAAGGATTACTTGAAGATCGACTTTAGCGGTGGCTATCACAAAGACCATACAGGGCTTCCCGGGGCACTGACCGATAGCGACTTGGCAGCGGGATTTTCGAGAACAGATTCGAAATTTCCCAATGATTTTGCGGACACCAAGGATTACTACCTTCGGCTAGCACCGGAGCTGTATTTTTACGGGGAAGACGTTTTCCGACTCGACACATCTTTTAGAAGAAGGGACTCTCTTTCTTTCAGTTCGGGAGACTGGGGGAATTTCTCCGGAGACAGTGCGATCAAGACGATGGCCATTTCGCCTCAGGTCATCATCAAAAATAATGTTAGCTCTATAAAAAACAGCTTGACCGCCGGTATTGACTATCAAAAAGTGAATGAAGACATCACGGATGATTCCATCTTCTTCGGTTTTGAGTCTCTCGGCATCTTCAAGCTGACAGAGAAGACTGTAGGGTTATACGCTCACGACGAGGTTATCCTCAGCGATGGGTTGAGCCTTTCCTCAGGATATAGGCATGAGAGGGCGAACTATAGCTTCAACCCAAGCACGCCTGACAGTATCTCGATGTCGACAGACCTATATACGGCAGGGATCACTTATACCTACTTCAAGAATTCCTCTGTCTATGCTAGTTATTCAAAAAGTTTCAGGTATCCGGTCCTTGACGAACTCTATAGCTTCATTACCAATACGGTAAATACCGCCCTTCTGCCTCAGACAGCTAATAATTACGAGATCGGCGTCAGACACTCTTTCAGTGATGCGTTATCTGTACATTTAAATGTCTTCAAAATAGATACTGATCGGGAGATTGTGTACAATCCGGTGCTCTACGAGAATGAAAACCTGGATGGTATGACTCGCAGGGCGGGGGTAGAGATATCTTTTGAAGCTAAAGCCACTGATTGGCTTACAGTAAGGGGCGGATATACATTCTTGAAGGCCAAGATTGAAGAAGGTATGTTTGAGGGGAAAAATGTGCCCAATGTTCCGCGGCACAAGGCAACTATGGATGTGGTATGCCATATCACAAAAGAGGCCGACGCAATACTCAATGGAATCTATATAGGGGAAAGGCCTTTTATCAGCGACTTCTCAAATGACTTCAGCAATCAGAACGCGTATGTTTTATTGAATGCAAAGTTTACTTATCGGTTGAAGCCTTTTAAGGCGTTTCTAAATCTTAATAACCTGACTAACAAAAAATATTCTGAGTACGGCGTCATAGGCGGGTACCCTCTACAAAGGGCTTATTATCCCTCACCGACGAGGAACTTTCTCGCGGGTTTTTCAATCGAGATCTAACTGCTGTCGGAGAAAATGGCAATTGGGGGCTTGAATAACTGAAAATCTCAATAGAATTCCAAAGCAGCATAATGCTAAGCCTTATATATTATTTTTAGGCAGAATGTTAAAAAGATGCGTTTATTATAAAGCTCCATCAGGCAGCAGACGTTAACATCCGCCGCCTGATGGAGGGGGTGCGCGTACTCTTCCAGCGTGCACCCCAATTTTAAAGAGGTGTTTCCGGCGCGTATAAGATTGTATGTAATGTATCCTGATCGCACTAAGTGCGACCAGGATATTAGAAGCTGCGCTCGAATTAATTAAAAGCAGCGGATTCAAAAAACCTGTCATCAAGACAGAGAAAGGGGTGATCAGAGACAGTTCAAAGGGTTTCCGTATCCATCATCAGTTATATAATAAGGCTTGTTGTCGCGATGTACCGAATGGACTAACTAAAAAATACACATATGAAGGAGTGGCAGCATGGAAGCTTTACTTAACGCATTAAAGACTCTGCAATTTGGCGGTATGGCGGTGTATCCGCTTTTGGCCTTAGGGGTAGCAACATTAGTGATTTCCCTGGATAAAGCTTTTGTATACCGACGCTATGTCAGGATGTCCGAATCTCTGTTGTTGCTGACTGAGACCTATAGTTTTTCATGGATGGACTTGGATGAACAGATGAAGTCCCTTGCGTCAGGAAGCTATTACGGGCGTTTCTTTCAGGTAATTATTGCAAACCGGGTGAACCCAGCATGGTGGGTCGAGTCTCGGGCAGCTGACGAGGCACAATTGATAGAAAAAGCACTGCATAGAGGGCTATGGGTATTGGAAACCATTGTGACGGCGGCGCCGCTTCTGGGGCTTGTAGGTACAATTATCGGGATGATGGAGTCATTCAGGTTGATTGGAGGCAGTGGTCTGGTCAATCCTACCGGAATTACCGGTGGCGTAGCTCAGGCCTTAATTGCAACTACTTTTGGTCTTATCATAGCCATCGTGGCCCTGTTTTCATTTAATTTCTTTTCTCATCTGCAATCAAAGACAATGGATGAGATGGAACGACTTGGCACACGACTCATAGATCATATCCGCATGGATCAGAATGGACAGGAGGTTGTGCTCCATGAGACTGCGTAAGTCGCGACAATCGCGACGCGGGCGGATAGAAATCATACCCATGATAGATGTGATGTTCTTTCTTCTAGCAACATTCATGCTGGCATCACTCTCTTTGCAAAACCTGCATTCATTGCCCATCAATTTCCCCAAAGGTAAGGCTGAACCACTTCAGTCTACGACATCTTTAACATTGACCGTGACAAAGAACAGTGAAATCCTGTTGAATAGCACCCCCGTTAGCCTCCAAACGCTTGCGGGGACTCTACAGCCTATGCTCAAGAGTTCAAATGGCAACATTGTTGTTGCAGCTGATAACGCAGCACCACAGGGTGTGGTAGTCCAGGCCATGCTTCAGGCACATATTGCCGGAGCAGAGCATTTTCTGATAGCTGTTAAATATAATGAATAGAAATCAGTCATCGTTTCAATTTGAGGATATTGATAATCCCTGGCGACGCTTCCCCTTCGTCTTAATTGCATCTTTGATCCTATGGGGTTTTATTATGTGGGGAGTCGGGTTATTGCTTGGCGATATGGCTGAGCAATCAATACCGCTCAACCCTATAGATGCACAACTGGTTGAGATACCAGCACCCATCAAACATACCGCCATTCCTAAACCGTCAGTTCCCAAGCCGATACGTCAACCGGTAACGCAACCTCCCAAACAAATACGATCTGAACCCCAAGCTATAGCTTCGGTGGCGGCTCCCGCCGCGCCAGCAGTATCACTACCTGAATCAAGGGTACAGTCAGACAACAGCAATAAAACATCTGCATACACTGTGGGATCAGCTAAAGGACCCAGCGTCTCCAGCGTGTCAATCACGCCTCCCCAGTTTGAGGCTGCCTATTTAAACAATCCTAAACCTATTTATCCTGCTTTGGCCAGACGAATGGGAATGGAAGGAACGGTAATGATGAAGGTGCTTGTAAGCCGTGAAGGCAATCCTCTCAAGATTGATGTAAACAAAACGTCCGGTTATAACATACTTGATAAAACTGCTGTTGAAGCGGTAAAAAAATGGCGTTTCGTTCCGGCACGTCAAGGAGATACACCTTTTGAAGAATGGGTACAGGTCCCCGTCTCATTTCATCTGAACAAATGATTTGCACTGGCGCAATCGCAGTTGCTCACCAGGATAATGGTGCAGTGAACTTTGTTAGGAGAACGATGGGAAATGAGTGGCGGTAGGCATTGAAAATTGGTAAAATCTGGCAATCAGCAACGCTCTCGATTACTGGAAGTAGGCTTGTGCAATGACCCTTATCCTTTAAGTGTTTATTTTAAGAAAGTGATACCAAAGCTCTCCATTCAGAAATGCGACTTAGTGGTAGAGTGCCGGAACCACCAAGTACTCATTGCAAGAGTCTGTATTGCCAATTTGATGATTTCCGAAAAAACTGATATTTAGGCCAGTCAGCCTCACCTTGTATTTGTTGACATTGAAATGGAAAATAATGATAATTTACTCAACAGATGAACTGACGCCTTATTGTAGAAATTGCTGTATTTAAGTGGAATAATGGAGGCTCAGCAATGAAAGAAGGACAAGGGCATCATCATCAGCACTCACACGAGCATAGTCACAGTCATAATCACGAACATACCCACCACAATCAAAAACATGAACATATGCATGAGCACGCGCATGAGCATGACCACGAGCACGCACATGAGCATACGCTTCAGGCAGAGCGTCATGATCACGCCGGAGAGCACGGCCTTCATGATCATAACCACATCAAACACGAAGAAGAGCCTCATTATCATAAGCATTAATAAAGGGGTAGAAGAGTGGAATGATAGAAAAGGGAAATGAAAAGGACATGACTTTACCGCTTTATGAGAGATTGCCCATTGTTGACTCTTTTAAAGGGCCTTCGTCCCTCGTTAAATGTGTTGGGGAAAGTCACGATGATCAGTTGACAAGATATTATGCGTTAAGGTAATCTGAACCACGGACAAGAAGTCCGTGGTTAGTTTAATTTTTTGCATTGTGAATTCAGCCATGAAGGCATGCGCCACGAAGGTGCGTCATTCATGGCTTTTTTATTGACCTTCCTACCGAAGTGTCGAGCCTTGAAGGCTGGATCCTCCTAGAAGGAGAAGTATATCCGACAGGAGGATGCATGGCAAAGACAATCTGCAAAAAAGCTGCGAGCGTTCCTTTCTGGGACGGCTATGCCCCGTGGTACAAGCTCTGGATGGAACACAACGACTATCACGACAGGATTATCCATGCTCTGACCACAATGGTATCTCCCGGCTGGAGAGTGCTGGATATCGGGGCCGGCAGTGGAATCCTGTCTCTCCCTCTTTGGGCTATCGGCTGCGATGTTACCGCGTTGGCGCCTTCCATCGGCATGAGGAGTCTTCTCTATGAAGAAGCTTTCAACAGGGGGATTGACTGGATGAAAGTCAGCGAAGAGAAATTGGAAGACGTGCCGCTGCACGATCTAGTAAATTACGATTTGATAATGGCCTGCAACAGTCTTCACCTTACAGGACCAGGCTTCAATCATGCATTGGAGAGGGTCTTTGAAGCAAAACCGAAGAACGTATTTGTCATAACCGAGCAGTGTCCCGGGATCGAGGTGAAGTGGCCGCATGACAGCTACGATCTTATGTTTGCAAAATCATACGAGACTGAAAGCTCGTTTGCCTACCATTCGTTTGGCGAGGCAGTAGAACACAATGTTTTCAAAAAAGGGCGTCCGTTGTTATGTCAGGAGGAGATCAATTTGAGTGATCAGCTTATATACGAGGAAGATCATCTCTGGATGAAAGACAATGCCCTTGTAAGTATGTACTGTTGGCAGTACGGAAAGGCTTAAGCATGGAATGGTTGAAAATACTGGTTGATTATGGTGTTATCGGGCTACTGATCTGCCTGAGCTTTGTCTCAACGGCTATTGCGGTTGAGAGGTGGCTAGTGATGCGGAGGGCAAGGATCGATGATTTTACGGGGATTAAGGAACTTGAACTTGAACTGACAAAAAAACTGCATCTTATTGCGACGATAGGCAGTAATGCGCCGTACATCGGTTTGCTCGGCACGGTCTTGGGAATCATGCTGACTTTTTATTCGATGGGGCAGACTGGATTCATGGACAGCACAAAGATCATGCTCGGACTTGCCCTTGCGCTCAAGGCAACTGCGGTCGGACTCGTTGTTGCCATTCCTTCGGTTGCCTGTTATAACCTGCTTCTGCGAAAAGTGAAAGTATTGATCATGCAATGGGAAATAAAGAATGGAAGAGCGCGAGTTTAATTATATTAATGTCATCCCATTTGTCGACATCATGCTCGTGCTTCTAACGATTGTGCTTACGACATCGACTTTCATCGCGACGGGAGTTATTCCGGTAGAGCTTCCTAAGGTCGCTCAAAAAAATGAGGACACATTGAAGACACGGACCATAGGGATCGACAAGACGGGACAGATTCATATGGACGGCAGGACAGTTTCTCTTGAAGAACTCTCAGCGCTTCTACAAAATGACAATCGTGAAGTGCCGGTCCTGATCCGTGCGGACCGTGCCCTGGCTTTACAAGGGTTTGTGGATGTAATCGATCTTGTCAAGCGTATGGGCTTTAGAAAGGTCAGTCTTCAGACAGAGGAAAGGCGATGAAGGAACGAGCGATAGGTATACAATTTTCGCTCCTGATGCATGCAGCTGTTTTTGCAATGATGTGGGCATTGAGCGCGTCGATAGTTGCGGTTTCGCGCCCAATAGAGATCGATTTCGGGATTCCCGAACAGAATGCTCCTCGTATTGTAGAGCGACAGAATCACGTTAAGGCCGAGCCGGAAAGGCACAAAGAGGTTAAAGTTGAGAAGACCCAACCCATTGAGCAATGGCCGGTTGAAAAGCCGCAGGTTATAACGCAGTCCTTTACCCCTTCGCTTTCAGAAAATGCAGCACCGGCCGCTCCACCGAAGTCGACCGGAGAGGAAAGTCACAGCACGCAATTGGAAGCAAAGGTATCTCCGCCATCTGGCAGCGGACCGGTAGATAATGTTCAGTTCGGAAGTGCCATAGGGCCTAATTTCCTCCACCGTGAGATGCCGGTCTATCCGTTTGTTGCAAAGCGCATGAATAAGGAAGGCAAGGTCGTTCTCAGATTAACTATTGATGAACATGGAAGGCTGCTGAATACTGAGGTAATTGAAAGCGCCGGCTACGGCTTTACCGAAGCGGCGATAGAGGCGGTGAAGAAATCTACATATCGACCTGCCCGGAAAGATGGTTTCTCTGTGCTTTCACGGGCGCTTTTGCCGGTCAGATTTGAGTTGACGAAATGAAAACAAAGGACGAGGGCAGGCGAAACCTTTGGCGAGGGTACCTGCCCTATCGCGGAATAATGCACGAAGCATCTCCATCAGGCGGCGGATGCTGGCATCTGCTGCCTCCTCCAAGGGTGCGCGTACTCCAGCGCGCACCCTAATTTTAAAGGAATGTTGCCGGGCGTATACATATAGGAACATATATCACGCAGGCTGACAGTGCTTGTTGAGGTATCGGATATTTGTCGCTGTGTTCGATCTTATTAATATCAGCGGATTCAAAGACATCGTCATCAAGACAGAGAATGGTCGGTGATCAGAGAAATTTCAAAATAGTAAGGGAGGGGCTGGCGAAGCCTTTGGCGAGGGTGCCTGCCCCTCCCGGAATAATGCACTGGGCATCATCCCGCTCTCATTGTAACAGATTGCGGTGATGTCACAAAAGGAGGAGAGTGTGAAGAAAGGGCTTATAGCTGTATTTTTAGCGATTCAAGTACTGTTCGGAAATGCTGCATACGCAACTGAGGAACAGGCACCGCAGGAGAGCAAAGAAACAAAAGAGAACACCGCGACGAAAGCGGCAGAGGAGAAAAAAGCTGCGCCGATAGCACCGGTGACAAAGCTGGATGAGGTTGTCGTTACAGCTACGAGAACCGAGAAGAGTCTGGAGAATGTTCCGGGCGATGTGCATGTTGTGACCAAAGAGCAGATAGAGAAGCGCAATATCAAGACCATAGACGAGGCATTAGATACGACGGCGGGTGTTTTCGATCGGCGCGGCAAAGGCTTTATGGACACGCAAGCCAATATTGCGATCCGCGGTGTACCGGCGGCAAATAGATCTTTGATACTCATAGACGGCATCCCCCGAAACGACGCTTATACTGGAAATGTTTCATGGACAGGGCCTGTCGGCTCTGTCGAAAGACTAGAGGTTGTTGAAGGTCCGTTTTCGAGCCTCTATGGAGGCAACGCGATGGGTGGAGTAGTGAATATTATAACGAAAATGCCAGAAAAGCGTGAGGTTACGCTCACAACCGGCTATGGCTCCAGCTGGGACAGGGGCAAGAGTATGGACGACCTATGGAAGGGCTACCTGTCGTATGGGGATAAGATATTTGACAAGTTAAGCTTCTTTGCGGCCTATGGTTATGAATCGACGAACGGATACGCTACTAACCTAGTAACTGCCAGCAGCTGTCCGGCAGGCACAACGGGCTGTACAGGCACTACCGACACTACGGGCAAAATACATAAATATATACTTGGTAATACAGGCGACAACCGCTGGTGGGATGACTCTATAACAGCGAAGGCGGCCTATGACTTCTCAAAGGTCACCAAGCTGACGGTCTCATTCGGAAGAACGCGCTCAGAGTATAATTATGATACTCCTAATACTTATCTGAAAAATGCTGCAGGCCAGCCGGTATATTTGCCTAATCAGTACTCTTTCCTTAGTGGTAACGGTGGCACTGAGATCAATTCCTATGCCGTATCATTCGATACCGAGATAAGTTCCGCCAAGGTCAAGTTCAATTTTGGTGTCAATGATATGAATAAAAACTGGTACACGACTCCGGGCAGCACCGGAGCCACCACGATAGGCGGCGGTCCTGGCAGTCTGTCTTCTACTCCTGCGCAGACCTATTATTCCGACCTGCAGGCTACTTTCCCGGTATTTACATGGAATATTTTAACTTTAGGAACCGCCTTTAAATTCGATACTGCGCACAACAGAACATATAATCTGACGAGCTGGAAGGATGAAACCACGCAAACTAACATGACATACGAAGCGAAGGGGACAGAAGACATGTATTCGGTTTTTTTGCAAGACGAGATAAGCATACTCAATAACCTGACCGCCTATCTTGGTGTAAGAGGAGATTACTGGACGACTCAGGATGGTTATGCAAACCAGGTTGGCGCAGTCGGGTATCCGCAAAGCTACAATTCGCGTTCTGATACTGGGGTCAGCCCAAAGTTATCGTTCGTATATAAACCTTTTGATCTTACAACAGTTCGCACATCGGTCGGTAATGCATTCAGGCCACCGACGGTCTATGAGCTTTACAGGACATGGACTTCAACTACCGGTACGACCTATAACTCAAATCCTGCTTTGACCCCGGAGACCGTGACGACATGGGACTTCAGCGTTGAACAGGGTCTCTGGAAAGGTGCGAAGGTCAAAGGCACGTATTTTGAAAATTATTTCAAAGACTTGATCTACTTAAGGACAGTTTCTCCTACGCAACAGGCATATATAAATGCCGGCAAAGCCGAGACAAAGGGTGTGGTGTTAGAGGCAGAGCAGAAGATTTATGGCTTCAGGCTTTTCGCTAATACGACGTTGCTGACTGAGTCAAAGATTGTAAGTAACAGCGCGAGCCCGGCTTCGGTCGGAAAGAAATTAACTTATATGCCGGAGCATATGTACAATGCCGGGGCAGAATACACGTATGGGCCTGTTATGACCTCTCTTACGGGCATCTATGTAAGCAAGCGGTATTCTACCGACGGGAACACGGATACGGTAAATAACGTATATGGTTCGTATGATCCCTATTTCCTGCTGAATGGGAAGATCACTTATAAGATCATCAAAGAGGCAGCAATCTCATTTTCGGTTGACAATATCCTGAATAGGAAGTATTTCTCCTATTACACATGTCCTGGTCGCTCTTGGTTCACCGAACTGACGATAAAGTTTTAGCTATATAAGACAGGTACTAGACAGACACTGAACGGAGTGTGAATATGAAGAACGGACTGATATTGGCGGTAATGCTTTGCATAATATTCGCGATTATGTTGTCAGCTTTAAATATGGCAGGGGCTGAAAGCATTACTTATGTTGACAAGCTCGGCAGGACCGTTAATATAGCACTGCCAATAAAAAGAGCCGTCCTTTTTGAAACCTATGAACTGTCCGCCGGGCTTGGCATCTGGGACAGGATCGTAGGAATCAGCAGATATGCATATGAGAACGATCTGATACTTGCCATCAAGCCGGATATAGCGAAGACTATCCCGGCCGTGGGCTGGGGCGGAGACGTAAATATCGAGGCCCTTCTGAAGCTCAGGTCCGACCTTGTGCTCACCTGGACCTTTAAACCGGAGACCGTTCGTTTCATGGAGGAAAAGGGCCTGAAGGTTATTACAATCTATCCCGAAAGCCTTCCCGAACTTTACCAGGCACTACGGCTCCAGGGCAGACTCTTTGGGAAGGAAAAGAGAGTTGAAAACATCATCGCCAAAATGGACGGTATATTCAAGATGATAAGTGACAGAGTTAGTAAAATACCTCCGGATAAGAGGAAAAAGGCGATCTGGATTAACGGTACCCCTACGACAGTCTCAGGTGGCATCGGCGTGAACAACGATATTTTTTCACTGATCAATGGCATTAACTCCGCCGCATCGCTCAGTGAGAGGAGCGCTGACGTTTCGATGGAGCGCATCATCGCATGGAACCCAGAGGTCGTCTTCATATGGGGGAGTGCAAAGTACGGCCCCCAAGACCTTTTTGCCAACCCCCAGTGGCGGCATGTTGACGCGGTGAAGAACAACCGGGTGTATAAGGCCCCGAAGTGGTCGACCTGGTCTCCCCGGCTGGCAATCATCGCCCTTTGGATGGCGATGAAGACCTATCCCGATAGCTTCAGGGATGTGGATCTGCAAAAGACAGCTGATGAGTTTTATCTTAAGGTGTACGGAATCCACTATAGCAAAGTGAGGCGTATTGAAAACTAAGACTATCGCTGGCATAGTCATTATTCTCTCACCGCTAGTTGTGGGATGGGTAGCGCTCTTTATCGGCGCATACGACATATCGCCGCTGCGGGTCCTGTCACTTCTTGTGCAGGGAATTACGCCGTTTATTCCGACACCGGATAGTCCTGAAAAGGCAATCATTCTGGATATCCGTCTACCGAGGGTTCTGCTCGCAGGGCTTGTAGGTATTGCGCTTTCAGTAACGGGTGTAACGTTTCAGGGTATATTCCGCAATCCTCTCGTAGATCCCTTTATCCTGGGCATCTCTGCCGGGGCCGCATTCGGGTGTGCGCTTTCAGTAGGATTTCTTCCCCAACTGCCGATCCAAATAATGGCGTTTGTGTTTGGTATAGCAGCAGTTGTCCTGGCGTACTCGATTGCACGGACTCAGGGAGAGATTTCAAGGCTGCCGCTTATTCTCTCAGGAGTGATTATATCTGCCTTCTTCACTGCCATGGTTTCGATCGTGAAATTCATGGTTGACCCGATGAAGCTCCAGAATATTGTCTATTGGCTCATGGGGAGTTTTTCTCTTGCGACTTGGAGGCTTGTTTGGATTGTAGCTATTGTCCTTACAATCAGCCTTGTCCCGATATATCTTATGCGGTGGCGCCTCAACGTCATAAGCATGGGAGAGGATGAGGCAAAAGCCATGGGGATCAATGTAAAAAGAGACAGGATCATTTTTATAGGAGCATCGACACTTGCAGTAAGCATTGCCGTATCGGCAAGCGGCATCATCGGATGGGTAGGTCTTATGGTGCCGCATCTGATCAGAATGATTGTAGGACCTGATCATCGCAGACTGGTGCCGCTCAGCATGGCCGGCGGGGCCGCATTCATGATCGTTGCCGACACCATCGCCCGCAACCTTACGAATTATGACATTCCGGTCGGCATTATTACCGCAATAACCGGAGCGCCGTTTTTCGTGTATCTCATGAAGAGGGGCGGCAAAGAGAGCTGGGGGAAATAGATGCTTAGAATAGATAATCTGTCATTCAAACATACGGGATCAGCATCCGAAGTCATAAGCGGCTTCACGTTTTCAGCCGAAGCAGGAGCGATTACGACAATACTCGGTCCAAACGGGTCGGGGAAAACGACCCTGTTTCGATGTATTGCGGGCCTCTGGAAGCCGCAGCGTGGAAATGTGAGTTTCCGAAAATCCGACATGACCAGACTGTCTGCGCATGAACGTGCGCGGCTGCTTGCTGTCGTGCCGCAGGATCATGAACCGCCGTTTCCGTATTCAGTATTTGATATCGTGCTGATGGGCCGCGCGGGCCATGTTGCCATGTTTTCCGCTCCCTCGGAACACGACATTTCAGCAGCGCACGCAGCAATAGTGAGTGTCGGCATAGAGCACCTCTCGGAGCGCCCGTATACGAAGATCAGCGGGGGCGAGCGACAGCTCGTACTGATTGCCCGTGCGCTGGCGCAGGAGACGCCGATACTTATCCTTGATGAGCCGACGTCTCATCTCGACTTCCGCAATCAGATCATCGTGCTTGAAAAGGTGAGGTCGATAGTTACCGAAAAGGGGCTGACAGCCTTGATGACGCTCCATGATCCAAACCTGGCGCTGCTCTTTTCGCATCAGGTTGTTCTAATCAATGAGGGGCATCTCATTGCCTCCGGTAAACCGCAGCAGGTCGTCACCGCAGAACACCTGCAGGCTATGTACGGGATTCCTGTAACGGTTGTGCGAAACAACGGGACCGGTTTCATATGCCCGCAAGTGACTTCCACCGTGGGGCAGTATACAAATGATTAGGCTCGCCAATCTTACTAAAGCTTATGGCACAATCGCGGCGGTGAACGACCTGTCATTCACAATCCGAAAAGGCGAAATCTTCGGGCTGCTCGGACCAAATGGCGCAGGCAAGACAACCACGATCAAGATGCTGACGATGCTCGCGAAGCCGACTTCAGGCTGCGCCACCATCGACGGACTCGATATTGCGACTGACCAAAAGGAGATCAAACGGCGAATCAGTGTCGTACCGCAGGAGAACAACCTTGACCGTGAATTGACCGCCTATGAGAATCTGCTGATTTATGGCATGCTCCACTCCGTACCGGGTCGCCAGAGCAAGATTAGTGCATGTCTTCATCTTGTCGATCTATGGGACCGTCGCGACAACCTGGTAAGTCGATTCTCTGGCGGCATGCAGCGCCGTCTGCTGATTGCCCGGGCATTGCTCACCGAGCCGTCGGTGCTGTTTCTTGATGAACCCTCCATCGGCCTTGATCCCCAGATCAGGCGCCAGATGTGGGACACGATCCGCAAAACGCGGATTGACGGCAGAACGGTGGTCCTTACCACTCACTACATCGAAGAAGCCGAGGCTTTATGTGATCGGGTGGGCATACTCTCAAAAGGTGCTATGATTGCGCTGGACACCCCAGATGCTCTGAAGGCAATGGTCGGTAAATATGCAGTTGAGTTTGTCAACGGCGATGGCAAAATGATCCAGCAGGTATGCCGGGACCGTGAGGAGGCTTATGCAATCGCACAGGGCATGGACAGCCGTGTGACCGTGAGGAAAACAAATCTTGAAGATGTCTTTATCAAACTTGCAGGGGGCAGAATAGAATGATTCCAGGCGGCTGGTATCCAATATTCCTGCGTGAGATGCTCCAGTTCAGGCGCAAGCTGATGAAGCTGGGCTATCTATTTTCGGCGATGGTAGTGCCAGTAATCTATCTTGTTACGTTCGGCCTGGGCCTCGGGCGGAATGTGCAGATGCAGGGAACCGATTATGTGAGCTACCTCATACCCGGCCTTGTCGCCATGAGTTCTATGAACAATTCCTATACTTGGGTAGCGAGTTCGCTGAATCTGAACAGGCTCTATTTCAAGACATTTCAGGTTTTTGTGCAGGCTCCTATCAATCCTTCCTCCATTATGATCGGCGAGGTGCTTGCCGGCATGGTAAAAGGGCTTTTTGCCTCGGGGCTGATCATAATCCTCGGCTTTGTCATGGCTCGCGAGGTCTCGGTCACCCCACTTTTTGTGCTAACACTTCTGTTGAACTGCTTTCTCTTTGCGAGCCTTGGTGTGATCGTCGGCATGATAACTAACTCACATGAAGACACTTCGACCTACAACAATTTCTTTATCCTGCCGATGGCATTTTTCAGCGGCACATTTTTCCCGGTAGATAGAATGCCTGCGGGGCTGAAAGCGGTTGTGTATGTGTTGCCGCTTACCCATACCAACATCGTGATCCGGCAGACAGCGCTCAATTCGGCTGGATTTATTTCACTTGGGGTGCTCATTGCCTATGCGAGTGCATTCTTTATTATTGGTTCACGATTGATTAAAAACTACAGCGAATAGCTGATGGAGGCTGGCATGAATATATGCACAATTATGTGGTCCAACTATCTGCCTATGGTCAAGGAGGCATCGGACTCGCTCGGGATCGAACTTACATCATTTTCGACCAAACAGCTCAATATGAATCCTGCACTCATCGACGAAGCAAAAGCACGGCTGCGCACTGCGGACTTCATTCTTCTTTACCGCACCAACGATGCCTTCTGGGATGAGATCGAGCCCGAGATTCGGGATCTTCGCGACCGCATCCCGGTTGTAGTTGTCGGCAGCGATCCATCGTTCTGGGTGCTTTCGACTATTCAGCCTGAACTGGTGGCCACAGCATACAAGTATATTCTTTTTAACGGTCGCGATAATATCGGCAACATGCTGAGATTTCTCCTTCATCACCTATTCGATCAGACGATCGCTTTTGCAGAACCTCAGGAGATGCCGTGGCAGGGCATTTACCATCCGTCGGCTGATAAGGTCTTTGATAGCGTCTGCGACTATTTCGGCTGGTATCACGAATGGCTCAAATTCCATCCTGAGCAGCACATTGCGATACTTTACTCGCGTTCGGCCTGGGCAACACGAAATATAGAAATTGAGCGCTCGCTGATTGCTGCTCTTGAGGAGCGCGGTATGGGCGTAATTCCGGTCTTTCTTTATCCGCTCAAAGATCCCGGTATCGGCAACCTGAGCGGGGTGGAGGTTGTTGAGCGTTTTCTGGTGCGCAAAGACAAGCCGCTGGTGGAAGGCATCATCAAACTGACCAGCTTTTTCCTCGGCAATGGCCGTGGCGAGATCAAGGCTACCGATGCTCCCTCAGGTGTCGAAATTATGAAGAAATTGAACGTGCCGCTTTTCTGCCCGGTGACCTCGTACTACAAGAACGCCGAGCAGTGGCTGCACGATCCTAGTGGGCTGGGGCAGCAGGTTGCCTGGAGTATTGCCATGCCGGAGTTTGAGGGCGTTATCGAACCGATGATCATCGGAGCATCGCGAGGGATATCGAACCCCGAAGAAGAGTCCTATGAGGCGATAGCGGACCGGATCGGGTGTTTTGCTGATCGCGTCGTCCACTGGATAGCGCTCCGCAAAAAGCCGAACCATGGGAAACGGATTGCATTCATTCTTAATAACAATCCCTGCGCATCGATTGAGGCTACGGTCGGAGGCGGCGCACATCTGGATACGCTGGAGAGCGTGGCCGATTTGCTGAAAAGACTTAAGCAGGAAGGGTATGCAGTAGAACCACCGGCTGACGGCAAAGAGCTTATAGACACGATCATGAACAGAAAGGCGATTTCAGAATTCCGCTGGACGACGACCGACGAGATTGTCGACAAGGGCGGTGTGCTTGCGAAGATATCGAAAGAGCGCTATGAGTCATGGTTCAACGAACTGCCCGAGGCGACCAGGGTGCGTATGTCCGAAGCTTGGGGGAATCCTCCGGGTGAGGAGAAGGACGGCATGCCTGCCGCTATGGTGCATGAGGGGGAGATCCTCGTCACCGGCGTGCAGTATGGCGATGCGGTGGTTTGTGTGCAGCCCAAGCGTGGCTGCGCTGGGGCACGCTGCGACGGCCAGGTCTGTAAGATTCTGCACGATCCCGACGTGCCGCCGCCTCATCAATATGTAGCTACCTACAAGTGGCTATCCCGGGACTTTGGCGTGGATGCCATCATCCATGTCGGAACACACGGCAACCTCGAATTTTTGCCGGGTAAAGCGACGGGCCTGTCATCGGCCTGCCTGCCGGACATCGGCATCGACAGCATGCCGCACCTCTACATCTATAACGCAGACAATCCGCCGGAGGGCACCATCGCGAAGCGACGGAGCAAGGCGGTTCTGGTCGACCATATGCAGACGGTGATGGTCAAGGGTGAGTTGTACGGCGACCTCGATCAGGTTGCCCGACTGATCGACGAATATGAGCGCTACTGTAACACCGAGCCGGCACGCGCCCATACCATCCAGCACATGATCATGGAGCAGGCGAAGACTCTCAATCTCCTGGACGGCAAGGAGTTGAACCACGACAATTTCAAGGACCATGTAGGCGATCTGCATGATGCGCTGCAGGTGCTCAAAGAGATGCATATTCCCAAGGGCATGCATACCTTCGGCAGGTTGCCGGAGGGCGAAGCCCTCGGCGATTTTGTGCATGCGATCGTGCGCTTCGACACATCAGCTGGTTCGCTCCGCTGGCTGATGGCACGCATGATTGAGCAGAAGGAGCAACTGAACGAGGAGGCCTTGCGCGAGCGCGCTGACGACGAGTGCAGGCGCATCTGCTGTGCCATAGTTATGAATGACCAAACCTTGCGGGATGCGATCGGCGAGTATGAAATCACCGAAGACCTAACGGTGCCTCTGACGAAGCTTGAACAGTCGATTGCCGATGTTGTCAGCAATGTGCGGGCAACAGATGAGGTCGGTTCGCTGCTGAACGGCTTCGACGGTGGATATATTGAGCCAGGCCCATCAGGACTGATCACGCGCGGCAGGCCTGACATCCTTCCTACAGGACGCAACTTCTACTCGCTCGACCCTAACCGCATTCCGACGCCTGCTGCGTGGGAAATCGGTAAGATGCTGGCGCAGAAAACGATAGAGAAGTATCTCGATGACGAGGGCCGCTATCCTGAAACTATCGCATTTTACTGGCAGTGTACTGATATCATGTGGTCGGACGGCGAAGGCATGGCGCAAATGATGTATCTGCTCGGAGCAAAACCGGTCTGGAGCGGAAATGGGCGCTTAAAAGGATTCGAGATTATCCCGCTGGCCGAGCTGCAGCGACCGCGCATCGACGTCGCCATCCGGGTTTCGGGCATTACCCGTGATAATTTCCCCTCCACAATCGATGTGGTGGATGAAGTTGTTCAGACGGTGGCGATGCTCGACGAGCCGCTCGACCAGAACTATGTGCGGCAGCATACTCTCGAACGCCTGAACGGTGCATCACCGAATGATCCTGAAGCGGTGCGGGCCGCAACATATCGACTCTTTGCGAGCATGCCCGGTACCTATCAGGCAGGCACTCAGCTTGCGGTATATGCATCGGCGTGGAAGACCGAAAAAGACCTTTCCGACGTCTTCCTGTACTGGAATGGTTACGCTTACGGCAAGAATGTCTTCGGAACGCCCGCGCACAAGAGCCTTCAGGATAATCTCAAGACGGTTGATGTCACCTTCAACAAGGCGGTTACAGATGAGTACGACCTGACCGGATGCTGCTGTTATTTCGGCACGCACGGCGGCATGATCAACGCGGCTCGCGTCCTGTCGGGCAAGGAGATCAGAAACTACTACGGCGATACCAGGGAACAGGACCGTGTTTCGGTGCGAACACTCACCGAGGAGATGCGGCGGGTGACGCGCGGGAAGCTGCTTAATCCAAAATGGATAGAAGGCATGAAGGAACATGGATACAAAGGCGCCGGCGAGATCAGCAAGCGCATTGGCCGTGTGTACGGATGGCAGGCGACCGCAAAGGCGGTAGACGCCTCGGTCTTTGACGACATCACGCGGACCTTCATGATGAACGAAGAGAACCGGAAGTTCTTTCAGGATAACAATCCCTGGGCGCTCAAAGAGATAGCCCGCCGGCTGATCGAGGCGGTTGAACGCAACCTTTGGAACCCCTCGCCCGATGTCCGTGAAGCTCTTCGTGACTTGTATGTCGACATCGAAGGATGGATCGAAGAGCGCATGGGTGACATTAAGGGTGAATTCCAGGGAGGCAGTATAGATATCATGTCGAAGGATGAGATAGCAGGATGGAAGAAAAAGATGGAGGAGGTTCTCGGATGATTTTTCCTTTTACAGCGCTGGTGAATCAGGATGAGATGAAGACAGCGCTCATTTTGAATGTTATTGATCCGTCAATAGGCGGGTTACTGATTATGGGGGAAAAGGGTACAGGAAAGAGCACAGCCGTCCGCGCGCTTGCCGATTTGCTGCCTGATATCGAGGCGGTGAAGGATTGCCCGTTCACCTGCGATGCCGATGGCACGCTTTGCTCCGATTGCCGCGATATGCTTGCAAAAGATGGACATCTGCATCAGGAGCCGCGAAAAATGCGAGTGGTTGAATTACCGCTTGGTGTTACAGAAGACCGGCTCGTCGGCACACTCGACATCGAGCATGCAATCCGGCATGGTGAGAAACGGTTTGAACCAGGCATACTGGCAGACGCAAACAGGAATTTTCTTTATGTGGACGAGGTGAACCTGCTCGAAGACCATATTGTCGATCTCCTGCTCGATTCAGCAGCTATGGGTGTTAACACCGTTGAGCGAGAAGGCATCTCATTCGTCCATCCAGCCCGGTTCATGCTTGTCGGAACGATGAATCCGGAAGAAGGCGATCTGCGACCGCAGCTTCTTGATCGCTTCGGTCTGTGCGTGTCAGTCACTTCCCTTCGGGACAAAAAGCAGCGGGTGGAGATACTCAAGCGGAAAGCGGCATTCGATTCGGATCCTGAAGCATTTTATGCTACATGGGTTGCCGGTCAGGAAAAGCTTGCAGCAAAGATTATCGCAGCCAGAGAGTCCCTTGCTGCAATTCCGGTGGATGACGATGTGCTCGAAAAGATCGTATCGATCACATCGGCGCTCAGCCTCGACGGTCACCGTGCCGATATCGTAATGATGAAAACATCCCACGCCCTTGCTGCATTCCGGGGTCTCTCCACAATCGGTTCAGATGAAATAAAGGATGCCTCATGGTTTGCACTTCGCCATCGCCTTAAGAGGTTGCCATTTGAAGAGGTTGGTGCAGAGCGCGAAAAAGTGAATGCTGCTCTGGCACAGATATGAGCTGTTCGTCTTTTATAGGGCATGACGAAGCTAAACGTACACTCATCCTGAATGCTATCGATGCACGGTGCGGCGGCGTGCTCTTTGTAGGGGAAAAAGGCTGCGGCAAATCAACGCTTGCTCGATCACTCCGAAGCATTCTGCCTGGCGGAACACCGTTTGTAGAACTGCCGCTGAATGTTACGGAAGATGCGCTGCTCGGCACCATCTCTATCGAGGAGACACTGAGGACCGGCACCCGGGTATTTCAGGCGGGCATCTTCTCCCGTGCGCATGGAGGTGTCCTGTTCATCGACGATGTGAATCTGCTTTCGCCTGAGATCGTCTCGCTCGTGCTTGAGGTACAGAGTCGTAGTGAAAACGTGATAGAGCGGGAAGGGCTTAGTGTGCGCCATCCGGCTTCATTCATCCTTGTCGCTAGTATGTACCCCGGGGAAGGGGATCTCTCGCCGCACCTGCTTGATCGTTTCGGCATGTGCTGGGGGTTTGAGTCATTGCGAGAGGCTTCACAGCGGATTGCGGTTATGCGGGCAGCAACCGATGCTGATTCGCCTGATGCCGACTGGGAACTTACCCGCAGAATCAGCTCAGCAAGGAACATGCTTCCGCAGGTGACCGTGCGAGACCGCCTGCTGGAATATATTGCCGATATCTGCCTGACCTATCATGTTGCAGGGCACCGGGCCGATATCTATCTTCTTGCAGCCGCCCGGGCACAGGCAGCGCTGCATGGAAAGAGAGATGTGTCTCGGGAAGAGATCGATCTTGTTGTTCCGCTTGTGCTTATGCACCGCAGGCGAGAGCTTCAGCCGCCCCCGCCTCCTGAGCAGCAGGAAGAACCGGAGCGCAGCCAGGAACCGCCACCTGAGTCCCAGCAGCAACATGAGGAACCGCCTCCTCCGGAACAACAGGATGAAGAGCAGGATGAGCAGAAGGAAACCCCACCGCAGCCGCAAGAACTTCCGCCACAGGATGAAGAGGTATTCAGCGTCGGAGAACCGTTCAAAATGAAACGGCTTTTTTTCAGAAAAGACCGGACGGAACGTGCAGCGTCGGGACGAAGGACCAGGACCCGCGCCCGCAATCGCGGCGGCAGGTATGTCAAGAGTGTTTTCCGAAAAAGCCGCGACATTGCAATCGATGCAACGCTGCGGGCTGCTGCTCCCTTTCAACGGATACGCAACAGGACGGATATCGTAGTCATAGATGAGGACGACTTCCGTTACAAAAGAAAAGAACGGAAAATGGGCCACCTCGCTGTCTTTGTTGTCGACGGTTCAGGCTCGATGGGAGCACAAAAGCGTATGGTCGCGGCTAAAGGGGCCATCCAGTCGCTGCTAATAGATTGCTACCAGAAGCGTGACTTGGTATCGATGATTGTTTTCCGCAAGGACCATGCCGAAGTCGTGCTCGAACCGACTGCAAGTGTTGAACATGCTGCCCGGCGCCTGCGCGAAATACCGGTCGGAGGGAAAACACCTCTTGGCGCGGGATTGTTCGAAACCTACCGCTTGCTGGAGCGAGTCGGCAGAAAGCACCCGGAGACGCGTTTTTTGGTTGTCCTCATCACCGACGGTAGGGCCAACCAGTCTATGAGCGGCATGGCTCCAGATGAAGAAATAGCGCGTATGGCTACTTTGCTGAACGAACAATCCGGCATCGATATGATTGTGGTCGATACCGAGGAGAAAGGGCGGTTTACAACAACAGACCGCGCCTTATCAATCGCAACGCTACTTGGCGCTGACTACTATACCATCAATGAGCTGAAAGCAGACATATTGACGGATATGGTGCAGACGAACAAAACCCTGACTATAGGTTGAAACGTTCTGCAATGAGCCTTGCCCCCTAAAGGAGCACTATCAATAGAAGTTAGAACAACACTCTCATCGCCAAAACGTTGACTTTTTGCTGGACTGAAAGTTCCTTAAGCCAAATGGTCCATGAAGAGTACTGCATATATACCGCGAGCCACTTGTGACACATCCTTTCGGAACTCAACAACTCGAGCGAAATGTCTGCGGTGAGGTAACATACTCGACAATATTTGACACCAGACATAAAACATACCGATAATATAAACATTCAACTGGGGTCATCAAGGGAATAAAAACAATGTGTCTTGCGGGAATTAGGAGAAAGTTATCACCTGTATTAGTGATACTTCTCCTTGTTGGTTTTTTTGTAATAGCTTTTCATCATCACGACGATGGTGACGATCATCCCGATTGTCCGATCTGTATAGCTGCTCATGTCGCGCATTCAACAGGCATTAATACTGTAGCTTTCAATATCAGCTACGATATTTCGGAGTTGATATTACCAGAAAAGGCTCTGTTCTTTACTTCACTATTTCTCTCCTCCCTATACGGCCGCGCTCCACCTCCTGCTTAACTTCTTCTAAGACATAATTCAATTCAATTGACACGCGTCATGTGCGAACTGTCGTGCGCGTGTATTTGCGTCGGAAGAACTGAAATGTGGAGGAACCATCATGAAAATCATGATCGCGTTTATCACGCTAATATTTATGTTGTCATTGTCGACAGGCGTATTTGCGGAAACCCTGGAAGATCGAGTAAGAACTCTTGAGGATACTCTCAAGAAGCAGGAGCAGACGATCCAGGAACTACGGGTACTTCAGGAAACCCTGAAAAAACAGGATCAAACTATCGTTGAGCAACGAAAGTTGATCGACGAATTGAAAGCTGAAGTCAGACAGGTTCAACCTTCCGCTTTGGCCGAGAGTTCTGCTGCCAATCAGCCGGCCGAGACCGGACAAATCCAGCAGCAGGTTCAAGAGTTGAAGGAGCAGGTGGGTCAGGTAGTAGAAGCGCAGAGAAAAGTCCTGCCGAGTGAATTCAATCCATCTATCGGGCTAGTGGGTGAAACAGTCTTCTCCTATCGTAGCAAAGGATCGGCGCGGACGGGCAACGACCGACCAGGTGGATTCGATGCATTTCAACGTTCAGTGGAACTGAACGCAGCCGCGTCAGTGGATCCTTTCGCCAAAGCATACGTGGTCGCCAATGCAACAGTCGACGCCCACACCGGAGAATCGACTTTTAACATTGAAGAGGCAGCGATCCAGACAGAGTCGCTGCCCTGGAATCTGACTGTGAAGGCGGGCCGGTTCTTTGGAGAGTTCGGCCGGTTAGCATATATTCACGATCATGAGCTTCCTTTTGTAAATCGTCCGCTCGTGCTCGGCCAATACATCGGCGGTGAATCCAGGACTGACGGGGTACAGGTCAACTGGCTGCTGCCCATCGAGCATTATGTCAGCCTGACAGTGGGCGTGGGCAACCAGTTCGGCGGAGACGTGCCTCCGAACAACGTTGGCGATTTCCGTCACTTGGGCGGATGGAACTACTGGGGCCGCCTGTCATCATATTTCGACTTAACACCTGATATCTCATTCGAACCAGGAGTTTCAGGCCTCTGGAATCCCAAGACGATTGACCGTGATGGCCAGCTTACGCAGCCCGATGGCAGCACGCTCACAGAGCGTGAGCGACGCTTGGTGGGAGCAGACTTTGCGCTAAGCTGGAAGCCACTCCGTAACAATCAGTTCCAGAGCCTTACCTGGGGCACTGAAGTGCTTCACAGCAACAACCGCTATGACGTCATTTCCACGGACAGCATGATGTTCAACCGGTCTGTCGGCTCACTTGGCCTGTACTCATACCTAACTTACAAGTTCCACAGGCAGTGGTCAGCCGGGTTCCTATATGGTTTTGTGGAGGATGCCCAGGACAACAAAGCCAAGACTTACGAGTACTCTCCTTATGTCACTTGGGCTCTTAGCCACTGGAACCAGCTGCGCCTTCAATATACATACACCGACCATAACGCTGCATCCGGTCTGAGCCCCGATCATGCAGTTTATGTGCAATGGGCGTGGATCATCGGCTCGCACTCGCATGGATGGCAGCAACGCTGAGTATGGAACGGAGGAATATCAACATGAAATCGAAACTGTTTTGTTTGCACTCGATCATCTTGCTGGTCGGAGTATTTTGCATGGGTGTTATGCCGGCTCATGCGGCTAAAATCGGTGTTGTCACAACACTCACCGACCTGGCGGATTTTGCACGGGCCGTGGGTGGGGATTTGGTTGAAGTCCACAGCCTGGCTACAGGCGTCGAAGACACCCACGGTGTCCCGATGAAACCGAGTTTTGTGCCGATAATGAACCGGGCGGACCTGATGGTACTGGTAGGATTTGATTGTGAACACGCCTTTCTGCCCGCGTTACTTGAGGCAAGCAAGAATCCACGAATTCAATATGGCAGGTCCGGCTACGTGGACTGTTCGCAAGGTATCGTTCCACGCGATGTTCCCAGAACAACTGGGCACTCCGCAGGCGATGTGCATCCGTACGGCAATCCGCACTATACGCTTGATCCCGTGTCGGCCAAGATCGCAATCGAGAATATCTATAACGCGCTGGTAGAGTTCGACCCGCAGGACAAGGCTCAATTCAGACGCAACCGCGATGCATATCTCGCAAGGCTCAATGCCAAGATTGCCGAGTGGGAAAAAGAAATGAAACCGCTAAAAGGCGTGAAGTTTGTATCGTATCATGAGCATTGGCCATATTTCGCAGCACGCTTTGGAATAGAGTATTTCGGCACGATTGAACTGAGGCCGGGCATCGACCCGACGGCACGTCACATCGAGGAACTTGTCGCCTCCATGAAGGCACAGCATGTTCCTATCGTGGTGCGCGAGCCTCAGTTCCCCGAAAGGGTCCCAAAACGGATCGCCGAACAGACCGGCGCGACCATGATAACTTTGCCTATCATGCCGGGCGGCGTGCCGCATACTGAAACGTACATCAAGATGATGGACTATATTGTTCACACGATGGTGAGTGCCGTTCAATCGAGAAAATAAAGACAAGGAGTGTTGTGTCCGCCTGAGTATTGGGCGGACACACAACAGACTATGGATGAAACACTTATCACACTGGACAACCTGAGTATCGGCTACAACAACCAAACTGTGCTTTCAGGCATCTCGCTTTCTATTGCCCGAGACAGTTTCACCGGCATTCTTGGTGCAAACGGTTCCGGCAAATCCACCCTGCTTAAAACGTTACTTGGACTGCTTCCCCCGGTAGGGGGCCGTATCGCTACCGCATCGCAGGGTGCGCCTCTCGTATTCGGGTACGTGCCCCAGTCCGTTCAATTCGATTCGGTCTATCTACTGACAGCGTTTGAGGTTGCCCTCATGGGTACATATGGACGCGTGCGCCCTGGCCTTCTTGTGCCTCCTCGTGAACGTGCTTTCACGCGCGAATGCCTTCGTGCGGCAGGCGCTGAGGGGTTTGCCCGCAAGCGCTTTGCTGAACTTTCCGGCGGCCAGAAACAACGTGTTCTCATTGCCCGCGCCCTGACAACACGACCCGACATCCTGGTGCTGGACGAGCCCACCGCGGGTGTGGATCGTAATGCGACGCATGCAGTGATGGAGTTCATTTCACAGATCCGCAAGGAAAGGAAGATCACTGTCCTACTGGTCACGCACGATTTTGCGGCGGTGCGTAAACACGCTGAACAGGTCATCTGGCTTCATGAGGGCGCGGTATTGTATGGCACCGCACGCGAACTTCTTACAGCCGAACGGATAGCGGAAATGTTTGAAAGGGGGATCGACTGACATGGAGACGCTTTATCAGATTCTCAATCCTGAGTTTCTACTGAGCAACTCGATTTACACCAGTGTGCTGATCGGATTTGCTTGCCCGCTTGTCGGTGTTTTTCTCGTGATGCGCCGACTGGTATTCATGGGCGTAGCACTGCCCCAGATTTCCTCGACGGGCGTTGCTATGGCTCTTTCGCTTCCCATGTGGCTCGGATTCAATCTGACTGAGCACGGTCCGCATAGCGCGCACGCACTTGCCTTTGCCGGATCGATCACATTCACGCTGACCGCGATCCTGGTGCTAGCGTTTCTGGAGCGGCGCGGGCGCGGACAGCCGGAAGGTCGACTAGGTACCGCTTATGTCGTAGCCTCGGCGTTGAGCATTTTGCTACTGTCAAAAAACCCTTATGGTGAGATCGGTTGGCTCGATATGTTGAAAGGGGAGGTCATCACCATCTCCAATTTCGATCTGGTGCTGACAGCGGTGACACTAACGCTAGTTATCGCAGTGCTTGCACTCTTCCATAAGGAGTTGCTCTTGGTTTCGTTCGACCGTGAGATGGCAATTATACTTCGTAAGAAAGTCGTTTTTTGGGACATGCTGCTCTATTTACTGATTGGTTTAACTGTCTCGATGGCGGTGCTCAGCGTCGGACCGTTGATCGCATTCGGATTTTTGCTGATCCCTGCGCTGATAGCACACTTGTTTGCGCGCAATATGCACCAGTTCACGATATTGGCCTCGCTGATTGGTGGTGCAGTCGCGTTCTTCGGTTTCTGGATTGCTTACCAATATGACTTGCCAGTCGGCCCTACGGATGTCGTTCTCCTCGGAGTGCTTTACGCATTAGCCTGGATTGCGGCCAAGATTCTCCGGCACTAGACGCCGCGGGTTGAAATACCCCTGTATTGCGAATACCAGGATAAACTTTTAATCACTCGAACAAATGCGTGATAATAAAAGATACAAAGGGAGTCAAATATGAAAACTAAATTGATTTTTGGGGCCGCCACCATTGCAGTCTGTGCCTTTGCTGTTTTGATATCATTAACTTCTTGCAAACGAGTCGACAAATCAGCCGATCAAGGACAGCATAAAATTCTGGTCATCACCACTCTTTTACCCTTGTACGATATGGCCAGAAATATCGGGGGAGACAAGGCCGGAGTATCATTGCTTTTGCCTCCCGGGGTAGAACCTCATTCGTTCGAGCCCAAGCCCGACGATGTAGTAAAAATCGACAAAGCAGATGTTTTTATTTACACCGGTAAATTTATGGAACCATGGGCGGAAGATATCATTAAAGGAGTTACAAATAAAAATCTGTTGGTAATAGACGCCAGTCAGGGCACCAAAATGATTCCGGCTGTTTTCCACGACGCCGACGAGCCGGCCGGCTCCCTTGATCCTCATATATGGCTGGACTTCGATAATGCCAAAATTATGGTCAGAAATATTGTTAAGGCGCTCCAAACCAAAGACCGCGCCAACAGCAGTTATTATGAAGAGAAAGCCAGAGATTACAGCAATAAGCTAACCGAATTAGATTCGTCCTTTAAGAAGACTCTTGCCTCTTGTAAAATCAAGGAAATTATTTACGGCGGCCATTATGCCTTCGGCTATTTTGCCAAGCGCTATGGATTAAAGTATATTGCCGCCCAGGGCATCTCTCCTAACGCCGAACCTACAGTAATCGATATGTCCAATTTGATAAAGCAGATCAGGAAGGACAAGATCAAATATATTTATTATGAGGAATTGACCAGCCCCAAGATTGCCGAAACTCTTGCAAAAGAGACCAATGTAAAATTATTGTCGCTGAATGCCGCACATAACATAAGCAGGGATCAGTTAGCTCAGGGTGACTCTTTCTTTGACATCCTTCAAAAGGATCTCGAAAGCTTGAAAGTCGGGCTTGAATGCCAATAGTATTTGGGGCGAAGCTAGAACTAAGTTGCGAAAGTAAACTTCTGCACAAAGCACCACATAGGATTTGAATAAACGTCATTTTGCATCTTCGCAGTAGACTGACGTTTCTTCGCAGTGGAGAATCTGATTATGATAGTTACTTTCGGAATACAACATCCTTGGCAAGATGCCTGAGGTGTTGATAATCAGTAGTACCAACGGAATTGAACTTAGCAGATTCAGGCGTCATGGTATAATTAGATCAACTTTTAATGGAGCTATTAACAATGAGTTTTGTTGTACCGGCTATAATTCGTGGTCTTGGGCA
>Ga0182021_10000863_pt1 | contig 34276 bp, 31 predicted proteins | sample 612E3MmetaG_FD_120493 | JGI IMG/M metagenome (GOLD analysis project Ga0182021, IMG submission 120493) | Permafrost microbial communities from Stordalen Mire, Sweden - 612E3M metaG (Illumina Assembly) | ecosystem: Environmental > Terrestrial > Soil > Wetlands > Permafrost | place: Sweden... | reverse complement strand
CGATCATCGGCGGCGTTGAAACCTTCTCCGACGCATCGGCCGTCGTGAGGGCGGCCGAGGCCGCGGATCGGGCTCGACTCGAGGCGTTGACCGACGAACTCACCGGCCTGCCCAACCGCCGGATGTTCGACGCAGCGCTGAGGGGCCGGCTGGAGAATCTCGGCCGTTACGGCTGGCAGTTCGGGCTGCTGGTCGTGGACATCGACCTGTTCAAGGCCGTGAACGACCAGTTCGGGCACGCCTTCGGCGACGCCGTTCTGGCGGGCGTCGCCAAGACACTTCAGGGCGCCGTCCGCGGCGGCGACATGGTGGCCCGATGGGGTGGTGAGGAATTCGCGGTGCTGGTCGAGGCCTCGGACGTGGCCGGCCTCGGCGAGACCGCGGAGAGAGTGCGCGCTCTGGTGGGGCAATCGGAGGTCCGCCATGACAACAAGGTGGTGACGGTCCAGGTTTCGGTCGGCGGCTCGCTGGCCTCGCGCGACGATTCGGCCGAGGTTCTCTTCGAGCGTGTCGACGGAGCCCTTTACTCTGCCAAACGCGACGGCCGCAATCGGATCGCGATCGTCGAATAGGCGGCACCCAGGATCTGGTCCGCCCGCAGGGATTCCAAAGCTGAACCCAAGTCGGGCCCAGATCACGGCGCGCGAACTCGTGGTCGGCCTGCGTCAGTCGTCGCGCCAAGAACGGGTACATAACTAAATGCCCCTCCAGACCATCTGTAGGTAAATCTCTGCCGCCTGGCCGTAGCTCTCGAAGAGGACCCCGGCGAAATGGTCAGGGACCTCCACTCCGAGATCACGCTTCGGCGTCCCCGGGCTCCGCAAAACAGTCCGTGAGTTGGGCGGGCTCCAATCCGCGACCTACAGGTCGAGGGATCTACCCGCCCAAATGCAGTCTGGCCAGCGCCCGCCTGAGAGGCCCACGCTTCGACGGCGGCTTCGGTGGCGAAGGCCGCTGGAGACTCTCTGCGATGCGGCGAAGCCCCGGATCGGAGATGGTCGCGGGATCGATGCCAGGTCGGCTGGCGGCGCTTACGCCTCGCTCCCAACGGACCACGTCGGCCAGGCTGGTTGCGCCTATCGCCTGCCAGTACCGCTGCGCACGATCCCATGCCGCAGCTGTCTCAGGCCCAAGGAAAGGGCCAAAGTCCCCCGGATTGCGACCCCGATTTAGGCTGATGTTCTGGGTGTCCTCGATCACCCCAACGATGAGCATCGCGCGAGTGTCGCGATCACCTATTGCCAACAGCCCTTCGACCGCGGCGAATGCTGCCGACAGCTCCCCATGGTTACCGGCCACAAGCAGATCGACAAGATAGCCAGCGACAACTGAGGCATCGTTGTAGATGCCTCGCTCGTCGTCGCCCCAAGACACCAGATGCTCACGCCATGGCTCAGCAAGAGAGGGACAGGCTTGTAGAAACGCCGGGATCACCGCGGACGGGGCGAGGCCGTCCTCGATGCCCGAACCGACCAGTTCTGCTTCGCTCATAGGGCCAGTGTTCTTCATGTGAGGACTGTTGCAGGCACCACTGGCTAAGTCAACCGAGCCCTGGGGCCGCCGGGCGGGGACGTTAGCTCGTCATCCTGAACAAGAGGAGTAGTCCTCTGCTGTAGCCGATTAGTCCTCTGCTGTAGCCGAGCGGAGCAATATCGAGTTCAGAGGCCAACATAAGCTAAATACCCCTTCTGACGAGCCAGAAGGGGTATTTATGTGGGCAAATTGGTGAGCCGGGCGGGGCTCGAACCCGCAACAAGCAGATTAAGAGTCTGCTGCTCTACCATTGAGCTACCGGCCCACGGCGGATTGTAGAGGACTCGGGCCAAGTCTGTCATGGCTGGACTGGCCGGGGCACCTCGGGCCATCCGTTGAGCTTCGGGCCGCGGCCGCGAAGGATACGGACACGGGATCGGAAGCTCCGCAGCGAGCATCGCGCAGGCGGCCCTCGGCTATCTTGCCCGTCCCTGCCAGGTCCAGGGTCCTGGCGGCCCGCCCCGGCCAGCGCAAATTGGCCTCCGTCCGGGCTCACCAGAACGAACTAGTACGGATCGGGACCCTCGACAGGTATGGCCAGGACCCCGCGGGGGACTACGATAGGCGGCGCGATGGAGGCCCGACGTGAGTTCGGAGGGACAATCGCGCCCGGGGCGATAAGCGTGGTGCAGGCCTTGTCTGGAGCGGATCTCGAGCTGCTGGAGCGGCTTGGCGCCGGATTGGCGATCGTCGATCCGGACGGTCGGGTCGTGCTCTGGAACGAGGACGCGGCACGCATCCTCGGCCTCGCGGCCGGCGACGCCGTCGGAAGCCGGTGGGCCGATTGCCTGACCCTGATTCGCGGGGACGACACGGGCGGCGCCACGATGCGTGTAGAGATTCTCCAGATGGGCGGCTGGCACGGCCCCCTTCAGGTGCGCACGCGCGACGGTCGCACGATGTGGCTCCGGGCGCACGTGCAACCGATCAGCCTGGCCGAGTTCGACGGCCAGCCCGGCGTCGCGGCTATGTTCTGGATTGGCGAGGGTCCAGATGCGGCGGTATCCGGGCCGGACGCGGCGCAACTTCCCTATCGAGATCTCTTCTTGAGCTCGCCGGAGGCCCTCTTCCTTACAGACCTCAAGAGCATCATCGTCGACGCCAATGATGTTGCTGCGGCCACCATGCGCACGACGCCAGAGGATCTGGTCGGAAAGCCGCTTGGCCGCTACGTGGTCGGATGGACCGACGCAGACACCGACGCGGCTCGGGCTGAATTGCTGGCCGTCGGCTCGATGATTCGCCACGGTCCCGTCCAGCCAGTGTCGGGCGAACCATTCCCAGGCGAGTTCATCCTCTCGCTGGCAGCGCCGCTGGCCGGAGGGTATGCCCTGATTCGAGTGCGCGACACGACTCATGAGGATCGACTGGAACGGTTGGTGAACAGCCTCGTCGCTCTTGGGCGACCGGGCGACCGGCTTCTCGAGGTCGAGGAGGTCGCGAAACGGGCTCTCGAGATCGTCGCGGCCGACTGGTCCGCGACTGCGTCCGTCGCCCTCCTCGACGGTCCGTCGGGCTTCGCGCTCATCGCCGGGTCGAGCACTCCCGAGACGATTCGGGCCACGCTGGGCGGCATGGACCCGGCTCGCTCGCCGTTTGCCCTGCTCGTGAAGGCTGCGAATGCGCCGTTCGAGATGGATCTGGGCGATCCCGCCTCGCCCGCCTGGGCCGAGCGGACGAAAGCGCTCGGACTCTGCTCGTTACGTGCGACGCCACTCTGGCAGGACGAACGCCGCCTCGGGACGATGGTCCTGCTCTGGGCCGGCGATCCACCGCAATCTCTCCGCAGCGCTCGCCTCGAGGAGATCGGGCGTCACGTCGGAATGGCAATCGGCAATGCCCAGGCGCGCTGGAAGATGCGGCGCGACGCAGAGCTTCGGGAGAGCCTGGCCGGATCGGCCCGCATCGGAGGAGTCATCGTCGAGCAGATGACCGATGCGGTTGTGACGACCGACAAGAAGGGCCGGATCACGGCCGTCAACCCGGCCGGCGAGCGCCTGTACGGGTTCTCGGAGGAAGAGGCCGTCGGGCAGCGCCTCGACGAAGCAATCGAGCAGCTACGACTCGACGGCTCGCCGCTGGGCACGGAGGCGACGGCCGAAGCGGGTTCCATGGGCTACTGGCACGGTCGAGTCGTCCATCGACCTCTCATGGGCAGCCTATCCGGCCAGCATGTCGTTGTAGACCTGTCGCTGACATCCTTGCGAGACGACCACCACAAGCCTGCGGGCCTGCTTGCGATGTGCAAGGAGGTCGCCACCTCCGCCCACCTCGAATCGGAGGCGGCCGCTCTCGGCTCCCTGGCCATGGCGACCGGGCGGGCGCGAAGCCGCCACGAAGTTGGCGAAGCGGCCCTGGAGCGATTGTGCGAAGCCTCGATGGCCGACATCGGCATCATCGTGACGTGGGGCGACAAGGGCGCCACCACCATCGAGGCCAGTCGCGGGTTGAGCCAGGAATTCCTCGACGTCATCCGCGACGCGGACATGCCGGGGCTCAGCGCCGCCCTTGGGACTCCCGGCACGGTCATCGCCTTCGAGAGCCTGGGGTCCCTGCTCAACGGCAGCGGGCTGGCCGGGCAGTTCGCCAAAGAGGGGCTTACGACCGGCTTCCTTGTCGACCTGCGGAGCCGAGACCAGTCGACCGGCTTCCTTGCCCTGGGCGCACGCCGCCCGGCCTGGGGCCGTCCCAGCGACGAGGCCATTCTCCAGGCCGCCGCCCAGGTCGTCAGCGCCCTGGAGAACGCCCGACTGATGGAGCGACTCGAGCAAGGCCTCAAGGAGGAACGAAGGCTCACGGCCCAGCTCGAGACACTGATGGGCCTGACCCTGCTGCCTCAAGGCGAGATAGACGAGACCACTCTGTCGCAGCTCCTTCTCGAGCGGGTCATCAGCGCTCTCGGCGCAGACGGCGGTGTGGCGGTCAGAACCGGCGACGCCGGACTTCGAATCGTTGCCGCGCACCGTATGCCACCCAGCATGTCCGCACCGCTCAAGGTCCAGGCGGCCGACGAGTTTCACTTCTGGCGGCGCCTGACGAATCAGCCGGGCGCTGGGCCGTTCCATCAGCTCATGTCCGAGGTTGCCGGCGAAGACGGACTGACCAGCTCAATGGTCGGAGACGGAGTGACCTCGTATGCGGTCTTCCCGGTGAGAGACGGCGACCGGGTCATCGCGGCCTTCCTGTGCTACTTCCGCGATCCAGCGAAGGCGGACGCCGGAGCAGACGACCGGACGATCGACGCAGTGGGCCGGATCATATCGATCGCGTACGCCAACGTGCGAATGAGCGAGGGGCTCAACGAAGCTGCCGAACACGAGCGCCGCCTGACGGCCGAACTGCGCGCGCTGCAGGAGTTGACCCTCCTAGGTGCGGCCACCGACGATCTGGCGCGCCTTGCGCAGGAGACCATCGAATCTGTCGTCGTGTCGACTGGGGCGGCCGGCGGAGGCTACATCCTGCTCGATCCAACGACCTCGAAAGTGGATCCAATCGTGTGGGTCGGGCAATCGAGCCGTAGCTGGGCAGCCATGGGCGAGACTCCGACCATTCCCGCCGACTGGCCGCCGATCGAACGCCTCGGGTCCGAGGAGGGCGTCTGGCTTTCCCGGGGGAGCGGGACCGGCGAGCCCACCGGAGGCGGCGAGATGGAGGCCGGCGCACAGGCCGTGTTGCCTCTCCGCGTCGACGAGAGACTGGCCGGCGTGCTGCACCTCGAGTGGTCGGCTTCACCGCGGGTGGAGCAGTTCGACGACCACTTCCTCGAGCCGATCGCCCGCATCTGCAGCATCTCGCTGACCAACTTCCGTCTGCGGTCCGAGTTGGTACATCGCGCCGCCTCGCAACGCGCCCTCGGCCATCGCCTCGATACCCTGGACGAGTTGACGCGGATCGGAGAAGAAGCCAGCTCATTCGAGGAGCTGGCTCATCGAACTGTGAGCCTGGTACGCGAGGCGCTCGGTGCGGTGGGAGTGTGTTACCTGCTCATAGAACCCGGACACCACTTTGAGACGCACGCCGTGGCCGGCGAAACCGGCGCCTTCCGGATGTGGCTCAAGGGCGTGCCCGCGAAGGAGGCTCCGGGCGGCGGCGTGTTGCTGTCCGGCGGCGGCAGCGTCCTGGGCGACTTCGTCGCCACACAGGTCAACGAGCGCGTCCTCCCGCTGGCTCGGGCTACGGGCTTCAAGTCGTTCGGCGCGATCCCGATCCGCACCGGGGAGGAACTGGCCGGGGCGCTGCTGTGCTTCTTCGAGCAGACTTCCACGGCCCTGCCCATCGACGAGGCGGCGCTCGATTCGGTGGCGCGGATCGGCGGCATCGCTCTGGCCAACTTCCGTCTGCGAGAGCGCCTCGTATCGTCCGAGGAGCGGTATCGGACCCTGTTCGAGGAGTCACCGGACGCGCTTTTCGTGTCGGCGCTCGACCACACGGTCCTCGATGCCAACGAGGCGGCGGTGCGCCTCTACCACGTCAACAGGGGCGAGGTGCTGGGCCGCTATTTCGGCCAGCTCATCTCTGCCGACGAGCGCGAGATGGCCCGCCGCCGCCAGATCGTCTGGGCCCAGGGCAGGGGCACCTCGGCGATCGCGGCCGCCGCCCCGACGGCTCGGAGTTCTCCGTCGAAGTCGAGGTGCGGGTAGTCGAGTTGGGCGGTCAGCGGCGCTTCCTCTCGCTCGTCCGCGATCTGTCTGACCAGGAACGCCTGACCAGCGAGCTTGTGCAGGCTCAGAAGATGGAGGCGATCGGTCAGCTCGTTTCCGGGGTAGCGCACGAGCTCAACAACCCGCTGGCGGCCATCATCGCCTTCAGCCAGCTGATCCGCGGCGATCAGCGTCTCCCCGAAGACATGAAACACGACGCCGGGCTGCTGGTGCAGGAGGCCGACCGAACCAGGCGCATCGTCCAGAACCTGCTGGACTTCGCCCGCCAGCGCCCGCCCGAGCGGCGCCAGACGAGCATATCCACGCTTGTCCGCAGCGTGCTGGAACTCCAGTCCTACGCCCTGAGCACGAACCGAGTTCAGGTCGCCGTCGAGATCCCCGAGGATCTGCCCGAGGTGGACCTCGACCGCGCCCAGATGCAGCAGGTTCTCCTGAACCTGACCATCAATGCGATTCAGGCTTTCCGGAATCGCGACCGGACCTCTCAGGCGCACCTGTGGGTAAGCGCGACGGTCGCGACGGCGACCCGCGGACCGGGCGGTCCCAAGGCCGAGAAGCTGAGCGACGGCCAGGAGCGCGTCCGAATCACCATTCGCGACGACGGCCCAGGCGTTCCCGAAGCCGCTCGTGCGCGACTGTTCGATCCGTTTTTCACCACCAAACAGCCGGGCGAAGGGACCGGCCTCGGGCTATCGGTGTCCTTCGGCATCGTCGCCTCGCACGACGGGCACCTCTGGTACGAACCGGGCCCGGGCAATCTCGGAAGCTGCTTCATGATCGAGCTGCCGGTTCGGGCCAAACCGATGAACGAACGACGGCTTGCTGCCGCTCCGGAGGCGGGCGATCGGCGCTCCGCCCAAACCTCTGGCGCGACGCCGGCCGCGGACGAACCAGTGGCAGTGGAGCCGGCCCAGTCCGGGCCTGCGAAGAGCCGGCGCAAGGCGGCGCCACCCGAAGGCTCATCGCCCGACGGCGGCCAAAGAGCCGCCGGTACCAGTGCCCGCGCCGCCGCCGATTCTGCCGCGGCACCGGCCGAATCAACTCCCCCACCAACCACGGCCGTGGCTGATGAGTCCGGCTCTGTCGCCAGGCCCTCAGCGTTGCCCGCCGCCGGGCCTATTGAGCCTCGAGCCGTTGCACGCGAGCCGGATGCGTCGCCCACTGCTCGGTCGCGAATTTTGGCCCTCGACGACGAGCCGTCGATCCGGGCGTTCCTCAAGAAGGTCCTTGCGTCGGCAGGAATGGACTGCGACCCGTATCAGGATGGCGCTCAGGCTCTCGAGGGTCTGCGTGACACAACCTATGACGTGATGCTGATCGACCACCGGATGCCGGGCATGAGCGGAACCGAGTTCTACGATGCCGCCATCGAATCCAGGCCGGAACTGGCCAGGCGCGCAGTGTTCATGAGCGGCGACGTGCTCAACCCGGACCTGCGCGGCTTCGCAACGAAGCGCGGCATCAGGCTGCTCGCCAAACCGTTCGACATCGACGCCGTCATTCGGGTCGTTCGCGAGGCGATGCAGTCGGCACAGGACGCCGAGAGCAAGGGTCGCTAGTCCGCCCGCCCGCGCCGCGACTGCGTGTCGCCGCGTCCGGATCCAGCCGCGCGGCCGACGAGCCGATCCAGGATTGCGTCGGCGGCGGCATATGGGTCGATTTCGTGAGACGCCACGGAACGAAGCAACTCATCGGCGGCAAGCGGGCCGGTGCGGCGTGGCGCGACCTGCCGGGGAGCGGACCCTGGCGTGGCGACAGGCGGTAAGACGGCGGCCGGGGCTCCGTCCGGCAGCGCGGCGACGAGGTCCTCGGCGCCTTCCAGCTCAAGGACGCGGGTGTGCAGCCGATCCACCAGCACGGCCCAGACCTGGGCCTCGGCCCGTTTGAGACGCACGGCCTCGCCGTCCGATCCACGAGCGGCGGAACGGTGACGGTCGATCGCGGCGAGGAGCTCGGAAACTCCGTCGCCGGTGGCGGCGGTGGTCACGAGCACTTCCGGATGCTTGGGCGCGGGCCGCCCCGGCCGTGACTCGCGGGGAGTGTCGGCGAGCATGGCGTGGAGCTGGCCCGCCGTCCGATGCGCGCCAGGGCGGTCACCCTTGTTGACGACGATGATGTCGGCCACCTCGAGCAGGCCCGCCTTGATGGCCTGGATCTCGTCGCCCATGTCGGGCGCCTCGACGACGATCGTCGTGTCGGCGGCGGCTGCGACTTCGACCTCGCTCTGCCCTGTACCCACGGTCTCGATCAGGACCACGTCGAAGCCGACGGCATCGAAGACTGCGGCGGCGGCCGTCGTCGCGGAGGAAAGGCCGCCGGAATGCCCGCGTGACGCCATCGATCGGATGAAGACGTCGGTGTCGTCGGCGTACGCCTGCATCCGAACTCGATCGCCCAGAACGGCGCCGCCGGTGATGGGACTCGAAGGGTCGACGGCGACGACGGCTACGGGTCGGCCGGCGCGACGGAGCTCGGCAATCAGCGCCGCCACGAGCGTGCTCTTGCCCGCGCCCGGCGGTCCGGTCACGCCGATGAGCTGAGCATGGCCCGCGAGCGGATAGAGTCGCCGCAACGCGCGCTCGGCCCGAAGTTCGGTTTTCGACCGCCGTCAGCAACCGCGCCAGGGACCGCCGATCTCCGGCCAGCGCGGCGTCGCAGAGGCGCTCCGCCATTTCCCCGACCGATCGGTCGGCCGCCTTCAGCAGTTCGGCCGCCGACCGTTCGGCCGCCGACCGTTCGGCCGCCTTCGACTTCGGCGAGTCGGCCATCCCGGTCGCGCTAGTCCCGCGGCCTGGCGTTGGCGCGCAGGAAATCGGCCACCTGTGCGATCGTCGTTCCTGGCCCAAAGATAGCGGCGACGCCCGCCGCTTTGAGAGCCGGGACGTCGTCGTCGGGGATGATCCCGCCCGCGGCCACCAGCACGTCGTCCATGCCGCGATCGTGGAGCAGGGCGCAGATCCGGGGCAGCAGAGTCATGTGCGCGCCGGACAGGATCGACAGCCCGACGACGTCGACATCTTCCTGGAGCGCGGCGGTCACGATCATATCGGGCGTCTGGCGCAGGCCCGTGTAGACGACCTCGAAACCCTCGTCGCGCAAGCCGCGCGCCAGAACCTTGGCGCCGCGATCGTGCCCGTCGAGCCCGGGCTTGGCGATTAGCACTTTGAGCGGTCTATCAGTCATGCCCGAATGATAGCGGCGCCGACCGCCTGATTGAGCGCTCAGACCCGCGGAACCGCCCGCTCCAGGTGAGCCATGAACTCGTCCCGTGTTTCCTTGGTCGTCCGGAACGCTCCGAGGACGCTGCTGGTAACCATCGTCGCCCCGCCCTTCTGGACGCCGCGCATGGCCAGGCAGAGGTGCTCCGCCTCGATGACGACGCCCACGCCGTACGGGTTCAACCGCTGCTGAAGGAAGTCCGCGATCTGTTGGGTCATGCGCTCCTGGACCTGCAGCCGTCGCGCGTACATCTCGACGATGCGCGGGATCTTCGACAGCCCGATCACGCGTCCGCGCGGCAAGTATCCGACCGACGCGCTGCCGAAGAACGGGAGCATGTGGTGCTCGCATAGCGAGTAGAACGGAATCCCCTTGATCACGACCATTTCGCTGTAGCCGACATCGAAGACGGCGCCGTTGATCAGCCGATCAGGATCGACGCGGTAGCCGCACGTGAGCTCGAGCCACATCTTGTGCATCCGCTCGGGCGTGCGGAGCAGCCCCTCGCGCTCCGGATCCTCACCGATTTCGAGAAGGATATGGCGGACGGCTCGCTCGATGCCGCCTTCGGCATTCATCAGCGATGTGTCTGCGCTGTCCGTCGCGCTGCCGGCCTCCTCGGTCGGTTCACCACCCCCGCCGGACTCGATCTCTTCGACCAGCCGGCGCACATGGGCTGCCGGGTCACCTAGATCGGTCGAGTTGGGCTTGTCGGTGGGCATCGGCTGGCTCCTTCGGCCCCATCGTACGTCGCGGACGGAGTCGCGGCTGTCACGCGCCGCGCCGTTCGCCCGGTCGCGGGGCCGTAGCATATGCGCCATGCCAAATTCGCGGAAAGGAAGCTGGCGCCGGCGGCGCTCGGCCGATGGCTTCATGACCGAGAACCAATTCCAGACCCTTGTGGAGCGCGCCCTCGATTCCATTCCCGCGCCGTTCTCGCGGGCGCTCGACGAAGTCGCCGTCGTGGTCGAGGATGATCTTTCACCGGCCCACCGTCGCGAATCCGGCCTCGCGCCGGACGACGACCTATACGGACTCTTCGAGGGAGTGCCCCGGACCGAGTGGGCCGCCGATTGGGCGATGGTCCCGAGCAGGATCACGCTCTTTCGATTTGCGCTGGAGGAGGACTTCCCGGATCCGCTCGAGTTGGAGCACGAGGTCCGAGTCACGGTCCTCCATGAACTCGGCCACTACATGGGCATCGACGAGGACCGCCTCCACGACCTGGGCGTGGACTGAGGTCGGAGGGACCCGGTGGATCGCGGCCGACCCGATACCGCCCTCCCCTACTCCACCGCCGGCGGAATCTCGAGTGGCGCCGCGCCCGCCAGCAATTCGCCGAGCCGCCCCATCTCCACATTGCCGCCGCTGAAGACGACGCAGACCCGTTCGCCGTCGTGGATCGGGACGTGGCCGAACAGCACGGCCGCGAGCGCCGCTGCCCCGGCCGGCTCGACGAGCTGCTTCATCCGCTCCAGGGCGAAGCGCATTCCCGCGAGAATCGTGGCGTCGTCAAGGAGCGCGATACCGTCGAGATAGCGCCGCCCCATGGCCATCGTCCACTCCCCGGCGAACGGAGCGCCCAGGCCGTCGGCGACTGAGACCGGCTGGATCGGCACGATCTCGCCGCGATCCAGAGCCAGCGATAGCGCGTTGGATTTCTCGGGCTCCACCCCGTAGACGCGGACGCCGGGCCGCGTTTCCTTGATCGCCGCCGCGGTACCGGTGCACAGCGCCCCGCCGCCGATACCAGCCACCACGACATCCACTTGCGGCAGGTCGTCGAGGATCTCGAGGCCGATGGTCCCCTGACCGGCGATGATCCACGGGTCGTCGAACGGGGGCACGAACGTCAGCCCGCGCTCTGCCTGGACCGCCTCCATCCGCGCCCAGGTTTCTCCCACGTGCTCGCCGAAGAGAATCACCTCGGCGCCGTAGCCGCGGCAAGCGTCGACCTTCGACCGAACCGCGCCGGACGGCATCATCACCACCGCGTTGACGCCGGCCTCGTGCGCGGCAAGCGCCACTCCCTGGGCGTGGTTTCCCGCGGAGAGGGTTATGACCCCGGCCGCCCGTTCCGCCTCGGACAACGCCGCCATCTTGTTGAGCGCGCCGCGGATCTTGAACGCACCGGTCTTCTGGAGATGCTCCGCCTTGGCGTAGATGCGCCCGTCGGCCACGTGCACGCCGCGCGCCGCGAGCACCCGGGCCGCCGTCGACGAGGCCAGAATGGGCGTGCGATCGATGCGTCCGTCGAGAACGCGCCGGGCTTCATGGAATCTCTCGAGCGGGACGATACGGTCGGGCATTGCGGAAGTATGGCGCGGGACGGCGACGCCGGGCGGCAGATGGGCCCGCCGGCACCCGCCGGCCCGCGACTCGGCGGGACTTCGATGCAACCTGGAGCCCGCTCCGAGCATCGATACAGGTAGAGGCCACAAGAGGGCGGCAGATGGAGCGAGCACTCGTCGAGAGAGCCCGAGGTGTCGGGCCAACGCCCGACACCCGTGATCGCGCCGCCTTCGATGCCCTCGTCCGCACCCGGATCGATGCCGTGTACCGCACTTCGCTCGCAATTCTTGGCAATCAGGCCGACGCCGCCGACGCCACGCAGGAGACATTCGTCTCGGCGTGGTGCCACCGCGAGGCGCTTCGCGACCCGGACCTCTTCGACGCCTGGCTCGGCCGGATAAATCTGAATGCCTGCCGGGCGCAGCTTCGCCGTCGGGGCCGAACCAGCGTCCGGGAGATACCGCTGCTCGACCCCGAAGACGGCCCCGAACCGGCCTCGACCGGCCGGGCGCTCGATGACCGAACGGCCGCGGCCGACGTCTTCGACCGAGCCTTCGCCCGACTGACGGTCGACGATCGCGCCGTGCTCGTCCTCCACCACCTCCATGAGCGACCCGTCGCCGAGATCGCAGCGGCCCTCGGCTCGCCCGAGGGAACGATCAAGTCCCGACTCCACCGCGCCCGTGCGGCGCTCGAGTCGGCGCTCGCAAAGGAGTCGCGATGAGCGGCCAGCTTCCCCCGATCGACTCCGACCTGCGCGAGCATCTGGCCCGACGCTCGGCCGGGCGGCTGCCCGAAGGGCTGTTCGCCGACGTGTCCACGGCGCTGGACTCGGTGCCCGCGCCTCGGGCCGGTTTGGGGTGGCGACCGCTCCGGCGCTCGCCGCGACTTGCCGCCGCAGGCTTCGGTGTGGCGCTCGTAACCATTCTCGCGGTGGCGATCGCCTTGCCGGCATTCACTCCGGCACCGGCCGCCCCACTCGCGGGCTACCCGGCGGATCGAGCCCTCACTACCGCCGAGCTGGCCGCTCTGCTGGCCGGGACGCCGCTGGCGACGAACACGACCTTGATTGTGTCGGCCAGCATCGTGTTCAGGAATGACATCTGCCCGATGGATCGCTATCAGACCGTCGGAGTCATCAACGGCATCGACCCCCAGGTATGCATCATGGGCGTGATCCCGGGGGTGCAGCGCGTCACGTCCGTCACCGGCACCTTCGCGTTCCGCTTTCTCGGCGAGAGATCTCTGGGGTTGCTCGGCCAGATCGCGCCGGCATCCTCGTCGCGGCTCGCCTTCCATGTCGCCGACGACTGGCCGCTGACCGGCCAGACATTCACGGTCCAAGGCTGGTTGGGTTCGACCCGGAACAACGAGTCCTGCATCTACGCTCCGACGGCGGGCGACGTGCTCCTGCCGGACGGGGACAGCGGCTGCGGCTACACGAACTGGCTGAGCGCAGACGACACGCCTCCGGTCCAGGAACCTCCCACGCCTACGCCCGATTCCTCGACTGCCGGCGCCGGGTCCGGAGCCGACGCCTTGAAGCTGTACGGGAAGGCACGCTTGGTCCAGGCCGAGGGCGTCCGGATCATCGATTCGATCGATCACGCCTCCTCTGCCCTCGGGGCCTACGTCGTCCGAAGCATCGTCGGACCGTGCCCGGGCGATCCTCCGCAGTCCTCCAGGGGCTGCAGCGCGTGGCGCGTTCTGGCGAAGGTCGCCGACGTCTCGCTACAACAATCGAGTCCGAGGCCCGTGTCGCCGACGCCGCCGGCGCCGACGCCGACCATTACCAGCGCGCCGATCAGGCCACCCGACGCGCCGTTCGGAGTGATCGGAGAGTTGGACTTTCCCCTGACCCAGGCCGCGCTCGGGCAGCTGATGGCCGCCGATCCCAGCCACCTCGCCAACCGGGTCGCCATTCTCCAGGCGCCTTTCGGCAGCGGGATCGTTTGCGGCGACGCGACTCCGGCGCCGTCGCCGGTCCCGTGCCTCATTCTCCAGAATCTGGTCAAGGGGGGTGGCACCTGGGCGGTGCGCATCGGCAGCGACGGAATGTTCGATGTCCTCGGCGAAGTCGCACCGAATCCCGTTTCGAATTCCAACGGCGTCGTGTTCGACCCTGCCGGGGCATATGCCGCCTGGAGAGCGGCCGGCGGGGGTAGCCAGTTCTACCTCGTTTACGGGTGGCTGCTGGCGGAAATCAACACGGGCCCGAGTGGCTCGTGCGATCTGCTCTCGCTGTCGCCCAATAGCCCGTGCCCGCCGCACGACTTCGTCTGGCTCTCGGGGGATGGAACGAAGCAAGACCTGGCACTGAAACCCGGGGACTACGAGCTGCCGCGCGCCGGGGCCGCCGCGAACGGCGTCTACCCGCCGGCCCAGGGTCTGCTCCTGATCCAGATTGCCGCCGCCGGCGGCCTGTCCACGGTGGTGGCGGAGTTCGAGCCCCCGACACCGGCCGCCGTTCCGACGCTCACCACCGCTCCGCCGGCGACGCCGGTCGTGCCGCCATCGGGCTCCGCGGCGTCCCCGCTCGGGCTGCTCGGGCCCGGCAATCGCCCGTTGACCGAGGGCGAGTTCGCGACGCTGTGGGCCGCCGATCCCGCGCACCTCGCCGGCCGGATAGCGATCGTGAAGGGACCCGTCCCGACCGGCTTCGAATGCTGGTCCGCCGGTGCGGCCGACGCGGGGATCTCGCCGCCACCGTGCCACATCGCGATCCTCGACGGCCAGATCGCCGCAGACGGCCACTACTGGGCTGTCAGCGTCGGGACGGACGGCAAGCTGGCCGTCGTCGGCGAGATTGCCGTGCCGACGAACGGCTACGTCTTCATGCTCGACCAGCTCGTAAAGTCGGCCGCCAACTCGGGCGATCGCTTCCTGATCGTGGACGCCTGGCTCGACTGGGCGAACGACTGCGACACCTTGCCGACTGAGCCGCCCAGCACCGTCTGCGAATACTCCCTGCTCACCTCGGATTGGGTCGACTGGATGCACATGAGGAGCCTCTGGCCGTCCGACTCGAAGGTAGTCGCCCAATACGTCCAGCCCAACGACGCCTATCAGATTTTCGGATCGAAGGAGTCCGTCCACGCCGTCCATGGCCTGTACCTCGTCCATGGCACGACCATCCTGGCCATCCTCGAGGCGGCTACCCCGTAGCCAACTCGGCCTCCGGCGCCAACCCGGTGGCGGTAACATGCGGGCACACCGTCACCAGCCGCGCCGCTGGTCAGCCGCAGCCACTCAGGAGTGGGTCGAATGCCGGGCTTCACCCCGTTCACCAGCAACTACCAGGACCTCTCGACCAACCAGGGATACCAGTTCGAGTTCCGCTGCGACATCTGCGGCAGCGGCTACCGCAGTGAGTATCAGAAGAACCTGCTCGGCACTGGCGCATCGATCCTCGGCGGCGCAAGCAATCTCATCGGCGGGCTCTGGGGCGCCCGCAACGTGGCCGACTCCGCGCAGCAGATCACCGACCGCGACGCCCGGGACAAGGCCCTGCAGAAGGCCTCCAACGAGATCATGCCGTTGTTCCACCGCTGCGTTCGGTGCAACAACTGGGTCGACGAAACCTGCTTCAACAAGGCCCGCGGGCTGTGCGTCAATTGCGCCCCGAACCTGGCTGCGGAAATGGAGGCGGAGCGTTCCTCCGTCGAGATCAGCCAGATGCGCGAAGCAGTCCAGGGCACGAAGGTCTTCTCGGGAGACACGAGCGCTCGTGCCACCGAATGCCCCAACTGCGGCAAGCCGGTCGGCAGCGAGAAGTTCTGCGGCAACTGCGGTCAGGCCCTCGGCACGGCGAAATGCCCGAGCTGCGGCGCCGAGGTGGCCCCCGGAACTCGCTTCTGCGGCAACTGCGGCAACAAGGTCTGATAGTCGGACACGCCAGGCCGACAGTAGTCGGGCTCACACCCGAGTCGCTGACGGCACGAGCCGTCGACCCTCGCGTTGCAGGAGGCGCGGCGTCCCTCGAGGGGGCGGTCAGGCCTCAGCCGGCCATCGTCCCGCAGATCGTGCAAAAGCGAGCGCCGGCGGGCAGCGGCGCACCGCAGCCCGAGCACTTGCCGGCGGGCGCCGGAGCAGCCACCGGAAGCGGCTGACGCTCCGGCTGGGCCGGCGCCGAAGCCTGTGCCGCGGCGGCCGGCGGCGTGGCCGGGGTCGAAGCAGCGCCGGCCTTCCCCGCTCCCGAACCGGCGACCGCTGCCACAGGCATCGTCAGTGACGCTCCACAGGTTGGACACACGACCCAGGCCGGGTCCTCGACGATCTTCCGGCAGTTCTGGCAGCGCTTTGGGGAAAACGGCTCCACCTGGCCGCAGTACGGGCACGCCGCGACGATCCGATCGACGAGCTTGCCGCAGTACGGGCACGGGTGCTTGAAAGTCGGCATCGTCCGCTCCTATCAGCCTGAGGTGCCCGAAGGCTTCTTCTTCTTTGCCGTGGTCTCGTCCGCAGCGCCGCCGGCCTCTCCGTCCGAAGCGGAGTCGACGGCGTCTGGGGCAACGGCGGTGTCGATCTCGCCGGCGGCATCGCCATCGTCGGCGGCATCGCCATCGTCGGCGCCGTCACCACCGGCCGCGGAAATCTGCGATTCCTGCGCCGCGCGGCCAGGCCACTCGGCCGCTTCGTCGCGCGCCGTGCCATGCCAGCGGATCAGGTCCGCCACGGCCGTCGACCAGCTGGCCGGGCTGCGATGGACGATCCGAGCCACGAAACGGGCGCGCGCCCAGGCCACGCTCGGCAGCACCGCCAGCGCGAGCCGGTAGTTCAGGTATTTCGGCAGCCGTAGCTGGTCGGCCGGCAGCGCCATCGGCTCGCGCAGGAACCGCATGTCGACGAGCGCCTCGCTGACGTCCCGGACCGCCTGCTCCGCCGCGATGCCCAGCTTCTGCGGGGACTCGCCCTTGTATTGCACCCGTGCCATGACGCGGAAGAAGTACGTCGCGTGGGCGCCGGCCGTGACCAGCTCCAGCGCGACCAGGTTGCCCGGCATCGCGATCAGGAACCAGATCTTCGGCTCGGCGCCGCCCGGGTCCACCGGCGACATGGCGACCCATCGCGGTGCGGCCGCACCGGCGGTCTGGCAGAGCGAGTCGTAGCTATCGGCGAAGGTGGGCTCGCCCAGGACCGCCGTCTCGACGATCGGCCAGCCCGAATCGCCGAACTCCTGCGGTCGCGTGGGCCGCCCATCCACCAGCAGCTCGCCGGCTTTCTGGCGCAGTCCGAAAGGCGCGTCGGGGAGAAGCTGCTCCACGAAACCTGCTGCATCGTCGAATGCGCCGTCCCGAAGCTTCTCGAGTGTGTCGTGCAGCCGCGTAGCAGCCTGCCCGAGCCCTCGTAGCGTCAGCGTGCCGGGCTCTCCTTCGACGGTGACCTCGCCGGGCGAAGTCACCGTCACCTTCGAGATGGATGCTCGCCGGTAGTGGATCCACGTGGCCCGTTCGTCCACAGGACAGATCACGAAACCCCACGGATGGATCACGAACTGACCGACGCCTACCGTCGGGGCGGCCGGTCCGTCGGGTCCGGGGCCGAGTTCGGCGGTCGTCGGCTTCCAATCGAACTCGATCAACTCGGCCGGAGCGTCGGGCACCTTCACGAGGCCGTCGGTGAGGCGCTGCTTGAGCCGTCGTTCGCGCAACTCACGCACTATCGGCCCGAGCTTGTCGCCGAACTTCTCGAGCATCCAGCGCATCGCATCGGGGCCGTCGCCCAGCACGATGAGCACGGTCGACTGCGTGATGGCAATGAGGCTGAGATCGCGGTAGCCCGCGCGGATCGGTCGCCCACCGCCGACCTCGAGAGCAAGCCCGGTTTCGTCGAGCTTGAGGCTGGCTGTCGCCGAGGTTGTGCCCGGCCCTGCAGGTCGAGCCTGACCGACGTATTCGACCACCTCGGTCGTCGGAGCCGGGCCGTCCCTGACCGTCCGACCGCCCCCACCCTCCTCGCGCGGGTCACGCGAGTCGCGCCCGCTCGGGCCCAGCGGGCCTCTTGGATCGCGGGCGTCCCGCCGCTGCTGGGGCACGCCCAGCATGCTTGCCAGACCCTGCAGATCCGCCGGGTTGAGCATTTTCCGTGGATCTCGGGTGTCGCCTCCGTCGGAGTTGTCCATGGCGCCATCGTAGCCGGACATAGAGGAACCCGCGCCGCCAGGACGGCACCCGGGCTCGATATCCCGGCACCATTCTGAGGCGCGCCCTACCGTCTGCGCCGCACACGCAGTCAGCGAAGTCCTTAGGTCGTCGCGCGGGCCGGACCGCTATGATAGCCGGGGCTGGCCGACGATAGTCCGAGAGCGCCGGCACCGCACGATCAGGACGAGGGCCCGACCCCTGTTACGGCGGAGGCTCTCAGGTTGCTCAGTCGAAACGGCCGACCGTTTGGAACTGGAGACGCCGCGGGATGAATGCTTCTCGCGCGTTCCGGCTTGCTGCTGTCGGGGCCCTTGTCCTTGTGTCCGCCATCGCCATCGGCGCCGCCAGCCGCCCGCACTTGCCGGACATCTCGTTTTCGACGCCGCAGCCGGGCGAGGTGGCAGTCCTGGCGCTGCTTGTCCTGGCCGCCGGAATCGGTCTGCTTGTGGGTTCCAACCGGATCCCGATCTTCGGCCCGCTCCTCGCGGACGTCCCGCCGCAAGGCAAGAAGTCGCGGATCCCGTGGGAGTTGCGGCTGGTCATGGTCCTGTCGCCGTTCATGGTGCTCGCGTTCGTGCTCGCCTCGACAGGGCGCTTCGCCGACGGCGGTCAGCGTTCGGGCCCCCTCCGCGCCCCAGCTTTGGATGCCTCGGGTTGGGCGGCGGTCGCGGGCGACGGGAACATAGTCCTGGCATGCATCGCGGTCGGCGTGGTCAGCGCCCTGGTCGCCGCGGCGCTGCTCCGGACACGCAAGCCCACCCGGCTCGTCCAGAATGCTCAGCAAGAATCGATCGCGGCAATAATGGACGAAGGCCTCGATACATTGCTGGCCGAACACGATCCCCGCAAGGCAGTCATCGCCGCCTACGTGGCGATGGAGCGGGCGATGGCCCGTCGAGGCTGGGCCAGGCGCGCGCACGAGGCTCCGACAGAGTACCTGTCCCGCGTCCTGGAGGTGGCCCCGAGCTCGTCTGCTGCTCTGGACAACCTCGTCGGCCTGTACGAATACGCTCGCTTCAGCGAACATGCCGTGACTCCGGCAATGCGCGACGACGCTGTCGATACGGTCCGACGGCTCCGAGCCGAGCTTGCGGAGCCGGCGTGAGCGAGCCGGGCGGCGACTCTCGCAACGTTCAACGCGGCCGAGAGGCGCCCGCGACCGCCGCCGCCGCGGCCAGTCCCAACGCGGACGGCTCCGGCGCCCCCGTCGCGCCGGCCGCGATGCCGAGGTCGCGGTCCGCAAAGGCCGCGACAGGCACCCGGCAAGGGCGCTCGACGCGTCCCGCCCGGTCCGGCCCGGGACGGCCGTTGCTTCGCTACCTTACCCTTATCGCGCGCCTCGCCGGGCCGCCTGCCGCGCTCGCCGTTCTCGCCACGATCGCCCTCGCCGTCGCCCTCGCGACGCTCCAGGAGGTGCGTAGCGGGGCCGTCAACGCGTGGCTGCTGACAATCGGCGGGTTACTGGTGTGGACCTGCTGGCGCGCCCTCGCCGCAGCACTGCCCACCGCCGCAGCCACGGAGTTCGACTCGGTGCGCGGCCGCCCACTCGAACCGCCGTCTGAGCTACGCGAGGTGAAGGCAATCGTTGGAGTGATCCTGGATGCCGAGTGGAGCTGGCGCGGAGTGGAGTTCCGTCTTCGCCCTCTCCTCCGGAGAATCGCCGCAGCTCGCCTGATCGAGCGTTACCAGGTCGATCTGGAGACCGAGCCGGCGGCCGCCCATCGAATCCTCGGCGACGAGCTCTGGGCGCTGGTCGGGCCTGGGGCCTACGGCCCGGACGAGGCCGCCCGGGCCGCCACTCCGGCAGCCGCCGAGACCCCAGCCCGGCCGGCAACCCATCGGATTCGAACGCACCAGGCCCGTGGCATTTCGCGCGCAACCATCAGGCGCGCCGTCGACCTATTGGAGGCATTGTGAGCACGGACTCCGGCGTCAACGACACTCTCCGCGCCGCGGAGCTGGCAGGAAGCGTTCTCGACGAGATCGAGCGCGTCGTCGTCGGCAAGAGGTCCGTCCTGGAGCTCGTGCTGCTCGCCCTGCTGGCCGACGGCCACATCCTGATCGAGGACCTACCTGGCCTGGCCAAGACCCTCATGGCCCGCTCCTTTGCCAGCGTCATCCACCTCCGATTCTCCCGTATCCAGTTCACGCCGGACCTGATGCCCTCCGATGTCACCGGGGCCGCGATCTACGACCAGCGCAGCGGCGAGTTTGTCTTTCGACCCGGGCCCATATTCGCCAACCTCCTGCTGGGCGACGAGATCAACCGGGCCCCGGCCAAGACCCAAGCCGCCCTGCTGGAAGCCATGCAGGAGCGCCAGGTCACGGTCGACGGACTCACTCGTCCGCTGGAGCGGCCGTTCCTCGTGATCGCGACGCAGAACCCGATCGAGGCAGAAGGGACGTATCCGCTGCCGGAAGCTCAGCTTGACCGGTTCCTGGTCCGCATCTCCGTCGGCCACCCGGAGCGCAAACACGAAATCGAGATGCTCGAGCGCAGGGCTGCTCGCCGTACCGACGAGCTCGAGCTGCGTGAAGTGGTCGATCCCGCCACGCTGCGCTGGATGCAGGGCGTGACCGAGGCCGTGCACGTCTCTCCCAGCATCGCGGCCTACATCGTGGACCTGGTCCAGGCCACGCGTTCGAGCCCCATGGTCCAGGTCGGGGCCAGTCCGCGCGGGTCACTCGCGCTGTTAAAGTTGTCCCGATCGCGGGCCACGCTCGCCGGCCGTGACTTCGTCATCCCCGAGGACGTCAAGGCAGTCGCGGTGCCCGCGCTGGCGCACCGGATAATGCTCAAGCCTGAGGTCTGGGTCCAACGCATCCGGACCGACGACCTCGTCCGCCGCGTCCTCGAGAGCGTGCCGACGCCCAGCGCGGATGAAGCGGCGCCGATTCGAAGTTGACCCTCACCGCCTCGCCCAAGCTCGGCGGCTATGCGGCTCTCGGAGCTGCAGGTCTCCTCGTCGCCCTCGTCAGCGGTCTCCCGGAAGCGGCGGTGCTCGGGCTGCCCTTCATCGTTGCCGTCTTGGCCGGCCTGGCGCTCGTCGAGCGCCCAAACCTGCGGGCGTCGGTAGAAGTCGACCGCGACAGGCTGCTCGAGGGTGAAGACGTGCATGTCGCCGTGACGGTCCGCTCGACCACGGACGTGCCGTGGCTGCAGATCGCGTGGCACGTACCCCAGGGCCTCGCGGCTCGCGGTGGCCGCTACATCCTCGGGGTGAGACTCGCTGCGGAACGGTCGGCGGTCCTGGAAACAGACCTAAGTACGGCGCGATGGGGCGTCCTGCCGCTCCCGAACCCTCTCCTCCGGGCCCACGACCGCCTAGGCTTCTTCCGCTTCGAGGGTTCGATCGACCTCAACCGAACCCTGCGCATCTACCCGCGGCCCGAGACGCTCCGGCGCGCCCTCTCACCGGCCGAGACCCAGATGTTCAGCGGAAACGAGTTGTCCCGGGTTCGAGGCGATGGCATCGAGTTCGCCGACGTTCGGCCATACGTGGCCGGAGACAGGCCCAGACGCATCAACTGGCGCCTGAGCGCGCGGTCCGGCCAGCTCCACGTCAACGAGATGCACCCCGAACGGAATGCCGACGTCGTCATCTTCTTGGACCTCTTCAGCGACGTGCGGTCCGGCGGCCAGGGCACCCTCGACTTCGCGGTCCGAGCCGCCGCATCGCTGGCCTCGTACTATCTGGCCCGGCGCGACAGGGTCGGGATCATCGGCTTCGGCGGCGCTTTGCGCTGGCTCAAGCCGGATATGGGCTCGACCCAGATCTATCGGATCGTGGACACGCTGATCGATTCGGAGGTCCTGCTCACCTACAACTGGCGTGGTATCGAGATCATTCCACCTCGCACGTTGCCGCCGAAGTCGCTCGTCGTCGCCCTGACCCCGATGATGGACGACCGGACCGTCGACGCGTTGCTGGACCTGCGGGCACGGGGCTTCGACCTGGCCGTCGTGGAAATCATGGCCGAGCCGTTCACGGTCCAGCGGCCGAGCGACGCTGCCCGCCTTGCCCATCGGATATGGCAGCTCGAGCGTACGGCAACGCGGCTGCGCTATCGCCGTCTCGGCGTACCAATCGCTCAGTGGCGCCTTGGCGAGCCACTGGCTGGCCCACTTGCCCGGGAGAGGGAATTCGGGAGGCAGAACAGATGGCTCCGCGTCTGACCACGGCCGGCCTGGCGCTCTGCGGCGCCTCGGTCCTCGGGGCCGTGTCGACCGCGGTCGCCACCGACCCCACGAGCCTGGCGGCAGCCGCGGGACGTTCGGCCTGGATGATCCCCGGGGGCCTGTCGCTCGGGGCGTTGGCGTGTTTGGTCGTGGGGCTGCGCTTCGCCCGCCCGGGCCCTATCATGGCCGCCCTCGCCCTGCTCGGCGCGGCCTGGCTCCTGGGGCCTGGATCGAGCACCTGGCGATCTCTCACCGCCCTTGCCGGCGGCTGGCTGCTGGCGGTCGCGGAGATGGCCTATTGGTCGCTCGACTTCCAAGCGGCAGGGACCAACTCGAGGTCGGTCTACGTCCGGCGCGCGGCGACGACGGCGGGTCTCGTCGGCTCCTCGGTCGTCCTGTCGCTGGTTCCGGAGCTGAACCTCTTCGCCGCCCCGACCGTCGGCGTGGAACTCACCGTCGCGGGCCTGCTGGCCGTGGCGGCCCTGATCGCCGTAGCGGCGGCACTCGCCTGGCGTCTGCGGTCGGAGGAGGGCTCGACTGACGCGTCGGCCGATCTGAAGCGGTCCACTTCCTAGGCCGAAGCCGATTCGAGGCGGCGTCTGTCGTAGGCCGAAGCCGATTCGAGGCGGCGGGCTGCCATGCCACGGCACCGCAGGCCGGGCCCGGGCCAGGCGCGGCCCCGGCCGGAGGGACGCACCCGTGCCTGTGGACTCGCCCGGCCGGAGGGAGGCAGCAGGCGCCACGGCTGACGGATCGACGGCGCGTCCGGCTTGACCCGGCCAGCCGACGCAGCTACTTGCGTAGTTGCGCAACCTATTGTAGAGTATTCACATGCTCGAACTGAGCGATCTGGAGGCAACGCAACAGCGGTCGGCCGCGGTGGCCAGGGCTCTGGCCGACGCCAAGAGGCTGTGCGTCCTTCAATGTCTCGGCGAGGGTGAGTTGTCCGTTCGGGATCTGTCCGATCGAGTCGGATGCCACGTCCCGAACATGAGTCAGCACCTTGCAGTCCTGCGCAACTCGGGCCTGGTCCTGACCAGGCGCGACGGTAATGTCATCTACTATCGCCTTGCGGATACGCGAATCCTCGAGGCTTGCCGGTTGCTCCAATCCATATCCGGCTGAGTCGCTTTCGCACTCACCGTCAAACCAGCACGGAGAAAGGACCATCCGCCAGATGGCCGACGTAACACAAGTCACGGACGAGACATTCGAACAGGTCGTCCTCAACGCCGAGAGGCCGATCATCGTCGACTTCTGGGCCACCTGGTGCGGCCCCTGCGCGATGGTCGCCCCCGAACTCGAGCGGATCGCGAAGAAGTACGCCGGCGTCATCGATGTCGTGAAGATGGATGTCGACGCCAACCCGGCCGTCTCCCAGGCGCTCCAGATCATGAACCTGCCGACGGTCGCTTTCTTCCGTCCGGGCCAGCAGCCAATGGCTGTAATCGGGGCTCGGTCCGCGGAACAGTTCGAGGCAAGCTTCGGGCTTTCGCAGTACGCTACGGCCAAGACCTGAGCGTGGAACGACCGCTCTAGAATCGAATATCCCAAAACGGGGCCTCCCCCTCGGCCCCGTCCAGCGACCCCGGCCTACCCCCTCAGGCCGGGGTCGTGTTTTGTGCGGGATTCGCCTCCCAAAAGCGGCCAACCGCCACTCCGCGAACCGTTAGGCCGGGCCGGAATCGGCGCCGCGACGCGGGATCCCAGGCTCGCTTTCAGTTGAGCAGCGGAGACTGGGGCCGGTCGTTGGGCGAATCGCCGGCCAGCCGCCAGGCGCTCTCGAACCAGGCCAGAGCTCGGTCCAGCGCGAATCCGTCCACGGCCCGCGGTTGGAGCGTGATCCAGTCTGGTCCACGAGAGGAACGGACGGTGTCGGGCGTTCGGAGAGCCGCCTCGACCACCTCGGATCGCAGGCGGAAGCTGACGATCAGCGCTTGCTGGACGGCGAAGACGGTCGACCCTCGAACGTACTCGACGACCTTCCCCGACTCATGGCGATGAATCTCGTCCAGCTCGTCGGCCAGCCGATCGATCGCCTCGCCCAGGCTCGGCGATTCAGTGTGCCCGTTGTGCGTTCGGTCGTCGTTCATACGGTCGGTCGCCTCCTCGCGAATACCGTACGCGATCAGCGCCCGGCTGCAGCCAGGACGGCCCCGAGATCCGCCGTGTGGTCGTCGTAGTGTTCGGTCGTGTTCCCGAGCAGCGACTTGAGGTGAGCCGAGTCCTTCAACCAGCGGGTTTCGGGCACCACGGTCAGGTAACCGCGGAGCTCACCCGGAAGGGTCGCGAAACGACGCCTGACCTCGGCCATCGGAAGAGCCGCCCATTCGGCCCGATAGCGCGCGTTGAGGACGTCGCCCTGCGCTTCCCAGTCCTTGCCGATGGCCTCCAGTCGGTCATAGCCCTCGCTCTGCGGCCCAACTGCCAGTTCCCGCGCGATGGTCAGCCACCAATCGAGCCAGACGCCGAGATGCGACATCAAGTCGCGACCCGTCCAGCCGTGGATCCCCTCCACGGGCTGCTCCAGCTGTTCGTCGGTGAGATCGAGCAGGGCCTCGAACGGACGCCAGGCTTCGCGTTCTTCTTCGAGAAAAGAGAGACCGTCGGCATACATGCGCAGATCCTACCGCCCGGTGCATTGGCGCGCCGGACTTACTGACTGTCCTAGGTACACCCGGACGGGCCATAGCCCGGCGCCGATATCGCGCTACGGTGGCATTGGCCGCCGATGACCGGAGTACGAAGAGGTCAGGGGCGTCGGATACGGGCCGGGACGATCGCTACCGCCACCTTGAGACGACCGGGCGTCGTACAGGAGGTCGCAAGCCCCGACCACGAACCGAGCAACCACGGATAATCGGCCAGCATGACCCTTCGATCGGCGGCCCCACTCCTCTCAACGCGGAGGCAACTCCCCGTCCAGCCGCCGCCGGCGGAGTGCGCCGGAGCGTTCCAGGTAACGCAGGACGACGCGCGCCGCCATCAACAGCCCCGGCTCGCGGCCGATGGTGCGCACCATCCACTCGACGTAGGTTGGCTCCAACTCAGCCACGTCCGCCAGCGTCAGCCCTTCGAACTTCCCGAACGTCAGGCGAGTTTCCAGCGCGTCCACCAGGGCGGGCAATTCGCCTTCCAGGCTTGGGCCGGGTCGCCGATGCGTCGGCCCGCTGGGAGTCGAGGCGCGCGGCGGTTCGCGTTCGTCGGCCGAGCGTGGGCGCGGCGGGTGCCCCGGCAGCGGACTTCGATCGAGGGGATGCAGGGTCGAGTTGCGCGGCCGTAGGAGCGCGGTGGTATCTATCCGGGCCGTGACCGGCCGTCCGGAACGAGACCTCCCAGGGCGGCCGGAGTGGTTGTCCGGGGTTCCATAGGTCTCGGCTGGAGCAGGTCCTCCGGGCCACTCCCCGGAGTAGGCGCCACGGGCCGCCCGGGCCGCCGCTTCGCGGTGCCGCTGCCGCCGCTCCGGGTCGCTCAGCTCGTGATACGCGGCATTGATCTCCGCCATGCGGCGATTCGCGTGACGCTCGACACCGGGATCGCCACTCGCCACGTCAGGATGATGCTGGCGGGCGAGGCGGCGCCAGGCCGCCTTGATGGCATCTGAGGTGGCGTCGAGCGGCAGCTCGAGAACGGCGAAGGGATCGCGGGGCATCTGGTCAGTCTAACTGGCCGGGCGTGAGGCACTCCCGCGCCTCCGGCCCTCCGGCGCCTGCGGCACGGCCAGGTCGCGGCACTCGTCGCCTGGAGGACCGACGTGGCGATTCCCCTGACCCATCGCCCGGAGCCACCGCTCTTGACAGGACGGCCGCAGTGCCGTCCCCTAACCTCATGCCATCCTCTCCGCTCTTCCCAAGACCAAAGAGGCTCGCGCTGGCTGCGGGCGTCGTCACGGCCGTTTCCGTCGGCCTCGCGTATCAATTTGCGCTGAAGTACAGGGAACGGGTGGGCCAGCCCCATCGAAGCCCGGTCGAGGGCAGCCCGGCCGACTTCGGACTGGCGTTCGAATCGGTCGAGATCCCGTCGGGAGATGCCCGCCTCGCCGCGTGGTTCGTTCCGGCCGAGGGTTCGAATGACAGCGACCCGATCCGGCCTGGGCCCGCGGTCGCGATCGTCCACGGTTGGGAGTCGAACCGCGGCCGATCCATGGCCCACATCCGCTACCTGCACGCGGCCGGGTTCCACTGCCTGGTCATCGACGTACGCGGCCACGGCGACAATCCGCCCGAGGCGCTGCCGGTGAACGTGCCCGAATTCGGCGAGGATGCCGCTTCCGCCGCCCGCTGGCTGGCGGCCCGGCCGGAGGTTTCGGCGGTGGGTCTGCTCGGACATTCGATGGGCGGCGCGGGCGTGATCGTGGCCGCAGCCGCCGAACCGGCCGTGACGGCTGTGGTGGCGCTGTCGTCGCCAGCAGACCTGGTCCGAATGACCCGCAAGACCTTCGAGATGGCCGAGTTGCAGGTACCGGGCGCGATTGCCACTCCCCTCGCCTACCTCACGGCCGCCGTCCTGCTCATCCCGCGACGCCATTCCATCGACGACGCCAGCGCCTCCGTCGCCGCGACCCGCTATCGAGGGCCGCTGCTGCTCATGCACGGCGAGGACGATCGCGGAGTGCCAGTGGAGCATCTCGGACTGATAGCGCAGGCAGCTCGACGCGCCCGAACCGACCCGGGCTCCGCGCCGGTCGAGACGCTGATCCTGCCCGGATATGGCCATCGCTGGCTGTACGAGGACGCGGAGGCCCGCCGGAGAACGGCGTCATTCTTCGCCAAAGAACTCGGCGGTCCGGTGGCGCCGGACCAGGCCGGCGAGCTGGCCGCGGCTTGCGTCGTCGCGCGTCCCGAGAATCCCGTTTACGGCTTCGGCGCCGCGAGCACAGCCGTCGCGGCCGAAGCCGTAATCCGCGAAAGGGCTCGCCGGGAGGCCCGCGAAGAAGCGGGCCGGCCGCCCCGCGACTGATCCGGTCGTCGACCGACCGATACCGCCGACCGTCGTCGGCCCACCTCTCGCCCAACTGGAGCAAAGCAAATGGACACCTGGCAAGCGATCGACACCACGCGAGCCATCCGCAAGTTCGCCGACCGCCCGCTCGAAACCGAGCACCTCCAGCGCATCCTCGCCGCCGGGCGACGCTCCGGCAGCTCCAAGAACCAGCAGAACTGGGACTTCATCGTGTGCACCGACCGAGCTCACCTGACCGAGCTTTCGGCGGTCGGGTCGTACGCGCAGCACCTGGCCGGGGCTGCCGCGGCGATCGCCCTTGTTACGCCAGACCCAACGACGGCCGACGCCCCGCTGTCGGTCATGTGGGACCTGGGCCGAGCAGCCCAGAACATGACCCTCGCCGCCTGGGAGCTCGGGATCGGCAGCGTGCCCGCCACCGTGTACGACCAGCCGCTCGCCAAAGAGTTGCTCAGCCTCCCACCCGGCCGCCACTGCGAGTTCTTCCTTTCGTTCGGCTACCCGGCCGATCCAGCCGCGTTGACGTGGGCCAAGCGCGCCGGCGGCCGCAAGCCCCTCGACGCGATCGTCCATTACGAGCGGTGGTAGGGGGAGGCGAGCCGTGGAAGAAGCCATAGGACGGAAACATAAGCGGCGGACGCAGAAGTATGCCCGCTTGCTAGCGGCGATCAGCCAGTCCCTCTACGAGGAGGACCCAGATCGAATGGGTTCGTCCGGGGGGGGCGCCCGCCGACGAACATGACTCGCCCGCGACACATCTCCTGCCCCAAGCGACAAGATGCCGGACGCGAGACCAGTTGGCGCACGTGCTGCGAGGGCACTATCCGGATGCAACGGATCGACTGATTGACCAACTCTGGACGCAGGTCGCGGAATACCAAGCTGAGGCTTAAGCCCTCTTGGCCACTGGTGCTTCGGTTTGTCCTTTCGTTCGGCGACCCGGCCAACCCCGAGGCTTTGACTGGCCGAAGCCGGCCGTGGGCCGGAAAGCATGGACGAGGCCGTGCATTTGGGAGCAGTGGCGGAGGCCTGGACCAAGCACAGGCGTCGGAACCGGCGAACCAAGCCGCGCGTCATGAGACCGAGGAAAGGGGAACGGTGATGATGATGGGACGAGCGGGCCTCCTCGTCAGCTTCTTGATCGGCGCGTTTCTGATATCGAGCTGCGGGCAAATACAGACTCAGCCGCCCACTGCGTCGCCATCGGCGAGCCTGACACCCTCCCTCGGGACCACGGCGAAACAGGTGTCTCTTGTCGTTTCGGGATCAGGAACCATCAGCACATACCCGTGGAGCAGCTGCTGGACCACGCTAAGGATCGTTCCGAGTGGTTCGACGCCCACCTCCGTGCAGTTCCCAGGGGCGTACCTCTTCCCGATCTCGGTGCCAGGTATGGGAGTGTGTCAGGTGACGGGCGGTCCTCAGGATCTACCGGGTGCCATTCCCGCAGGTGGCTACGGATTGACAGTCGCTACGTACCGCCCCTCGGACATCCCGAGCCCCTCCGCCCCAGGAGCCACCCCGGACTACGGAAACACCCAGTGCTCCCAGGATCTGACAGTTCTTCAGGCTTGGACCTCGGTCACGATCCGTGTGGCCTTCAAAGACCCAGGCTGCACGATCACGGTTTCCTCCGCCTAGCCTCTCGGTAACGAACTCCAGCCTTCAAGTGCGCAGGCTGGCAGCCCGTAGTCGCTCTCGTTCGGTATTCCTACCAACCCTGAGGCCCTGACTTGGCCGAAGCGCGCCGGCGGCCGCAAGCCGCGGGAGGCCGTGGTGCATTACGAGCGGTGGTAGGGACCCCCCATCGGGCACAATGGGAGCCATGGACAGAAATGGCGTCACGGTGCTCCCGACCGGCTCTCATGAGAACTGGCTCCTGCAACGGCTGGCCGCCCAACCGGAGGGTGACGGGGCACGAGTGGAACGTCTTCTGCCACCGGGTTATCCGAGGTACCTGAGGCTGTTCCACCCGTTGTCCTTGTCGGACGATGGGGTCCTGTGTCGTCCTAGAACCTGGCAGTCAGTCGCCGACGAGGCGGGCCTCGCCTTCCATCCCCAAGTCCAGTGGCGCCTGCTCCGGCCTCGGGTTGAGGGCACGTTCGAGGGGATGCCGATTGCAGCGCTCGCGTTTCTCCAGGAACGAGCCGGCGAAGCCGACTCGCAAGAGAGCGGGCGATGGCCACTGGAGGGCACCATCGGCGAGCCGGCCCGGACCCGACTGTTCGATCTGCTGGTTGAGGCAGCCGACAGCCAAGAGGTGTACTTCTACTACGGAACTGCTGCCGCCTTCCTTTGCCTGACCTCTCTGCTCTACAGGGCTCCGATGAGCGAATACAAGGCCGTCCAAGCGCTGGCCGATGGCGAGGTGACGCACCCGCGACGCGAACCCTTCCGCCTTCCTGGCCCCGAGTTCGTATGGCCAGAGGATCGCTCCTGGATCGTGGCGACTGACTGCGACTTGGTCTCCACCTACATCGCGTGCGATGAGCGACTGTCTGACCTCCTTCTAGACGACCAAGTCCTAGAGCTTCTCCCAGTGACGCTCACGACTCGCATCGACTTCGACGCAGACTCCATCAATGCGTAAGGCGGAAGCGGGAATCGAGTTCCTACTCTCCTTCGGCTACCCCGCCAACCCCGAGCTGACCTGGAAGAAGCGCGCCGGCGGTCGAAAGCCCGTGGAACACGTCGTTCAGTACTAGAAGTGGTAGGCCGCCTAGGGCGAGGACATGACGAGGTATTTGAACCTCCGAGGCTCTCTCACAAAATGGGACCTGCTGTCTTCCGCGATCATCATTGAAGTCGCCGACGACGGCCTCGCGAGGTAGGGCTAGCGCAAGCACACGGCCGCAAGGCCTGACGGCCATTGTCGACGACGAAAAGTGGCAGAAGCCGCGCTTCAGCCTACTCCCAGCGGAACGAGCGAGCGGCGATGCCGAGGCAGACGACGAGCCAGCCGGTGAGGACCGCCACGTCCACTCCGAGCGGGGCGACCTGAGTCCCATTGACCATGACCTGCCGGAGGGCGTCGCCCAGGTACGTGAGCGGCATGAAGCGCGCGACGGTCTGGAGAAAGCCGGGCAGGAAATCGAACGAGAAGAAGATGCCCGAGAGGAACATCATCGGCATCTGGACGACCTGCACGACTCCGGTGGCCTGCTCCTCGGTCTTGAGGAAGGACGCGAGCGCGAAACCGATGGCGAGAAAAGCGCCGGCACCAAGGAGGACCAGACCGCCCGCCAGCAGCAAGCTGCCGACAATCTGGACGTTGAAGAAGACCAATCCAATTCCCAGGATCACCACCGCATCGACGATGGCCACCATGAGGCGCATCAAGACGTTGCTGCCGACCAGTTTCCAGCGAGCCAGCGGCGTCGCCCCGATGCGCTTGAGGATGCCCTTCTCGCGCTGCTGCACCAGCGGAATGGCGGCGAAGACACCGAGTTGCATCAGGGCCATGGCCAGGATGCTGGGTACCAGATACGCGACGTTGCTGATGTTGGTCGACTGCAGCGTCATCGGCTGGATCCCGACGACCGCCGAGCCACCGGCCAGCTGCAGGTTGAAGCCGTTCGCAATCTGGTCGGCGATCTGCGTCACCACCTGACTGACCTGGCTGCTGCTCGGATCGGTGTACAGCTGAATGGAAGTGACGCTCTTCGCGGCGACGGCGGCGCCCGTCCCTTGCGGAACGACGACGATCGCCGAGATGTCGCCGTGTTGCATGGCAGCCTTCTCATCGTCGAGCGAGCCCGTATGGACCGTCAGCAGCTTGACCTGGGAGAAGGACTGCTGGAGGCCAATCGAAATCGGGGTGTTGTCCTGATCGACGAAGCCGATCGCGACCTTGCTGTCGCCGCTGCCGCCGAATATCCAGCCGAACAGGAAGACGAACATGACCGGGAAGAAGAAGGTCCAGAAGAGGGCCGCCCTGTCGCGGACGAGGGACCTGATGTTCGCGACCGTCAGCCGCATGAGCGTGTTCATCTGTCGGCTCCTAGTCGCGCAGAGCTCGACCGGTGAGGTCGAGGAAGACGTCTTCGAGAGTGGCCTGGCGGATGCCCAGGTTCTTGGGCTCCACGCTCAGGCTGTCGGCCATGGCCAGTAATGTGCCGATGGTGCCCGCGACATCCCGCGAGTAGAGCACCGTCTGGCCGTCTTCCTGGCTGGCATGCGTCACACCATCGAGCTTGCCCAGCTCAGCGGCGGAAAGCTTGGGCGTCGTGTCGAAGAAGACGGCTCGCTCCTTGAACCGCCGCCCGATGAGCTCCGGGACGGTCCCCATCTCGAGGATATGGCCGTGATCCATGATGGCCACGCGGTCGCACAGCTCGGCGGCTTCTTCCATGTAGTGGGTCGTCATCATGATCGACTTACCCTGCGCCTGGAGCCCCTTGACCAGGTCCCACAGTGAGCGGCGCGCCTGTGGATCCAGGCCCGTCGTCGGCTCGTCGAGGAAGATGAGCTCAGGGTCGTTGACCAGGGCCAGCGCGATCGAAAGGCGTTGCTGCTGGCCGCCCGAAAGGTTCATCGACCGAGCCTTGGCGCGCTCTCCCAGGTCGACGGCGTCGATCAACTGCTTGGTGGGCAGATGGTGGTCGTAGAAGCTGCCGAACAGATCCAGCAGCTCGGTGACCGTGAGACGCGGATACAGCGATACCGACTGTAGTTGGACGCCGATCCTCTGCTTGATCGAAGCGGCGTGTTTGGTAACGTCCATCCCGAGGACCGTGACCGACCCGGAGTCCGGCTCGCGTAGACCTTCGAGGATCTCGATCGTCGTCGTCTTGCCGGCCCCGTTCGGGCCGAGCATGCCGAACACCTCGCCGCGCCCGACCGTGAAGCTGACTCCGTCGACGGCCTTCACGTCGCCGTAGCACTTGCACAGGCCGGCGACGCCGATCACTGGCTCGCCGTTTTGCGTCATCTCACTCCCTTGCTCATTGCCTCGACGGCGCCCTTGCTCGCCGTCGTTCCTGCACGATTGGAGTCTAGCCAGCCGGCTGAACCCCGGCCGTCCGTCTTGAGAATGATCCCGACTGGTCCGCTCGGCGGAACCCTATTTCGACTTCTGGAGCATGTCGGCCGACCGTCCGCCCAGGATCGAGAAGCCCAGCCGTTCGTACAGCCGAATTGCCGCGGCGTTCTCCGAATACACGCCGAGGTAGATCAGATCCACGCCATCGGCGAGTGAATCGGCGGCCAGCAGCCGCGTGATATGCGCCCCGAAGCCGCGACCGCGCCAGCCCGGCCGTGTCCCGATCGAGGAGAGGTAGCTGGCCCCATCGAACGTATAGCGCTGCCCGGTAGCGACCGGCTCGCCGTCCACGGTGAGCATGTAGGCATGGAAGTCGGGCCTACCCAGCGTGAGACCTATCTCGCGAACTAGATTCGAGTGACGGGCCCGCGGGACCTCGAAGGAGTCGCCAATGACCGCGGCGAGCGTATCCGCGCGGGCTGGGATTTCGTCGTCGGTCGAACGGTTCCAGTGCTCGAGCACTGCGCCGCCGGGCGGTCTGGTGCTAGTGGCCCCATCTGGTGGACGGACCAGGACCATGTCGTACCCGCCGCCCTGATCCACGAAACCGTTAGCCGCCAGGCGGGCGATCAGATCCTCCGGTTCGCTCAGACCCGGAACGGCCCAGACGTAGGGACGGCGCTCCAGCGCCGCGAACAGATCGCAGGCCTCGGCCAGCCGAGCGTCGAAGACATCCGGGCGCGAAGGCCACCGGACCGCGGCCAGTCGATTGAAGAACGGCTCCGTCTCAAGCGCGGAGTAGAGCATCACGGCATCGCCCAGGTCTCGCCAGCCTCGGCCTGGGATCGTGACCGCCCTGACCTGGTGGGTTTCGAGGAATCTGAGTTTCTCGGCGTCGAGCCCGAACAACGGGGCTCTGGGATCCGGCACGGCCATGCCCTCACCTTAAGGCATCGCGACGCTCTCGGTGGGTCGAGTCGACCGCGTCCGACCTGGCGCCGCGGCGGGCGCGGCCTGGTCGACGGACCGCGCCCCGGTCAGGATGTGGACCCGTGCGAAGCCGACGCGGCGCGGCGGCGGCTGGTCGCTCGCTCGGGCCCCCGTCAGGCGGTTCGCAACGACGCCGGGGGCAGCTGGCGTTGGTCGGACGTTCGGTTTCCGGCTACGCGCTCCGGCGCTCGAGGGCGTGTGCCCAGCGTTCGGCGGTCATGGCCGGGAGCAACCGCTGATGGTGGACGTGGCCCTTCTCGAGGTCGCCGAGCACGGGCCGCAGCATGTTCAGCCAGCCCTCGGCCCGTTCGTGCGATAGCTCCTGTAACGCGACCAGTTCCCGAACGACGCCGCTCTCCAGGCGGCGCCACGCCACGCAGACTCCTACATCGCTCCACTGCAACGAGGCCTGTGTCGCCGGACCGCCCAGCGAGCCCGCCACGGTCAGGAACCGCGGCCACGTGACCACCGTCTGCGGATCCTCGAGCGCCTCGATCATGTGAGTGACAATCCACCACATGCCGTCTGAACCGAGGCGCATCCGGTCATCGCCCAGAGCGTAGAAATGGCCGTTGCCGCGCTCGTCCATCTGCAAGCTCAGGCCGTCGGGCGCGCCCGGGAGAGAAAGCGACATCGGCTGTACGGGCACGGTCGCGATCCGCGGGCCGTCCGCGCGGTCGACCTGGGGGGCGCTCGGCTGGATCTGGAACAATCGGGCCAGCTGGTCGTCATCGGCCGGCCGGGACATCACCTTGACGGACCTGCCGTCGACGGAGAACTCGCGCATATCCTCCGCGATGGGCGCCTTCACTCGTGCCATGGCGTTCCTCGTTTCGTTCGCTGCGCTGCACCGACCGACGTCGAAGACGATCGATCGGGCCCGCCCGAAGGCAGGTCAATCAGCGCAAGCGACCGCGCCAGGGCACGGACACCGCCGCGATGCGCCCGGGCAACAGCCCGGTACCTCGGAGTCTAGCGCGTTCTCACGCGCCGAGTGGGACTTCTGGCGCACGTCGGTAGGACTTTCGGCTGGACTGGGCCGATTTCCACGGGCCGAGTGCCGCTGGACCCGACCGGTGCCAGCGGGCAGGCCACGGACAGCCGACTCACGGGCCTGCCACGGACGGCTACGCCGGCGCCGGCGCGTCGGGCCCACGACCGGAACTCTATACTCGGGATGCCCCGCCGGTCGCAACCGACCGGCGAACCGTGTCTTGAGGAGCTCGCGTCATGGATCGCACCGGCCAGGAACCCCTCCGTTCAGAAACCGCAGCCTCGACGGTTGGCGCACCGGTCGGCGACCCGAATCAGGATG
>Ga0182021_10000862_pt1 | contig 34287 bp, 35 predicted proteins | sample 612E3MmetaG_FD_120493 | JGI IMG/M metagenome (GOLD analysis project Ga0182021, IMG submission 120493) | Permafrost microbial communities from Stordalen Mire, Sweden - 612E3M metaG (Illumina Assembly) | ecosystem: Environmental > Terrestrial > Soil > Wetlands > Permafrost | place: Sweden... | reverse complement strand
TCCCATGCCGGAAAACATCCTGAACGTCCAGAATCGTCCGCGATAACCCGTCGCCTGATTGCCACGCAAGTATGGAAACTGGCCGGGGTATCCGATATCACGGACAAAGTCCATATCCTTTATATCATCAGGACCATAAAGCCTCCTGATCTCGAGATCTGAAACGGTGGACCATCGTGGCTTCTGGTCAGGAACTTTGCTGACCACCCTCCGGACTTCATCCTCCCATTTTTTCCTGAGCTCGCTGGATTGGCTCAGCACCTCTTTTGCAAAATACATATTACCCCTCCTTCCAATAAATCTGACATAATTGCTATTATCAGTCAGGACCCGACTATCGAATCCGTGAATTGTATCCTCCATGCGGGTTTGTCAAAGAGAAAAAAATATAACCCACACCCCGCTGCCATCAATAAATGGACAACTGTCCAAAGTTATGCTATGCAGTCTCCGGTCATAGAACAGCACGAAATCTGGAGGTACAGTGATGAAAATCAAGATGCCTATAAAGTTTCACGGCAACTATAGGGTCACCATACGCCAGGGTGAATGGGAAACCAGGGAACGATGCCAGAAACTCGTCGTCCGGGAGCTGACTCCGTCTGAAAAAGAGCAGTACTACAAACAATTGGATGAAAAAGACATCCCCACTCACCAGGTGAGTTTCTTCGATTTCGGCTGTCGCCGCATCATAGAGGGCAAACTCACTCTCAACGAAGAGAACAGCGTCTCTTTCGCTGTCGAGGAAAAAGAATACGAGTTCTCACCCTTCAGAATCGAGAAATAATTTCCATCCGGACATCTGCCGAAAGACGAAAGTCTCTTCAGGTATCTCAGCTCATCTGCTTCTTACGAAGATGAGCTGAGCCTTGTAGACAGTGTTATCTCATACTCAAAAGTTTTCTTGAGATAACCACCCTCTGGATCTCGTTCGTCCCCTCATAGATCTGGCAGATTTTCGCATCCCGCATGTGTCTCTCAGCAGGATATTCCTTGGTGTAGCCGTAGCCGCCGAATATCTGCACGCACTCAACGGAAGCTCTCATTGCCACGTCGGATGCATAGCACTTCGCCATGGCCGATTCTTTCTCAAAATCGAGATGGTTATCTTCCATCCAGGCGGCGCGAAGGAGCATCAATTCCGCTGCATCGAGCTCCATTGCCATGTCGGCGAGCTTGAACTGGATCGCCTGGAACGTTGCAATGGGCTTACCGAACTGCACCCTCTCTTTTGCATATGCGAGGGCGTCTTCGAGAGCGGCCTTGCCGATACCGCAGGCCTGGGAGCCGATGCCGATTCTTCCTGCATCCAGTCCCATCATCATCTGCTTGAACCCCTGTCCCGGTTTGCCGAGGAGGTTTGCCGCCGGTATCTCAGCGTCCTCAAAGACAAGCTCAGCTGTGCCGGACGCAAGAATTCCCATCTTTTCCTCGACCTTGCCTACCTTAAAGCCAGGGGTGTTCTTCATATCCACGATAAGATTGATGACAGCCTTGTACCCTAACGCGGGATCGGTCGTGACCGCTAAAACGCAGTAGTGCGCCACATTACCGTTCGTTATGAAGATTTTGGTCCCGTTAACTATATACTTGTCACCTTTCAATACAGCGCGGCACTTCAGTGCGGCAGCATCCGACCCGGCGCTTGGCTCTGTTAACCCGTAGCATCCTTCGACCTTCCCGCCTGCCACAGGGGTAAGGTATCTTTTCTTCTGTTCTTCCGTTCCAAAGGCCAATACGGGGTACCCGTAAAGGGAATTGTTGACCGACACAATAACACCGCAGCTTGCGCACGCCTTGGAAATCGCGATCAGGCTGTGAACGTATGTCACCGTATCCATGCCCGCACCGCCATACTCCTGGGGAACTGCGATTCCCATAATACCCATTTCACCGAGCTTACGGCAGATCTCTTCCGGGTGCCTGTGGGTCTTGTCCAGCTCTGCGGCGATAGGTTTAATCTGCTGCTCCGCGAACTTCGTTACCATCTCCCTCACGTCACGTTGATCATCTGTTAAACCAAAATTCATGGCTCATAACCCCCCTTTAGAATAATGTTTTATTAATGCAACTTATGAAACGGCGAATCACTTTCCCGTGTAAGCAGGTTTTCTCTTTTCGAGGAAAGCCTTCATTCCTTCTTTCTGATCATCTGTGCTGAAGCACTGGGCACAGCATTCCATTTCGAGTCTTATTCCATTATCAAGCGCAAGATCATAACCAAAATTTATCGAATGCTTGGCCATCTTCAGGGCAAATCCAGGCATACGGACGAGTTTCAGCGCGAATTTTTTCGTTTCCGGGAGAAGCTGATCGAGGGGAAATACCCTGTTTACAAGACCAACGTCGAAAGCCCTTTTCGCATCTATCTGCTCCCCTCCCATGATGAGTTCCTTGGCCCTTCCCATTCCTATTAAACGCGAAAGCCTCTGAGTTCCTCCCCAGCCCGGTATCAATCCGATCAGTATTTCCGGCTGGCCGAAACGGGCTGTTTCCGATGCAAATCTCATATCGCAACACATGGATATCTCCGTACCGCCGCCCAGGGCGAAACCGTTCACGGCAGCAATGGAAGGCTTGGGGAGCGTTTCAATCAATCTGAGAGTCTCATTACCAAGTTCCATAAAGGCAAGGGCCTCTTTTGGCCGCAGGTTCTGCATCTCCGATATATCAGCACCTGCTACAAAGGCCTTGTCTCCTGACCCGGTGAGGATGAGGACCTTTACGGCGTCATCATTCTTACAGAGTGTAGCCGCATCCATAAGCTCCTTCATAGTTTCCGTATTCATCGCATTTAACGCCTTGGGCCTGTTGAACGTTATTGTAGCGACACCATCCTCGACTGTAAATAAGAGGTTCTTGAATTCCATACGATGTACCCCCTTTTCCATTTCTTCTGATGCCTCGGAAAAGCCTTCCGAGTGCATATTATTTTTTCGTCAACCTCTGGACATCTCGTACGGAGGCTTACAGCCGCGATCTAAGGCTGCACTCTGCGCTGACGCTGTCTCTATAACTACCGAAAGTATATTCTCGTCATGAGAGAATATTTTTCGCATGCAAGCATTACTTGCTGTAATCGTAGAATCCTTTTCCCGTCTTTCTTCCCATGTAGCCTGCATCCACGTATTTCTTAAGGAGCGGACAGGGACGGTACTTGGAATCGCCAAATCCTTTGTAAAGAACGTCCATTATGGCCCAGCATGTATCGAGACCAATCAGGTCAGCCAACGCGAGAGGACCCATGGGGTGATTCATTCCCAATACCATGATGTCATCAATGGCCTTGGGCGTACCCACGCCTTCCATCAGGGTATAAACGGCCTCATTGATCATGGGCATAAGTATCCTGTTCGATAAAAATCCCGGAAAGTCATTGCATTCTACGGGCACTTTCCCGAACTGCTTGGACAGGGCCTCTGTCATGTTGTACGTATCCTGAGAGGTAGCCAACCCTCTGATGATTTCGACGAGTCTCATCACGGGAACGGGGTTCATAAAATGCATCCCTATGACTAAAGCAGGCCTCTTTGTTGAACCGGCGATCCTCGTTATGGGAATAGAGGACGTGTTCGTGGCAAGGATTACCCCGGGCTTGCAGACTTCATCAAGCTTTCTGAATATCCCAAGTTTGAGATCCTCTCGCTCTGTCGCTGCCTCGACAACAAAATCGGCATCCTTCATGTCTTCCAGCTTAGTACTCTTCTTGATACGGCCCATGATTTCTTTTTTCTGGTCAGCCGTCAGCTTTTCCTTAGCAACAAGGCGGTCCAGGTTTTTTGAAATGGTATCGTACCCCTTGTCAACAAACTGGTCTGCAATATCATTCATGATTACATTCAGCCCGCCTGGGCTTGCAGCAACCTGAGCTATGCCGTTGCCCATCTGACCGGCTCCGATAACACCGAATGTCTTAACTGCCATCGCTACCTTCCTCCCGTTATTTTTTTGTTCTCAGAACATCGGCTCTCCATCAAGGTAACTGAAAGGTCTTTTCCCGTACCATTTCATCGCAGATAAGCGAGACTATACGGTCGCAGAAAGAACTTGAACCCCAAGGGAAAGTCAATCGTTTATACCTTGATCAGCATCGCGTCACCTTGAGCATGACCCGAGCAGATTCCGCATATCCCGATCCCACCGCCTCTTCGCCGAAGTTCATAGGCAAGAGTCATGACGATCCTCGCGCCCGTCGCACCTATGGGGTGACCATATGCGATGGCGCTTCCATTCACATTAACCCTCTTATACATATCTTCCTTGCTCATGCCTAAGATAGAGCGGGCGCTGACCAAGACAACGGCAGCAAAGGCTTCATTGATCTCCAGCAGATCTATCTGATCAAGGGTCATGTTATTCTGCTCGAGGAGTTTCTTGATTGCGAGTCCCGGCACGGTCGCTATATCCTTCGGCGGCTGGGAGACCTCGGCGTAATCCAGTATCGTAAAGAGGGGTTTTAGACCCAGTTTGTCGGCCATTTCCCTGCTCATTAAGAGGCACACATCTCCGCCGTCATTGACGCCCGGTGCATTGCCGGCTGTGACGCTTCCTGGGCCTCCGGTAACCGGGCTCTTGTGATTGAAGACCGGCGGCAGCTTAGCTAAGCCCTCCAAAGTCGTTTCCGGCCTCGGGCCTTCGTCTTTATCGAAGATTATGACCTTCTTGCCCTGCTTCACCTCGACGGGAAATATTTCATCGTCCAATTTCCCGGACTTCATGGCCTCAACTGCCGCGAGTTGGGAGCGAAGTGCCCATTCGTCCTGATCCTGCCTTGTAACTCCAAATTCATCTCCAACCTCAGAGCCGTGAATGGCCATATGCCGGTTATAGAACGCGTCCCAAAGCCCATCATATACAACCAAATCAAGGGCGGGCCGGGTCGGGAGCCCCATCCTTGCACCCCATCTCATCTCAGGGAGAGCATACGGACCGTTGCTCATGCTTTCCTGACCGCCCGCAACACAAATCTCGGCCCTTCCCAGTTGAATCATCTGAACCGCAAGGTCGATCGGCTTAATGCCTGAAGAACATACTTTATTGATTGTAATGGAAGGAATGGATTCGGGAAGACCGGCCAGGATTGTTGCCTGTCTGCTGGGGATCTGCCCACACCCCGCAGGAACTACCTGCCCCAAGAAAACGTAATCTACGTCGGACGGTTTGACCTTTCCCTTTGTCCGCCTGATTACTTCTTTGATCGCCAATGCCCCGAGTTCAGGAGCCGTGAAATCCTTCAGCGCTCCTCCGAATCTGCCGTAAGGCGTACGGCATGCTTCAACAACGACAACTTCTCTGACATTCTTGAATTGACTCTTTATCTTTCGTCCCATAGTCGAGAAATCCGGTTTTCTCTCACCGAACTTTGAGATTGGCGCATGAGCATACATCTCTGCCCTGGTCTTATCCAATTTCTGCGGTACTTTTTCCATTACTACCCCCATTATTTAGAGCTTTGTAAAATCGGATTTTGTCTTCGGAAAAAGCGAGAAAACGCCATGAGCGCCTTCGAAGACAATTTTCGAAGCAACTTCTTAAACTGAACGGGAAATTTCTCTACCGTTGTTATCTTACTCGTCATATAGCGTCAGCAGTGGCAGGTCTCTATTAGCGGATGCTTCCACTCGTCTATGCAAGCTGAAGATCGCGGCTAATCTTCTCTGAGTCAGAAACCTCAACTACCTATATGCAGAACCTTGAGCGTCACACGCTCCGAGGTCCGTCTATGCCGATTCTTTCAGACTGTTTATGATGTCCCTTGCAACTATCATTCGTTGGATCTGGTTGGTGCCTTCATAGATCAACGTGATCCGGACATCCCTCGCATAACGTTCGACAGGGAATTCATTTGTGTATCCATACCCGCCAAGGATCTGGATGGCGTTGAAGCACGCCCTATCGGCTGCCTCGGTCGCAAAATACTTTGCCATGGACGCTTCCCTTGCAAAGGGCTTGCCCTGCTCTTTCTTGAACGCCGCATTCATGAGGAGAAGTCTTGACGCCTCGAGCTCCGTATAGGACTCTGCAATCATCCACTGGATGGCCTGGAAATTTGTTATGGACTGATCGAACTGCTTTCTCTCGATAGCATATCGTGTGGCGTAATCCATCGCCGCAAGTCCGATACCCAAACCAAGAGACCCGATGCCTATGCGTCCACCAGCGAGTTCTCCTGTGGCCGTCTTGAAGCCGCCGTTCATTTTTCCCATGAGAGCTGATTTCGGTATCCGGCAGTCTTCAAAGATCAGTTCATTCGTTGAAGAAGCATGTTGTCCCATTTTGTGCTCTAACCGACCAATCTTGAAACCGGGGGCGCCGTTTTCCACAAGAAATGTGCTGATGCCGCTACCTTTCTTCGCTTTTTTATCGGTCACTGCCCAAACGACAAACACGCCCGCGTATTCGGCACTGGTAATAAATATCTTTGACCCGTTGAGGACCCATTGATCACCGTCGAGAACGGCAGATGCCTGAAGCGCGCCGGCATCGGAGCCAGCCATGGTTTCAGTCAAGCCAAAACCGCCGGCATAGTATTCACCCGAGCATATCTTCGGGATGTATACCATCTTCTGTTCTTCGGTGCCGATAGCCTGAATTACCTCACAGACCATATTATTGACGGACATGGTAACCGCCGTGGAGGCACAGGCCCTGGCGATTTCCGTAACCGCGAGACTGAAGGACACAACGCCCGCTTCAGAGCCTCCATATTCACTCTTCACATTGATGCCCATCAAACCGATTTCGGCGAGCTTCTTCAAATTTTTTAAGAAGGTATCCCGATCACCTACCTGGTCCAGCCGCGCTGCTACCGGTTCCAGTTCTGCTTTCGCGAAGCGCCGAGCTGTGTCCTGAATGATTGTTTGCTCTTCTATCAGATCTAAATTCGTATGCCTTCCTCCCTTCTAATTATCCTGCCAGCCTGCCTGAGCGGCAGGTTGACAGGATCCACATATTAGAGTTGTTTTCTAACCAATAATTGACTTGATCGCTGCAGGATATTCCGTTTTCGCCGGCAGGAAGATCAATTCCGGATCAACGAACTCTCTCAACACAAAGAGCTCCTTGTAAGTCGGGTTGGGCGTCTCACCTTTAACCTTTGAAACATTCAGATCAAAACCGCAATTCTCTTTGACCTTCTCCACGGTGATCCCGGGGTGGAGGGTTTCCAGGTAAATTATTCCCTTTTCATCGAACCGGTATACGCCCATATTCGTTACCACACCACAGGGGCCGCAATCCTGATAAGGCGTGCCTTTCCAGACCTCCTTCTTCGGCTTCCACTCCCGTGTCTTGAAATCCCAGCACCACCAGCCGGGCGTTGTTGTATAATCGTTTCTCTCCAGGAACCTCCTCTTCTCCTGGAGGATAATGTAAGCCGTCCTCTTTGCCATCGTACCGATATCCGAGTTTCCCCCGGACCCAGTAAAGCGGTGAGCAGGGGCATAGTAATCACCGATGGACGTAACATTAACTCCGCCGTATTTATCGATGGCGGCTCCACCGAGGAAACCTAAAGTGACAAAACCCTGCTGCAGATAATAGCCGAAAGTATCCACCAGCCCACCCAGGGTGGAACACATATTGGCCGCCCGCTGATCACTCACGGACATGGGCACATGCATGGTTTTCCCGTCGCATATTCCCGATTCGTATATCAACACCGCATTGGGTGCATTCAGCATATTGGCGGCCATAATACCCACCATGGGAAGTCCTGTGCCGGCAAAAACGACATCATCGTTCAGGACCTCGTGAGCAATGGCGATAGCCATCAGTTCCGGCAGTATAAATTCACCCGCTTTGGCCTTCTCATCGGGCATCTTATCGATCAATTCCATCAACTGTTCCATTGATTTAGCCATTTTCATTCCCCCCTTTCCTTTAATAGCCACTTCGAGCGACGGATAAAGGCATCTTCATCCTCGGCGCCGGGTTCTTTCCTCTCATCATCTTGGTGCTGTATCCGGTAGTGCTGTCCGCTTTGAGGGACAACAATTTCCTTGCACCAAGCTTCACAACAAAATCTTCCCAGTTCTTTGGAGCAAAAACCCATTCATCGAGCCATTTTTTCAAATCATCCACGTTTCTTGATGCTTTATCCATCTCCCTCATAAAGGGCGCGTCATAGTCATAATAGAAAGGGACACCGCTTGGGAAGGCTCCCCAGGGCACTTCCACAATGGCGTCAACAGTAAAGAAAGGAATCTGATTGGCTTCCGGATCCTTCCTCATCTCCCCTTCGGGAACAACCTCTTCGGCAGTGATCACTACCTTATCACAGGCAAATGCAATTTCCTTATCGATCGTTCCAACGCCCCGCCACCTCGCCGTCCCCTTGTCACCCACCTTAGATACATGAATGACTGCCAGCTCCGGCCTTGCAGCAGGCAGGAGGACAACCTCTCCATCACCAAAGAAAGGCTCTTCAATCTGGATGAATTTTTTCTTCGGAATCCTGGGATTCTTGCCACTTCTCTGGCCGGCTTTTCCCAGTGCATCATAGTCCACATTGTAGAGGTCTGATCCCAGCGGCGCATAATAGGGAATGAATGGCGCCCCAATTGCCCCGGCAAGGAATCTCATGGCCATTGCACCGTGAGAGTAGTCCTCGAGGATTATCTTTCCTGCCTTGTAAATCCTTTCCATGTTGATGTCGAGTTTTCCCGCCATCTCCCCCCAGCCCATCCAGTCGGTTTCATAAACCTTAATAGCGCCGACGGTGTTAAGAAGCCAGGTGCAGCAGCTGCCATGCCTGTCGATAACATGCAGGTCCTTGAATTTTTGCCTTACCACTTCCCAAGCAAAGGCCATCGGGTTTCTGTTGAACCCTGTAAACCCGCTGAAGGCAATCTGTATGCCGTTGTGCATATATTTCTTGACCGCTTCTTCAAGCGTCATAATTTCAGCTTTCTTAGCTTTCCCGCGAATTCTCGCCATAACTTCCTCCTTTTAAGAAAACATTACCGATTCGCACACTCACCACGTTCACGCAAATAAATCGTTGTACATGGGCAGCATATGCTTAAATGCGAGGTAAAGGGACTGGAGAGCCCCTTTACCTCGACTCGGATTAATTTAATGATGCTCATCATGAGTGTAGAAAGGCCACTTGTGGAAGAACCACTCGTTCCAGAGAAGAGGAATGATCCACCAGAAGTTCCAGATGAGGGATTCACCGCCTATCAATCTTCCAGCAATCTCGTGCCCCATGTGAGGATTGCCCAGTCCCCAGTACCCGAAGTTTACATAGTAGAAGAGATAGTAATTTATGACCGTCAGTACGAGGACACCAAAAGTTCTGAACCAGAAGCCTCCCCAGGAATCCACATTCTTCGCCGGAGACATATCGTCCCAGTAGTGGTGCCACTGGAGGAACGGAATCAGGGTCATACCGGCGATCTCAGCCGAATGTATCCACAGGAAGCGCGCGGGGTTTCCCTTATCCCCCGCGGGCAGATGGTGTATGATATCGTCCATGTTCGCCCATAGCGGAATGATTTGCAGACAAATCAGGGCTATAATATATCCAGCCACAACGGTTATACAAAAAGAAACGAGACCTTTCGCGGGCTGGGGCAGCTTGATAAGCGTCCATGGTTTCATACGCCATACGTTAGGCGTCATGAAGAGGATGATGATCATCCACTCCCACCAGCCAAAGACATAATACACATGGGGAGTTCCACCAGAGAAACCAAGATACCAGGGGGTGTTGAATCCAACAGAACTACCGAACATCTTGCCCCAGACCAGACCAAAGAAAGGAACGATAAGAACTACATAGAAGAAAAGTGTGAGCAGACTGCACCAGCCAATCTCGGCAAGACCCGCTGCGGGCTGCTCCAGGTTGCTGGGCCGGATCGGCCATTTACCAAAGTAGATGGTCACAAATGGATACGAGAAGAAACCGATCAACACAAATCCCACGATCGCACTCTGTGCAAGGTGGGCTTTCTGCATCACCTCTAAGCTGATCGCTTTCCCCTCAGGCGTCAGAATTGCCCCCGCCGCCGCCAGTGCATTAATATTCGATTGGCTCAAGAAATTGAACCCAAGGCCAAATATCCTGTAAAAAACCACCTCGATGACGAACCATGTGAGGGCTGCGTTCACGATGGTCATCGTAATGCCTCTGGCGGCTGGCGACATCTTCTGAAAGGGCCAGTCACCTAAGAACATGTGCTGCCACAACCCGACCAGAATCATCACAGCGAGTATCATAACCATAGGGTAAGGAAACCAACCTACGGGACCACGAACATCGCTCAAAATATACCAGGTAACCCAAGCGATCAAGAAAAAAGCTATGGTAGAAATGATGCCTGTCGCGGGTTGACCCCAACGAGGCTTTAATTCTCCTGCCATAATGTCATCCTCCTTTTTTGATTCCAATTAAAGTAGTTAAAATCTTCCAGAATTCGTTTACCGGAGCAGAAGTCTAATCTAAACCGACGATCACCTCCTTCCATAACATTAAAGAATCGATTATAATCTCCCCATGATGACTGCCTAATTCTCCGCATTATATAAATTATTCCTCTGCTTTAAGAATGAACCACCTCGCCATTGCGCCGCTGTTTTCATTCTCTGGAGCATTTTAATGCAGGTCATAGGGTATACTGTAGTAACTATTGGTATCTGTTAAGGATAAGTATCTAAAACTGAAAAGGAATAATTTGGAAGCTCTATCTTGCGATCAGATTTGATGTGTTATATAGATATAAAGATGAAAAGACAATATTAAAAGATTCATAAGTAATATTAAAAAATATTTAACTTTTCGGAAATCATGTAGATAAATATGAGCGAAGGTTATGTTTTTTGGTCAGGCTGAGTTTGCGCCGGATATGATAGCGATACACATTGACTGAACTTTCGGAGACGTTAAGAAGTGCCGCTATTTCCTTAGTCGTTTTTCCCTCCTTTATAAGATTGGCAATCTGCACCTCTCTGTTGGTAAGATTCAAGTACTTTACGGACAATTTTTGCGCAAAGGGTGATACGATTTCTCTCAGATTTGATTCGAGCACATTGACATAGGATGAGCCCTTCAGATCTATACGGCTTTTCAATTTCTCAATATACGGCAGGATAAGGAGCTTCACATTTGACAGGACCTTTTGCTCAAGCTCATTTTTATCCTCTTCTCTCTGCTTAAGCAAGACTCTCAAGGCGGCATTCAAGTCTTCAAGTTCGTTTGTCTTAGCCTCAAGTTCAACCTCCCTCTTTTCCAGCATTTCCTCCGCCTGCTTGCGCACGGTAATGTCCCTGATCGATTCTATGGCGCCGACAACGCGCCCCTTGCTGTCGTAAAGCGGACTCGCCTTTGCCCAGAGGAAGGCCCTCTTATCCTTCAAAGCGGGAACCCATGTCTCGACGATCAGATGGTCCTCCTCCTTCTTGAAGACAGAATACAAACTCCGCTCTGTCTTTTTGTCTGCTTTCAAGACAAGATCAATCAAGATACGTCTGCGAACGCCGTAAAAAGGCAAGGCGTACTCAAAATCGCCCTTCCCCACCATGTCAACGGCCTTAACCCCTGTCATTTCCTCTATGGCGCGATTCCATGCAATCACGTGCCCCTTCCGGTTAATCGCAAGGGTGGCGTCCGGCAAGAAATCAATAATATCCGACAACCGCCTTTCTGATTCCCTTAGCGCTTCTTCCGCCCTCTTGCGCTTTGTAATGTCTTTCGAAACTACTGTTACGGCTATCGTCCTCCCTTCAGAATCCTTAACGGGACTTAATGACCTGAGAAAGTACTTATCATCTCTTTCACTCTTATGTTCATGCTGGATTGCCTGGCCCATCTTGAAAATACGGTTGATGATTTCCGTAAATTCTCTCGCATCCTCTTCAGAGTGAAAGTCCTCATATGATTTTACTTCCACATCTCCTGAGGAAATGCCAAACCTCGATAGGAGTCCTTCATTCATGAACAGATACTTGCAATCCTTGTCAACGAGATACATCAAATCGATACTCGATGCGAGGGATCGGTATTTTTCCTCCGATTCCTGAAGCATTCTTTCCGCCTCTTTGCGCTCCGTAATGTCCCTGATTGACTCAATGGCGCCCACGATATCGCCCTTGCTGTTATAAAGTGGACTCGCCTTCGCCCAGAGAAAGGCCTTTTTCCACTTCAAGAATGGCACCCATGTCTCTATAATGAGAAGATCTTTATTCTTTTCGAGAATAGAATAGTAACTGCGTTCAATCTTCTTATCCGGCTTCAGGACCAGATCAGCTAAAATGGGTCGCCGTATGCCGTAAAAGGGTAACGCATATTCGTAATCACCTTTCCCCAAGATGTCGGCGGCTTTAACCCCCGTCATTTCTTCTATAGCATGATTCCACGCAATAACCTTACCAGTGAGGTCAATTGCCAATGTCGCGTCCGGCAGAAAATCAATGATATCCGTGAGACGCCTCTCTGATTCTCTCAGCGCCTCCTCCACCCGCGTGCGTGCGGTAACGTCTTTGGAAACAACGGTTACCGATGTTGTTTTTCCATCTGGATCTTTAACGGGACTTAATGTCCTGAGAAAGTATCTGCTGTCTCTACCGCTTCGATGCTCATGCTGGACGGCTTGTCCCGTCTCGAAGACACGCCTTACGATGTCCGAAAATTCTTTCGAATCCGCTTCGGAATGGAACTCGTTGTAGGATCTCCCTTCCATCTTGTCTAAAGGAATACCAAATCTCGATAAATGCCCCTCGTTCATGAAGAGATACCTGCATTCTTTATCAACAAGATACATCAAATCAATAGTGGATGCGAGGGATCGGTATTTTTCCTCGGATTCCTGCAACATTTTTTCTGCTTCTTTGCGTTTGGTGATGTCCCTCATGGACTCGATGGCGCCGAATAGCTCTCCTTTGCTGTCGTAGAGAGGGCTTGCCTTTGCCCAGAGAAAGGCCTTCTTCCCTCTTAGAGAGGGAACCCACGTCTCCACGATCAGGAGATCCTGCTCTTTCTCAGGAACAGTATGATAATGCGGTTCAGTTCTCTTATCCGTTTTCAGCACCTGATCGATCAAGAGAGGGCTTCGCCTGCCATAGAATGGCAGGGCATACTCGTAGTCCCCCTTGCCCAGCATGCTCTCAGCCTTCACTCCCGTCATCTCTTCCATGGCCCGATTCCATGCAATAACTCTCCCTTTACGGTCAATGGCGAGAGTCGCATCCGGTAGAAAATCGATGATATCCGCCAGACGCCTCTCCGACTCCCGGAGCGCCTCTTCCATCTCCTTTCGCTGCGTCACGTCGATTGCATTGCCGAGGAGAGCCGGCTTGCCGTCGTACTGAATGGGAGATACTATTTGGAGTATCGATCTTATCGTCCCCTTCTTGGTAACCATCCGGAATCCGAATGGCGCAGAATCTCTCCCCTGCAGCATCTCGCGAGCCTTCTCCTTAACCATCGCTCTGTCATCCGGATGGACGATGATATCTGAATCCTCTCCTATAAGATCTTCAGCGGTGTACCCTGCATATGCAACTGCACTCGTGTTTATGTAGCGAAACTTCCCGTTCTGAACAACGAATGCAGCAGCAAAGGAGTTTTCAGTCAGACTTTGAAAAAGCTTCTCACCTTCGCGTACCTTCTCTTCCGTCCAGTCGCGTTTGGAGACTGTTCTTTCCGACTTTATTATCCCTTGCGATCTACCCTTATCCATTAATTTCTTAGACATTTACTGTACTCCAGTTCCGGCGTTGAAGCTCACATCCCACAATACGGGACTTCCCGCCGGAGAAGGTATTTCATGTCTCGTCCTTCGCTCCACCGGCAAGGCAGGAATAGTCTTTTGCGCTTCTATTGAAGCTCTCCGCAGCCAAGCTGCGGAGAATCTTCGATTCTTAGGGAACAGTAGTTCGTAATTCGCTCGCTTACCCCGCAGCGAGCTACGGGGACTGCGCTCGCTACCGAATTCAATTACTCATGATTCGTCGACATCGCCGCGAATAGTATCACGACAGATGTAATACTACAACCCTGAACAATAGACCTAAGTCGATTATCGTTGACAGCCTCCTCTGTCTCTCCTATAATTCTTTTCGCCCATTGTGTAAAATCAAATGGAATGGGCAAGGTTCCGGTCGAAAGCTGTCAGCTAACAGCAAGTGCGAAGACAAACATTTGAAAGGCTCCAATCAGTTCTGCAAATGAATTGAACGAGAACCAATGGAACAAGAGGAAGGAATCAAACACAAGAATTTCAGGATTGATTGGCAAGGATACAACACTGATGACCTCCGGAAACGTGAGGAGAGGGTTGATGTATCTCCCGCAGGCACCGAGGGACTTTTCATTGACCTGGAATCGCGCGAGTATGACGGCGAGGAGTGATACAAGGACTAAACTATTTATTCTTTACGTAATTGGTTGAATCCCGGGGTATTTTTTTAAAGAGAAACGCACATGTTTGAGGAAACCACAAGACAATGGGTTCGCGAGATGTTCCAGGAAGGTAAATTAAGCGGATGCGATGAGGAATTCCTCAAGCAGCTAACCAAGGATTACGCACGACAACTTGAAGATATTTTTACCCGTGAGGTCAAGAAGAATTTAGAGAAATCAGGAAAGGTTGGAGAATTTGAAAGAATGCTGCTGTATGACGGTCAGTATATCAATAAATATTTAAACCAGATTATTCCCGGTTACCCTGGTTTTCGGACGGATCTTTTCGAAAGAGCAAGGAAAATAATCCTTGGTTCCTAAAAGTTTGGTGCTGCACACGTGAGAGTGATCTTCTTGGGCACGAACGGCTGGTATGATACCGACACCGGGAACACTGTCTGTATCCTCATAAGAACGGATGATTATGAGATTATCCTCGATGCCGGAGGCGGCCTCCACAAACTGGACAGGTATGTAGATGAAGGGAATGCGAAACCCGTCTACCTTTTCCTCAGCCATTTTCATCTGGACCACATTATCGGCCTGCATACGCTGACCAAATTCAACTTCCGACAGGGCCTTAATATCTGCATCCCCACCGGCACAAGGGATATTCTGGAAATGTTTGTCAACGCCCCCTTCACGGCAGCCATCTCGCAGCTGCCGTTTCCCGTCAATACATATGAATTGCCGGAAGAGGCTGATAAACTTCCATTCACAACGGAAGCCCGAGAGCTCAGGCATCCGTCGCTGACCTTAGGATACAGATTTGAAATAGAAGGAAAGGTCATCAGCTACTGTCCCGATACAGGTTTATGTGATAATGCCATCCATCTGGCGAGATCGTCGGATCTCCTGATTGCTGAATGTGCATACAAGAGCGGCCAATCCTCTGAGAACTGGCCGCATCTTAACCCGGAGACTGCCGCAACTATTGCCCGAGACGCCGGCGCAAGAAGCCTCGCTCTCGTTCATTTCGATGCAGAAATATATAAGACCTTGGGAGAAAGGAAAGAATCTGAGAGAGAAGCGCGAGAAATATTCAAGAATACCTTTATGACAACCGATGATATGGAGATAGATATATAGCAACCACCGTGCTTTGAGGAATAGGGAGCGGTTTCATGGCGAAGAAAATTCTGGTAGTTGATGATGAGGTGACAGTTCGCGATCTGCTTGAAGATGCCTTCGGCATCGAAGGCTATGACGTGCGACTGGCAGAAGGGGCCGAGACGGCCTTCGAGATTTTGAAAGAAGAAGACATCGAGGTCATATTCCTTGATCTCAAATTATTCGGCATGAACGGCATAGAACTTTGCAAACAGATCCGAAAGGACAACCCCATTGCTATTATCTTCGCAATGACCGGCTGGGCAGCGTTATATGATATTGAGGAATGCCGGGAGGCGGGATTCGACGACTTTTTCACGAAGCCGGTGCATACCGAAATGCTGTTGAAGGCCGTTGACGGCGCATTTGAAAGGCTCAGTCGCTGGCGGAGGCGACATGGTTAAATCTTCTTAAGAACGTACTGCCAGTCGGCAGATAAGGGGATTGCTTCCGCCTTCAGCGATTATTAAAAGGTGCCGAGGCATTATTATACTGAATGGGCAGAATGATGACGCTTATCCTTCTGTTTCGAGGATCGTTAGGGTAAAGCTTGATCAGCAAATCATTATCCGCAAACCCTACTACTTTTGCGATCCTGTCTGCTGTTATTCCATCGTTTTCAAGAACCCGCCTTGCCGCCGACGCCCTGGCGGTGGAAAGCTCCCAGTTGGTCGTTTCGCCGCCTTTGTAAGGAAGCGCATCGGTATGTCCTTCAACAATAATTTTATTGGGTGTCTCTTTTATCGTCTCAGACACGAGAGACAATATCTCCAGAGCTTTGTCAGTGGGCCTTGCGCTGCCGAGAAGAAACATCTGGCTCCCCTCGTTATCAACTATCTGTATTCGGACATTCCCTTCATGGACATCAACGAGTACTTGATCCTTCAGTGTCTTTAGATTTGCATCAACTGCTGTCTTGATTTTTGTCTTCAATTTCTCAGGAGACATCACTTCCATTTTCCCGGGTGCATTACCAGCCTTTCTACCGGCGCCATTGAATTCAAGAATGCCAGTCCCTCCCTTTGTAACTTTCTCGCCCTGCTCCTTGAAGACGCTGTAGTCTTTGAAATACTGAGATAATGCGATCCTTTTTTCAGGAGAAACCATGGCCAACAACCACAGCAACAGGAAGAAAGCCATCATCGCCGTAACAAAATCCGCATAGGCGACTTTCCAAGAACCGCCATGATGCTCTGCATGCTTCTTTATCTTTTTTACTACAATGATGGGTCTTAATCTTTCCGCCATTATTTCCTAACCTGCCTGACAGCTTCCTCAACTTCCAGAAAAGTTGGCCTTTGCTTGGCCGGGATTATCCTTCTGCCGAATTCAATTGCAACCATAGGGGCAGCATTATTGCTGACAAAGGACTTGAGGGCGATCTTCAGAACATTCAGATACTGGAGGTCTTCCTGCGCAATATATTCCAGGTTTTTTGCCATTGGTCCCACAAAACCATAGCACATCAGAACGCCCAGGAATGTACCAACCAGTGCCGCTCCTATGCTGTGTCCCAGAACCTCGGGCGGCTCGCCTATCTTCCCCATGGTCAGGACTACTCCCAATACTGCGGCCACAATACCCAACCCGGGAAGCGCATCTGCCGTAGTCGTTAAATTCTTTGACGGTATTAGAGAATCTTCATGATGTTCTTCTAATTCAGCGTCCATCAAAGCTTCAAGCTCGTGCGGCTCTATGGTTGACGTTATAACCATCCTCAGGGTATCCGTTACAAATGTCATGGCATGGTGGTTCTTAAGGACATTCGGGTAATTCTTAAAAATCGAACTTTCTTTGGGGTCGTCCACATCGCCTTCAATTGACACGAGCCCCTGCTTTCTAATCTTATAGAAAATTTCGCTCAGCAGCATCAGAACCTCGAGATAATCAGCTTTCACATAAGGTTTATTGGTAAATATCTTTAAGACACTGCCTACTGTTGACTTTACTACCTTCATGGGAGACGCAACCAGAAATGCTCCGAAGGCCGCACCAAAGATGATAACAATCTCGGCAGGCTGAAACAGTACACCAAGGTTGCCGTGTTCCATCAGGTAACCTCCGGCAATAGCTCCAGCAACAACGATGAATCCTATAATAGCTATCATATTTCCCTAAGACTATCCCCTTTTCGCACTGAGGATTTCTCTCTGCCGTCTGAAAACAAATTTTATAATCTCATCTCTTATGTCGTCGCTCAATCCCGTAAATTTAACGGCCGTATGAAAATCATCGCCTTCCCGTTCCGATTTGACCACATCTCCGTACAGATAAAGAGCAACGTGGGGGTACATATAAAGCAAAATTTTCAATTCCAGGAAGGCCCCCTTATCGTATTTCTCTTTGGACTCGAAGCCCATCCCGGCGGCGCTGATATTCATTGACTTAAAGGTCAAAGATCCAAAACCTTCACGTTCAACAGCGAGGGAACTGATTATGGAGTCAAGCTTGGCGTTTAACATGTTAAGCCACTGAGCCAGGGGCTTGTCATCGAGTTCGGACGGTTTTGCAAAATTGTCCAGTATCGCCACTCCGGAAATTCGAGGTTTATGAATATCCCGCTCTTCCGGCGGAACGAGACGGACGTCAAGGGGCAGAAATGCAGCCACTCGCGCGTATTCTCTTTTGTCGCTGTTATAGTCCATTGCCGATCTCTCTACCTGGAAGAACCGCATTAGTCCTTAAATCACAACAATACCCGTTGCGCCTGACCGAGAAACACGGACTCATTGCGGGTCACCCATGCTGATATCTACCACGAAGGGCCCTTCATCCATATCAAAGGGAATTACAATACTGGGTCCGCCGAGCACATGCATGATCGAGTGGTCCTCCCCGGAAACAACAGTGGGAAGGGAGGCGGATAGACTGTAACCCATGACTTCAATTTTTTTCCTTGCCGCACCGGATACCATGTTGGTTATCTCGCCTACGGCATCTCTTATTTCACCATTCAGGGAGGTTATCTCCTCGCCGAGCATGTTCGAAACTATTTTCAGAATGCTGCCCGTGGAGAAACTCAGCGCGAGTGAGCCTTTTATAGTGCCGGTGATACCGATAATTCCGCTGACGTCGCCTTTGGCCAAATTGTTTTTCTTGAGATATGGCTTACCGGGCCGCGGATCTACAAAGGCCATTGTCTTTAAAACCTCGATGGTACCCTCCAGAAAGGGATTGATATATTTAACGTTCATAATTATGCCTTTCAAATCTACTTTATATTCTCCAATATTTTGTCAATCTTCTCACCGAGAACTTCAGCGGTAAACGGTTTCACAATATAATTGCTGACGCCGGCTTTAACTGCCTCCACGACGTTATCTTTAAGGGACTCCGCAGTCACCATGAGAAAAGGCATTGAGCCGAGCTCGTTATCTGACCTTACTGCCTTTAGAAGTTCAATGCCTGTCATATTGGGCATATTCCAATCCGAAATCACAAAATCAATTTTTGTCGACTTCAGCATGTTCATGGCCACCACGCCATCTTCAGCCTCGGTGATATTTTCATAGCCGGACTGTTTCAAAAGGTTCCTTATAACCTTTCGCATTGTCGCGAAGTCATCGACAACCAGGATCTTTATCTTTTTGTTGACATCCATAATGCATCCTCCCGCTTAAGATCAATTCTTCTTCTCTCCATTACCTCCAAAGCCTTGCAATTCGCTCAGTTCAAATAAACCTTCCGGATCCAGTATCAGTCCGATGTTGCCGTCTCCCAATATTGCGCCGCCCGATACCCCTTTTACATGCCTCAAGCTTTCACTGAGACCTTTAATGACGACCTCCTCTTGACCCATGATCTCATCTACCAGCAAACATTTCGATCCGTTTTCGCCGTCAACGACAACGATCGTTGCTTCCCACGGGTTCCGGCAATCGGGCTCTATATCGAATAGATCGTGCAGCCGCACGAGAGGCAGCAGCTTGCCCATAACATTTATGACCTCGCCCCGCCCAATGACGGTGTTGTAATATTCTTTATTGGGACGGAGCAATCTTCTGATTGCGGTAGTCGGCACGATGTATTTTTCACGGCCAACCCTCACGATCATGCCGTCGATGATGGCCAGCGTCAGGGGAAAGCTTGTTACGAATGTGGTTCCAAAACCGTAACGGCTGTTGATCTCTATTTTGCCTCTTAATTTATCCACTGCCTGCTTCACCACATCCATTCCAACGCCGCGACCGGATACGTCAGTTATCTTCTCGGCCGTTGACAGTCCGGGAAGCAGGATAAATCGATATATATCCTGATCAGAGAGGCCCGCAGCTGAGGCGACAGTGCCGTTATTAATAGCTTTATTTAGTATCTTTTCTTTACTTAACCCCTTCCCGTCATCCGATATCTCAATCAAGATGTTTCCGCCCTTATGGTAAGCCTTCAGCTGGATTGTTCCCGTCTCTCCCTTTCCCGCCTTTGTCCGCTCCTCCGGAGTCTCGATGCCGTGGTCCACAGCATTTCTGACCAGGTGGACAAGAGGGTTATAAATCTCCTCCACCATATTCCTGTCTATCTCCGTATCCTCTCCTTCTGTGACCACATTCACCGATTTTCCCGCAGACCTCGAAAGATCTCTGACTAAGCGGGACATCCTCTGAAAAGTCTGTTTTATAGGAATCATCCTCAGGCTTGTGGACGTCCTCTGCAGCTCCGATGTGATGCTGGATAGTTGGGAAATATCTCTGAAGAACTTTCTGTCCATATTGGATAGAACGATGGGACTCTGCCGTACCATCGACTGCGTGATGACCAGTTCACCGACCATGTCTATCAGGTCATCAAGCTTCCTCGTATCCACTCTTATTGACGTCACATCTACCACCTGGCTCATTTGTTTTCTCAGGGCTTGGGAAACCTGCCTGGGGGTCACCTTCCCTTCCGCAATCAGCGCTTCACCAATCTTAATATCAGGTGCTTTCTTAGTAAGCTCAAGTGATGCTTCCAAGGCGTCCTCAGAAATCAGACCGTCTTCCACGAGTATTGCGCCTATCTTCTTTGGTTCTGATTGTTCATATTTCCCTTGTTGCGCAAATCGTATGCGCTGCCCCAGAGCCGGCAAGTCGATCTCAAGGGTTGCCTCCGCCCTGCCCTCCATGCGGTCTCTCACCCGCCCGATCATTGCTTTTAAGGCGTCAGCCCCGTCAAGTATGATGTCAATAACCTGGCCAGTCACGGAAAGTTCATTGTTTCTCACCTTATCGAGAAGGCTCTCCAGGTCATGGGCAAGAGCCCTTATGTTCTCCAGGTTGAGAAAACTTGCCACCCCCTTAATGGAATGAAAAGGCCTGAAGATAGAATTTACACAATCTTTATTCCCGGGGTCCTGCTCCAGATTCAAGATGTTCACTTCAATCTCGTTTATATATTCGATCCCCTCAACTATAAAGTCCCTTAACAACGATTCATCCTGAATTTCGACCTTGTTTTCCGGTTCGACGTTTGATTCATTATCAGGTGCTGCAGATGTCTCGATCATGCCGCCTTGCGCTTCAGGGACCTGTGCGGGGCCGATCAGGCAGACTAAGGATTCCATAAAGCCACTGATGTCTGCCCCTTGATCTCCACCTTTGCCGGAACCCCGATCGATTTCCTGCATGATGGTTATGCCTTTTTCAAAGGTGGCAAAAGCGGTTGCAGTATCTTTCACCTCATCCAGTATTTTTTTCTCCAAAAGACGGCTCAAGCCTCTGGCTACGCAAGACAGATGTTCTATCTTCAAAGCCTCCGCACCTCTGATAATCGCATCAAGCTGATTGAGAAACTTTCCGGCAGTGGGAATATCCACATCTTGAACTTCAAGAAACAGAAAGTCCGAGGCTATGCGATCAATTAAGTTCATCAACTGATCATGTGACATTTTTTAAGCCATCCTTAATATCTCTTGCGCAACTTGTCCGAGCGGCACCACCTTGTCCGCAGCACCGATCTTGATTGCCTCTTTGGGCATACCAAAGACCACACAGCTTTTTTCGTCCTGCGCAATCGTTCTTGCGCCTGCCTGCTTCATTTCTAATAGCCCGTCGGCACCGTCTGATCCCATACCCGTGAGGATCACGCCGATTGAATTCGATCCCGCATATCTTGCCGTTGACTTGAATAGAACATCAACGGATGGACGCTGGTGATGAACTCTCGGACCGTCCTTAACCTCGACATAATATCGCGCGCCGCTTCTCCTCAGAAGCATATGGTGGTTGCCCGGGGCAATTACAGCCCTGCCCTGTATCACAGCATCATTGTTTTCAGCTTCTTTCACTGTTATCTGGCTCAAGCCGTTCAGCCTCTCGGCAAATGCGGTCGTAAAATTCGCCGGCATGTGCTGCACGACTACGATGCCCGGTGAATTGGGCGGCATCCTCGAAAGGACATCCTTCAGAGCCTCCGTTCCGCCTGTTGATGCCCCGATTGCAATAACCTTATCGGTCGTTTCTGCAAGTGCACCTATGGGTTCCGGCTTTTCAGAATTTGACTCGTAGCCGTTTCGATGCCGTATATTGGCCACCGAAGCAATCCTGATCTTCTCCGCCAGCATATAGCCCATGTCACCGACAGAATAAGAGCCCCCGGGTTTGCCTATAACATCAACAGCTCCGATCTCCATCGCCTCTAAAGCCATCTTGCTCCCTTTCGGCGTGAGCGAACTGACTATGATCACCGGCAACGGATAGTACTTCATCAGCTTCCTCAGGAACGTCAATCCATCCATTCTCGGCATCTCGATATCCAGCGTTACGACCTGGGGCTGCAACTTCACGATTTTGTCTCTTGCGACAAAGGGGTCCGGTGCCGTTCCTACGACCTCTATATCGGGGAATCTTGACAGCTCTGCGGAAAGTATTTTCCGAACAATGGCCGAATCGTCAACAATCAGTGTCTTTATTTTTTGCTGCGTCATATCATTTAAAATTTTATTCGTACGTTAGCCGCAATACCCGGATTCTATCGTCTCGCATGCGTATGAGCCACTCTTCCCGTTAATTCGTCAGTCTGAGTATGGCGCCGAAACTCTCACCATCGGAGTCGAAATACAGCCTGCAGGCGTCACCACCGGTAACTGCCTTTCTTGGAGGTTGTGAAAAAGACGGCACGGACAGATCAAACGTTCTTGTCCGGTCAAGTCTCCCCAAGAAGTTTCCGCAGATCATGTTTGCCACTTCTTTTACACAATCCTCTATGTCCTCTTTAGTCATTTGCCCTGTTTCCAGTCCCAACAGATTTTGAACCATACTTTTAGCCAATCCGTCAGAGACTAAGACGCTCATTTCACCTTTCAAGTCACCTTTAAACTGTATGGCCGCTTCCATGGCATAGTCTGCATAGTCATCGCCTATAGGCTCAAGAAAGACATAAAACATCTGTTCTACGACATCAAAAATCGCCGCCATCATTATCTCTTTCATTTCTTTCACGGGTTGTCTCATCCTCCATGCCTATAACTTCATAAAGAACTTTTCTCACATATTCGGGTGAAAATGGCTTCTTGACGAACTGTTTCGCACCCATTTCCAAGACAGCATTCCTTCTTTCATCGCTGCTCTCTGTTGAAATAATGATGATAGGTATCTTTTGCAGATGGATGTCCGCCTTTATGGCAGCCAGCATCTCCAACCCGTTCATCTCCGGCATATTCAAGTCTGATAGAATGACATCCACCCATTCCTTCGACAATATCTCCAACGCCTGTTTCCCGTTTGCGGCTTCATAGCATTGATCCATCCGGAAACCGGAAATCGTAATGATCTTTTTGATAACGGAACGCACCGATTTAGAATCATCAACGATCAGGACATTAAAAGACATCGCGGCACCTCATCATTTCTTTCTGAGTTCTTGATAATATCATCATATTCAGACCATACCGATCACTTCCCTGGCACGGTCAAGATCTTCCAGCATCAACATGATGCATTCTTCAAAATCCTTCTGGCGAAGTTTGAATTTGATAATCACCTCAGACAATCCCTTGTATGCCAGGCCGTCGCTCCCCAAACCGATCCCCATCATAATACAGGCCTGATCTGCGAGATAGACAAGCCAGGCTCCGCTATTGTCTTCATCCTGCATCAAATCCGGTCTGTGGTGGTATATAATCGCATCCGTCATAGCCTTGGGAAAGTTCCACTGGGAGGCTATCCTGCCGCCCAGGTCCGCATGGTTAATGCCGATGATTTTTTCTTCCGCATCAAGAAAAGAAATCCCCTCCCTTGAGACGAGGTCATGAATTTGTGGAAATGACTCGTCGACGAATTCACCCATGATAATCTTGCCGATGTCGTGGAGAAGAGCCGTGGTATAAAGTCTGGCGTCCTCGCGTTTAAAAATCCTCTTGGATAATATCTGGGTCATGAGGGCCACTCCCACCGAGTGCTCCCAAAGCTTGTTAGCCTCCAGACCATATCCCTTCGCCTTCCTGTAGAATGTCGATACTCCGGCAGCCTGGACCGCACGGACGATATTTTGCTGGCCGAGGCGCATTACTGCGTCATTTATCGTCACAATTTTGTGACGGAGGCCAAAGTATGCGGAATTGCATATCCTCAGTATATTGGCCGTGATCGCCTGATCATACTTGACCACATCCGCCACATCCGTTATGGAGTAATTGGGATCATCGATCAAAGCCATCACCTTCATCGCCACTGCAGGAAAGGCTGGGATGTTCTTGATGGATTTTAGGATTTTATCTGAGATCATACCAACTCCCTGGTTCCGTTGTGGGCAGTCCTCACAAAGGCTTTGCCCGTTGAGATATGTATGGAAAATGTTCGATTGCAGTTACTCCCGGTGTCCTCTCCTTCGATAAGAACGTTGTTCTTCCAGAATAGTTTCTTCATGGCGGTCACGTTTTTTTGGCCTATCCGGAAAAAATTCGCGTCATCAAGAATGCTCGCCCCGCCTGCAACTTTCACGATCATCCGCTTTTTCTTTGCGCCAAGCCCATAACAGGTCTTGAATAGAAAAGGGATACCTGTATCCGCAAACATAGCCGGATTTTCACCTGCTTTTCTAATATCCAGTGATGATTCCGGCAGCATAAAATGCAGCAGCCCTCCCACTTTCACCACGGGATCATAGATGGTGACGCCGACACATGAACCAAGCGCGTAGGTAATCAAAACATCATTTATGTTATTGCTAACCTTAAAATCTGAAATGCCGACAATAATCTCGCTCATAACTATTTCTGATAGACACTCGGTTCTATATATTTGAATTGATGATTCAGCCCTGTCAGACTTTCAGAACGTCCGACAAACAAATACCCGCCTTCCCTCAAGTATTCATAGAATTTGCGCACCATTTTGCCTTGGGTCGGTTTATCGAAATATATCATGACATTCCTACAGAATATGACGTCGAAAGGATCATTACAGGCGAGCGCATCCATGAGGTTGAAGCGCACAAAGTCAATTACTTCGTGAATTTCTTTTTTCACTCTGTAGTGTCCTCTCCAGTCGCCTTGACCTACCTGAAAATATTTTCTTAAAAGGTCGGGAGAAATGCCCTTGACCTTCTCCTCGGGGTATATGCCCTTTACGGCAGTATTGAGGACTCTTGTAGAAATATCCGACGCCGTTATTCTGATATCAGCCTGCCCGTTGTTGAATAATTCTTTCAATGTCATGGCAATGGTATAAGGCTCTTCACCAGTGGAACACCCGGCGCTCCATATCCTGAGCTTCGGAATACGACTTTTCCTCGGCGTTTTTGCCATCTCCGGCATGATCTTTCGGAGCAGCTGAAAATGCTCACCCTCCCGGAAAAAGCTGGTCAAATTTGTGGAGAGCGAGTCTATCATACAGATTAATTCATCTGCCCCCTGCTGAGTGGTGACGTAACGATAATATTCCGAGAAGGACTTGAATTTCCCCTCTCTCAGGCGCTTACCAAGACGCGCCTTAACAAGCTCCTTCTTTCCTTCATGTAAATGGATGCCGCAGAGGTCGTAAACAAAACGGCTTATTTTCTCAAAATCAATATCTTTCAATTCGATGGACGCCATACGCTTACACACTTCATTGCTGCTGTGATCGGCACAGTTGGTTGCGAGTGTCATGAATGCTTGATGTCTCAATGTACCATCGATTCGGCCATGACGGCATCTGTCGTCAGTACCTTGTCGATGTCGAGAAGTATCTTGACTCCTCCTTTTAACTTGGCCATTCCCAATATATAGTCTGTCCCCAATGCCACGCCAAATGTCGGCGTATCTTCTATTTCCTCACCTTTAATATTAAGGACCTCAGAAACTGAGTCCACAACGATGCCCATAACTGTCTTCTTACCTGCCATGCCTGCGATATCAACGACGATGATGCAGGTTCTGTCATTGTACTCTATGGCATCCATGCCAAACTTCAGGCGTAGATCGATGACGGGAATAACCTTGCCCCTTAAGTTAATGACGCCTTTTACGTACTTGGGGGTCTGAGGTACAGAGGTAATGTTCATGACACCGATGATTTCCTTCACCTTAAGTATCTCTAATCCGTATTCTTCACTCCCGAGGCCAAAGGTAAGGTATTTTCCTTCCCTTTGGATCCCTCTTTCCGCTGTCTGGGACATCGCGCCTTCTTTTGTTACTCCTGATGCCTCCGGCATAGTTCAGTACCTCCTCATAATGCTATTTTCCGTAACCGTACACCTTCATCGCACGAAACTAAGCATATTGCCTTGGCCGACGTTTCTGTAACTCAACATACGTGCAAGACCATCGGACATAAGCGTCTTTTCCAACGTCATACGAAGTCTTCATCTTTCAAGGGAATGGTCTTTTCGGCACTTCCCTTGCTATCCTGTACAAGAGTGAGCTTCTTTAGAGATTTCTTCTTGATTGAACCCTCCCCTATGTTCTTTCCATTGTCACCCCCGACCTTGAACATCGACATCGTGGCGGACAATTCTTCCGCACTAGCGGCATTCTGCTGTGTAACCTGATTCATCTCGGCTACGACCCTGTTCACCTGATCGATTCCCTGCGATTGCTCCTGGGATGCGGCCGCGATTTCTCCCATTAGCTCAACAACCTTAGTTGAGCTGGCCGTGACTTCGCTGAAGACCTCATTTGTAATATTGACGAGAGACTCGCCCCCTCTTACCTTCTTAACGATATTCTCAATCAGGGTGGCCGTATTTTTTGCAGAATCTGTTGCCCGCATGGCAAGATTCCTGACCTCATCAGCGACCACGGCAAACCCTGCTCCGGCCTCTCCGGCTCTGGCAGCTTCCACCGCCGCATTCAAAGCCAACAGATTCGTTTGAAAGGCAACTTCATCTATGCTCTTGATGATCTTTTGGGTCTGTTCGCTGGCAGTTGCGATTTCCTTCATCGATTTGGTCAGATCAGCCATGGAAGAATTCGCCTTTTCGATAGCCTGCCTGGCCGCAGACATCAGCTTATTGGCTTCAGCCGTGTTGCTTGCATTCTGCCTTGTCATGGAAGCCATCTCGTCGAGAGAGGCTGACGTTTCTTCCAGTGCAGCGGCCTGCCGGGAAGATGATTCGGACAGGACATGAGAAATTGAGAGCGATTGGCCGACTGCTTCCCCCATCTTCATCCGCATGGTGTTGATAGACGTAGCGAGATCGCCGATCTCGTCCTTGGAATCTACATTGACCTCCTGCGTAAGGTCACCGTCGGCGACCTTCTTGATTACCTCAATTGCTTCCTTGATCGGCTGCGTAATGAGTTTGGTAATTAAGATACTGGTCACCACGGACAGGATAACGGCAATCAAAAGTATAATTATATATGTTTTCACCACGGCATTGAAGCTGCTGATAGAAGAATCATACTTCCCCCTGCTCAACTTCTTTTCGAGCGCCAAAAGCTCTTCCAATGTCTGACTGAGTACCTGATATTTCTCATCCGATGTACCCATGAACATCGTGGCTGCATTCAGGTCCGATTTCCCCACGCTCATGACGCCATCCGCCGGTTTCTGATATTCCAGCAAATCATCGAGAGTTTTCTGGAAGAGCTTCTTCTCGTCCGGGCCGAGGGTACTCGACTTCAAGGTGATTTTCACGAGTTCAATAGTCTTTGCCAGGCTGTCCTTCTGCTCATTGGCCAAGGCATCTATCTTCTTGTCATCGTAATTTGCGCCCGCCCAGCTGATAACCTTATAGATATTTGCATGGACGTTACCCACCTTCTTGATAATATCAGCGGTTTCCTGGTATACTTTAAATCTATCGTTAAATATTTCATCCATAGCTGTCTTCTGAGCCGAAAGTCCCTCATACGTGCCGTATGACAGCGCAATGAGAGCTATGAAGACGACCGCAGGAAGCAACATCATTTTTCTCGCCATTTTCAGGTTCTTGATGATTTTCTTCACGTCAATACCTCCCCCCCCACTTTTTGGATATTGCGGTTAGATGGGTGGAAGCCCATCTGACCACTTTCTATGCAACTATTTGTAAATGCCGCAACCGATTAAGAGATTCTCATTGCCGACTCTCTTAACATAGCTCGATTTCTGTTCGATCTTCTTGGTCACCGGATTGGTCCACTTGTAATCGACCCAGCCCGTTCCCTTAGTCTGCGCAACCTTAACCATTTCCCTCATAAAGTACTTGCCATCCGCATCTTTTAGGTCACCTGTCGGCTTATTGATGAGTTTCTCGTTTGCCCCGTGGGCCAGGATCGTCCCATTCCAGTCAATAACAAAAACATACAAATCTTTATTCACGAATTGTCCGTTCTTGTTATTGAACTCCGGGTATGCCTTGTCTTTGCCATTTGCCTTGTAGTACGCAACTGCCTTATCAACCAAAGCCGCGGCCTCTTTTGCAGTACCCGTGCCGGCATGAGCGATGCCGCATGCCAAGAAGGCTGCCACCATAATTATTGCCGTCAGTTTTTTAATTTTTTCCCTCTCCTTTGTCTTCCTTCTTTTGTTGATCTTCTGATCTGCCATCGTGCTGACTTACAACTTACCAATACAGCCGCTTCATTGACGGAGTCCACCCCACCCCCTTTCTATTTATTGCTCCTGTTAATCCCCCTGTGTCTCATCCTTCATTTGATCTGTCCGCCAAGCATATTCCTTCTCATGGCTCGTCATATGAACCCGAGGGCTTTTGTAATTTCATGATACAACCCTGCCCGTCCTACGGTCACAACCGCGTTATGAGAAAACTCAGTTCCGTCTCTCTCGCACCCGTTCGCGGGAGCATCACCCATGAAGATGATATTTATATCAGAATGAAGGCCCCTGATCTTCTTTGCGAACTCCTGGTCACTTCCGTCCGATTTCCTCATCTTAATAAGCAAGAGATCGGGCTTCTCTTTGCCTATGGCGAGGGCTGCTTCAAGATTATCCGTATAAGTCTCCAAAGCGCACTTTCCTTTGAGCTTCGCCGAGGCAAATATATCTCTTACAAATTTGATATCCGATTCATCACTGTCCACCGCTATGACTATTTTTTTCTGTTGCTCGTATTTCACCCCGACCTTGATAGAATTGTTCGACCCATCTTTTTGAGAACGATCGGCAGCGCGCATCTGCGGTCCTTCGGGAAAACCAAACTCTTTCCATAGTCTCTCTACCTCGGACGCAGGAATCTTCAGATGCTTGCCAACCTTATATGCCTTGACGACTCCTTCTTGAACCCAGCGGTATATGGTTACTCTATTGATCTCGAATAATCTTGCTACCTCTGAGGTGGAATAAAGGGATTCAGCCATATCAATCCTTTTGAATATTTGCGATGAAGCGATAGCAACGAATTAATCCATTGCAACCCCTGTACCTCCTTATCGACACACATATGGAAAACTTTAAGAGCAAGTAACAGAAACTTTGAACCTTTTTGCCGCTGCATAGATCAACGAGCCATTGTTGACGTTTTGGGGTATCTAATGCACAGCCGGCAACAAGTTAATCCGATGCAACTATTGTACCGTCCGCGGACGCGGGTATTCAAACGTCAGGAAGCTGCTTAAGCCTTTTGAACAACGAACCGGCATTGCATGTTTCTTGCATGCTAACCACGAATCGAGGGAATAGAAATGGCAGCAGAAATCAAGAGAGAAGAAATAGCCAAAATCATCAAGCAGGTACACGAATGCAAGGCAAAGATTAAGCAGGACAATGTTCACACCTGCCTTGTCTATTTCAAGTCAGTCCTGGAAAAGACCCTGAGTACGCAGATGCTGCCCGCCGACGAGAAAGCGCTCATGGAGGAAGTTAATTCTTTTCAGCTGACACTGTCGGAGAATAAGGATTTTAAGAAGATATTCGGGCCCGTATCGTTCCATGCAAAGGATCTCGCCAGTTCACTTGAATTTGTCAGGCAATTAATCAGTGTGGGAGACGAAGGAGTACGGGATAATGTTGATCTTAGTCAAAAATCTGACGCATCTGTTCAAGATGCTGCAAAAGACATGGGAGAGGAGGCTCAAATGATCATGAATATTATCGATCAGGGAGGATATGCGCAGGCTAAAGAACTCATTGCAGATAATGACCTTTTGGTAACCTTCATTGTTCAAACGTACAACAGCAACGGCATTCGTTTCCGAAAAGAAGGGGCTTATGACAAGGCAATAGGGGAATTTGAAAAAGCCTTAGCTATCCTGCCGGATGATGAAGGGCTCTACTACAACATCGCCAGAGTACAGGTGGAGAGAAAGGACTGGAAGCTCGCCGAGTCATCCGTCCGCGAGGCACTGAAAATCAACCCCCTGTTCAAAGAAGGCAATGACCTACTGCAGCATATTAATACTAAGTCTTAAGGAAATTCTCCATAAGCGCTTACAACGACATTCCCGGAGGCAAAAGGGGAAACGAATTCCTGATTAAAATCGATGCGGAGAAATATTTACCGAGCCCATTCTCCCGACAGGAAATGAAATAATGGCACAGACAATGAGTGATATTCGCGATTACATAGATACTATTTATTGGAGAATTAAGCTGGTAGGGACATATGATAATCGTTAATGCCATTGCCATGCAGACTCGTAAAATTGGCGATTACATTTACCGGGTGGAACAGCCATCCGCTGCTTTGGGAAAAAGCAAGAGCGCTACAGTCATTACGGTAAGTACGATTTCGCCCTGGTTTGATACGCTTTGTTTGTCTGCCGATGTTCTTATCCTTCATTTGCTCTCCGAGCACGACCTTCTGCCTATTATGGAAGAGAGAAAGCGGCAGGGGCGTCCTACCATATATGAACTTTCCGATAATATAATTGCATTACATGAAGGAGTTGGTATCAGGGGATGGTTTTCCGATCCTGTCAATCTTGCCCTGGCTTTTCAATACATGAGGATGGCAGATGCTGTCCAAGTGACAGGATCTGGACTTGCCGAGAGATTCAGCTTCATCAATCCCCGGATGGTTATTTTTGAAAACCAAATGGTGACATTAGGCAGGGTTGAACGACAGGCTTCTGAACGTGTTATCTTCGGATGGGCCGGTTCTTCCGGCCATAGACGTGACATCGAAGCCGCGAGCGACGTCATTGTCCAGGTCATGCGCACATATCCCCATCTGGACTTTGCCTTTATGGGCGACGAAACGATCTATAGCACATTGTCTGCCGCCGTGCCTGCGGACCGTTTCATTTATTCGCCGCCGGGAACATTGGATGACTATCTTGACTTTTTACAAAAGCTTGACATTGGCATTGCGCCCCTAGAGGACAATCCGTATAACCGCTGCCGATCCGATGTAAAATTTCTGGAATATGCGTCCAGAGGCGTTGTACCGGTGCTCAGTTCTCTTGCTCCTTATAAAGATTCCGTGCAACATGGCGAGACAGGCTTTCTCTATGATTCACAACAAGAGTTCCTGTCGATCTTATCTCTGCTTGCGTGCGATGCTGATCTTCGGAATCATGTCAGCAAGGCAGCCTATGCTTATGTGAAGCGTTGTCGCCTTGAGGACATCCATACGGAAGAGCGATTGGCTTTCTATTTAAGTCTCATAAAGAAAGGTGAAGTCAGTTCCGTTCTACCGCGTGAATTACCGATTGTTCGCCATGAGGAAGGCACCGATTATTTCGAATTAGCTGCATCTAAGGTTGAGACGCTGATTTTGGCAGGGATTCATCATGAAGTGTCCGGTTCTTATGACGATGCCGTCAAGATATACCGCCTTGCCGCTCGCGAAAGTCCCGATTGTCCCCTGCCGTGGTTTTGGCTTGGTTATTGTTATCTTCGTAAAGGCCGGCCGGAAGCATCTCAATGGTTTGACGAAGCCATCAAACGCAATCCGAATTTTCTTCGGGCTTGTTGGCTTAAGGCGAAAGCACTGGGGGACCTGGATCCGATGGCGGCACTTCAGGAACTCGCTGTCCTGTTGAAGCATTGGCCCAGCTATGCCCCCGCTGCAGTTTCGATGGCTGAAATACTGGAATCGCACGGTGTCTATACCGAGGCAATCCACTGGTATAACGAGGCGCTCCGGTCTAACCCCTTTTGTAGTCCAGCAGCCCTGGGTCTGGGACGGATATATGACCTTCAAGGTGAAAAGGAACAAGCTGGTATTAGTTTTAGCACAGCTGCAGACCTGGCTCCCGCCTGGGCGGAAGCTCAGTATGGGATGGCTCGGTGGTGCCTTTCCAGGAATGATCTGGGGCGGGCTGCTGAATATTGCAGTAGGACCCTGTCGGCTGATGTATCACATTCCGGTGTCCGAAATATGATTGAGGAAATAGAGAAAAGAGTCATGACCAATTGATGAATATCATGGAATGTAAATTGCTCATATCAACGAATCCATCCCGACTCTCAGGATGGCAAGAATCTCCTGCATTACACTATTACCTATCAGCAAGTAATTTTGTTGATGGCCAAGGATGGGAAGACTGACATGACAGGGGAAAATATTGCCGTTATCGGTGCTGGCTATTGGGGCAAGAATCTAGTTCGTAATTTTTATCAACTGGGCGTATTGAAAACAATCTGCGACGGAGCAGCACATGTCTGTCAGCAAATGCGTGACTCGTATCCGGGGATTATGGTCACAGACGATATCGGTAGTGTCCTCGCTGATGAGGACATTACGGGGGTTGTGATTGCAGCCCCGGCGGCCTTGCACTTCGAGCTTGCCAGAAAGGTTCTCCTCGCCGACAAACATGTCTTTGTTGAAAAGCCGTTGTCTTTAACATATGGCGACGGTGAAGTATTGGTACAACTGGCGGCAAAAAGAGAAATGACGCTTTTTGTCGGCCATGTTCTGCACTATCACCCGGCGGTCATCAATCTCAAGGAGATGATCAATTCCGGTGCCATCGGCCGGATGGAATATATTTATTCCCGAAGATTGAGCCTGGGAAAAATTCGCAGGGAAGAAAATATCCTCTGGTCGTTTGCCCCCCACGATATTTCTATTATTCTTAGCTTAACAACGGAAATGCCTTCCTATATTGATTGCATAGGTAATAATTTTCTTAACGCCAGCATCCCGGACGTCACCGTGACGAACCTCAAATTTCCTTCCGGCACCGGGGCGCACATCTTTGTAAGCTGGCTTAATCCGTTTAAGGAACAGCGCTTGGTCGTAGTGGGAAACCAAGGAATGCTTGTGTTTGACGACACACAACCGGTGGATCAGAAACTTGTCCTTTACCCCCATACCATTCATTGGAAAAATGGCCTGCCCATTGCTGAAAAGGCTGAGGGTGTTGCCGTCCCCCTCTCTGATTACTGGGAAGAACCCCTGAAGTCGGAATGCCGGGCGTTTTTGGAAGCCGTGGCAGAAAACAAAAAGCCCTTCACCTCTGGCGAGGAGGGTCTGCGGGTTCTCGCTGTTCTAGCGGCGAGTCAGAAATCGCTCCGGGAGAAAGAAGCGCACACCGAACCCGCAACCCAACCTGTGAAAGCTTCCCTTCCCAAAAACACCTTTATTCACGAAACGGCGATTGTTGACGATGGCGTCCGCATTGGCAGGGGAACAAAAATATGGCATTTCTCGCATGTCTTGTCCGGATCCACTATCGGTGACCAATGTAATATCGGCCAAAACGTCGTCATCGGACCGGATGTCGATATAGGAGATCGGTGTAAGATTCAGAATAATGTCAGCGTTTATAAAGGCGTAATCCTGGAAGACGGTGTCTTCTGTGGCCCCTCCATGGTCTTTACCAATATCCACAATCCCCGGGCGGAGATCTCCAAAATGGATCAGGTCCGACCGACTCTCGTCAAAGAAGGCGCAACCTTAGGGGCAAACTGTACAATTGTCTGCGGCAACACTATCGGCAAGTATGCCTTCATCGGGGCCGCCGCGGTTATCACCAGCGATGTCCCCGATCACGCGCTGATGGTGGGCAATGCTGCCAAACAAAAGGGATGGGTCTGCCAATGCGCGGAAAGATTAACCAACAAGTTGAAATGTCCGGTATGCAAAAAAGGATTTAAAAAAGGCCCAGACGGGCTCATTTTAAAATAAATTGGAATAGGTGATGTCATCATAATGAATATTAAGGGTGCAAAGATTCTCGTTATTGGTGGAGCCGGTTTCATTGGATCCCATGTTGTAGAAGAACTTCTCAAAGAAGACGTTAAAGAAGTCATTATTTACGATAATTTCTGCCGCGGCACCCACGATAATATAGAACAGGCGCTGAAAGACGCCCGTTGTCGCGTTTTCGAAATCGGCGGGGATATCCTTCAGACGGACATCCTCAATGCGGCAATGAAAGGCATGGACGGCGTTGTCCACCTGGCGGCCTTGTGGCTTCTTCAGTGCCACGAATATCCACGGGCCGCTTTTGACGTGAACATTCAAGGCACATTCAATGTGCTTGAAGCCTG
>Ga0182021_10000859_pt1 | contig 34301 bp, 31 predicted proteins | sample 612E3MmetaG_FD_120493 | JGI IMG/M metagenome (GOLD analysis project Ga0182021, IMG submission 120493) | Permafrost microbial communities from Stordalen Mire, Sweden - 612E3M metaG (Illumina Assembly) | ecosystem: Environmental > Terrestrial > Soil > Wetlands > Permafrost | place: Sweden... | reverse complement strand
TATATAATTCTTCGCTAATGCTCATGAGAGGGGCCTTTCGATTTGGTGTGGTGACCACCGATTATGCCAATTTCATGAGCAAATTGCAAAGTGTTAGCTACTCAGGCAGATGCTGTTAGAAGCCGCCACGGTACACATCGAAGGCGCTATTGAGGATGGTCTGCCCTATTTGCGTCCAGTTCCGGCAGCTGACGATCCACGGCGTGCTAGGCCTGACAAAGTGAAATCAGTTTTTCGCTTCAAAGTAAACGTGGCTGTGCACGCTTATGCCTAGATTACCCTCGGTAAAACCCGCCGAAATGGTTCGAGCGCTTGGGCGCGCTGGCTTTGTGCCAGTGTGACAACGCGGCAGCCACTTGCGGTTACGCAAAGGAAACCTGGCGGTGACTGTGCCGATTCACTCCGGCGATCTTCCTCCGCTGGTCGTGCGTTCCATCCTTCGCCAAGCCCAGCTGACCGAAGCGGAACTGAACGCGCTCCTCTCGTAAGCGCGAAAAACGCTGGATTTTACGACAAAAACTCACATTCTTACGGCTTTGTCAACCTCGATCAAGGCCTCTGTCTTATTGGAGAATGACCCGCTTCAAGGTATAATTACGTCTGCTATAGGCTGTGTTTAACGGTTAGGAGTTACTGGAATTGACAGACGAACTTGAGCTCACCGGCCCCGCCGACAACGGGGTTTCCCCCGCCGACAACAATGCCGGCCACATCCGCACCATCGACATCGAACACGAAATGCGAGGCGCCTATCTCGATTACGCCATGAGCGTGATCGTGGCGCGCGCCTTGCCGGATGCGCGTGATGGTCTGAAGCCGGTGCATCGGCGCATTTTGTATGCGATGCATGACATGGGCCTGCGCTCCAACACCGCGTACAAAAAATCGGCGCGTATCGTGGGTGAAGTGCTGGGCAAGTATCACCCGCATGGCGATGCCGCGGTATACGATGCGATGGCGCGCATGGCGCAAGATTTTTCCATGCGCTATCCGCTCGTCGATGGGCAAGGCAACTTTGGTTCGGTCGATGGTGATGCCCCGGCGGCCATGCGCTACACCGAAGCGCGTCTCGCTGCCATGGCCGATGAGCTGCTGATCGATATCGATAAAGACACGATCGATTGGACCGACAACTTCGATGCCACGCTGAAAGAACCGGCGGTGCTGCCCGCCCGCTTGCCTAATCTGCTCCTCAACGGCTCGTCCGGTATTGCCGTCGGCATGGCCACCAATATCCCGCCGCACAATCTGGGTGAGATTTGCGGCGCGCTCGATCACCTCATCGTGCGCTGGCAGACGATCATCGAAGAACGTCGCGTGACGCCGCTGCCGGACGGCGAAGTGTGGAATCGCGATCATGAATTGCAGTTGCTGAATGATCTCGCTCATACCTCGGAAGACGGCGTCTCGGTCGAGGATCTGATGCAATACATCAAAGGCCCGGACTTTCCAACGGGCGGCCTGATCCTCGGTCGTGAAGGCATTCTGAATCTCTATGCTACCGGCAAGGGCCGCATTGTGATGCGCGCGGTCTCGACGATCGAAGAGATGAAGGGCAGCCGCTTCCGCATCAACGTGACGGAGATTCCGTATCAGGTCAACAAAACCGCGTTGATCGAGCGCATCGCCGAGCTGGTGCGCGACGAGCGCATCGACGGCATCTCCGATTTGCGCGACGAGTCCGATCGGAATGGCATGAGCCTGATCATCGAGCTCAAGCGCGGGGCGCAGCCCAAGACGGTGCTGAATCAGCTGCACAAATACACGCCGCTGCAAACCACGTTCGGGGCGCAGATGTTGGCGCTGGTCGACGGGCAGCCGCGCTTGCTGTCGCTGAAGCGCACGCTGCAAATCTACATCGCCCACCGGCACGAAGTCATCACGCGGCGCAGCCAGTTCGATCTGGATAAGGCGCGCGCCCGCGCACACATCCTGGAAGGGCTGCGCATCGCACTGGCCAACCTCGACGCGGTGATTCAGACTATCCGCGAATCACCCAACGCCGAAGAAGCGCGCGGCCGTTTGATGGATCGCTTCCACTTGAGCGAAGTGCAGGCGCAGGCCATCCTCGATATGCAGCTGCGTCGTTTGGCCGCGTTGGAGCGCCAGAAGATCGAAGATGAATATCAGGCGATCATGGCGACCATCGCGCATCTGGAAGATTTACTGGCGAATCCGCGCAAGGTGTTGGGCTTGATCAAAGATGATCTGACCGCCTTACTAGAGAAGTTTGGCGATGAACGCCGCACGCACATCACGTCGGATGGCGCGGAAGAACTCTCACTGGAAGATCTTGTCGCGGACGAAGAAGTGCTCATTGCCTTGACGCAGCGGGGCTACATCAAACGCGTCGCCTCTAAAGCCTATCGGGCGCAGAAGCGCGGCGGGCGCGGCGTGACGGGCATGGCGACGCGCGAAGAAGATGTGGTCGATACGATCTTTGCCACGCGCACCCTGCATCACATCTTGTTCTTTTCGGACAAGGGCAAGGTCTATCACGTGCGGGCCTTTGAGGTGCCGGAAGCCGATCGGGCGGCGCGCGGCGTGCCGCTGGTGAACCTCATCAATCTGGCTGAGAACGAAAAGATCACCGCGGCGTTAGCTGTGCGCGAGTTCACGCCTAATTCTTTCTGCACGATGTGCACGGTCAAAGGCCGCATGAAACGTGTCAACATGACCGAGTTCGAGGCGGTGCGGCCCAGCGGCATCATCGCGATTTCGCTGGAGCAGGGCGATATGCTAGGCTGGGTGCATGCGACCAACGGCAAGCAGGATGTGATCATCGTGAGCGCGCGCGGGCGAGCCTTGCGCTATCGCGAGTCGAAGGTGCGCTCGATGGGGCGCACGGCCTCCGGCGTGGGCGCCATCCGTTTGCGCGAAGACGACACCGTTGCCAGCATGGACGTGATCGTGCCTGGTGGTCAATTGCTCGTCGTTACTGAAAAGGGCTATGGTAAGCGGACGCCGTTTGAGCAATATCCGATCAAGGGCCGCAATACGGGCGGGGTGCGCACGATCGCCGATCGGTATGAGGAAACCGGCCCCATCGTCGCGGCGCGCGTGGTTAAGCCGGAAGATGAGATCACGTTGATCACGGCGGCTGGTATCGCGCTGCGCACCGCAGTGGAAAATGTACGCGTGGCGGGCCGCTCGACCTTGGGCGTGCACGTGATAGCGTTGGATGAAGGCGATCGGTTGGCCTCGTTGGCGCGGCTGGAGGCAAATCCGGAAGAGAACGCGCGCGCAGTGGCCGCCGCAACGGCGAATCTGGAAGTAGCGGTCGAGCCAGAGGAAGAAGAAGATGTTGCCGATGACGTCATCGATGCCGATGATGTCGTCGACGAAATGGAAGATAGCGAAGAGGCGACGGTAGAGGCGGTGGACTAGATGATCGAAGTTCTTGCTGCGCCCGATCGTGCCGCGCCCCCGCTCACGCTCGATCACCTGCCGGGCGAGATAGCCCTCACGCTGCTGCGATTCCGTGATGAATTGCTGGCGCGTTTTCCTGGTCAAATTCGCCGCTTGCTTCTCTTTGGTTCTCAGGTGCGCGGCGACGCAACCGCTGATTCAGACGTGGATGTGATGGTGGTCGTATCCTGGCAAGGCGCAGCACTACGCCGGGGCGATCGCGAGATCGGCGAAATCGCCTATGACCTGTTGCTGTCCGGCTGCGCGGGCTACCTTTCACCGTGGGTGGTTGAAGAGCGCCGGTTTGAGGTGGGTAATGACGTGGTCGCCGAGGCGCGGCGCGAAGGGGTTGAACTCTTGACGGCGCAGCTGGTGGATGGCCGGTTGATCGCGGCGCGGGTTGTGACCGCTGCGCCACTCGCCGAGTTGCGCGAAACACCGGCGCCTTATGCACCTGATGAACCGGCTGATCTGAATGATCCGCAGACGTGGCTGATCATGGCGGCCGACAAGCTGCGCGCCGCTCGCGTATTATTGACAGCTGGCTGCTATGACGATGTCAATTCAGTGGCCTATTACGCCATGTTGTATGCGGCCAAGGTGGCGCTGCTGGTGGAAGGCGTGAAAGTGAAAAGTCATCGCGGCGCTGTGTCGGAATTTGGCCGGGTTTTTGTCAATTCTGGGCGAGTCGCCAGCCGTTATGGATCCATGTTTGGAAATTCCCTGCGCGATCGGCTGAACCACGACTATGCGCCCGATCGGCGTACCAACCGGGAAGAGGCCGCCGGTGCGCTGGCGGATGCCGAATCTTTTACGGTTGTGGCGCATCAACTGGTTGAATCACACGCATGATCACCACGACGATTCTCAAAGCCGGCCCTGGCCAACTGGTTGAATATCTGCCCGATCTCGAGGTCGAGGCGTTGGCGGAAACGCTGGTGGCCTTCGCCAACAGCGATGGCGGCACGATCGTCGTCGGCGTGGATGAACATGGCAAGCCCACGGGGCGAGTATATCCCGAAGATGTGGAAAGCGCCTTGCGACGAGCCGAAGCCCTGTGCCGCCCGCCGATTCATACCGGTTGGGAGCAGATCGATCTGGCGGGGGCCTCGGTGGTGGCCGTGAGCGTGGCGCGCAGCACCGAACTGCATTCGGTGTCGGATGGGCGCGTGGTCATTCGCATGGGGGCCGAGAATCGCCCGCTAGCCGGGGAGGCCATTCGCCAGCTGGCCGCCACGAAGAGCAGTGGCGAGTTCGAGGCGGAGAGTGTGGCCGGGGCGCGGCGATCTGATCTTGACGACGACGTGTTGGCGGAGTATATTGCCAAGCGCGAAGAACGGCAGCGCAAGCGCATCACCTCGACACCCGATGCGCTGCTGCGCGAGATTGGTGCGCTAGATGCCGAAGGTAGTCCGACCGTTTCCGGGCTGTTGCTGTTCGGCAAGAATCCGCAGCAATTCTTGCCGCAGACCAGTTTAGTGTTCGTCAAATTCATCGGCACGGAGCCACGCGGTGAAGGCGGTTTGCCAGGGTATGGTCGGCGCGAAGAAATCACCGGCCCGCTGGCGCGGGTCATCGAGGGCGCGTGGGACGTCATCTGGGAAGAGATGCACGTGGGCGCGGTGGTGAAGGGGCTGGAGCGCGAAGAGCGGACGGAGTATCCGCCGTTTGCCGTGCGTGAGTGTCTGGTCAATGCGGTGTGTCATCGCGATTATCGCCTGAAGGGACGTCGCGTCGAGATTCGGATGTTTGCCGATCGAATGGAAGTGATCAGCCCCGGCGGGCTGCCGGGTTTCATCACGGTCGATAATCTGGTGGAAGAACACTTTTCGCGCAATCCTCGGTTGGTTTCGGGACTGTTTCAATGGGGCTATATTGAAGAGCTAGGACTGGGCATCGATCGCATGATTGAAGAGATGACGCAAGCCGGGCATCGTCCTCCACAGTTCAAAGCGCTGCCGTATTCGTTCACCGTGACGTTGTCCAACATTAAAGAGCGGCGGGCCGCTCTGACGTGGGAGAAGACGATGAACGAACGGCAGGCGCGCGCTCTGACGTATTTGCGCGAGCGGGGGCAGATCACCAATCGGGAGTACCAGCAGCTGTGCCCCGATGTTTCAGCCGAAACGCTGCGGCTTGATCTGGCCGATCTGGTTGATCGCGGGATCGTGATGCGCATTGGTGCGAAAAAGGGAACCTACTATATTCTCAAGTAAGGTGCACGCGTGACGTCAATCCTTTTCGGGCTACAAGCTCCGGTCGTCGTGGCATTGGGAACGGCGGTGGGTTACTTCATGTTGATCATGCTCGTGATCCAGCGACGTGGCTGGACTGAGTGGCCGACTCGCACGTTGTTGTTATACTTGACCCTCTCCGTGCTGCTTAGCATTGGCCTTAGCTTGACGTTGTGGTTGGGTCTGCGCCAGGACGTGATGCATATCGGAGTGCGTCTGGCCGCTGATTTGCTGACTGCCTCGGCTCCGCTGGTAGTTGTCCTCACGTTGATGTTTCTCGAACGGCCTGGTGCTAAGTGGGTGGCGCTGATCGGCTTGTTCTGGCTGATCTTCGTGCTGACCGTCGATATGAATTTGTTCGGCTTGCAGCAGGTCACTCTGGGCACGGCCGCCATGCAGACGGAAGATCCCCTTCGTCCACTGCGCGTCGCGGGTTGGGCCGGCTTCAGTGCCGGGACGTTGATGCTGGTGCTGGTCGATTTCATTCAAATGCGCCGGCCGTTGCACCGTAACCGCATCTTGTTCTGGATGTTGGGTCTGGTATTCCTGTTGGTGGGCGAGCTGCTCATGGGGTTTGACAAGCGCGCCTTTCTGATCGATGTCAACCAAATTGGCGCGGTGCTGCGCTTCGTCGCCGTGATCGTCTTAACCGTGGCGATGGTCAGCTATCATTTACCGGTGCTGCGGACAGTCACACGCCAGCTGCTTGCTGGCATTTTGACCACGCTGTTTGTCGGCGGCTTGATCTTCGGCGGCATGCTGGCGGTGCTCTCGGTCGCTCAGCAAGAGATTACGCTGGGCGTGATTGTCGCAGCGATCACGGCGGCGGTTTTATTGGCGGCTGTCATTCATCCGCTGCGCTTAGTGATTTTACGCCTGGTCGATCGGTTTGTCTATTCCGGCCGCTATAATCCGGCGCGGGCGCTGCGCGACTACGGTGACGCGATTAATAACATCGTCGATTTGAGCACGCTGTCGACGGTGGCCGTGGGCATCATCGCTGAAGCGCTGGACGTGCGGCGTGGTTCGCTCATGCTGATCAGCCGACGCGAAAATGAAGCGGTGGCCGATGTGGCGATCATGGAAGGCATGGGCGACCTGCCGATTCAGATGGCCGAATTTACCGACGAGAGCCCCATTCTGCACGTCTTGCAGCAGGGGGCGAAGCCATTGACTCAATACGAGGTCGATATTTTCCCTGAATATCGTTCTTCGCCCATTGCGGAACGGCTATGGCTGCATTCACTGGATATGGAAGTATACGTGCCCATCCGCGACAAAGAGAACCTGGTCGGTATCTTTGCTTTCGGACGAAAAGAGTCGGGCGAACCCTATTCGGCGCAGGATTTGGATGTGCTGATGACGGTGGCGAATCAGACCACGGTCGTGCTGCAGAACGCGCGCCTGGTCAGTGACCTCCGCACGGCAAATCGTTCGATCATGCAGCTCAACGAGGAGCTGACCGAATCGAACCGCCGTTTGGAGAAACTCGACAAGGCTAAGACCGATTTCATTGAGATTGCCTCGCATGAATTACGCACGCCGTTAACGCAGGTGCGCGGTTATTCCGATATCCTGGCGGACATGGTGCAGCAGGGCGGTTTTGTGGCCGCGCACATGAATCAGATCAGCCAAGGCATCACACGCGCGAGCGTGCGGTTGGAGCAGATCATCGCAGCGATGTTAGACGTCTCGCGCATCGATGCGCAGGCGCTGGATATTCGCACGGCGGCGATTACGGTGGCGGCTGTGGTGAAAATGGCTACGGATAACTATCGGGAAGCGATCCGCGAACGCAAGATGAGCGTGCAGATCACTGACCTGGAAGGGTTACCGTCTGTGCAGGGTGATTTGCAGCGTCTGTGTCAGGCCTTCAGTAATCTGATCGGCAATGCGATCAAATTCACACCCGATGGCGGAGCCATTACGATTAGCGGGCGCACGTTGGAAGACAACAACGAAGACAATCCGCAGACGTTTGTCGAAGTGCTGTTTGCCGACACGGGCATCGGGATCGATGTCTCTGATCAAAAACTGATCTTTGAGAAATTCTATCGGGTAGGGACGGTTGAACTGCACTCGACGGGATCGACGAAGTTCAAGGGGGCGGGGCCAGGCTTGGGCTTACCCATCGCCAAGGGCGTGATTCAAGCGCATGGCGGCAAGATCTGGGCGGAAAGCCCGGGCCATGACGAAGCCCGGATGCCGGGCAGTATTTTCCATGTGTTACTGCCGGTGGCGTTGCCACCTACTCCGGCAAGCAGCATGAGCCGGTTGCGCAGCGATAATTGAGGCGACACAAAACTTCCCGCACAGATTGACTGGCGGGAAGTTTTCTGCTGTGCTGTTAAAGGCTGCGCTGCGGCGGGGGATCGAGGGCCAGGGCTAACGCGCCTAACAAGCCGACATCGCCGCTGAGCTGCGCGGGAACGATGGGGCAGGCGTAGCGCGGGCTCATGGGATAGCGTTCGACGGCGTCGCGTATCGGCTTGAAGAGTCGCTCGCCCAGATTGCTGACACCGCCGCCGATCACGACAATCGTCGGATTGAAGATGTGCAAGTAGGTCACGATGGCTAGACCAAAGGCGCGGAACGATCGATCGAAAACGTCATTGGCCAAGACATCGCCTTGATCTGCTGCCTGCGCGAGGACTTCGACGTTGATGGCATCGAAGTCGCCCGCCACGAGATCGGTAATTTGACTCTGCTCGCCCGCCGTCAAACGTTCGACCACTTGCCGCACTAAGCCCGTGCCAGAGGCGATCGATTCAATGCAGCCGATGTTGCCGCATTGACAGACGACGCCGTTGCAATCCACTGTGATGTGGCCCAGTTCGGCGGCTAAGCCCTCGCTGCCGAGCAGTAAGTGCCGGTTGACGACGACCCCGCCGCCGATGCCGGTGCTGATGGTGAGAAACACCACATCATCGTGTCCGCGCGCTGCGCCATAGCGCCATTCGGCCAGGCCGGCCAGGTTGGCATCATTGCCGATGACCACAGGCACTTTGAAGATGGCTTGCAGCCGATCACGCAGGGGCACGTTGACGAAGCCGGGAATGTTCGGCGCGACAAAGACCAGGCCGGTGTAGGGATCGAGCGGGCCGGGCGCGACGACGCCAATGCTAAGGACCGTGCTTTGCGTGGGCCAAACTTCGCGCAGAGATTCGGCAATGCGCTCGATCACGGCGTCTGGGCCGTCTTCGCCGCGCGTAAATTGTTCCGTGCGGGCCTCAATGGTGCCATCGGGTTGGCAACGTGCTGCGCGAATGCGTGTTCCACCCAGATCGACCGTTAAATAAACTTTGTTCATGATAAATCCTCTCGTGAAGTCAGCCCCAGTATACTCGAAATGCGACTTTGGACAAGTCAGCAATTCTCAATATGAAAACAATTGACGTCGGTAGTTGCGACTTCAGTCGCCTTGTGGCCGCAGACCACGACTGAAGTCGTTACTACGAATCCAAATTGAGAACTGCTGTGGACAAGTGGGGCGACTGGTCAAGCCGTCACTCATCGTGTATGATCAAACGTAACTACTCAGGCGTCATTGCGAGGAGCGCTTCTCAGCGGCGAAGCAATCTCTACGTCGATCGGGAGATTGCTTCGCAAAAAGCGCTCGCAATGACGGTGGCTGAGTAGATACGATCAAGCGACGTTTATGATGTGTGAAGAGTAAGCATGAGCGAATTGCCGACAGTCAGCGAGAAGACCTTTCGATATCCGGCGCTCTATCGGGTGGTGGCGTTATTTGGCGCGTTGTTGTTTGGATTCATCTTGTTGGGGTCGGTGATCGCCGAGGTTGAAGCGATCAAGAACAGCCGGATCGATGCCGTGCTGCACGTGATCGGATTCATCTCCGGTATGCTGTTGTTGGTGATGGGAATTGATTTTGCCACCCGCTCGATTACAGTGACGCCCGACGGCTTGCGAGTGCGGTGGTTGCTGCGCCGATCGGTGATACCGTGGTCCGACGTGCTCAGCTGGAACTACTTGCCCTTGAGCCTCATCCATCTGCGCTTCCGGCACGGGCGTGGCGTGTATGTGTGGCCGCTATTGGAAGATTATCTGGATCTGCTCAGCGCGATCGACGCGCGAAGGTTTGACCAGTTCACTAAGTGAGAGGTGGTTTATGCCTAAATCGAACTCGGTGACCAAAGATGATGACCGGCAGATGTTGCTGGTGAAGTGGAAGGATGGCACGACGAGCGAGATTGCGTGGAAGACCCTGCGCGACAATTGCCCGTGCGCCGAATGTGCCGAGCTGCACGGCCCGGCCGATCCGCTGCGTTTGAAGCTTGCGCCCAACACCAGCCTGATCGAGATCAACTACGTGGGCAACTATGCCGTGCAGCCACGCTGGGCTGACGGGCACTCGGCGGGCCTGTTCACCTGGAATTATCTGCGCGACCTGGCCGGGATCATGCCCGCGCCGCAATGATGCTTGACGCTTTTGTTTGATTCTAACTCCGGCTTGCTGTACGGTGAACTTCATGCTCAACGACGACCTCACTCCCATTCGACGGCAGTATCTGCAAATCAAAAGCCAGTATCCCGATACGATTTTGTTTTTCCGCCTCGGCGACTTCTATGAGACTTTCGATGCTGACGCAGAGCTCATCGCGCATGAACTCGACATCGTGCTCACGTCGCGACCGGTGGGCAAAGGGCAGCGTGTGCCGCTGGCGGGTGTGCCCTATCATGCCGCCGATAACTACATCGCCCGTTTGATCGAGAAGGGTTATCGGGTGGCCGTGGCCGAACAGCTGGCCGATCCTGCGACGGTGAAAGGCATCGTGCCGCGCGATGTGACGCGCGTGATCACGCCGGGCACGGTGATCGAGCCGGAGTTGTTGGACGAGAAGCGCCCGAATTATCTGGCCGCGTGGCTCAGTGACGGACAACACGTGGGCTTTGCGTACGCCGATGTGACCACGGGCGAATTCGCCGCGACGCAGATCGAATCGATTGCCGCGGGCGAGCAGGAATTGCTGCGCGTGATGCCGCGCGAATGCTTGCTGCCAGTCGCCGATGAAAAAAGCCGCGAAGCTGTCGTGCGGCCTGCGACGGGCAATGCGCTCATTCACTTCACGCCGTTTACGGCCTGGCGCTTTGAAGCATCGCAGGCGCGGCAAGTGGTGTCGGATCATTTTCAGGTGACGACCCTGGCGGGCTTCGGCCTGGATCGCAAGCCGTTGGCCGTGCGCGCCGCCGGAGCGATTGTGCAGTATCTGCAAGAAACGCAGGCGGGCGTGCTGGCGCAATTCACCAGCCTGCGATCGTATTCCACCAGCGAATTCATGACGCTCGATCCGGCGACGCGGCGCAACCTCGAGCTCACCGACACCCTGCGCGGAAAAGACGCAAAACTTTCTTTGCTGGGCGTGCTCGATCATACGCGCACGGCGATGGGCAGCCGCCTGCTGCGGGCATGGTTGTCTCAGCCACTGTTGGATCAAGCCGCCTTAGAGCAGCGGCTCGATCGGGTGCAGCTCTTCTGCGACGATGCGTTGTTGCGCGCAAAGGCGCGTGAGCTCCTTAAGCAAGTTCCCGATCTGGAGCGGGCCGTGGGCCGCATCATCAGCGGGCACGCCGCGCCGCGCGACCTGGTGGCGATTCGTGCGACGTTGCAGATCGTGCCTGATCTGGCGAAAGTACTGGAACTCTCACAAGGTTGGTCGCTTGATCCCGCGCCCGATGTGCTCGATCTGCTCCATCGCGCGATCGTGGAAGAGCCGTCTAATGCGCCACCGGGTGTGATTCAATCGGGTTTCAGCGCCGAGCTCGATGGGGTGCTGCAGGCTTCACGCAATGCCAAGGAATGGGTCGCCAATCTGGAGCGTACCGAAAAAGAACGCACCGGCATCAAGTCGTTGAAGGTGGGCTACAACAAAGTCTTCGGCTATTACATCGAAGTGACGCACGCCAACACGCAAGCGGTGCCTGATAACTACATTCGCAAGCAGACGCTCACCAACGCCGAGCGCTACATCACACCGGAACTGAAAGAGTACGAGACGTTGATCCTCAATGCCGACGATCGGTTAGTGGAAGTGGAGCAGCGTTTGATCAAAGAAATCTGCGCGCAGGTCACGGCCCGATCGGTGGTGCTGCTCTCAACGGCTCGCTCGATCGCGCAGATCGATGTGGCCTCCGCGCTGGCCGAAGCCGCGGCGTTGAATCGCTATGTGCGACCTGAACTGACCGACGAGATTGCGCTGCACATCGTCAGTGGGCGGCATCCGGTGGTGGAGCAGGCGTTGAGCGAGACGCGCTTTGTCCCGAACGATGTGACCTTTGACGACGAGGCGCGCGTCCTCATCATCACCGGGCCGAATATGGCGGGCAAATCGACCTTCCTGCGGCAGGTGGCGCTGATCGTGTTGATGGCCCAGCTCGGATCGTTCGTGCCGGCCGATCGGGCGCAGATTGGCCTGGTCGATCGCATCTTCACACGCATCGGCGCGCAGGATGACATCGCGACCGGGCAATCGACCTTCATGGTGGAGATGGTGGAAACGGCGAACATTCTGCATCATGCCACGGCGCGCAGTCTGATCGTGTTGGATGAGATCGGGCGCGGGACCAGCACCTACGATGGGCTGTCGATTGCGTGGTCGGTCGTCGAATACATCCACAATCATCCACGCTTGCGCGCCAAGACGCTGTTTGCCACGCACTACCACGAATTGATTCAACTCGCCGATCATTTGCCGCACGTGCGCAATTACAATGTCGCCGTCGCGGAGGAGGGCGATAAGGTGGTGTTCCTGCACCACATTGTGCCGGGCGGCGCGGATCGATCGTATGGTATTCATGTTGCGCAGTTGGCGGGCTTGCCTAAGCCGGTTATTCGCCGGGCCGAAGAGTTGCTGGAAGAATTGGAAGAGGGCCAACGCGATCATGCCACGGGCAACGCACCGCGTGAAGCAGCGACGCTGCAATTGAGCCTGTTCGGCGCGAAGAATCCTGTGCTAGAGGAATTAGAGAAGTTGGATGTGAATGCGCTCTCACCGTTGGAGGCGTTGAACAAGTTGTTTGAGTGGAAGAAGAAGGCCGGATAGCGTGATAGAGAGAACGAGAGATGGAGAGAACTCGGTCGGCTATTTTTTGCCAGCCGAGTTTTTCTTCTTCTTAACGGGCAAGGGCAATTCTTTCGCGGTGACTTTGATCAACTCGGTCAGCGCTTCGCGGTCTTCCAGTAGATCGGCGGAAATCAGGAAGCACGGTTTCGCGCCGGGATAAGGGCTGGCTTCCGTAATCGTTTTCAACAGACTTCTGCCGCCTATGGTCGGCTTGACGAAGAGTTGATCGTCACACACCAGGGCGACCATTTTTCCGTCGCAGTACAGGCCGTATTCGCCAAACATCTTTCGTGCAGAGACATTGCCTGCTTCTGAAATTTGATCGAGAATGAAATCGACCGTGCTTTGTTGAGAGGACATGAAAACTCCTTGAATCATTAGAGCGGTTTCCAGGTTAGTTTACGACATCGGACTCGAGGCTTCAGCCGGATTTGCCGCAGACCAGCTAACCGGCTAAAGCCTCGAGTCCCAACGAAACCGTAAATCAAAGTGGAATTCGCTCTAGTTGGGGTAGACGGCACGCCGGGGCCAAGCAGCTTCACGGCGAATGATGGGCGTAGTCGATGAGCGTCTACTGAAACCCAAAACGTGTTCCGCCATGATCATACTTCTGCGCCACAACGCCCTTGCCGCGACAGAACCATTGTGCGCCCAACTTCCGCAGCTGAGCAGACTGCACGCCGTGTTGGGCGGGCTACCGAGTTGTATGCGATGATGAGAATGGCAATGTGTTGTAGAGTGGAAACCCGCCGGCCCATCGCTCGTTGGCACATTTTACTTGGCGATTCTCACCGGGCAAGTAAGGTCTTATTTCTACAGACAAGATTAAGTCCCTATATCGATAGTAATAGTAGTTACTACTCAAGTCGCCTAGTGCAGCACTCACTGTTTCAATTGGTTGAGGTAATTCCAAGACACCTGGCGCGTATCCTGACAAATTACCACAGTTATAGGCAAGATACGCTTCATAGTTTGGGCTGAATTCAAACGGCCACGCTGGAATAGTATTGTCGTTACATAGGCGATTGGGCCACTTCGGTTTATCTTGGTTGATTGTTGCGGAGCTCCACATGTTCACCCAAAGTCCTACGTAATCGGGCTGATAGAGATGCTTATCAACCTGATCTTCCTTAAGAAGCGCATTTACGATACTATGAGCAGTGCGGACGGGCTCTAGTTGCAAAGGTCTGCCCTCCAAATGTATTTCACCATAGCCTGCACTTGTGTGAGCCACAATCGTTTCGATTCCATGTGGCCCAACGGTTTCGCCGTCAATCTTCAATTGGTTGTCAAAGAAGCCAACTCTATCGAGATCGCCTGTTATTTGATCAACTTGCTCCAGAGAAACCTGCCTGTAACAGATTTGCGGCCATGCGCTTCCCCAGCATGCAAATAACACCAAGCCATTATCATAAACCACAAGATTAGGTACAACATATTCCATGAATGGTTGATGGAACGATCCGGTGCTCGGGAATCCGTCCCCTTGAGCTAACAGAGCGTGCGCGTCGCTAACATCAAGAATAAATCGTTGTTGGGGTGGAACAATGGCAAGATAGACGACCACAACGATCACGATTGCGATAATTAGCATCATCAAACGATTGCGCCGCGCCATTTTTTCTCTTCAGTCTTGATAGTCCTGTCTGCATATCACTACATCGCTTGCCGTGCCCGCCCAACTCGTTATTATCCTGGTTCGAGTATGCGAATGGTGAAGGCGAGGGATGGGCCAAAATCACATTCGCTTTATGGCGCAGTCTTTGGCCGGGCAGTGCTCTGCCGCGTTTCGATGCTTAGGTCGACATCGGTTGGCGTGAAGTAGAGTTGCGCCGTGCCCCGGCTGAGATCGGCCAGCATATCCTGCTTGCGCAAGGTGTTGAAGAGAGCAACCCGCTCGGCCGGCGGAACCCCGTCGCCCAAGCCTTCAAAGAACGCCTTCACCTTCACCGCTTCGGCCTCACCGTTCATCTGCGCGGCGGCCAGCACGTTCTGTCGTTGGATCTCCAACAGCTTCTGTCGCATCTCTTCCGATTCGATTTCACCGCTCAGCTGCTTGACTTTGACTTCGTTCTCGCTGGCCTGCTTCTGGAGCCGGTTGAGTCGATTGGTGGTTTCACGGATAATCTCTTGCAGCACGCGCTGGGTGTCGGCGTCCTTGCACGAGATCGAGCGAACCTCGACGGCGTGCAGCTTAACGCCGCGCTCCGTGTAGAACGTGTCATCCGCCTCCAGCACGGCTTCGCGGACGACGGGATTAAACTCGGCCAGGAACGTCTCCAGCGTCACGCGGGACACCGATTGGATAATCGCGCTGCGGGCGTGCGAACAGATATCGCCGGGCGTATCGTCCGTGGTCTTGATCATGGCTTCGACGTCGGTGATTTGCCAGAAGAACGTAATGCCCAGCACCAATTCGACGTTGTCCTGCGTCCGCGCTTCGAACTCGTACCACATGAACTTGGGGCGTGCATCGATTTGGGTGATCTGGAGCGTGCGTTGATCTTTGTGAAGACCCGTCGACCAGCGAAATTTGACGAGCTCGGAATACGGCTCCAGGAAGAAGGATCGCTCGGCGTCACTCCCCTTCTTGAAAAGATACTTGCCGGTCTTATCCTTGATCACGATCGTCTCGTGATCCTCCAGGCGGATGCGTTTGAAGACTTGTGCGATGTCTTGATGGGACGCGGGCATGAAGACTTGCGGGGCCGTGATCAATTCCAATTGGCCGGCTTCGACATCCCGCACCACCACGGCCGTGTGCTCATCAATATTGACACCGTCCTGCACGTCCTGGATGACTTCCTCCGTTGGCTTGAGATAGACGCTGTTTTCACCGCGCTCCACGCGGATCACACCGGTGCGCTGATCCAGCAACCGGAGGTATTGATTTTGCTTCAAGGGAATCGCTGCGAGTTTCTCGGCCACGTCCTCGCTGGCCTTCAGGAAGTACAATTGCGGACCGACCTCGTTATGGACTTCGCCGGTCAAGGCATCTTTCACGCGCAGATAAGCGGTCGGGCCTAGCGTGATGCCTGTGCGGCGGCGGACCCGCTCGAACGGCTTGGTGAAGAAAGACCCCGGCCCATTGACAACTCGCCGCCGCGTGAAACTCTCAATGAGAGCTTGCTCGTCTTCTTTCAGAAAATAAAGCCACGGGATGATCATGAAATACCTCCAACACTCAGCGTTGGCAACGATGATAGCATATCTCTCGGTGCGCGGCCAAATGAAGATGGCGCGGCAAACGTCACGGGCGTGAGTGATCTCGCCCGCGACCTTCATCCTTACAGCCGATCGAGATACCGGAAACTTTGCGATAGGGCTACGATGAGTGACCCCAACGCGAAGACGGTCATGCCCAGCGTATAACCATCAACGCCGAGGCCAGGGATGAAGTACAACCCAAGCGCCGCGAGGATGGTGATAAAGCCGTTCACCAACAGTCGCTTGCCCGCATAAGCGTTCACCTCGTACCATATGGTGGGATCGTTCAAGGTGCGTTTGGTACGAAAGCCATACCATAGATTGGGCCTGATGCGCCGTTGAATCAACGGAATAGAGATACTGGCCAGCAACAGACCCGAACCGGCAAAGAGCAGCATGAGGAGCGTGAGTGGGTTCATGAGTGAATCTCTGCAATAAAATCCGGCTGACGTGTCTCGTCAACCGGATTGATTTTACACCAAGATACCTCGGATTCCTTGCGATCGATCTACTTCTGGCCGACGATGATGCCTACCTTCCCGAAGAATTTGGGATGCCGCAGGAGTCGTGAAAGCGGTAGCACCTCACTCAAGTGTTTGAATTCGATCTGCGCCAAACCCAGACTGTGCAGAAACGTCTCGAACTCCGCCGCTTGGCCATAATACTGGTTATCGAAGAAATAGTCTACAAAGACGAACCTGCCGCCGGGCCGCAAGACGCGCAGCGCTTCTTGGACAACAGCCCGTTTCTGCGGGGCTGATTTCACTTCGTGGAAAGTCAGATTGCTGACCACGGCAGCAATGGCCGCATCGTTGAATTCGAGTGAAGCCGCATCACCTTTCACAAAGCGGACGCGATCGGCCACTTTGACCGTGCGCGCGTTGGTCTCACAGATCGATTGCGAGTATTCCCAATTCTTTCCCCAGTAGTCCAGGCCGATCACTTGTGCGGCCGGATATTTCTGCGCCAGTTTGAGCGCCAGGACGCCGTTGCCTGTGCCAATGTCCAGCGCATTTTCCAGCGGCTGTTTTCCCAGACTGTCTACAATCAGCGTGTAGACTTGTTCCTGTAAGTTGCCGCCGCGTGGTGAAAAGGCATAGTACGCGTAGAGGGGAAAGCTGAAGCTGATCAATAGAACAACAAACAGAATTCCCGTGATAGTCTTGAGATAGAGGTTGAGTGATACGAGAAACAAAATAGCCAGACCCAAGGCGCTAAGTCCCAGGATAAGCAGCATCTTCTTACGAATCCAATTCCCGTACTGGATGTTTTCCGTCATGACTTTATTCGCTCCTTGAGTATGCGATCGCTAATGTTGGCGTTACAGCTATACGAGTAGTTCCCGCGCTGTAATGAATACCCGCTCTGGCTCATCGGTGTGAATGAAGTGACTGGCATGAATGGTCGTGATCCATTCACTGCGCGGACTCAACGTCAGCATACAGCAACGCGCCCAGCCCGCTCAAGGCGATCACACGGCCGAGTAGATAGTTCATGGCTTTCCACCCAGTGCGGTTGAAACTACTTGAGGAGTATAAAGTAACGCGGGGATAAGGGACTATCGATCGGCTAACAGTTACCCACCAATCGTTCATCAGCACACGTCAAAAGAACCGCCCGGAAGATTCACATCCTCCGGGCGGTGACGATCTACACTCCATAAATTTCGCCGAACTTGGTGTTGAGGTACTTGAGATACGGTGCGGGATTCAAGCCGCCGCCGGTGATGCGCTGCAACAATTCCGGCGAAGTGAACTTGCGGCCGTGTTGATGCAGATTGACGCGCAGCCACTGGAGCAACACGCCAAACTCGCCGTGTTCGATCTGATCGGTCAGATCGGGAATGGCCGTGTTGATCTTGTCCCACAGTTGTAGTGAGATGAGATTGCCCAATTGATAGGTGGGGAAGTAACCGATTAAGCCACTCGACCAGTGTACGTCTTGCAATGCGCCCTCCGCTGTCGTAGGCGGGGTGATACCCAGAAACTCCTGCATCCTGGCATTCCACGCTTCCGGCACGTCGGCGGCGACCAGGCGGCCCTCGATCAGATCATTCTCCATCTCGAAGCGCAGCATGATGTGCAGGCCGTACGTCACCTCGTCGGCTTCCACGCGGATGAACGACGGGCTGACCGTGTTGGCCGCGCGATAGAATGACTCCAACGTTTGATCAGCCAGCTGCTCGGGGAAAGCGGCGCGCAATTTGGGGAAGAAGAATTTCCAAAACGGTTTACTGCGCCCCACTAGATTTTCCCACAGGCGCGATTGCGACTCGTGCATTCCCAACGATGCGCCATCGGCCAAAGGAGTGTGCTCCAAAGTCTGGCTGAAGCCTTGCTCGTACAAGCCGTGACCGCATTCATGCAGTGTGCCGAACAACGCCGGTGACAGGAAGTTGCGATCGACGCGCGTGGTGAGGCGCACATCGTTGATCGAGAAGCTAGTGGTAAACGGGTGCACCGATCGATCCTGCCGCCCCCGATCGAAATCGAACCCATAGCGTTTGATCACTTCCAGGCCAAAGCTCCACTGCTTCTGCTCGTCATATTCGCGGTGCAGCACTTTATCGCCGAGGGGGTTAGCTTTGGCGCCGATGGCTTTCACCAGCGCGATGACGTCGGGCTTGATCGCGTCGAACACGGCCTGCACTTCGGCCGTCTTCATTTCTGGCTCATACTGATCCAAGAGGGCATCGTAAGGCCGATCGGTGTAGCCGAGTGCGTCGGCCAGTTGTCGCTCCAGATCGATGATGCGAGCGAGGTAGGGGCTAAACGGTGCCCAGTTCGATTGGGCGCGCGCCTGCGTCCACACCTCGATGGCCTGGCCGGTAGCGCGCGCGATCTCGGCCACCAGTTCGGAGGGTACTTTGCGGGCCTTCTCGTAATCGCGGCGCGTCACGCTAACCAGCCGCGCTTCGTCTGCATCCGGATCGAGACCGGCGGCCCCAGCCGCAGCGACTTCGGCCGCAGCCGCGTCAAGCAGGCGACCGGTTTCTTCCGCCGTGAACATCTCATGCGAGATCTTTTGCAGGGTAGCGCTCTGCTCGGCGCGGGCGGCGCCGCCACCGGTTGGCATGTAAGTCTGTTGGTCCCAGCCAATCAATGCGCTGGCGTGATGCAGGTCGACAATTTCAGCTAAACGGGTTTTAAGTTGGGGAAGTGGGGTCATGGGATTTTGGGCTTCTGATTTTGGATTTTGGAATGAAGCAACGCAGCGAGAGTGTAACGTAGAAAAAAAGAATAGTCAATCAAAACTAGCGCGCAGCCCGCTGTTCGTCCGTGTAGGGATAAATCACATCGCCGGGGCAGGTGGTTGCGCGATCGGGTGGCCGTTGACCGTCAACCAAAAAAGCCGTGACCAGATCATCGGGGCAATGATCACCGTAACCAAAGATCACATGCGATCCGCCCTCTTTGAGGATGAGATACCCGTCGGATAGGTTGCGATAGATGTCGCGCGCATTCTTGACCGGCGTCGCTGGATCGGCCGTGGCACCCAGCACCAACGTCGGGATGCCGATGGCTTTCAGGGCTGGCGGACGCGGAGCAATTCCAGCCGACCAGAAGACGCACGGCAAATCGCCATAGAAGACCGAACTCAAACGCGGCACCGTTTCCTCTACTTTGTCGCCGGCGCGCAGATAAGCTTCAGCCCGTTGAGCCGCGGGCACCTCGCCAAGGAAATTGTAATCGTTGCATTCCACGGCGTAATACACGGCATCTGAAAATGACGGATCGACAAACGCCTCCAGCGTGTCGGCATCCAATCCCAGCGAGTCATACGCGGCAAGAGCTAATGCCTGATAATCATCCGCCTGCGTGTCAGCCAGGGCATGCAGCAGATCGACGCGACCTTGATCATCGTAGAGCAGGTAGGTGACCGCATTTTCAAATTGAGCCAGCGTCAAGGTGCGGCTGATGGTGCTGCCATCCGTGCGGGTGAACTCAAACTCGATCGGGCTGCGTTTCAAGCGAGCGGCTAACCGATCGTAGGTGCGCAGAGCATTATTGTTCAGATCATGGCGGCAGGCCAGATCGCGCTGGCACGCTTCCAGCGTCAACAGCAGTACATCGTTGAACGCTTGAGCCTGCTGCGTCAGGAAATCTTCGATCGATACCGTCAGATCGACCGGCCCATCCAGAATCAATCCGGCCAACCGATCGGGATGCGCCGCCGCATAGGTTTGAGCAAATTGGGTGCCGTAACTTTCACCGTACAGCCAGAACTGTGGGTCGCCTAGATAATCTCGAAACGCCTCCAGGTCTTCCACGGCCTGCCGCGTGTTGTAGTAGCGCGTACGAGCCAGATCGAACTGCGCTTCACGCGGGCAATCTTCGGCAAAGCGGCGCGCGGCCGCGCTGAGGGCTTGCTCTTGTGCGCGCGTCTCCGTGCGGACCTCGGTTTGATAATACTGCGCCGCGGCGTCCACGCATTGCCAGCCACCCGATTGGCCCACGCCGCGCTGATCGAAGAAAGCGATGTCGAAATGCTCGTGGATGGCAGGATCAAATTCTTTCGTGTAGGTATCGGCGCTTTGCAAGCCGGAGGCACCTGGCCCACCGACGGCTGTGACATACAACCCTCTGCGTTGACCAGTAGCACGTAGCAGGCCAAAAGTCACGCTGATCGTTTCGGTGTTGGCCGGATCGAAATGATCGAGCGGAACCGCTAAGGTAATGCAGGTGAATTTGCTAGCGGGGCAATCTTTGATTTCTGATGTTGGATGTTGGATTTTCGATTGAGGGGTAGAAGTCGCTGTGGGCGGTTGGCTGGTGGCGGTTGGCGAGGAGCTGATAGCCGTTGGCGGCTGGCTGGTGTTGGTTGGCGCAAGCCGTGTCGCTGTGATATTTGTCGACGTGCAAGCGGCCAGAGTGAGCAAGCACAACAGTGCGGTCAATGTACCCAGCGATTGAATTTTGGCTGCTTGATTCTGTCGTGCGCTTTTCCCTTTCAGCATCTAATTGTCTCCAAGCAGACCGGCCAGCGCTTTTTGCAATCCGCTGCGCGGTACCTGGCCCGCCACCATGCCTGATTGTCCGTTGACGGCGACGGCGAAACTTTCTTGCTTGTAGCGGTAGGCGGTGATCCATAGCGGCAGCAGCACCAGCTTGTAGGATTCAATAATCATTCCGCTGGTATTCATGAAGAAGTCTTTATAGTTTTCTCCGGCCAGAGTGGCATTTTGCACATGGGCCTGTCCAATTTTCAAGGCGCGCTGCCGCGCGACGAGTGAAGCGTCGGCGAGTGGAATCTGATAAATCTCGGCGGCGTAATCGGCCAGGAGATCGGTCGAGTAGGGAACCAGCGCTTTCGTATCGTAGTCCATCACTTCGTTCAGTAAATCTTGCGACACCGAATGTGTGGCGGGCACCAACAGATCGTCGTGATAGACCAGATACACTTCATTGCGCGGAACCCACACGGTTTGCTTGCCGTGCTGTTCCCCGATGAGGGCGCGCCAGTTCATGGTGCCGCCCAGATCGAAAGTCCAGACCGGCAGATACACGCCGCGCGGTTTAGCGATAGCCGCGCGTTTATCTAAATCATCGGGCCGGTGTTTCTGGTGTTCGATCCAGGTGCGAATGAACTTCAGGGCGGCCTCGGCGTTGAATTGAAACGGCAGTACTGCTTCGGGCTGAATGAGCTCGCCGGTGGTGGCCGTGACGACATGGTTCGATCCGCAGAACGGACAAGCCCCGCTGACTTGCAGCGGCGGCAGAGCGAAGGTCGCGCCACAGGCTTCGCATTTCAGGACGCGCGCGGTGGGCAGTTCCCAGCGATACGCCTTGGCGGTGGGCAAAGTCGCCGAGAAATCTTGCTCGCTGATCAACGCGCCTTGTTGAATGGCTTGATATTCAAAGAGATGGTTGCCGCAATACTCGCAGGTGAGTGAGCGCTTGGTCGCATCGTACGACATACGCCCGCCGCACTTGGGACAGGCGTAACGACGCACGCCAGCAGGCGAGGGGGCTACGTTGGGCGTCACCGGCGCGATCGGTTGGTTGGGATCGATCACGTCTTCGGCTTTCAAACGCCCATCGAGGAGCGCCAGGCCGCGCCGCGCCGGGCCATTCGCCGGATCGAACGCGAGCACGTTTTCCAGGCAGTCCCGCTTCTTTTTGGGATCATCTTCGACTTCGCTGAGCCACAACCACGCGGTCGTCTTTTGATCAGACTCGGCGTCCTCGCTGCGCAGCACCCATTCCAGATAGAAGCGCGCTTCTTCCTTATCGCGCGCCTGACCGGTTCTGGCCGCCGCCACTCCACGTACGAGCATTTGACGAACACTTTCAGACATGGATCTTCTCCTGCTATGATCTACTCATTTCCCAGGATGCGACTTAGCCTATGCCGCCATCCCTCTGGCGGTTCTTCCCCTGCGGTGTTGCCAGTTTGTCCATTGATAACCAGACGATAAATCTGATCTTGAAAGCGATAGCGACCGAGCCACACCGGCAATAGAACCAGCTTGTAGGATTGAACACCCAGTCGAGTGCTATCAACCCGTGCAGTGTAGGGAAGCGGAAATCCAAATGAGGCATCAAGCCGGAGCACAAACGGTGCATTTTGTTGGGCGATGTTGACTGCGTGTTGTCGTGCGATGAGTGAAGCATCGGCCAGGGAAATTTGATATACCTCGGCCGACCAGGCCGCCAGGATTTCACTAGAATAGGGCTGTAAGGCGGTGGTGCTAAAATCGCCCACTTGATCGAGGAGATCCATGGGGATGGTGTGGGTTGCCGGCACCAGCAGATCATCATGGCGGACCGGGCGGACATTGCCTACCCATTCTCCACCAGCTAGTATGCCTTCTCGATCGCGGATCGGATGATAATGCGTGTTGAAGCTGATTTCGCCGTCCAGATCAAACGTCCAGTGTGGCAAATATACAGCGTGCAGACGTGAGGCGCTGATCTTGTGTTCCGGCGAGTGATGGTGCTTGAGCCAATCCTCAGCGGCATGCTGCGCTTCTATCTCGTCGATTTGAAAAACGAGGATGCCATCGGGCTCGATGAGATCGGTTTCTGTCGTTGTTTCCAGCACGTGCAGCGATCCGCAGAACGGGCACTCGCCAGAAACCTGGAATTTGGGCAAAGTAAAGGTGGCGCCGCAACCGGAGCATTTGAGAGTTTGTGCAACGGCCAGATGCCAGTTTTGGGCCCGACGGGTTGGTAGTGCTGCGAGGAAATCTTGTTCGCCTGTGGCATGATGCAGCGTGAGCTGCGGATCGCGATGATAGCCGCAATATTGGCACGTCAGCTGATTGTGCGCTACTTCGAATTCCAGCGTGCCGCCACACTGAGGGCAGGAGCTGCGCCAGACTCCGTTTGATGCGTGGGGGTGGCTTAGTTCGTGAGACGCGAGACGCTTTTTCAGGATGGACAAACCGCGCCGAGCCAGAATATTATCCGGATCGAGTTCCAGGGCTTGATCGAGACAGAATTGTTTATCCGCCACATCACTTTCAAGTTGACTCAGCCATAGCCACGCGGTGGCTTTTTGCTCGGAGGTGGCGTCGGGACTGCGGAGAGCCCATTTGAGACAAGAGCGTGATTCAGCATGATCGCTGGGCATCTGAGATTTGGCGGCAGCGATCCCGCGTGCCAGTATTTGATCAATAGTTTCGGACATGCTACTCTCCTGATAGTGACCGTAGTTTACCCGATTGCCGACAGACTGAAAAGTCTGTGTTTTCGTTAGATCATCTAGCGAGATACCGAATTGTTTGACGCAGCGTGCGCCACAGAACACATTGCGGTGTTTTGCTGTCTGTGTATAATCAAGCCAAAATCACAAGGGGCGTGTCTTCGATGTTTCGACGCTATCTGTTTGTCCTACTGTTCAGCGTTGCGTTTTTGAGCCTGGCAGCTTGCGCCGCGCCCGCTCGCCCGATCGAGCGACCGACGTTTCGCTACACGCCGCTGAAAGGCGATCCCAAGATTGTCTTCACGGCATCGAATGAGCTGCTCCTGGTCGACATTACCAGCCCGACCGGTATCGGCAGTGTGACGATTGAGAAAGCCTCCGGTCAGTGGCCGCCTAAGGTTGTGATGCGGCAGCACGTCAAAGGCTTAGAGAGCTTCAAATTCAAGTATGGCGCAAAAACGGTGGAGGTGTCGGTCTCTGCTGTTCAAACGCGCGAAATATTGGTTCAAGAGGGACAGATCAGCACGCTCAGCCCCGGTGATACTTGGGTGAATGTGACGCGCAACCCCGGCTACTTTGACATCGAGGCCCCGGCAGATTTCCTGACGAGCGGGGAAAACAAATTCACGATCGAGTGGATTGACTTCTATCGTTGATGGAGAAACCGGGTTTCACCTTTCCAGATCGTCACGCAGTTCAAATGGCAGAAACCCGGTTTCTTCTCTTGCTCACGGTTGAGCGGTCACTGGCGTGGCCGGCGTTTCTCCCAAGAACTGTGCTGCGATCTTGGCGATCTTTTCCCAATCGGGCAACAGCACCTGTCCACCCTGCGGTGTGACGTACGGCTGAATCATTGTCTCGTCGATGCGATAGGTGTGAATATTCTCGCGCGGGATTTGGCCCCACTTTTTCGCCAACGACAGAATCTCCGGCAAGGTGAGATCGGTGGCGAGTGAATCGCCGACGGCATTCAACACCTCCGGCACCTTGTCGATCGAACCGATGCTCAACGCCTTATCGCGAATGGCCAACATCACTTGCTGCTGACGCTGCAAGCGACCCAGGTCGCTGTCCTGGTGCCGCGTGCGCACGTATTTCAAGGCCAGATCACCATCCATGTGAATGCGGCCCGCCGGGATCACGAGTTGCTCGGTGCGATAGTCGGGCGTGGGATAGGCGTTGTCGACGATCTCGCGCGGCACATCAATGTCTACCCCGCCCACCGCGTCGACGATTTTCTGGAAGCCGTTAAAGTCGATGATGGCATAGCGCTGCAAAGGCACGCCAAAATTGCTGGTGATAGTCTTTTCCGCGTAGGCCGATCCGCCGCCGGGCAGCCGGTTGACTTCGCCCCAGGCATAGGCGGCATTGATGCGACTTCGGACGTTCGTGCCCGGCAGCGGCACGTAGAGATCACGTGGAATGGACAGCAGCGCCGCCGTTTTGCTGATCGGATCGATCGTGACGAGCGTCATCACATCGGTATTGAGTCCAGCATCGCGCAGCGTGCCGCGCGAATCGACGCCCAGCAACAGCACGGTGACTCGGCCATTGTCCGGGGCGGGCCACACATCGCTGTCGTTCGTCACGATCACCTTGGTGACTTGTCCGATGGTGCTGATCGTTTCTCCGACGTTGCGTCCCAGCCAGCGATCGCGCAGTGCCAGCAGCGTAGTAGGCCCGATCGCGGCCAGCACTAGGCTCGTGCTGGCGCACATCAATACGATGACCGCGAGCAGGCCGGTGAAGACATATAGCCCGATCGGCTTGCGGCGGCCCGATCGGATAGTTGCATTCACGCGCAAACGCGGCGACGGCTGCGTCTCCTGCGACTGCCAGCGCGCAACTGTCGATTGTGAACTCCAGATTGAATCGTTTTTTGACATCAGGGCTTTCATTCTTCCTGTAAGATAACGGGCGTGATTGTACAACAACTCACGGGAAACAAAAACGCCGCCCCCTGGAGGACGGCGCTGCTATTCAGTTGTCAGCTGCGGGATTAAATGGGGCTAACGTCCTTGGCCTGCAGGCCTTTGGGGCCGTGTTCAACTGAAAACTGCACGCGCTGGCCCTCGTTCAGCGTGCGATAGCCGGTCATCTCGATGGCTGAGTGATGTACAAACACGTCCTCGCCGGTCTCTTGCGAAATAAAGCCATACCCCTTCGCATTGTTGAACCACTTCACGGTTCCGGTTACCTTGTCGCTCACGGTTGCTGCTCCTTCAGAATGATTGAAATGTTAGGCTGCAGTAAGGCCCGGGGCGGAGTAACAAAAAATCCGCTTCAGGTTCCCGTAAGCCCGAGCGGATCTTGACTGCTACAACCACTTCAGGTTCTTACCGCTTCCTACGCGCCAAACTATAGCATGCGGCTGTGGTAATGTCAAATTTCGCAGTTTTTGGCGATTGGACTTTATCGAGTATAACCGCCGCTGCTTATCAAACCGCGCAGACGGGGAGCCTATTTTCGATAAAGTCCATTGAGCGAAGGGCCTCTGAAGGTAAATGTATTTTCAGAGGCCACGCAGTCTTATGCTCGCGTAACGTCATCCTGGATTAAGGAGATTACTCTTGCTGGCGGGTGTTCCGGCGGCGTCCTTGCGTAACACCTACGCCGCGACCGACGGCTTGTCAGTCACTTCTTCCGGCACGGCCATGCTCACCATGCCGGCGATCGCGCCGGCGGCATTGGTGTAGATCGTGCGGCTGATGCGATTGAAGCCGGCCACATCGACGATCGAGGGCATGAAGGTGATATCCTTCGTGCCGGCATACGCGCTGACATCGCCGCCGCCGACCGTGGAGACCATCAGCTTCGGCACACCGACGGGCAGGGTGCGCATCGCGTTCGTCGCGATCGAGGTGCCGCCGCTGCCGCCCATGCTCAGGATGCCGTCGAGTTTTCCGGCGTCGTACAATTGCCGTACGATGACAGCGAGTCCGGTGGCCATCGCCTTCATCGCTTCGTCTTTGTGCTCGCCAAAGCGGAAGCGTTCCAGATCGCCGCCGCCGGCGGCAGCCACGGTGCCACGACTGATGTCCGGCTCAAACGCCGGTTCACCCAGCACACCAAAATCAACCACGATCGTTTTCACACGTTTCTTCTTGAGCAGCGCTTTGACATAGGCAAACTCTTCACCCTTGGTGTCAAGCGCGCCCACTATGACCACTGTCTTTGCCATGATCCTGTCTCCTTTCTGAGAATGTGAAGTTCGGGAAATGTAGGGACCGCCCCGGCCAATCGGGGCTGGTATAATCCAGTGCGGAATTTCGGCAGAAGGATGTCAACATGATCGTCTCCAAACAACTCACGTTGAGCACACGCGGTAACGGCGACACGATCGATATGACGCCCGGTGTTGAGCGGGCCCTGAAAGAATCTCAACTCGCCAGCGGCGTGATCACGTTGTTCGTCGTCGGTTCCACAGCCGCCTTAACGACCATCGAATATGAAGACGGCGTGATTGCTGATCTGGGCCGAGTGTTGGAGAAAATGGCGCCGCGTCACGCCGAGTATGAACATCATTTACGTTGGGGTGATGACAACGGCCACAGTCATGTCCGCGCCGCGTTACTCGGCCCAACGTTGAGTATACCATTTGTCGCCGGGCGCTTGACCCTGGGGATGTGGCAGCAGATCATCCTCATCGATTTCGACACGCGCCCGCGGCAGCGCGAAGTTGTGGCGCAGATCATAGGAGAATAAGCATGCTCAATCCCGTGTACTTACTCGTTGCACTTGGCCTGGTGGCGATTCCCGTCATCCTGATCACCGCCTTCATCTTCGGCCACACCAATGCCGAGCGAACCCGCCGCACGATCAAGCCGCTGCGTCTATCGACTTCGTGGATTCTGGTTGCGTGCGCGTGGATCATTTTTAGTGTGAGTTCGACGCTGCGCACGCCCGCGTTGTTGATCGCGCTGGGGATGACGTTGGGGGCGCTGGGCGATTTGGTGTTGGCCGATGTGATTCCGTTGCCCAAGCGCATGATCAGCGGCATCATCGTGTTCTCGATCGGTCATCTCTGCTATATCGCCGGCTTCTCGCAAACAGCGCGCGCGTTGGGCTTGAGCGATCCTTTTTCGGAATCGATCTTGTGGGCGGCCTTCGTCATCGTCGCGGCGCTGCTGTGGTTTTTCCTGATCTACAATCCGGCCAAGGCGCGCACCTTGAATTTAGGTTCGTTGTTCTACGGTGGGTTGATTGCGATCATGGCCGGTACCGCTACGGCTCTGGCCTTGACCGATCCGCGCTTCACCCTGACCGCGATCGGCAGCGTACTCTTCTTGATCTCCGACATTATTCTGGGCAACCGCGAGTTGCGCGACAACGACTGGTTCCTGGTGCACGATGTGGTGTGGGTGTTATACATCACGGGCCAAGCGTTGATCGTCTTGACCACGATGTGGGGCTAACGGCGCCGCGCGTGAAACGAGAAACCAGGTTTCTCCAGTTGGAACGGAATTGCACTCTGATATGGAGAAACCCGGTTTCTGTGTCAGGTGTCGTCAGTTCTGCGCGAACGTATCGATCATCAAGCGCGCATCGCCCAGCGGATACAGAATGGGGCAGGTGCAGCCGTGATTGCGGTACTCCTGCACTTTCGCGTGCACCGCGTCGGGTGAACCGCTGGCCGTGATGCGCTCCACCAGATCATCGGGCACAAACTTCTTCGCCTGTTGGATCTGCTCTTTGGTCGCCGGCCACCCCAGAATCGATTGAATCTGTTTCACCACATCTTCACCGACGCCACTGGCCTTGGCGATGTGCGGCTGCTGGGCCAGATATTGTGTCAGCAAGCCGCGTGCGCCATCCAATGCCTTGGCGTGATCGTTATCGACCGAGCACACGATCAACTGCGGCCGGTCGAGATCGAGCCAGTTGCGGCCCGCTTTCTGCGCGCCCTTTTCCAGCAGGCGCAGCGCGTTGTCGTTGTACTCCGGCGGCACACAATAATTCAGCACCGCGCCATCGGCGATCTCGCCCGTCAGTTCCATCATCGCGTCGCCCGTCGCGCCGATCATGATCGGCACGTGGCGCGGTTCGCGGCGGCCATGTACCACATCCAACTCGATGCCGTCCACGTGATGGAATTCGCCGTGGAAGGTGACGCGTTCCATGAGCAGCAAGCGCCGCATCACCTCGATCGTTTCGCGCATGGCTAGCAGCGGCTTCCTGCGTTCGATGCCGACGTTGCGCGCCAGCGGGTCCCACCACGCGCCGATGCCGCAGATCACGCGGTTGGGCGCCAGGTCATCCAGCGTCAGGAACGTGGCCGCCAGCAAGCCGATGTTGCGCGTCCAGTTGTTGATGACGCCAGAGCCAACCTTAATTCGATTGGTCACGGCCGCAAAGGCCGCCATCGGCACGATCGCATCACGCACCAACCGCGACTCGGCCTGCCAGACAGCTTCAAAGCCGCGGCTTTCCGCGTACTTCGCCAACTCCATGCCCTCGCGTAACTCATGGGCATCCTGCAGATAAATGGCAACTCGTTCGGTCATGTTAGCTCCTTGTGGTGCGAGTTTGAGCGTTAAGCCACTTTAGACACGACGACATTCACTTGATAGCCGAGTTGACCGAGAAAACTGTAGCAATCGTCCCAGGTGACACCAAATTCCTTGACATCGGCCAACCCCAGACGGGCTATGATCGGAGTGATGATCTCCACTTCACGTTCATCAAAATCAGCGTCCATCATGGCGTTTTCTGCCCAAGCCACGATATCCGCCAGCGACATGCGGCGATGCAGGTATTCGGTCAGATTTTGCGCTACGCTGTCCGCGGTCACAATCATTTTATTTTCGCGGCGTTGGCGAGCATCCATGCCTTGATCTTATTCTGAAAGAACAGGCGCGTCAAGCGCGCGATACAGTTCCAAATCGTCCGGCACGTCGATATCGAAAGCCGTGGTTGGCGATCGATATTCATGCACGCGCAGGCCGCGTTCCAATGCCTGCGCCCGATGGACGTTAAACGACGACGCCCCATACGCAAACTGGATCGCATCCGGTGGGCGCACGAGCAGGACGTTGGTGCCATCCTCATGCCGATCGGGGGCGATGACGACGCAACGCTCTTCCACGCCCCGATCGATCAACGCGTCGAGATCGGCGGAAGTGATCAGCGGTAAATCCACGGGGATGACGATCACCGCTCGGGCGTGGTGCTGGGCCGCCCACTGTGCGGCCTGCGTGATAGCCGAATTCAAGCCTGACTCTGACTCGGCCAGAGCAATCGCGTTGCGTTGGCGAGCCAATTCCAGAATGGTGAGATCACGACTCACGACAATCACGCCATCGATGCGTTCCACCTGTGCGATGATGTCCAGCGTGCGCGAAAAAATTGAGCGCACCAGCGCGGCACGCGTCGACGCTTTGAGCGCGCGCGCCAGACGACTTTTGGCGCGTGCCAGTGGCTTGACGGGGATGATGGCATAAGTGTGTATGGGCATGGGATCAGAATGACGAGTGACGAGTGATGCGTGAATAGCGAAACGCGATTATTTGTGTTTCACTCATCACTCATCACTCATCACTCGTCACGAACCTCAACACTTCCGCAGCTAACCGCGCTTGATCTTCCACCGCCGGCATAATTGTATTCGTCACCAGCGTTTTCATGCCCAACGATTGTATCGCACTTTCTTGATCGGCGTCGAGTTGATCGAGCACGAAGTGGGTGACGAGACCACGATAATGCTGCGCCACCGCAAGGGCCGATGGTTTCACGCCCAGCTCATGGAACATCTTGGCGGCCGGGCCTTTGAGTGCCTGCCCGCCGACGATGGGCGACACGGCGGAGATGGGGCACCTGAAAGCATTCCGCCTAGCGCGCCCCCGCTCTGCGGACGGGGCGTGAGCGGACGCCGAGCGTAGTGAGGCGGTAGTCGAAGGATGCGCGCTCTTCGACTCCGCTGCGCTCCGCTCAGAGTGCTTACTCATTACGGTGAGTATCGGCTCCACACTCACAAACGGATTCGACGGCGCGATGAGGATGGCATCGGCTTGCGCCAACGCGCTGATGACCTGCGGCGACGCATGAGCCGTCTCAGCGCCGTCGAAGAAGATGCGGCGAATGATCGGCTGCCATTGCCGCCGCACGAAATACTCTTGAAATTCCAGCACGCCTTGATCGGTGTCCACCATCGTCCGAAAGCGATCATCCGTCATGGGCAGGATCGTGGCCTCGATGCCGAGGGCGCGGGTGATGCGGCGCGTGGCCTCAGTCAGTGTCTGACCCTGGCGCAGCAATTCAGTGCGATACACATGCGTCGCCAAATCTCGATCGCCGATCTTGAACCACGGCTCGACCCCCAATCGTTGCAGCGCGCCGATCGTTTCGAACGTGTCGCCCACCACACCCCAGCCGGTGACGGTGTTCGCTAATCCGCCTAGCGTATACGTCACCGTATCGAGATCGGGACAGACGGTGAGTCCGTGCCATTCAAAATCATCGCCCGTGTTGACGATCACCGTGAAGGTGTCATTCTGAGCGAAGCGAAGAATCTCTTGCCCGGCGGGATGAGATTCCTCGCCGCTCCGCGGCTCGGAATGACACAGGGCCAGACCCTGCGCCAACTTCGCTCCGCCCACGCCACCTGCTAAGGCCACAATGTTCATGTTGTCCTCGGTTGTAAGGGCGAGGTCCTCGCCGCTACCGGTAAATGGTTATCTCTCGGAAATCCACGCGCGCTTTCGGCTTGCCCTCATCTGCTGGGTACCCAATTGTGATCAGCGCCTGCGCTTCCCAATCATCCGGCAACTGCAAGACCTCGCGCACCACGTCGGGGCAATACAACGGCGCGGCCATCCAGCATGTGCCCAGTCCTGCCTCGTGCGCCGCCAACAACAGATTCTCGATCGAGGCGGCCACGCTCTGCGTCGCCATGACTCGTTCACGCGCTTCATCCAGATCGAGCGACGACATACACACGACGATCACAACCGGCGCGGCGTTGAGGCGCTCTCGCGATCGCTGCACATCCCGATCGATCTCGGCGACCCGATCGGCCTCGCCCAGCCGATCGGCTTTCAGCCGTTCCGCCATCCGATCGGCGAGCTGCGTTTTAACGATCGGGCTGGAGATCACCGCAAAGCGCCACGGTTGTCGATGATGCGACGAGGGCGCACGCGTGGCCGCTTCCAGGAGTTGATCGATCAATTCCAGTGAAACAGAGCGATCAGTATAACGCCGGATCGAGCGGCGGGTGTGGGTGAATGGATCGGCCATGTTGGACTATGGAGGCGATTATAACATCGAGGTAAGGAGTCGCGCCGATCATACGCAACCGCCCGATCGGATGAAGCTTGATCGGACGGTGGGCGAAGCGCGAGGCTCAGGCGACCACCTGCGCGCTGCCGAATTTCGCAGTGCTCAGGGATTCTTCCAGTTGATCGCCGTTGCGCACCAGGCTGATGGGAATGCCCGACGCGGCGAGTTCGGCGATCACATTCTCGGTGCCCGGCGGCCCGCCAAACGAGTGGATATCGAGCACCACGGCCGTGACATGCAAGCCGCTGCGCTTGAGGTGGCGCGCCACTTGCGCCCACTTCGGCACGGGCGAGGGCGTGATCAAGACGAGGGTCGAGCCGCGTGGCAAGGCAGGCGTTTCACGATAGAGCAGTTCTTCGAAGGGTACCTGACCCTGGGCGCGCAACACCGCCAGCGTCTCCAGCAGCTTCTCTAGTTGGCGCTCACCCCGATCGGCTTGCAGCATCTCACGCCGTTGACCGATCGCCATGAGGCCCAACGTGCGATCGCGGCGCAAAAAGAACTGCCCGATCGAGGCCGCCGCGCAAATGGCGTATTCTTCCGAACTGGCAGGCAGAGCGTAATGCGGCAGGGCCTTCTTCTGCAACAGGAGTTCCATGTCGTCGAGATCGATGTCGGGCATGCGCCGATCGCCGTAATGCGCGCCCGACCACAGATCGAGAATGAGCCACACATCCGCCAGCGGATCGAGCTCGAACTCTTTGACGATGAGACGATCTTTCCGCGCCGTGCTTTTCCAGTGAATGCGATTGAAGGGATCGCCAGGGGCGTAATCGCGCACACCGGAGGCGTTGGTGGTGATGTAGTGCGTGCGCCGGCGCAGCGCATCGCCGCCGGGCAGCATCCCGATCGGCAGTGGAAACGATCGCAGCGGCACCGTGTTGGGATAGACCACGATGTTCGAGGTGTGCGCCAGATGATACTTGATGCGGAATAGGCCGAACGGATCCCCGCTGGTCAGCGTAATCGGGCCGAGGCGAAAGCGACCTCGTTCGCGGCAGAAGGTGCGCGCTTTCCACGTATACTCGGATTTGCCGGAGAGACTGGAGATGATGTGACTGGCGTGATGACCGGGCAGATCCGATTCATCGTCCACTTCGACCCACATGTTGCGGATGAGCCCGCGATTGCGGATCGTGAAGGTCTCACTCAACGTGCTGCCCACTTGAGCGCGGCGGGTGCGGGTCTGACGCACCAGCTGCACGCGGCTTAGCGCGAGGCGCGCCCAAAAATACGTCACCAGCAGCACCAGCACCACGGCGTAAAACACCGTAAAGAACGGCGTGCGCGAGGTGGCCAGCCCCAGAAACAGGGCCGCTAATCCGATGATGACAACAGTGCGAACGCGGGTCATAGGTTAATTGGGTTTTACCGATCCACCCGGTACGGCGACCGAGGCCAGGATTTCGCGGATGAGCGATTCTGCGTCCACATCTTTGATGCGCGCCGAAGGACTGACAATGATCCGGTGTGCTAACGCAAAAGGCGCCAGGACTTTGACGTCGTCCGGGATAACATAGTCGCGGCCTTGCAAAGCGGCGCGGGCCTGCGCCGATCGGAACAGGGTCAGCGAGCCGCGCGGCGACGCGCCCAGGTAAATGTCGGCGTGCTTGCGCGTGCGCGTGACGATCTCGATGATGTAGGTCTTGATCAGCACATCCACGTAGATTTCGCGGATGGCGGCCTGTGCGGCGAGCAGTTCTGATGCCACGATAGCTTGTTCCAGCGAATCGATCGGGTGGACGCGCTGCTGCGAGTTGAGCACCGTGATTTCATCGTGCGGTTCAGGATAGCCCAGGCGGATGCGCAGCATGAACCGATCGAGCTGAGCTTCAGGCAGCGGGAAGGTGCCCTCATACTCGATCGGGTTTTGGGTGGCCATGACGAGGAAGGGTTCGTCGAGCTTGTGCGTTTCGCCGTCGATGGTCACCTGGCGCTCTTCCATCGCTTCGAGGAGCGCAGCCTGCGTTTTGGGGGTGGCCCGATTGATCTCGTCGGCGAGGACGATGTTGGCCTGAATCGGGCCGGGTTGATACACGAACTCACGCGAACGCTGATCGAAAATGCGCACGCCGGTTACGTCGCTGGGCAGCATGTCGGGCGTGAACTGAATGCGCTTGAACACGCACCCGATCGATTTGGCGATCGATTTGGCGAGCATCGTTTTCCCGACGCCGGGCACATCTTCGATGAGCAAATGCCCCTGACACAATAAACTGATGATGGCTAATTCGATGGTGTCGTGTTTGCCGACGATCACCTTTTCCACATTGGTGATCAGCGCTTGCGCAGTTGTTTTCGGATCAGTCATGATGAGAAGAGTCTCCGCGGGAAGATGTGCAACGTCGGCAAGTATACCGCAAACTCGCCGCCAAGGTTCAACCCTCCGCGGGGTTGCGCCCGCGTGGGCGCGCCCACTTCCTGGTGGCGGCGCGCTCGTGCTATAATC
>Ga0182021_10000858_pt1 | contig 34318 bp, 28 predicted proteins | sample 612E3MmetaG_FD_120493 | JGI IMG/M metagenome (GOLD analysis project Ga0182021, IMG submission 120493) | Permafrost microbial communities from Stordalen Mire, Sweden - 612E3M metaG (Illumina Assembly) | ecosystem: Environmental > Terrestrial > Soil > Wetlands > Permafrost | place: Sweden... | reverse complement strand
TGATATTACCCGATTTGAATTCCCTCATAATAAATTCGTCAAACATCAGGCATGAAGCTGATAGTTGCAGGGCCTGTGCTTTCAGCCCTGGTCCTGCAAGGTCGGGGTATTCATCACGGAACCCAAGGATAGCAGAGGGTTCTATACCGATCAGCGGGGTTTCGGGTGTGACCAGGTCTTTGAAAGTGTTAATGTTGCTGGCCGCAATTTGCCTGGCTTTCCTCAGCAAACCTTTGGATAAAAATGTCCGCCCGCTGAGGTCATGGCCGGCAAGCATGATCCCGTAACCAAGACGGCTGAGCAAAAGGACTGATTTAATCCCGGTATCCACATCATTATAATCAGTGAATTCATCTATGAAAAGATAAAGGCTTCCTTTTTTACTTCTTATGCCTGAATTCAAAGTATCCAGGTTCGCTTTAAGCCATCTTTTAAAAGTCATATTTTTCAGGAGAGGGATGCTCCTGTTTGAGGCAAATCCCAGTATCTTTTTCGAAACTCCGGAAAGAAACGGGTTCTCCTGGAAAAAATTGAAGATTCCGGGGGCAAAGCTTCCAAGCCGGTTGATGCTGCTGATATAGGCGATCATGAGGGAGCGGAAGGGGATACCATTTGTGTCGTAAAAATGCTGAAGAAATTCCGCTTTGAGCCTGGCAACATCAACATTTGAGGGGCATTCGCTTTTACAGGCCTTGCAGCTCAGGCAGAGATCCATCACCTTATATATCTCACCGTGGTTAAAGGGATTCTTTTCAGGAGAATTGGTGAGATATTCACGAAGTATATTGGCCCTGGCTCTTGTAGTTGTATTTTCATCGCCTACGGCCATGTATGAAGGGCACATCCATCGGCCGGTGCCTGCAGTGTTGCGGCAATCGGCCGATCCGTTGCATTGCTCGGCAGCCCTGAGGATACCATGGCTTGAGGAGAAATCAAAATATGTCTTAATCTCCCTGCCCACGGCTTGCGGATCATATCTAAGGCCTGTATTCATCGGTGGAGTATCAACGATTTTGTTCGGATTGAAGATGTTCTGCGGATCCCAGCATTTCTTTATTTCCTTCAGGAGCTTATAATTGTGTTCCCCGATCATAAGGGGGATAAACTCGCCCCTCAGCCTGCCGTCCCCGTGTTCCCCGCTCAGTGAACCCCTGTATTTCTTTACTATCATGGCTGTTTCCAGGGCAACGGTATGAAAAAGCTCCACGTCGGCCGGATCTTTGAGATTTAAAACAGGCCTGAGGTGAAGTTCCCCTGATCCCACATGGGCATAATAAACGCAGTTCAGGCCGAGCCTTTCCAGCATGGTATTGAAATCCTTGATATAATCAGGCAGGACTTCTGGGTTGACCGCAGTATCTTCAGTGACCGGGACGGGTTTGCGGTCCCCGGGATAATTGGAAAGAACCCCCAGTCCGGCTTTCCTGAGATCCCAAACCCGTTTCAGCTCCGGTGGAAATACGACAGGAAAATTATGACCCAGGCCGGCTGAACGCATCTCAGCCTCCATACGTGTGCAGATATCACTGATCTCTTTCTGTGACTCCCTGGCAAACTCAACGATCAGTATGGCTCCCGGATCACCTTCAATAAAGAAACGGTTCTGCCTTTGAGTGATGTTGTCTTTGGTGCAGTCCATGATAGCCTTATCCATCAGCTCTACCGAACCGGGCTTATACTTCAGTGCAATAAGATTGGCTTTCAAAGCTTCGGCCACAGTGTTGCAATGTATGCACATGAGCGCTTTTTGTTTTGGAGGCAAGGGAACCAGGTTCAGTTTGATTTCCGTCATGAACATCAGTGTGCCTTCGGATCCGGCAATGAGCTTGCATAAATTAAAAGGTCCTGCCTCAAGTAACAAATCAATTGCATAGCCTGTGTTCCTCCGATGGATTGCAGGATCGGGATATCCACGCCGTATCTCTTGCTTCACGACAGGATCGGAAAGAATCCCGCGGATCTGCCTGTATATCCTGTTTTCGAGCTTATCCCCGAGGCATTTCCCATCAAATTCCTGTAAACTCAGGTCACTGAACTCCACCTCTGAGCCATCGCTTAAAAAACCTTTCACCGAGACCACATGATCTCTGGTACTTCCGTATAAAATTGAATGAGCGCCACAGGAATTATTTCCGACCATGCCTCCAATCATACAACGGCTCGACGTCGATGTTTCAGGGCCAAAGAAAAGTCCATGCTTTTCAACAACCTTGTTCAGCTCATCCAGGATCACTCCCGGTTGCACCCTGACCCAATGTTCATCCGCATTGGTCTCCAGAATGGAAGTCATGTATTTTGAGACGTCAACGATTATTCCTGAACCGACAACCTGCCCGGCCAGTGATGTCCCGGCCGTACGGGGGATCAGGGGGATTCCGCTGGCCCCGGAAAATCTGATCAACCTGAAAATGTCCTGCTTGTTTTTTGGCCTGCAGACCGCAAGCGGAACTTCCCGGTACGCCGAAGCATCTGTTGCATACATCAGGCGCCAGGCATCATCAATATATATGTCACCCTCAAATTGTGGCTCCAGTTCTCCCAGCTTGGCCTGGATTTCACTGATGGAATTCATGGCATCCGTTTTAGAAGGTCGAAATATGCTGCGTTGTCACGGATACCCTCAAATTCCACCTGCCCGGTGATCCGGTTCTTATCCCTGAATCCTTTATCAAATGCCGATTTCAGGTAAGCAAGTGTTTGGAGCTTATCATTCTTCCTTGCATATAATACGGCCAGGAGATAATCAGCTTCAGGATTCCCGGGTTCAGTCATCCGGTATACCATAAGGACCTTTTCAGCCTCTTCCCTTTTTTCCTGTTTCAGCATAGCCTGTGAACTGGAGTAGCATACAAGCCCAAGGAAAGCCAGCAAGCGGTGGTACATCAGGGTATCGTCAGGGCTCAGCTTAGGGTTCTTTGTGTCCCTGTATTTTTCAAGCCTGTTTTTCCACCAATTCAGATCCTTGCTGTATAAGGCATCCATGAGCATTTCCTGCTCCTTCTGTTCCGTTGCCAGAACGTCATTGAACCTTTTCATTGATACCTTGTAGTCTTTGGAAGCTTCCAGGGCAGCAAGCCGGGTCCTGAAGTCTCCGGTCTCTGAGAGTCCATCCATGCAATTTATCCTGAACATCAGGTTTTGCCTTGCATCCGGTAAATTTTTCGATTTGATCAATGAATCATACTCTGATTGATTCCGTTGTGAGAATGCTGTCAGTATGCTGTCATTCGCTTTTATCTTTTTATCTTTCATGGCGTTGAATATATGCCATTGCCAGGCTTTTTCAATTTCCGTCTCCGAAGGCCAGCCGTGAATACCGTCGAAAGTGAGAACAAAGTTCCTGAAGTTCATAAGGTCCAGCGATTTGTTCAGAGCCAGCATTTCTCCCAGGTTGAAGTCTCCTTTACCCACGATACCGAAATAGTCAAACTTGTATTTTGGGGGCTGGGATATGGAAGGGAAACCGGCTCCGCAGCCGATCACTCCCCTGACAGTCCCGCTGAACATGGCAGTCAAACTGGCAACCCGTGCCCCTCCTGAAAATCCCATCAGATAGATCCTGGAAGTATCCACAGGCAAACGTTCGGAAATCTCATTGAAAAGAATACGGATAATATATTCTGATTCCTCCTCAGACTGCATATTCCTGGAATTGTTTGAACCCACCAGGATAAAACCGTATTTTTCAGCAATCCTGTAAAACTTCTTCACAGGCAGACTGCCCTCCCCGTGAGGGTCAAAAGATAAAACGACAGGAAATTTTCTGTCCTGTGAAGAATGTGTAATGCGGTTCCCGGCTGTTTTTGGAAGGTATAATGCATACGTTATCAGGTGATCGCTGTAACAAGCAATATGCTCGTAAACCTGCCCCGAAGGAGGGATAAGGATATCGCCTGCTTTTTTTGTACTGCCGCTTGAACAGCCCAGGGCTGATAAGAAAAACCAAACGAGTATCAAGGATCTGATTTTCATTGCAATTCTCTTTGGTGCAGTTATTTTTTATAAAAGTCGGTCGACTGGAAAATTTTATCTGCTGATTTTGCAATAAAACCGCTGTACAGATGTCCGTCCTTATCGGGATATCTTTTTGCAAATTCATAATAACAGCCAGGCACTTCGAAAATCCCTTCCCGGAATCCGGTCCTGATTATATCAGCCCTGGTACTTGATTGCTCAAGCAATTCTGCCGGACTGCCCTGGATTTCGCCTCCCGCATCATTCATTAGAAATCCATTGGTTTTCAGGAAATCATTCACTTTTTGAAGTGTGCCATACTTTTTCAGGTGATTCACACTCACCGTAAAATGATTCGCACAAAATCCGTTGACATATAACCAGGCTGCGTATTCTGATTCTGTTCTCAGTTGCTCAAATATGCGATAGGAAGGGATCCCTGCGGGGTTTCCGGAAAAGATCAGTTCAGGGGATTTCAGGATTCCCTTCGGAATAGCATTGGTCCATTTGAGGACTGTTTCCTGAAGAAATGGGCTGAATTCAGAGACCAGAAGCTGGCTGATGAATACCCTCGGAGCGAGAGCATCTGATGTATGCTCAAAATGCCTGGCAAAAAGTTTTTTCTCCCTGAAGTGGTATTCCCCTTTGAAAGTGTAACCCGATGCCTCGAAAATCCCTGAAATCACGTCGATACCAGTGGAAGGATGATCAAATGTCCTGAAGGCAACATGATCATTGACGATAGTTTCCCTTTCTTTTGTAAAAAGATCGTAAATCCTTTGTGCTGCCGGGTTCTGATCAGTATAGAGCTTCCAGAGACGGTCAAATATTTTGCGATGGTCCATTAATCCCTGTTTAAAATAATCCCTGAATAAATTCGTCCATTTCAAGATTGGTAAAATAATCATTCAGATTGAATTCAGCGAGAGCTTTCCTGACCGATGTTTCTTCATGTGTGGCGCCTGCAAGTGCCGATTCAATATCCTCGGTATCCAGTTTGGAAAAATAATCTCCGAAGATCTTCACATTCAGGATTATGCCGTTCTGCACATCCATATCAAATTCGATCGTTCCGCTGTTAGCTGTCCGCAGTACTTTTTTAAAATTATAATTGGGAGAATATCCGAAATTCCACTCCCATGTACCGTATTTTTTCCGGACCAGCTCATGGATCTTATCATGGTCCTCTTCGCTCAGCTCATAAATCCTGGCCTCAGGGTACATTTCGAGGATATGGTTCTGGATCAGGTCAGCAAACTCGAGAACGTCCATGGAGGTTTTCAGGTGTTCACTGATGTTTGTCACCCTGCTTCTCACTGATTTCACGGCTTTATCCTGGAATTTCAGAGGATCTGCATTCAATGCCTGGCTCAGGTCGGTCATTTTGGAGGAGAAGAGCAGGGTGCCATGATGAAGAACCCGGGTTTTCCAGATATGCTCTGCATTTCCCGAGAATTTCTTCCCGTCGATCGTAAGATCATTCCTCCCTTCAAAGCTGGCATTTATTCCCATTTTCATCAGGATATCCAGAATGGGCTGGGTGAATTTCCTGAAATCCACAAGAAGATCAGCCTTGCCGCTTTGAATGAATGTGAAATTCAGGTTTCCAAGATCGTGAAATACTGCGCCTCCTCCCGACAACCTTCGGACCACGGGAATATTATTATGCTTAATGTATTCAATATTTATCTCAGCCAGTGTATTCTGGTGCTTGCCGACAATAATGCATGGGGAGTTTCTCCATAACATGAAAGAATCCTCAGCAATCTCTTTGAGCACATATTCCTCAGTTGCAAGATTGAAGTATGGGTCGGTGTTGTGTCTCCTGATAATGAGCATGCGGAAAATTTTCAACAAAAATACAGGATTCCATTTAACTTTGTTATCTAAAAACGATTATGGAATTCCTGGTTTATCTGATCTTCAGGGCTTTTGTTTTTCTTTTCAGACTGATGCCTTTTCCGGTAGTTTATCTGGTCTCCGATATAATATATATTTTCTTGTATCCGCTGGCAGGATACCGTAAGAAAGTCGTTTTTGAAAATCTCAGGAATTCCCTTCCCGGAGAATCTGAAAAGGAGTACAGGAAGATTGCCAGGGCTTTTTATCACCATTTATGCGACATGCTGGTGGAGAGCCTGAAATCCTTTACCATGGCCGAGGCAGAAGTGGTCAAACGATATAAATATACTTCGGTTGACCGACTTAATAAGTGTTACCATGAAGGCAGGGGAAGTATTTGCGTTGCCGGCCATTATGCCAACTGGGAATGGGGCGGGATTGCCAGTGGTACACAGATCCTCCATAAACCGGTTGGGTTTTATAAACCACTGTCAAATAAATATATTGACAGGTATACTAAGCGAACAAGAGTGCAGGGGAGGTCGGTTTTGGTTTCCATTACCAATACAAGAGAAGTATTTGAAACCAACTGGGGAGAGCCGGCCCTCTTTTATATGATAGCCGATCAAAGCCCCTCCACACCAAGGCTTGCCTATTGGGTTACATTCCTGAACCAGGAAACAGCTACACTTCACGGGCCGGAAAAATATGCCCGGCTTCACAACCTCCCGGTTTTCCATGTAGTTGTAAAGCCCGTTAAAAGAGGTTTTTACACCGTCGACTTTGTCCCATTATGCATGGAACCCAAATCGACGAAAACCGGTGAGATCACGGCTATATTCATGAGAAGCCTGGAGGAGCAGATCAGGCAGGACCCAAAGTATTATCTCTGGTCACACAGACGGTGGAAGCATAAAAAACCTGAAAATAAGGCCATTTGAACATTTTCAATTTCTCTATTCGCTACCTCTCTATTTCACTACCTTGCTATTTCACTACCTTGCTATTTCACTACCTTGCTATCTTATAACAGCCCTCCATTCCTGTAAATTGCCATCTGGGCGTCGTAAAATTTATTAAGCTTTCCTGCCTTATGATTTCGGAGATTGACAATTTCCCCGTTCTCAAAGTTTACCCTGACCCTGTCGCCGTCAAGCAGCCCAAGCTCGTCCGTGATTTGGGGATCATATGTCAGAACAGGCATTGCAGCATTTATAGCATTCCTTTCATAAATGGCCCCGAACGACTCAGCCAGGATACAGCTTATGCCCAGGGAAAGAAAGCAATCCACCGCCTGCTGTCTCGAACTGCCTGCACCGAAATTCTTTCCTGTCATCACAATATCGCCTGGTCCGGCTTTTTTAGCAAAGTCCTTATATCCTTTAAGATTATCAAACGAATATTGTCCCATTTCCCTGATATCAGTGATGGTCAGGTAACGGTTGTGGAAGATCATATCAGTATCAATATTGTCTTTCCTTATGATCCATACTTTTCCTTCAACAACGGCAGGTTTATTGGTCTTTACTTTTTCTTTTACAGCGGATTTCAATACAGGCTTATTGCTGAATTCAGCCGGCGTCAGTGGTATCTGGTCAGGTGTAGTGATGAATCCGGCGATTGCACTGGCGGCAACGATTGCAGGGGAGGCGAGAAAAACAAATCCTTTACCCTGTTTCCCTTCAAAGTTGCGGTTACCTGTGCTGATGGTTACCTCCCCGGGTCCGTTCTGGCCAACCTGTCCGGCTGCACACCCGGCACATCCGGCATTTGAGACCATGGCTCCGGCTTCTTTGAAAATTTTAATGAGACCTTCATCCAGCGCCTGGTTCCAGATGGAATCGGTTGCCGGGACGATTTTCAGGACAACGCCCGGAGCCAATTTCCTGCCTTTCAGGATGGACGCCGCAATCCGCAGGTCTTCGATACGTCCGTTCGTGCAGCTGCCTATAAACCCCGAATCGATTTTCTGGTTACGCACATTTTCAACAGCGGTGTCGTCTTCCGGATGCCCGGGCTTTGCGACCATGGGCACGAATCCGGATAAGTTAATTTCATAGGTTTTTTCGTACACTGCACCCGGATCAGCTGCCATTATTGGATAATCCTTGCCTGTAATTTTCTTCAGTTCAGCGAGCAGGCCGGGGGTTGTGGGAAAAATAATCAGGATTGCCCCCATCTCAGTTCCCATTGAGGCAATTGTTATCCTTTCAGCCAGGGTCAGCTTTTCAATTTCCGGTCCGTAAAGTTCAACCGAATATCCAAGCAACTGATTGGCCCCGAAAATGCTTAATAAATTGAGAACAATATCCTTGGCTGAGACATTTGAAGGCCTCGTGGAATTGAGATTGATCTTCACCGAGGACGGGACCTTGAACCAGACTGAGCCTTTGGCCCAGGTGGCAGCGATATCCTGGTCACCCATTCCCTGCCCGAAAGAGGCAATTGCTCCCATGATGTTCGCATGGGAATCGGTTGAGACAAAGGTGCTCCCGGGCCATGCCAGTCCATTGTCAATGGCCAGGTGCGTGCCGACGCCTGAATCCACATCATAGATTCGGATACCTTTTTCACGGGCGTACTGACGGCAGTAATGCTGGTTTTGTGCATATTTCTGATCGGATCCCCCGGGATTACAGTCGAAGGTAAAGATCGTCCTGGACGGATCAGCCACATTTAACCCGTTATCCAGCAAATTCTTAACTACGTTGGCGCCACCGAAATCGCGGGCAGCGCGGGTATCAATAAACACATCCACGATATCCCCCGGTTTTACTGTTTGCTGACCCGAGTGTGCGCTTATAATTTTTTCAATAATAGTCATAAATTAAATTTTGTGATGAATATCAAGTAGCGGGAAGTGAGAAATGAGCAAAGAAATCATAATCCGGCCATTTCGATGACCGCTAACCTGCTGCTTACTTCAGCCTTTCCCTGAATGGTTCAAAGGTCATAAAGTCGGAATGATGAACGATGTATGCTTCCACCGATCTTTTCACCATATTGCCTTCTCCTGCATGGGTTGCAATGATATGGCAAACCTCCGCAGGAACACCGCACTGTTCGGCAAGGGAGACCCCGGAGAAAGGATGGCGCAGGTATCTGCCGTATTTTCCCTGTATCGATTTTCCATTTGAATCCAGTTCATATTCAAGTAATTTGCCTACATCAGCAAGGATTGCCCCGGCAATAAGTATATCCATATTTACAGGAAGGTAATTCCCGAAAAATTCATTCATCTTGTTCCCTGCATCCCGGGCGATGTGGACAACACATCGTTTATGTGCCATGAAAGATACTTCCATTTCCGGCCCGGCCAGGAGGGTGAAAGGGATCTTAGCCAGGTCATCAGCGGAAAGAACGCTCTTTTCAAGAGCCAGTTCCCATGTCTTTGCAGTCTTTTCGCGGAGCTCCGGATCCCGGATCCACATCAGTTCCGGCCATAGTTTGCTAACTTTTTCGGTCATATCAACTGGATTTTAGCAGCGAGTTGCAAGGTGGGGGAAGCGAAATTGTTACTGCTTTTTTAGCTTCCCGCTTCCCGCTGCTATATTTAACAATGTATCTGCTTGATCTTTTCTATAACAGCATCCGCCATCTGTGCGGTGGAGGCCGCCCCTTTGCTGATTGCATCAGGTTTTCCGGGCAGTTTCATCATATCATATGTTTTCACCCTTCCTTCCTCCACTACATCGGCAACAGCCTTTGTGATTTTACCGGCAATGGTCTTTTCCCCGATATGCTCCAGCATCATGCAGGCTGAAAGAACCATGGCAAGAGGGTTGACGATTGAAGGATTGAATTCTGAATATTTGGGGGCGGAACCGTGAGTGGGTTCAAATACGGCAATTTCAGGACCGATGTTGGCACTGCAGGCAAAACCCAGTCCGCCGATCAGACCTGCAAAACCATCGGAAACGATATCACCGAACATATTGCCTGCAACAATTACATGATAGGTTTCGGGATTTTTTGTAAGCCACATCATCTGGGCATCTATGTTGGTATCCTGGACCTTGATCCCCTGGTATTCCATCTTGGCCATTTCCTGGGCAATTTTCAGCATCATGCCGGAAGTTTCGCGAATCACGTTGGGCTTTTCGCATACCGTTATGGTATCAAAACCATTGGCTTTTGCATATTCAAAAGCGGCCTTTACAATACGGGCCGTATATTTTTTTGTGAAGATCCTCGTGGATACTGCCAGTTCGGGGCGAGGGCACCAGGCAAAATTCTCTTTGAATTTCTTATGGGTCATCAGGGCATCATAAACCTGGTCAGAAGGATTGGTCCATTCAACACCGCCATAAAGGCATTCAGTATTCTGCCTGAAGATCATCGTATCAATGATTGGTTCTTCGATGGCACCGCCAAAGCCGCGGCGGATAAAATTCAATGGGTTCCCTTTGAAAGTTTTACACGGCCGCATGCAGATATCAAGGTCATATTTTTGCCGCATGCTGACAATGGGACTGTAGTAGACATAGCCTTTCCCTTTTAACTCTGTTGCAAGTTCGGCTTCAGCCTTGTCCTTCGGTTTTGAGGTAATGGCACCGAAAAGTCCGATTTTATGCTGTTCCAGAAGCTTCTGTGTCCGGGCAGGAAAGGGATCCCCCTCTTTGCACCAGAATTCCCATCCGATATCACCATGGATATATTCAGCTTCAAAACCGGCAGCATTCAGGACACGGATGGCCTCTTTAAGGACTACTTTGCCAATGCCGTCACCGGGCATGGTCACAATTGTTCTTTTTGCCATAAGAGTATGATTTGGTTTGTATTAGAATGTGTGAACCGATCGGCAAAGATATATTAAAAACTTGGAAAAATTGCTAAAGCGGTTGCTTTAGTAAGTGGAGTGATCATTCTCAGGTTACTGCTTCTGAAGGGATGCAATACCAGGGCATAAAAATTGTAATGTCATTCCTTAATGCTATAGAATCAGAAAAATATGGGTTTTATTTGAGCTGGAATTCTTTCAGAAGGTTCTGGAAAGTCTCTTTATGACTGAAAGTCTGAATTTGTTTTGAGGCTTCCGCATAAACTTTCACATGCTGGTCTTCACGATAATTATATATTCTCCATTCACCATCATGATATTCAAGAGCTGAAAGATTTTCGACCCAGTCTCCGGAGTTCAGATACATTACTTCACCCTGTGAATTAGAGATTTTCCGCATCTCCGGCTGATGAATATGTCCACAGATTACATATGAATACCCTTTTGAAATGGCGATCCCTGCTGCCGTTTCCTCGAATTTATTAATATAGGAAACAGCCGTTTTTACGCTATGTTTAACCCTCTTTGAAAAAGATATTTTTTCCTGTCCCAGGCTGGTGAGAATAAAATTTGAAAAGCTGTTCAGAAGGATTAGCAAATCGTATCCGAATGAACCAAGTTTTGCCAGCCATTTGCTGTACTGCATTGTAATGTCGAAAACATCACCATGAAAAATCCATGTTTTTTCCCCGTTCAGATCAAGAAGCAGTTTGTTGACCAGCTTGAATGAACCAAGATTGAATTTCACAAACTTGCGCATTAGCTCGTCATGATTCCCCGTGATATAGACCACTTTGGTGTTTTTAGCTATCAGACCTGTAAGATGTCTTATAACCATCAGGTGGGATTTCGGGAAATAAGCTTTCCGGAACTGCCAGATATCGATAATGTCCCCATTCAGGATAAGCATTTTAGGCCTGATGCTTCTCAGGTATTCCAGAAGTTCATTTGCGTGGCAGCCGAATGCCCCCAGGTGAAGGTCGGAGATTATGACAACATCGACATCACGCTTTCCTATTGAAAGAGGTTTCATTTTAGACAACAAAGGTGTTTAAATTTCTTTATCCCAATGTTAACACCGGGTTATATTATCATTAAATATTTGTTAATAAATCATTAATTCTCTGTAACATATAAAAAATCAGTCATGTTATCCCCGACATTTGCATCCTGAAAATAAAACGGCATGATACTGATCTGCTACCTGCCTGTCACTAAAATTTTATTCGCATAATGAGGGAGAAGCTGAGCGAGGGACAAAAGACTGCAAACCGTGTGTTGTGGCTTACCGACACCTATGGTGATCACAACGGCGTTTCTACGGTCTTGCAATCTATGCACAGGGAAATTAAGGCCCGGAATCTGCCAATCGACATAATGGCCTGCAGCAACAAATTGAAATCAGACAGCCACCTGATAGTCCTGAAACCTGTATCGGAATTCAATATTCCGCTGTATCGCCAGCAACCTCTTAGAATTCCCAATTTTTTAAATATTCAGCGTATTTTCAGAAAACGGAAATATAACCGTGTCCTTTGTTCGACTGAAGGGCCGATGGGTTTCGCAGCTTTATACCTTAAGAAACTTTACTCAGTAAAGACATCTTTTTATCTGCATACCGATTGGATCATGTTTGCCCGACAGGTTATGGGCATGGAAGATGCCGGTGTGAAGCGGTTTCAAAGGGTCATGAGAGCTTATTATAACCAGTATGATAATATTTTTGTGCTCAACTCAGATCAGCAAAAGTGGCTGACTGGTGTTGCAATGAGGTTTGATCCTTCAAGGATCTTTAAAACCGCCCATTGGGCAGAAGATATTTTTACAAATCATAGTATTGATTCAAGCGGATCTCCTGTCCCCGGAAAAACCGGCCCTGTGGTTTTATTCGCCGGCCGCATCAGCCAGGAAAAGGGGGTTTTTGAACTGCCGGGAATTTTCCGGAAAGCCAGGGAAAGAATCCCCGGGCTGAAGATGATTATTGCAGGGACAGGCCCATCAGAAAAGGATCTTAAAAGTGCATTTCCTGAAGCGGAATTTACAGGATGGGTTGATCACGGGAAATTGCCCGAAATCTATTATGCTGCGGATCTTCTTGTTTTTCCGTCACGCTTCGACACATTCAGTTGCGTGGTTCTTGAATCACTGAGTTGTGGATTACCCGTAATCGCCTATAATACAAAAGGTCCTAAGGATATCATTCAGGATTCCGTCAATGGTTTTCTTGTCAGTACTGCAGGAGAAATGATTGAACGTATAATTGAATATTTTTCCGATACAGGCCTCCGGAATTCATTTAAAAAAGCAGCGCTGGAACGATCCGGGGATTATACTGCCGACAAAATCCTGAAGCAACTGATACTGGATATCGATGTTCTAACCTGAAGTCATTAAAATGGTATCTCAGCAGCATGAATCATGGATCTGGTGGAAGCATGGGGTTATATATCATATTTACCCCCGCAGTTATATGGATTCCAATGGAGATGGGATAGGAGATCTTCAGGGTATCATCAATAAACTGGATTATTTGTCAGACCTTGGCGTGGATGGAATATGGCTTTCCCCGGTTTATTTATCACCTAAGGTGGATTTTGGATATGATGTTTCAGATTACCGTACAATCGATCCGATATACGGAACTTTGGATGATTTCAGAAACCTGATTGACAAGGCCCATGGCCATGGAATCCGTGTCATCACTGATATGGTTCTTAACCATACCTCGGACCGGCATCCCTGGTTTCTGGAATCCGGTTCTTCAAAATATAATGCCAAACGGCATTGGTATATATGGAGAGAAGGTTATAAAGGAGGCCCGCCAAACAACTGGAAATCAGCCGTTGGCGGCAGTGCCTGGGAATTAGATGAAAGAACAGGGCAGTATTATTATCATTCGTTTTTTAAGGAGCAGCCTGATCTGAACTGGAGAAACCCGGTTCTGCCTGCCGTGTTCTTTGAGGAAATGAAATTCTGGCTTGAATTTGGCGTGGATGGATTTCGCCTGGATGTGATCAATCTTATAGCAAAAGATAAAAAATTCCGCGATAACCCTTATCTGTTTGGCCTGCCTTTCGTCCAGCGCCATATTTTTACCAGAAACCGGCGCAAATCGTATAGAATTGTAAGGGAACTCAGGATCCGATCAGACCAGTATGAGAACCGCGTTCTTGTCGGAGAGATCTATACGACTCCCCCGGGAGATTCCGGGATTGCCGCCAGTTACCTTGCTGATGGTAAAGGAATCCATATGGCTTTTGATTTTTCGCTGATCTTCCGATCCTGGAGTGCAAGGAGCTATTTTAATTGTATCCGGAACTGGTATTCGAACATTCCTGAACAGGGCTGGCCCTGTAATGTATTATCGAACCATGATCTTTTCCGCAGTATCGACCGGTTCCCATGGCGGCGGCATAAGGTTGAAAAGGCAAAGGTGGCGGCAGCGCTTCTTCTTACTATAAAAGGGACTCCTTTTATTTATTATGGCGAAGAAATCGGAATGAGAAATACCAGAGTCAGGTACCGGGATATTCAGGATCCCCTTGGAAAACGGTTCTGGCCTTTTTTCTCAGGGCGGGACAAAGCACGGACTCCGATGCAATGGAATTCTGATGAACATGCAGGGTTTACGAGTGGAAAACCATGGCTGCCTTTGCATACTGATGCCAGGCAACAAAACATTGAATGCCAGGAGAAAAATCATGATTCATTGCTTAACTTATATCGTGTTCTTATCAAAATGCGAAGAGATCATCATGCGCTGCAACAGGGGCGGTGGGTTCCGCTTATTGCCGGCCATAAAGGGATACTCGCTTATGCCCGCATTCATTTCGAGGAAAGGATAGTGGTAATCCTGAATTTTACAGCCCGGAAAAAACGGATATTTCTGCCGGAACACAGCTTTGGCAGTGTTTTATTCTCGACCCACCGGAATATTGAGGAAGTATATTACTTCCAGGACCACCGTATCTGCCCGTTCGAAGTAAGTATCTATAAAGCATAAAGACTCCTTAAAATAGTGACTATAAATAATATCATATGAGAATCACAACCTGCCAGTTTAATGATTCCTATTTTCCCATCATGGATGGGGTTGGGATAACAGCACATAATTATGCCCGCTGGCTTAATGAGAAATATGGGAAGACTGTACTGGTCGCACCCAAAGTCAAGGACTATGAAGATGATGAAGATTACAAGGTTTACCGGTTTAAATCGGTACTGTTGCCGGGGATGAACCCATACCGCGTCGGTCTTCCATTGATCGATATAAAATTCAAGAAAAAGCTGAACAAACTCAGATCGGACCTGGTTCATGCCCATAGTCCGTTCATCAGCGGACAGCTTGCACAACGCCTGGCGAAGAAACGCGGAATCCCCCTCGTTGCCACATTTCACTCTAAATATAAAGAAGATTTCAGGAAGGTTTTAAATAATGATTTGTTTATTGATTTCCTGATGAACCTCACCCTCGATTTCTATAATTCTGCTGATGTGGTTTGGGTCCCGAATAAATCTACCGGGGAAACGCTGAAAGAATATGGTTACCGGGGGAAGTTCGAGATCATGCCGAATGGAACCGATATGGAAATCCCTGACAAATCAAAAAGGCTCAAACTCAGGAAAGCAGGGCTGGAGATAACAAAAGCCAATGGGAATGAATTTACACTGTTATTTGTCGGCCAGCACAGATGGGAGAAAAATACCAGGATGATCATAGAGGCACTTAGCCTGTTATCCGGGAAAAAGGTTGCTTTTCAGATGATATTTGTTGGTGAAGGCTATGCCGCCAAAGAAATGAAGAAAATGGTCAGGGAATATGGTCTCAGCGATAAAGTCATATTTGCAGGACTTATTACCGATAGGAATAAATTAAAATGTATCTATGCCTGCGCCGATCTTTTTGTTTTTCCTTCACTTTATGATAATTCACCTCTGGTAATCCAGGAAGCTGCTGCTTTTGACATTCCGTCCATAATAATTAAGGAAAGTTCCGCCGCGGAAGAGATTACCGATAAGGTCAATGGATTTCTGATTGACAACAGCGCCGAGGCTTTGTTTAAACTGATTTCTGAAGTCAAAAAATATCCTGAAGTCATAAAACTGGCAGGCGAAGGAGCAAGAAAATCTATTTACAAACCCTGGGAAGGTATTGTTGACATGGTATATCACAGGTATGTGGAAATTGTCGAAAATAATGTTGAAAGGCGCAGAACAGTAAAGCCTGATGAGGAAGAAGATCTGGATGACTAAGAGATATAATTTTCAGGCTGCTTAAACAGGCTCAGAATCCATGGTGGATAGCCTGGGCAATCCAGAAGGAGAGCGCTGAAACAATTGCTGCAGCAGGTATCGTGAGCACCCAGGCAATTACGATGTTCAATGCGATCTTCCATTTGATCCCGGTCAGGTTTGTGACGGCGCCTACTCCGATGATAGACCCGGCAATGGTATGTGTGGTTGAAATGGGGACTCCAAGACTTGTTGCCAGGAATATTGTAAGGGCTCCGGATGTTTCAGCTGCAAAACCATGGACAGGTTTTAATTTTGTCAGTTTCATTCCCATGGTTTTGACAATCCTCCAGCCACCAATACCTGTGCCCAGGGCCATGGCTGTAAAACATGCCAGGATGATCCAATTGGTTTCATGATGCATAAGCGAAAGTTGAGTATCAGGCGATAACATTCCGGCTGCCACAAGAAGAGCGACAATAACGCCCATGGTTTTCTGTGCATCGTTTCCCCCATGCCCCAATGAGTAAAGGGCAGCTGAAAACAACTGGCCTCGTCTGAAAATACTGTCAACCCTGTGGGGTGTTAGTCGATGAACGATCCATATCACAGCCAGCATAAGCAAAAAACCAAGTACAACTCCTATCATAGGGGCAATGGGAATGAATGTTGCAGTCTGAATTACTTTTGACCAATGAATGATATTCATACCCTTATAAGCCATGCCGGCCCCGACGAGGCCCCCGATCAGCGCATGGGAAGAGCTGGAAGGAAGACCATACCACCAAGTAACCAGATCCCAAAGTACAGCACCAATAAGACCAGACAGGATCACATACATAAATGCAGGATCGGCAGGGTCAATAATTACAATATGTGCAATAGTATTTGCAACTTTTGGTGCAAAAACAAACATAGCAGCAAAGTTGAAAAAGGCGGCCCAGAAAACAGCAAATTTCGGGGATAGTACTTTTGTAGATACGATGGTGGCAATTGAATTGGCTGCATCGTGAAACCCGTTTATAACATCAAAGATCAGGGCGACTATTACAGTGATTACGACAGTTATGATCATAAAATATTGAATTGGATAAAATCAGATCAGGCATTATCGATCAGAATACTCTCAATCGAATTGGCAACCCTCTCCATACGGTCAACAGCCTTTTCAAGACGTTCAAAAATTTCTTTCCATTTCATGATCATCATCATATCACCTGTTTTAAACAAATTGGAAATGGCAACACGGGAAATATCATCCGCCTGGTTCTCAAATTCATGAATCAGGGAACATTTTGACCGGATTTCATGGCTTTGTTTCTTGATGTTTCTCAGGCTTTTAATAGCTGAGGCCACTTCCTGATTGCAGTTATGTATGATTTTAGCAAATTCAAGGGTTTCGGGTCTGAATTCTTCTATTCCATAATAAAAAAGCCGGAATGTGGCCGCATTCATCTGGTCAGCAAAATCATCCATGCCGTTTACCAGCTGATAAATCTGGTCACGGTCGATAGGTGTTATGAATGTTCTGTGCAGGAGGTCAATGCACTCCTTTGTCAGTTTATCGGCCTCCCTTTCCAGTCTTTTTATTGCCTTAGTAGCGACTTCAGGATGTTTCTTCTCCTTTACTAGTCCAAGAAATTCATTGCTGACCTGCAGGTTGATATTCATCAGCCTTTCAAAATAATCGTAAAAGGCATATTCCCGGGGTAATAATCCTCGTAACATGGTTAATTTTTGTTAGTAAATATATGTTTAACAAATAGTTTTCCGTGTGCGGGCGGAGAACCGGTTCAAAATTAGGCAAATCGTCCCAATTCCTCTATAAATGTTAACATCTTCTTAATATTTTACTACTTTTGGCACAATGTCCGAAAATGGGAAAATACAAACATTATCTTGATCATCGGATTTTCCGTATCGTTTCCGGAATCTCAGCGGAAATGCAGGTAATGGCCTGTGTTGTCGGCGGATTTGTGAGGGACAGCTTCCTTAACAGGAGTGGCACGCAGGATATTGATATCGCCATTGTCGGAAGTGGAATAGATTTTGCAAAAAAAGTGGCCGGTAAACTTAAGCCATCCCCCGAAGTAAAGATCTTTAAGAATTTCGGAACGGCTATGATACAATATAAAGAATGGAAACTTGAATTCGTGGGAGCCCGCAAAGAATCCTACCGCAAGAATTCACGTAAACCCCTGGTTGAAAACGGCTCTTTTGAAGATGACCAGAAACGACGGGATTTTACGATCAATGCGATGGCATTCGATCTCAGGAAGAGACATTTTGGTGAACTGATAGACCCATTTGACGGGATGAAAGACCTTACTGAAAAGATTATCCGGACACCCCTGGATCCGGATATCACCTTTTCCGACGATCCCCTCAGAATGATGAGGGCCGTCAGGTTTGCTGCACAGCTTGGATTCTCAATAGAAGCAGGCTGTTATAGTGCAATTACGAGAAATGCAGGGAGGATCAGCATTGTCTCTATGGAAAGGATCGTCAACGAACTGAACCTGATCATTCTTGCGGAGCTGCCTTCGAGAGGGTTCATGATGCTTGATGAAACCGGCCTTCTGAAACTTATTTTTCCTGAACTGCTGGAGTTGAAAGGCGTTGAGACCATCGAAGGCAAAGGCCATAAAGACAATTTCTATCATACCCTGGCTGTTCTCGATAATGTGGCTGCAGCTTCTGATGACTTATGGGTGCGATGGTCCGCTTTATTACATGATATCGCTAAGCCTGCAACAAAGAAATTCATACCCGGGACGGGCTGGACTTTCTATGCCCATGAATTCAAGGGAGCAAAGATGGTGAACAGGATCTTTCGCAGGTTGAAGTTACCCCTCAACGAGAAAATGAAATTTGTGGAAAAAATGGTTTTGCTGCACCTGAGGCCTATCCCATTGGCCGGGGATATTGTAACCGATTCTGCGGTGAGACGCCTTCTGTTTGAAGCGGGAGATGACATTGACATGCTGATGCTCCTTTGTGAAGCAGATATCACCTCCAAGAACCCTTTGAAAGTGAGGAGGCACCTTGCCAACTTTGAAACCGTCCGCCGAAAACTGGTGGAAATCGAAGAAAAGGATAAACTCAGAAAATGGCAACCCCCCGTGTCGGGTGATATGATTATGAAAACCTTCGAGATCCCTCCGTCAAGACTTATCGGTGAGATCAAGGATGCGATCATTGAAGCCATTCTGGAAGGCGAAATACCCAATAACCTGGATGCTGCCGTTAAACTTATGCTGGCTGAAGGGAAAAAACATGGATTAACTCCAATTGTTTCTCAGGATTTTTTTACTTTTACCCCGAAAAAAGAATAGCATAGATGTTGATATACCGTTTCCGGGTTACTGCGAATGAATTCGAGGAATTTGTAAGGGAGATCGATATTCAGCCCAATCAGCATTTCCATGAGTTTCATCACATTCTCGTTGAAACTGCAGAGCTGAAAGGAACCACAGGGGCGAGTTTCACCATGACTGATAAAAAACACAGGATCAATCATGAGATTACCCTGAAATCGACCAAAAAGCAGATCCGGCGCTTTGATGATAATCTCGGTGAGGTTGTATTGGAAACTAAAACCTTACCACTCATGAAAGAAACGAAGATCAAGAACTTCATCGAGGATCCTCATCAGAGGATGATTTACCAGTTTCACGGCAAAGAAAGCTATACCTTTCAGATTGACTTATATAAAATTATTCAGTCAGAGAATTATGTTTCCTATCCAAGGGTTTCAAAGAAGCAGGGGGAGATACGAAAAATGGTTGAAATCCTTCCATTGCCACCGGTCCAGGAAACTGAGATTTCTCCGGTAATCAAACCTCAAAGATCCAAACCCGCCATTCAGCCCAAACCTGATAACATATCCAGGCTTGATGCAATTGAGGAGAATATCGAGGAGATCAGCATTATTGACAAGGAGCTGTCTGAAATACTGGAAGAAGAAGCTCCTGTTCAGCTGGAAATAGAAAGCCAGATAACCACTGAAGATGTTGGGGAATCTGATTACGGTGAAGATCAGCAGATGGAACATATTGATGAGTTCGGGGATATAGACCAGATTGACCAGAGATATTCGAATTACAGGGAAGAGTCGGATGACTTCTGATGGAAAACTCCTTGTGATCATTTGCGGACCAACTGCTTCCGGGAAGACCGCAGTTGCCATCCAGCTTGCAAAATCCCTGGAAACAGAAATTATTTCAGCAGATTCCAGGCAGTTTTATGAACAGATGAAAATAGGAACTGCATTCCCTTCAGAAGCTGAACGGGGAGGCATCCCACATCATTTTCTCGGCCATTTAAGTATAACTGATCCATATAATGTTTCACTGTACGAGAAAGAAGTGATAGACCTGCTTGATATGCTTTTCAGGCGTTACCCTGCTGTGATAATGGCCGGGGGCTCCGGGTTATATATTCATGCCGTTTGCCATGGAATAGACACCCTTCCTGATTCGGATCCTTTGTTAAGAGATGAGCTGAAGAGATTACTGGCTGTTAAAGGTATACAGACATTGCAGGAAAAGCTGCTTGAGCTTGACCCGGTCTATTCGCAGACGGTGGACCTGTATAATGCTGCCCGTCTGATCAGGGCTCTCGAGATATGTATCACAACAGGTTTGCCGTTTTCATCCCTTCGAAAGCAGAAACCCATTCCCCGGTCCTTTAACATTCTTAAGATCGGGCTGGAGGTTCCACGTGAAGAACTATACAAAAAGATAAATGAAAGGGTGGAACAAATGCTTGAAAATGGTTGGATGGCAGAGGCAAGAAGCCTTTTCGGATTCCGTGCATGCAATGCTCTCAATACCCTGGGCTATAAAGAACTGTTCGCACATCTGGAAGGAAAGACAAATTACAGGGAAACAGTGGAAAAAATAAAAACCAATACCCGTCGATACGCCAAGCGCCAGATGACATGGTTCAGGAAAGACAGTGATATAAACTGGTTCAGCCCGGGCGAGATCCGGCCCATGCTCAGACTGATCAGGCAAGAACTGCAGGTTAAAAAGCATGAAACCGGAGTAAACCTTCCAGGGGGGCTTTGACAATCGTTCCCAGGTGAATCCCTTCTCCGGCCGCTGTTTCTTTAAGAATTCTCTGATAATAATAAGCAATAGACCCGGCAAAGCTGACCGGCAACTCCCGGTATCCTTCGTAATGCCTGATCTGGGCTTCAAAGAATGCTGAAAATGAATCTTTAACCAGTTGATAAACGAAAGGATGTTCCTGCCGCGGAGCTAAAAACGTACTGAAGGAAGCCAGGAAGCGGTTAGGATAGGGGAGATTGTACAGTGCATTCAGAATATCCTCCAGGTCAAGCTTGTACTGACGGTCAAATTCCATTCTCAGGTCTGCCGGTAATGTTTTTTTAAGGTAATGGCGGAAAAAGTTTTTCCCCAGGTATGAACCTGCTCCTTCATCACCGAACAGGTAGCCAAGTGAATCAACTTTTGAGAAAATATCCTTTCCGTCATAATAACAACAGTTGCAACCAGTGCCAAGGATACATGAGATGCCCTGTTTCTGCCCGAAAAGCGCACGCGCCGCTCCTAAAATATCATGGTAAACGAAAACATCAGCCTTGCGGAAATACTTCAACAGGCATTCACTGATGAGTTGGTCATTTTTATCGGTACTGCATCCGGCACCATAAAAATGAATTTCCCTGATATGGTCTGTAACGACAAACGGGATTAATTCGGCCCTGAAGATAGTCTCGATGCTTTCGGATGTGTGGAAATAGGGGTTCAGGCCCGCAGTATAAACAGTCGTTTTATGTTCTTTCCCATCGAGCAGACCCCAGCTTGATTTTGTAGAACCGCTGTCAACAATAAGTTTCATAATGGAGTGACAAAGTAACAAAGTGACAAAGTAACTCTTTCACTTTTCCTCAACGAAGTTATTAAATTATTTTGTGACCAGTGCTTTCACAGGATTCCGTAATCCCTTAGTCTCATGCAGGTATGCTTTCACTGTTCCAACAAAGATCTTAGCCTCAATATATATAGGTACATGGTTATCATCATCAGTTATCCATACCAGGACATCCTCATCCCCCTTGAAAATAGTTCCTTCCACCATTTTGGCCGATAGTCTGATACAGTTATACTTTTTCCCGTCAGTATTTTCAACTACCTCCCGAGCCAGCGGTCTGATATAAATATTGTAGACCTTGTCATCTATAACAACCGATACCTGTTTTTTCTGGTACATCGGGATATGACCAATATCAATGGTCCGGGTAAAATACACTGCGGCCAGCATATCAAAAGAGCATGGCTGGATGGCAAGCGTATCGAGCCTCACAGGATTATTATTACTCTTTGTCGACGAGAATATTTTTTTCTTTCCATAATCAAAATTAAGCAGGTTGATAAGGGTATACCCTCCTTCGTAAATGTATCTTTTAAAGTTCACAGTCTGGAAAGTCTCGGGAATGACCCATGTATCATAGAAATCCCTGACCTTAAATAAAAAGTCATAGGAAGCATGGGTTTTTCCGGTACTTGAAAGATGCCATAACTGTTTTTCGCCTTTATATTCAAGCTTTGCCTTGAATGTGACCACACCTGCATCAACCCAGATAGGCCCCCAGTTATAGCTTACGGAATAGGTGATTTCTTCACCGTCGCCGAAAACCTTATTTCCTTGGTAACACTGTGCTTCCGGAAAGAGAGGGATCAAAATAAAAATGCAAACCGTAAATTGTTGTAACAGCTTAATCATCATAATTGCTTTGCTTTGGCTTTCTTATTCTTCCAGATAAGATAAACTGGTATCCCGAGAATAACGATGACAAGGCCCAGCCAGGTATATTTGGTTTTATAAAAAAGAAGGATCAGCATGATAACCGTTGCAAGTATGATATAGATCGCTGGAATGACAGGGTATCCGAAGGCCCTGTATGGCCTTTCCGCATCAGGCATCTTCTTCCTGAGAATAAAGATCCCTGTAATTGTGAGGACATAGAAAATGAGAACTGCGAAAACGACATAATCCAGAAGCTGGCCGTAAGTTCCGGAGATACACAGCAGTGAAGCCCAGATTGCCTGCAGGATGAGCCCGTATGAAGGAACGGCTTTGGAATTAAGAGATCCTGCTTTTTTGAAAAACAATCCATCCGAAGCCATCGCGTAATACACCCGGGCTCCCGACAGGATCAGGCCGTTATTACATCCGAAGGTGGATATCATGATAAGCAATGCCATGAGAGCAGCAGCATAGATCCCGAAAACATGATGGACCGCAGCAGTGGCAAGCCTGTCGTTCAGGGCGTACTGGATTCCCCTGTCCAGCACTGTTACTCCACTGGCATCACCTCTCAAAGGCAGGACAGTGATATAAACAATATTGGTAAGGATGAACAGAATGGTTACCAGGAATGTTCCCAGGAATAGGCTCATCGGAATGTTTTTCCTGGGATTGATCACTTCACCGGCGGTGAATGTGATGTTGTTCCATGCATCTGAGGAGAAGAGGCTGCCGACCTGGGCCATGCCGAGGGCTGCGATGAGCGTCATGCCGGTCAGGGGGATCCATTGCCCGGATGCGGATCTCACTGCCGGATTCCAGAATACAGCCATGTTTTTGGCAATTGAATCCGGATTTGCAGCAAAGAAGAAACCGACCAGGATAAAGCCAAGAACAAGCAGGATCTTGCCCGACGTAAAAAGGTTCTGAACCCTTTTCCCTTGTTTTATACCTCTTAAATTTATCCAGGTAAGGATCGCAATGGAAAGTATTGCCACGATCTGCACCGGACCAAATTTAAAAATGTAATTGAAAAATTCTGCCTTATACCAAATTACGTTCTCTGACACCCAGGGGAAAAGAACCCCCGTGAATTTCGCAAATGCCATCGCAACCGCAGCAATCGTACCTGTCTGGATGACCAGGAACAACGTCCATCCGTAAAGAAAACCTATCATGGGATTATAGGCATTGCGAAGGTATATATACTGTCCGCCTGCATGGGGGAACATCCCTGCCAGTTCTCCATAGCTGAGGGCAGCAAAAACAGTCAGGAAGCCAGTGATAACCCAGGTCATAAGCAGCCAGCCCGGCGCACCTACCTGCCTTGCAATATCTGCACCAACAATAAAAACACCGGAGCCTATCATCGATCCCATCACGATTGCAGTCGAGTCAAATAAATTCAGGCTTCTCTTGAATGATGTGCTGTCTGTCATAACATGGAGAGTTTGTGAACCAGGTGATTAAGTTCGCTTCATCTAAAAATGAAAATTATCCGTGCAAATTAATGGATTTTTTCCGACCAGCCATATATGTTATTATAAGTAATTTTACATCATCGAACCGGAAAGTGATGGATGTCCGGAGAGTTTAAACTTAATTCATGAAAGTCCTTCTGCTGGCTGAGGCTAATTCTTCACATATCATAAAATGGGCAGGTGCATTATCCGATCACGGAATTGAAGTCGGAATATTCAGCCTTAACGGATTCCCGGGTACCTTTTACAAGCAAAAGTCAGTTCCGGTCTATACACCGTTTACACTGAAAGAAGGCTACGAGTATCAAAAATGGATATATAAATGGAAATATCTTTTGACGGTATCTTCTTTGAAAAAGGTCATCCGCCACTTTAAACCCGACATTTTACATGCTCATTATGCATCAAGTTACGGATTGATCGGCGCACTTTCGGGTTTCCATCCTTTGATAATATCAGTCTGGGGAAGTGATATATACGGTTTTCCTGAAATACTACCTTTTGGGAGACAGATCATACGTTATAATCTGCATAGTGCCGATAAGATATTATCGACAAGCAAAGCAATAGCAGCCGAAGTTAAAAAATATACTTCCAGGGAAGTAACGATCACTCACTTTGGTGTGGATCCCCTGATTTTTAAACCGATACAGAATCCCGGTCTTTTTACTCAGAATGAACTTGTCATAGGAACCATCAAAGGTCTTGAAAACGTTTATGGCATAGATATTCTGATTGAAAGCTTTCACAGGCTTATTCTGAGAAATCCACATCTGCCCCTGAGGCTTCTGATAGTCGGAGGAGGCACATTGGATGAATCGCTTAAACAAAAAGTCAGATCATTGGGAATAATGGATCAGGTCATATTTACGGGGAAAATACCCCATGATCAGGTACCCCTGTATCACAATATGCTGACAGTTTATGCCGCACTTTCCAGGAGTGAGAGCTTTGGTGTTGCAGCTCTCGAAGCATCAGCCTGCGGTAAGCCTGTTGTTGTATTCGATGTTGGCGGACTGAAAGAGGTTGTCGAAGATCAGGTGAGCGGTTTTGTTATCCCTTTTGGTGAAACCGACAGAGTGGTGGAAGCATTTGATAAATTGATAAAGGACCCTCTTTTGGCCAGGCAACTGGGGCAGAACGGAAGGGAACGTGTGATAAGGAATTATAACTGGAAAGATAACGTAACTGGAATGTTGGGTATTTACAACGATATTACCAGTCACAAAAATTCTTTGTAGCGCGGACGAGAATTGAACTCGTGACCTCCGGGTTATGAATCCGACGCTCTAACCAGCTGAGCTACCGCGCCTTTTTTAAGGGTGCAAAATTAGCAATTCCGGGGAAACGGACAAAGAAAAATTTATCCTATCCATATAGTTTTGATATTGACGAACTCCCTGATCCCGTATACTGAAAGCTCCCGGCCATAGCCTGATTTTTTGATCCCTCCGAATGGAAGACGGGGATCAGACTTGGTAAGCCCGTTGACAAACATTGCACCTGTCATGACTTTCCTGGCCACTCTTTCACCACGATCTGTGTCACGGGTCCACACGCTGCCCCCCAGGCCAAATTCCGAATCGTTGGCTGTCTCAATTGCTTCAGCTTCCGATTTAACAGGGATTATGGCAAATACCGGGCCGAAAGTCTCTTCCTGATACACGGCCATTCCCTTTTTAACATTACCCAGTATGGTTGGCAGATAATAGCATCTGCTAAGACCAGTGGGCCGGCCTCCTGTAATCAAGGATGCACCCGATTCAATGGATTTTTTTATTTGTTTCTCCAGATCATCGACCAGGTCAGGGCGGGCAAGTGGCCCGATCTGAGTCTCCTCATCCAGCGGATCCCCCACTTTTAATTTTAAAACAGCTTCCTTAATCCTGAATGTGAAGTCATCCACCACTTCTTCCATTACGATAAACCTTTTCGCAGCAATACAACTCTGGCCCTGGTTTAACATCCGGGCTGTTATTGCTACCCGCACAGCTTTTTCAAGGTCAGCATCTTCAAGGACAATAAACGCATCACTTCCACCCAACTCAAGAACGGTTTTCTTTATCAGTTTTCCGGCAGCTGAGGCCACACTGCTTCCGGCCGGTCCGCTGCCGGTCAGTGATGCTGCCTTCACCAGCGGATCCGCTATAACAGACTCCACCATTTGAGCAGGGATCATCAGGCTGCGAAATAGATTTTCGGGGAAACCGGCCTTTCTGAAAAGCTCCTCAATAGCGATGGAACAACCCGGTACATTGGATGCATGTTTCAGAACAGCCACATTTCCCGCGATCATTGCAGGTATCGCAAAACGAAAGACCTGCCAGAACGGGAAATTCCAGGGCATCACAGCGAGGACCACTCCCAATGGCTGAAAAACCACGAGACTTCTTGTGGCATCCGAATTGATCACTTCATCTTTCAGCATAGACCCGGCATTCTCTGCAAAAAAATCACATGCGTTCGCGCATTTCTCGATCTCTGCCCTGGATTCGCTTATAATCTTTCCCATCTCCCGGGTCATCAGTTCTGCCAATTGATCTTTACCTGACCTGAGCAGACCGCCCAGTACTTTAAATAACTCCGTACGGTAAGGCACAGATGTTTCTTTCCATGTTAATCCTGAGAGATGAACCTGCTTCACAATCTCACGGACTTCTTCAATGGAATGGTCTGGATATTCCCGGATAACCTGAAAATTATAAGGATTGATGCTTTTCATAGGAAATGTTCAATATGACTGTTTGAACAAAGTTATTACAAAATCTGTTTTTATTTGTCCAAAGGAAACCAAAATAAAAAAGAAAGCCGTCAATCGGTGACAGCTTTCTTTTTTATGGAATAAGGTAATTCAATTCAATCTCATTTTCCGAATCCTCCGAAACTATATCGCAGCCCAAGCGTGAGACCGGCATAGAGATTCGTTGATTTGGAATAACCGCCTTTGCTGTTTTCCAAACGCCAGTCCGAAGCATTGATATCGGCAAATCCATATGCTGAGGAGATTCCGAAGTTGAGGGCAAGATGCTGGAAGAAGATGACATCGAGTCCGAAATCCAGGCGCGCCATGATATCGATTTTCTGGTACCTGTCAGTGATATTGGTCTGGGATGGATTGATTGTATCCTTGATCTGCCGGTTATAGAACGGAGGCAGAGGAACCCCGTTTTTCAAATAATCCTGGGATGCAGAGGTCAGAAAGGCTAACTGCGGTCCGGCTGCAGCATAAAACCTGAAAACATGTCCTCCCACACTGAACCTTACAAGTAGGGGTACCAGTATATAATTGAGCCGAACGTCCCTGGTGATCACAGGATTATTCCTGTTGTCATAGTATTTCTGGCCAAGGCGGGCGTAACCGATTTCGGTCTTCAATCCCAGCCAGTTGTTGAAATTGTAACCGATGCCCAGGTTAATAGCTCCTCCTATCGAAGGTTTGTAATCAAGTTCATCAAGCCCATAAGTATTTTGGTTCAGGATAAAAATGGCATTTACATTTCCCCCTACGCCAATATTGAATCCTTTTTGCGCTGAAGCATGAAAAATGCCTGTAAGCATTAATAATAATGTGACAAGTAATAGTTTTTTCATAGACTGGAGTTTTTTGAGAGAGCAAACTTAGAAAGATTTTTTAATTCCCGGAAATTTATGGTTTGATTGCTGGTCCTGTCTTAATCCTCAGGTAAGAACCGGTATATGATCCCGGGTAGAGGCAAAGCTTTTCAGGTGTACCTTCGAAAACAATGTATCCGCCCTCATCGCCTCCTTCTTTACCCAGGTCAATGACCCAGTCGGCGCATTTGATCACTTCCTGGTTGTGCTCAATCACAAGCACCGAATGGCCATGCCGGATCAGCGATTCAAAGGAGATCAGAAGCTTGCGGATGTCGTGAAAATGAAGTCCGGTTGTGGGCTCGTCAAAAATAAATAAGGTGGGTTTCTCCGTATTGCCTTTGGAAAGGAAAAAGGCTAGTTTGATACGCTGTGCTTCACCTCCCGATAAGGTGGATGAAGACTGTCCCAGATGAAGATATCCCAGGCCGACATCCTGCAGGGATTTTAATCTTGCCGCGATACGTTTTTCAGAAGTCAGCGGTTTGTTCTCGTGCCCGAAGAAAGCAATGGCCTCGTCTATGGTCATGTTGAGGATATCGACAATATTCTTTTCCCTGTGTTTTACATCCAGCACTTCATCTTTAAATCGTTTTCCCTTGCAGCTCTCACATGTCAGATAAATATCCGCCATAAACTGCATCCCGATCTTGACCAGCCCTTCCCCCTCGCATTCCTCGCACCGGCCTCCCTCAATGTTGAAGGAAAAATAACCGGGTTTGTATCCCCTGGACCTGGAAAGCGGCAGGTCGGCGAAAAGGTTACGGATTTCATCAAAAGCTTTAATATATGTTGCCGGGTTCGATCGGGAAGAGCGGCCAATGGGGTTCTGGTCGACAAGTTCCACGGCTCCGATCCGGCCGATATCACCTGTAATGCTGTCATGTTTACCGGTCTTTTCAGTGGTTCCCCCATATATTTTTTTCAGGCCGGGGTACAGAATACGTTTCACCAGGGAGGTTTTTCCGCTTCCGCTGACGCCTGTTATAGCTGTAATGACGTGCAGGGGTATCCTGACATTGATATTTTTAAGGTTGTTTTCCCTGGCGCCTCTCAGCTGTATAAATTCTTTCCAGGTCCTTCGCTGCAATGGCATTTCAATCTGAAGGTCATGGCTCAGGTATCTGCCTGTCAGACTCTTTTTGTCTTTCAGTATTTCTTTAAAGGTCCCCTGGAAAACCACTTCACCACCCTGGCGTCCGGCAAGAGGCCCGATATCGATGATCTCATCTGAAGCCCGGATGATTTCTTCATCATGCTCAACCACAATCACTGTGTTTCCGATATCACGAAGCCTCAATAAAACTTTAATCAGCTGCTGGGTATCCCTCGGATGAAGCCCGATGCTGGGTTCGTCCAGAATATACATGGAGCCAACCAGGCTGCTCCCTAAGGCTGTTGAAAGGTTGATCCTTTGCGATTCGCCTCCCGAAAGAGTGGATGAAAGACGGTTCAGCGTCAGGTATCCCAGGCCTACATCATTCAAAACAGAAAGGCGGTTGTTGATCTCGATAAGCAGACGCGTGGAAATCATTTTTTCATGTTCTTCAAGTTTTAGTGAGCTGAAGAAATCACTGAGCTTGCTGACAGGCATCAATACCAGTTCCTGCACCGATTTCCCATTGATTTTAACGTATGAAGCATCTTTTCTCAGCCTCGTCCCCCTGCATTCAGGGCATACTGTCTTGCCGCGGTACCTTGACATCATCACACGGTACTGAACCTTGTAGTTCTGGGTTTCGATAAATTCAAAAAACTCTTTCAGTCCGTGAAAATATTTATTTCCGCTCCAAAGCAAGGCCTTTTGTTCTTCCGATAGTTCATAAAAAGGTTTATGGACAGGGAAGTCGAACTTGTATGCATTCATGACCAGCTCATTCTTCCATTCCCCCATTTTTTCGCCTCTCCAGCACGCAATCGCATCTTCGAACACCGACAGGTTTTTATTTGGAACCACAAGATCCTCATCAATCCCGATTAAACTCCCGAAGCCTTCGCAGGATTTGCAGGCGCCATAAGGATTATTGAAACTGAAAAGGTTCTCGGAAGGTTCTTCGAAAACCATGCCGTCTGATTCAAATTTATTTGAGAAGGATTTCCTGAATGCACTTTCGTTTACCCATTCAATATTGCAATACCCGTGGCTTTCAAAGTAAGCAGTCTGGACTGAATCGGCAAGCCTTACATTAAGCTCCTGATCCTCATGTCTGACGATGATCCTGTCAATGAGAACAGATAAGTTAGAGAATGATCTGTCATCCATTTCAAAAGCATCCTCGATCCGGATGATTTCCGTATCTACTAAAATCCTTGTAAATCCCTGCTGAAGGAGGATCTTGCATCTGGATTTAAGGTCACCATTCCCTGTATTGAATGCGATTGGGGCAAAAATGCTCACTTTGCTTTGTTCAGGAAGGGAAAGAATAAAATCCACAACGTCAGAAACTGTATCTCTTTTAACGACTTCGCCGGAAACAGGGGAATAGGTTTTCCCGATCCGGGCGAACAATAATTTGATGTATTCGTAAATCTCTGTGGAAGTTCCGACAGTCGATCTCGGGTTCAGGGTGTTGACTTTTTGTTCAATGGCAATGGCCGGAGCGATACCCCTGATATAGTCCACATCCGGTTTGCTCATCCTGCCTAAAAACTGGCGTGCATAAGCGCTCAGGCTTTCCACATAACGTCTTTGTCCGTCGGCATACAATGTGTCAAATGCCAGGGATGATTTTCCTGAACCTGAAAGTCCCGTAATTACGACAAATTTATTTCTTGGGATGGCAAGGCTGATATTTTTAAGATTATTGACCCTGGCGCCTTTGATGATAATGAAATCTTTAGGATCGTGTGCGTCAGGGTTAAATTTTTCCATCTTTTATGTTCAGCCGGGCTGCAAAATTATGAATAAAACTTGCTATTTTAAATTTTTGATTATATTTGCGAAACCATTTTACGCAAAAGACGTAAAAAAAACAAACCGCCAGGCTCACGCAGGGCATAACCATAGGAGGGACTATATCGGCCACAGATCTACGCTTTGAACCATAAAACGTAGAGACATGATCTCCCAAGTCAGTGACCAGGAGCTGATCAATGCTTATATAGCAGGTCAGCAGTCCGCCCTCGAACAGATAATACATCGTCATAAAAACAGGGTTTTTGCTTATATCCTGATGGTAGTCAAGGATAAAGAATTGGCGGAAGATTTGTTCCAGGATACCTTCATAAAGGTGATTAACACCATCAGATCAAGACAATACAAAGAGGAAGGTAAATTCATTCAGTGGGTAATGCGCATCGCGCATAACCTGATCATCGATCATTTCAGGAAATCAAACCGCCTGCCGTTCATTGAAAACAGCAATGAATATGATATTTTTGAAAAAGTGAGGATCCCCGTCGAATCTGTTGAAGAAATGATCATTACGGAACAGATCCATAAGGATGTTAAAAAACTGATAGAATACCTTCCACGGGAACAGAAGGAAGTCCTGTTGCTCCGCCATTATTCCAATATGAGTTTCAAAGACATCGCCGATCTTACCAATGTAAGCATTAATACCGCCCTTGGCAGAATGCGCTATGCGCTAATCAACCTGCGCAAGCTGGTTAAGGAGAACGAAGTGATATTATCAGTGTGACTTTTCCAATTATTTTTTCAGACTAGTAAAATAAGGTGCAGGGCATCTCCGTTTAAAGGTTATGAACCAATTGAAAAACCAACGGTATGCCTATGAAGAGACACGTTACGATTTTTTCTTTGAATTCGAGATCAAAGGAGAATGGTTTTTCCCCTGAAGTAAGGAAGGACCCAAAGGAAGTTTCTCCCAGCGATTCGGTGATCCGGAATATTTTAAATTACTCAAAAGCACTCGCAATACTCAAGACACATGACACAGGGATCATCAGGCTGGTGATGAACTAAAAAAAGAGGCCGCTCAACTGAGACGGCCTCTTTTACTTTTATATCGGAAGGATCAGATCCTTTCTTCCTTGATACGTGCTTTTTTACCCCTTAATTCCCTCATATAGAATATCCTGGCTCTGCGCACAACGCCACGTTTATTGACTTCGATTTTTTCAATAAAGGGTGAGGAAACCGGAAAGATTCTTTCGACACCAATGTTGCCGGAGATCTTGCGAACAGTAAATGTGCTGTTTATGCCTTTACCTGCGCGTTGCAAAACCACACCTGTATAATTCTGGATACGTTCTTTATTCCCTTCCTTAATTTTATAATGCACTGTAATTGTGTCGCCAGCTTTAAATCTTGGCAATTCTTTCTTACCGATTACAGTATCCTCAACAAATTTTATTATTTCAGATTTATTCATGGCTCAATTAAAATTAACAGGTGTCCTATACAAAAAGTCTGCAAATATAGGATTTTTTTTTGAATTGCAAATGCAATACCCGAAATCATTTATCCATCAATCCCGGCCTGCGTTTATGTGTACGCTCCAGGCTCTGTTCATGCCTCCAGTCTGCAATTTCCTTATCATTCCCCGATAATAAGATATCAGGGACTTTCCATCCATTGAAATCTGCAGGACGGGTATATACAGGCGGGGACAAGAGGTTATCCTGGAAAGAATCGGACAGAGCCGAGGTTTCGTCGTTCAATACACCGGGAAGCAAACGGATCACGGCATCGGTAAGAATAGCCGCGGCTAATTCTCCTCCCGAAAGCACATAATCCCCTATTGAAATTTCCATGGTGATAAAATGCTCCCGTATCCTTTCATCAATACCTTTGTAATGACCGCAAAGGATCAGAAGATTTTTTCTTACCGATAACCTATTAGCCAGTTTCTGGTCAAGTAAATCGCCGTCAGGGCTCAGATAAATTATTTCATCATAAGACGTCTTCATTTTCAGGTCATCAATGCAGCGGGCAATCGGCCCGATCATCATTACCATTCCGGCCCCTCCGCCATAAGGATAATCATCCACCGTCCTATGCTTGTTTGTAGACCATTCGCGTATATCATATAAATTGATTTCAGCTATCCCTTTTTCTTTAGCTCTTTTGATGATGGAGTGATTGAATGGACCATCAAAAATCCCGGGGAACAAGGTCAGAATATCTATTCTCATCGTTAAACAGTCAGGGTTAATCCGTCATATGCAAGCTTGATAAAATCGGGCAATTTACTGTTAACAACTTCATGAAGTCCGACAAAATGGCTGAGGTGGGTCAGGTAAGCGGATTCGGGCCTGAGCTTTTCCAGAATCTCAACTGCTTCGCCAATTGAGAAATGCGAGATATGCCTGGAATTCCTGAGTGCATTAAGAACGATCACCCTGGAGCCTTTTATTTTTTCCAGTTCCTTTTCAGAGATAAAAGATGCATCAGTGATATAGGTGAAGTCTCCCACCCTGTAACCGGTTACGGGGAGTTTTTCGTGAAGGACCTGGATAGGAATAAACGTAACATTACGAATTGTGAAAGGGCCTTCGTCAATGCAGTGAATGGTGAGCTGCGGGGCTCCGAAATACCTGGCATCTGAAAAAATATAGGGAAATTCGGTCTTTATGGCCTCCATCACCTGCCCGGTGCCGTATATATCAATCTTTTTATTTAATACATAATTGAATGCCCTCACATCATCCAGCCCGGCAATATGATCGCGATGCTCATGGGTAAAGATGACTGCATCCAGGTTATTGACGTTTTCCCTGAGCATTTGAATCCGGAAATCCGGGCCGCAATCTATAACGAATGTGTAACCGTTGATTTCAATCATCGCTGAAGTCCTCATCCGTTTATCATGGGGATCCATTGACTGGCAGACAGGACAGTCACAGGTAATTACAGGTACCCCTATGGACGTGCCTGTTCCCAGGAAAGTGACCTTGATCCGGTTATCATTAAATTTATCCATCAGAATATCAGCTCATCGATCTGCTCCTTGTCGATCATCAGCTGTTTTCTCAGTTCTTCCACTGAATTCATTGCCTTTTCTTCCCTCAAACGCTTATGAAAATACAGGGAAAGCATATGGTTTTCCAGCTTTTCACCGGAGCCGACAAGGTGCACTTCGATAAGGGTGTTTACCGGAGATTCAGGGTTTTTGCGGATAAAACACATGCCTTTTCTTGGCAGGCTGCCGCCGTTAACAGTAACAGCATATACACCGTTTGGCGGGACCAGCTTGCCATCTTCTTCAATTCCTATGGTGTAACTTGGAAATCCGATCTCAGCAAGCATGAGGTTGGATGGCTTTGCAGGTCCCATTACGATATAATAATGATCCAGGTAGGCATTTGCCTTCTGGATATTCCCTTCGAGAAGAGCATTGCGGATCTTGGTCGAGCTTACCGTTTCATTCTGTATGTCCTGTTCGGGGATTTCTTCCACTATAAAATCATTCTCCATCCCCAATTTACGTAAGGCTTCGTAATCTCCTTCACGGTTATGGCCAAAGTGGTGATTGAACCCGACAATGATCTTTTTTGCATGAAGTTTGTTCAATAAGATATTCCTTACAAACTCTACGGAAGTAATCTTTGAGAATCCCAACGTAAAATCGACGATGACCAGGTTATCCAGTCCGGCTTTTTCAAGAAGATGTATTTTCTCTCTCTGTGAATTGATCAGGAAAAGATTTTTTCCTGCGGTTTCAGGGTAGAGCACTTT
>Ga0182021_10000857_pt1 | contig 34321 bp, 33 predicted proteins | sample 612E3MmetaG_FD_120493 | JGI IMG/M metagenome (GOLD analysis project Ga0182021, IMG submission 120493) | Permafrost microbial communities from Stordalen Mire, Sweden - 612E3M metaG (Illumina Assembly) | ecosystem: Environmental > Terrestrial > Soil > Wetlands > Permafrost | place: Sweden... | reverse complement strand
TTAATAGAATGAATAAGAAGAATTCAGATCAAAGGTTGCTGTTGGTTGTTTGTGAATGCGGCTTTAAGATACTTGTAGTTCCGGATTTGGATGAGATGGTTCGTAGTATCGAAAGTCATGCCTTAACACATGAGAGGGGCGAGTCTGACCCCGAAAAAACCGCAGTTGAGCGTTGTCGAATCGAAGAACTGCTTGCCCAAAGAGTTCTTTTGGCAATTGTCAAAAAAAACGGTAACCAGTTTTAAGGTCATATTGCGGACATTTTCTTTTAGACAATTCTATGGGAAAAGTGCAGCTATTCAAGAAAATTAGAAATATTTTGATTATCAATTGATGATGGGTCAGGCGATTGATGTCATTCTTAGGAAATGACTCAACAATTTCAAGACTCAAATCACAAACTTCAAGACTCAAATCACAAACGTTTATATGTAAAAATGCTGAAGTTTATTTAAAGGGTTTCAGAATATGCCATACAGTACGCTGAAGCTGTACATTGACATAATTACGACGTTGACGGAGCGGGGTCCCTTGAGTGTTCACGAATTGGCATTATTTTTAAAAGTTAAGCCCGCATTGTTGAACGGTCCTATTAAATTCTTTTCTGACCAGGCGATTATCAGAGAAAAAGAGAGCAATTCAATTGTGACTTACGTTGCTACTAAACGAGGTTCCGAAATTTTAAAGTTTTTCAAGATCCAACCTTTAATTAAATCAAGAATTGATGAGCCCTAACTCCAGAATTTCATTTAAACATTATCACTTCATATGTAAGCTCATAGTGCGCGAGGTTGTTCCTTAAATTGTTAAGAATTTCAGATTTGAAAGTATTAAGCCCACCTGAGAAAAGTTTGTCTATCAACGACATCTAATATTTTTATAAATGAACACTCATTTACATTCGTTAATAAATATATATCAAGCATCTAATAGTTTCAGTGATAAACGATGAATAGAATATCTACCGGTCTAACGGGCTTGGACGAGATGCTCGGCGGAGGTTTTCTCAAAAACAAAATAATCCTGATTCGTGGTGGACCAGGCACTGGGAAAACTATTTTTTCTCTTCAATTTATTGTTGAAGGCGCAAAAAAAGGGGAGAAGGGTATCTACCTAACTCTTGAAGAACCGATTGACTCTATTAGAATGGCTGCAGCGAGTGTAGGATTTGATTTGGAGAAACTGGAAAAAAAGAATACGCTCAAATTAATTGATGGCAGCCAATTGGTTTTCAAATTCAGCGAGGAAATTAAAAGCAATTATAACTCGCCAAAACCAGTGATCTCGCAAATTGTTAATCAAATAATAATTGAGGCAGAAAGTTTTGGAGCAACAAGATTAGTTGTTGATCCGATTACGAGTGCAATTATTCATCAGAGGTTTCCAACTGATAAAAGACTTGAAATCCTCGAATTAATAAAATCGCTACGAAAACTCAAGTGTACCTCTGTGATAACCTCTGAATCTTCCTCACCTTCGGAAGAGGACTTCTACGTGGAAGAATACCTGGCCGACGGCGTTATCATCTTGGCTCAGACGCTGCGGAACTTTGTGGTCACCAAAACACTCAGAGTAGAAAAAATGAGGGGAATAGGTCATGACGACCAACCGCGAAAATATGAAATTACAGAGAAAGGACTAAAAGTATTCGCATCAGAAACTGTCCGAACTTAGCAAGCTCGTCCCTTCTTGATTCATTATAACTGGAATTGATTGAATTTATGGTTATCATTCGATTAATGGTGTTAGCTAGTTTTTCTAAGAAGTTTATCAAATTTGGTGCCAATCCTCAGCATAAAATGTTGCCCTGACTTTGTGATCCTTTATCTTAAGATAGCATCTAAAAGTTGTGGTTTTGTTCTTTTTACAAGTTCGTTATGCGATTGGCAATTGTTTTGAAAAGAGCTGTCACGCGGTCTTCATGTGCCTGAGGGTGAAAAAGAGCGATCAATTTAGTTCCATTGGATCTTAAAATTCCCATTTTATTTAATAGTAAGTCATAAACTTGGTTAACTCCAAACTTATAAATCATAATTGAAAGATCCACTATGATTATTTCGCCGCACTGGTTGGCTTTAGATTCTGATTTTGCTACTTCATTGATAGTTGCACCTATTTCAGTTACTCCAAATTTTAGAGTTTTGAATTCTTGATTGCTTAAAGAAACGCCATCAGAAAAGAAGAGAACGCGTATAAGGTTTGGCTTGCTCCAAACTATTGACCGTACAACATTGTAGGGAAGAACATCTTGCAAGATTAGAATTGTCGTTTCAACATTTCCAGTTATGTTTTTTTCAACGTGATCAACTAGCCATTTTGACACAATTGGCATGGGGGCTTCTGCCCTTGGTTTAAGCAGCAAGAGTTCGAACCCACCTTCATCCTTAGCGCAATTCCCAGAAATAGGCGATAGGCTACTTGGCGTCAATCCTTTTCGGATTTTTTCTGTAGCTATGGCAAAATCATAATCCAATAGTCCCATGAACAAGAAAAGTTTACACCCAATTGCAAGAGTATTTGTAATCCAGTTTCCTAATGGAAAGAAGATGTTTACCAGAAATAGCGAAACCCAGCCTATCAAAAACTTATCTACACTACTTCCAAAAATTTTTCTATGTGCTGCTATAACAATAGTAACGGGTAAGTAAAAAAGCACAGACGAGATAATCCAAAAGGACACATTTTCTTTGAGATAACCAAAATATGATAACGGCACAAACAAAATACCAATAATTAATATTGCCGCAAAAACTAGTTCGGTGACATTTTTTTGAGAATTCAATGTGAACATTGAAAATGGAATGAAAATGAGAAAGGCAATTACCATAGGAATATCGATCAAAACATTTGCGGATAGGGGCCTTAAAAAAATGTAAACTCCGTACAGAATAAAACCTACAGACCAGCTGTAGTAAAATCGATTCTGCTGCAATTTTCCACGATGAATGAGATATAGTAGCAGTAGACCGCAGGTTATTGTTACCAGTGAGTTAGCGGTTTCTATTGCTATATTTAGGTCGATTGCCATGTTTTGTCCTTGCTTTTGGCTATTTGAATGAGCTTATTGATTTCTTCGTCAGGCATCTCAATCCTTCCAACTTTTGAGACTGTCGCAGCTTTTAGTGTTAAGTATTTTCCGAAAGTACCCTCAGGCAAAAGAATAACTTTTATTGGAGAATAATTGTAAAAATCGACCAGATCTTTGTAAGCCTCGTCCATTTGGTAAAGGCTATTATGGATTGCTTTTGAAATATCTTCTTTATTTTGACTGCCTGTTGTCTCCAAATAAAGTGTCAGGTATTCTAACCCTTCAGTTATTTCACTTTTGGCTACAAATTCTACGCATTGTATTTTGCTTTCCTTCAAAGCTGTTGTTAGTTCATTTTCATTTATCCTTGTGAAGTTGTGCAGAGAGATGGTTTTATCCAATCTTGAGTGGAATTTGAAAACTGGGTAATCAACGCCAAGACTATCGTCTCCGGTGGCAATACATTTGAACGAATTTGACGTGTCGTAACGAGTTAAATCCGCTTCAAGGTTGGTAAATATTACTCGGTATACTTCGCCAACTTTTACTTGATCAATGCCGACTATTTCTTTTTCCTCTTGATCATGTTTCAAAGCTTTAAACTCAAAGAAGCCCCGTCTCCAGTCAAGAAAGAAGCCCAGCGGATGTTGCACTGATGGGATTGAACAATGTAATGTTTCTGTTGAGCCATAAGCAGTTCGGGGCGTGACTCCAGTGAATTTTTGTATTTCATTAAAATACGCCTCAGCAATAGCAGTGTCGGGACAGAATAACCCTTTCAATTTTACAGGTTTTTTTGCAGCAGGCATTATTTGAGATACAAGTATGGATGCTTGAGTAACAGCAACGTCTATTTGGTCACAATTATTAGTAAAATATTTTACTTTATCTTCAAATGAAATATTAAAATTAGGCACAACATTGAATAATGGTGGTTTTTCGTTTTTGCCTGAAGCTACTGAAACCATTACCCCACCTAAAAATGGCCTTGGAGCAGTGTTGATATAAATTGTATCGCCATAGTCTAACCTAATCTTTTCACCGTCATGAGTTGAGAAAAGCTGGACTTGTATAGCAGTTTCAATTATTGATTTGTAGATATAGCTTCTCGGTATCAAAAACCACTTCACTTTTCCTGATGTCCCGCTAGTTCTTGTTCGTTCATATTCATTCAATGGATACATTAGCGCGTTCGAAGAGGGATTGTTGAAGAAAGGCTCATAAAACTTATAGTCAGTAATTGGAAGCGACTCTAGCTTTCCTCCTGCTTTTACGCCAAGTTTTCTTCCAACTTCTTTTTGTTCCAAAATTCGAAATTTCTTTTGCAATATTTTTTCTTGTTTCTCAGCAACAACTTTGGATGAAATAAGAAATGGTTTGAGGGCGTTATTTTTCATCACTTTTAGAGCCAATTTTCCAATCGGCGGATACCTGATTAATTTCATAACGAAGTCTTGATTCATTCCCTTACCCTTCTCACCCTACAGTTACCTGTTTTTAAACGCACGCACACCCACTCAAGATGTTCCTATAAACAAATTCTGAATTAAAGCTTTGCCGAATGAATATAAGCGTTAGTTTTAAATCTGAATAAAAACAATTGTGATTTGAGTGTGTGCGGGATGGACGATAGAATTCACCTTAGTGGTGAGCAAACTAGTTTCTTAGAGAATATAGAAAATTCGGTTTTTGACAACAAATTTGTGTTGGAAGAAAAAAGAAAGCTGCTTAAAGCATTCTCAGATATTGCAATATTAGACGAATTGACTAAGGGAGAACCTCTAAATGCTTCAGACATAATTGTTTTCTTTCACAAAAACTATGATATTCGAATGAGCCCCGGCACTCTATACCCTATTCTCTACAAGTTGGAAAGAAGAGGATACATTAAAGTAATACCTGACAAGAAAACAAGGTTATATGTTTTGGCAGATTCGGGTAGAACAGCTTTGAACAGCCTCCAGACCCGTCTTGAAGAAATACAAATTTTCATTATTTCTTTACTCAATAAATGAGCCTTATATTCCAATTAACTTGGTAAATGTTGCCCCTGATCCATCCGCAATTTGGTTCATTTTGCATACTCTGGCTTAGATCATAGGCAAAAACGTTCGTTCCTGCTGAATTGATTTCGGCGGTATCGCCATAGTCATCCGCAAAAAAGTATGTTTTTGTACAGATCGAGCATGTACAATAATGGTGCTTTCAGAAATTACTAATTAAACTACTACTAAGATATACGCCAGTATGCTTGTGGTTTTCATGTTTTGTCGCTTTGTTTCTTTTCTCAAAATTGAGACTTAACGTTGTGTGCGTCGCTGGTAATTGTTACAAACGCTATGCCTAATTTCGTGCTAGGATTACTGAGCTGTCGATTTCTTCTCTGGTCCCGATTTATCTTTAATCATTTAAATACCTAAGTAGTAAAAAAGGGATATTGTTTTCACAAAAGTTAACAAATTAAACTGCCTAAAGTTCCGGCTTCAAATGGAGCGGGCCCGGTGGGATTTGAACCCACGATCTCCGGCTCCGAAGGCCGACACCTTAATCCGTGCTAGGCTACGAGCCCACTCTTAACAAAACAAGCAATAATGGTGTAGCATTAAAAGATTTATGACAATTCTTATAAACTAACATAATATTTAGTTCTGTGCCCTATAAGGTGGGCCGGTAGCTCAGCACGGCTGGAGCGTTCGACTGATAATCGAAAGGTCGCCAGTTCAAATCCGGCTCGGCCCACCATCTTAAAATAACCAAGTTGTTCTCGTTCTTGGGATTCTTGAACAGTTTACAAAAAAGTCGTTTGTCCAAAAGTTTTTATTTTATTTAGCATCATAAGGGGCTCTTGGTTTGGATGATAGGAAGTTACAGATTTAGCGAGAGTATTTTATGCTTATGTTCCGGTGGTGTATGAATGTACGAGATTTTTTTCTACATTCTCATATCTATCATCTTTGAAAGCCTAGGCGGCATGCTATATGGCGTTGCCGTCGGTTTCAACCCCATATTGGTTTTTGCATCGACGCTCACGATAAATATGTTAGCAGTTTTTGCTTCTATTTTCGTGATTGGTAAATTGTTAGATTGGAGAAAAGGAGTGAGAAGTTGGCTCGAAAGAAGAACAGCTAGAGGTCAAAGAATCATTAACAGATACGCCTGGATAGGTATAATATTTGGGATGTTTTTGCTCTCACCCATACAGGTAGCAATTATTGGTCGTCTACTATGTATTCAGTCAAAAAAATTTTACCCTCCATTGATCGTGGGGACCATAATTAGCGGTGTTGTATCTATGGGAATAGCACTAGGCGTAATCAAATTAGTTCTAAGATGGTAACCTACGCCAGGAAAAATACCTCTAAAATGACATTCGATCCTACAAAAATCCTGAAATTTTGGTAGCAATGCACAAATTACTTGAACAAAACGCGCAGACTGAATCAAGAGCATTTTAGAAGTTGATTTAGTTTGGTTCGGTGGATAAAATTTTAATTTAATCTGGTGTGCATTGGAATTTAGATCTGAACTGTACAATATGAGATAAAAAATCATTAACTGGCTCCAATTTTAAAAAGAATAAACAATCTTTCAAATCAGCGTCAAGACTAATCTTTATTTTTCCTCTTTTCATCAGGGGTTTTAATTTTTACGCTGACTTCCACACTTGCCTCATCAGTATTCTCAGGTTTAACGCTTTCTTCCGTTTTCTCAATTGACTTTTTGACCTTGCCCTCTAATTCTTCTCCCTTCATTTGATCCAAGGGTTTTTCAACAACCTCTTTAACTTGAACCCTTTCAATCATTTCATCTGGGGCTTCAACGATTTTTCCTGTTGCTTCTTCTATTTTTTCTTCCGTTTCCTCTAACGTTTCCAATATTTTTTCCACTCTACCGGGCAAATGCTGTTTTGGATGCGGACCAAACGTTGAAGCATAAACCTTTGAAATCTCAGCGCCAAATAAAACGATTTGATTTAGAATAAAAATCCATAACAAAATAATAATCAAAGAGCCTGCAGCTCCAATTATTGTGGTTACAGTGAAGATTTGAATGTATATTCCTAGGACATAATTTGCGACAGTAAAGGCGATGCTTGTAACTACTCCGGGCAAGATTACGTCTATCCAATGCACTCTTACCAATGGAATGACCTTGTAAATTAAAGCAAAAAGCAGGGTTGCCAAACCAAACGACAATAGTACTTGAGCTACCTCGACAGCAAGAAAGGTTAATGTTCCATTTATTGAAAATAACTTTATAACGCTAAACAGAATGGTTGCAATTCCTGTCCAAGCTATCACAATTAATCCAAGTGCAGAAACCAAAATAAATGGTCCAATTCTTTGTTTAACTCTTATGGTAAAACTTGGTTTTTTCAGTAATTTGACTTCCCATATCACATCCATTATGTCGCGTAAAACAGCAAACGTGCCTACTGCCCCGGCTATTGAAAAGATTACTAATGTGAATGCTGCCCAAACTGATGTGAATGGTGACGATGAGCTTGCAAGCAACTCACTGAACAATCCCGCAACTGATGGCCCAGCAATCGAAGTAATCTGTTGAATAACTTGTTGTGTGGCAGCAGTTTGACCAACGAAAAGCGCATAAATTGAAACCACAATAAGCAGCAATGATGGCAGAGGCAGAATTATAAAGAATGTTAATGCAGCTGCTCGCATTGTAGCGTTGTCTTCTCGCCAATCCTTAAATGAAGTCTTGAATAACTGAAAAAGGTCTTTCCGGTTCATAACATACCCTGAAATTATCGTTAAAAAATCTTCAAACTCTAAACAATAATAATCGCATTTCCTAATAAAAAATATGTCGGAAAAATCACACGCTGTCTGACTTGAAAGCAAGTTTGCTTTGGGCGCGAATGAACTGTGTCAACCGTTAGAAAGGCAACGCTGGAAACTCGATTATCAAACCACATTTACGCTAAACTCATAAGCCACGCACCTGATTCTTAGACTGAAAAGTATGTTTCAGCTCTCTCCAGAAACAATTTGGAAACTAGATCAAAAAGAGGTCCTAAACCTATTGGAGAAAGCAGCGTTAATTCAGAAACCTAAGACGATCCGTTTCTATGCCCCAAGTTTCACCTACTACAAAACAAAATATTACTGTTCCTCAACAAAGGATTTTCCAACCATTTCTGTAACTGGAACCTCTTGCGCCTTAAACTGCAAACATTGCGGCGGCAAAGTGCTACAAACAATGCACGCTGCGTTGTCAGAGAAAGAACTTTTCGATTTATGCTTAAAGCTTAAACAGGAAGGGGCACAAGGTTGCCTCGTCAGCGGGGGATGTTTGCCTGATGGTTCAGTGCCTCTTGATGGATTTGTCCATGCCTTCAAAAGGATTAAACAGGAACTTGGCTTGACATTGTTTGTTCATTCAGGGGTAATTAATCTGGAAACTGCTGTTTCGCTTAAGGCCGCTGGGGTTGATGCAGCCTTAATTGACGTTATTGGATCAGTTGAAACTATAAAGAAGATTTACAATCTTAATGTAACCCCAGAAGACTATTCAAAATCGCTAAAAGCCCTGCATACTGCAGGGCTAAATTTTGTGCCCCATGTTATTGTGGGATTAGATGAGGGCAGATTAGACGGCGAACTAGAGGCACTCAAAATGATAAGGAAAGTTAAACCCTCTGCAATAGTAATAATCGCGTTCATGCCTATCCGTGGAACAGCAATGTCGAAAACACAGCCACCCAAGCCTGTAGACATAGCCAAAGTCGCCATAATTGCTCGTAATATGTTTCCTGAAACTCCTTTGGTCTTGGGGTGCATGCGTCCCAAAGGCGCAGCCCGCGGGGAAACAGATATTTTAATGTTAAAGGCCGGGGTTGATGCAATAGCTTTTCCCAGCGAAGAAGCAGTCAAGTATGCTCATGATGCAGGTTTCAAAGTTTCTTTTTCGTCTTATTGTTGCGCGCAGATGTATTTAGATGCCAAAACAAATTAGGAAAGTGTCCTTTCAGCTATTTAACATCAATATTCGCGATTTGTTCAATAGTTTTTTAATAGAAAAACGAAGGGTTTATTTAGGAACGTTGATCAGTATTGCTGGGTTTGCCGGTCATAGGGCACGGGTTCCACCTGATCCCATACCGAACTCAGAAGTTAAACCGTATTCCGTTTCCAGCTGTAGTGTGGTCTTAGGCCACGTGAACCTGGGAAAGCTGGCAGCCCTCTTTTATCTATTTAGGCTAAAAACTTGGGTAGATATGGCATAGCTTTATAACTGACATTTAATAGTTTTTTGAGAAGTGGTGTAGAAATTGAATATTATTTCAGGAAGCAACGCATTTGCCCAGATATTGTCTTTAGTGTCCGCCCCGTTCGTATCGAAAGCACAGCTTTTAGGAACTGGCGGCGATGCAATTACACAGATAATAAGCCTGCTTTCTTATGTGTTCTTCATAGTTTTAATTTTCTATGGTCAAAGAATCCAAATGTACGTTATGATTCGAGAAGTAGAAAACTCGCTTCATAAATTAAAATTCATAAAAGAGGAAGGACGCAAAAACGCTATAGATGCCCTAAAAGAAATTGGCAAACCAACCACTGATCCTTCTGCTCGTGTTGACCGCTATTTAGAATACTTCACTATAGGGCCACAAAGCATGGATCCAGCCGGCATAGTCTACAAACTCGATCACATCCTCGACGTAAGAGACGAACGGTTGAAAGACGAAGTCAAATTGATGGCACCGCAATGCGATGATATTCAGGTGAACAATTTAGAAAACACGTTGGAAGCTGCTATGGCATTAAACTTCATTTACAAAGTCATACGTCACTACTACATTCAAGGCAAAAAAACTCTAAGTCTTTACGTAATAATGCAGATTCAAATGATTCTGCCAATGGTTATGAAAGAAGCAGAGGCATACGCAAGCGCCCTTAAAGCATTCGCTTATGGACAACCAATCGGAGACGGTGCTGGACCGTTAGTTGCGGCAAAACTAATGCACGGCTATGAAATCCGCAAGCTACCCAAAGACTGTGTTATGGCAACAGTGCCATTTGAGGGACGCACAGCTTTAATTATAAAAGCTGAAGGTCCAGGCGGTAATGTTGGCAAACCAGGCGATGCAGTTGAGGCAGTCATCGAAGAAAATGAAGGTAAAATCGGCATGGTTATCATGATTGACGCGGGCTTGAAATTGGAAGGCGAAAAGGTTGGAGAAGTAGCAGAAGGTATTGGCGCAGCAATCGGTGGACCAGGTGTTGACCAGTTTAAGATTGAAGACAAACTGACAAAGTACAAGATTCCAATTAACGCTGTAATCATCAAAGAAGACATCGGCGATGCAGTTTCACCCATGCGAAAAGAAATCAACGATGCAGTTGACCCAGTAATTGAACGTATCAAGAACGTCGTCTTAGAGCGAACCAAAGAAGGAGACAAAGTCATTATCGTCGGAGTAGGCAACTCCATCGGAGTCGGACAATAAGGAGGATAAAACGGATGACTCAAAATCAAAACCAATCTTCAGCAACCAAACGGATCTCAACTTACCTCACTCTCATCGTTTTAATTGTAGCAGCGCTTGGAATAGTGGCTATAATACTAGCAGGCGTTACTTTAGTTGATAATCCAGGCAACTCAACCAACGAGCTCACCGCAGGATTCTTTGGAATCGTTGGTGCGGTCGCGTTAGTAATGTCAGTGTTCACATTATTCCAATCAAGGAGGCAAGTAGCACAAATGAAAATTGAAATCCCTAAAGTAATGACCACCGTCGAATGCAAATGCGGTTCAAAAACCCAGCGCGAATTCCAACGCGGCGATTACGTCTACAAAGAACTTGACACCCCATGCCAAAAATGTCCCAACACAAGACAAATGGTAACTGCAATATACAAGGAAGTCAAAGAAAAAGAAAAAACATATAATGTCTAAGTTAAGATTTCGCAACCATCATCCTTTAGGAGCACCGTATGCTCAGCTTGAGCAACGGGTTTTTTGCTTACTTCAACAAATACTGGATACCCCATAATAGCTTTTGATGCAAACAACTCTTTGAATGCGGCTTTGTGTTGTTCATTAGGTAGCACGCCCATTAGCCATCGTTCAGCGAAAGGTAGAGTTCTAAAATTAGCTTCTATGTATTTGAGCAGTTTTTTAGCTGATTCGCTCTTTACAGATTTTGTTTTAAGCAATCGATAAATGGTTATTTGGGGGCTATCATCAACTCGACCGACAGCTTCAGGTAAAGTAACGAACGGCTCTATGGCATAAACTTCACCAGTTTTCACTTTAGAAATTGACACTTGGGCGACGTTTGGGATGGATAATCCCGCATGAATTAAGTATCTACCAACTGAATGCCCAGTCAGATTTGAAATAGGTTTGAAACCGCGGTTCTTTATTGTTGTCTCGATTAAGCTACCGATCTTACCAATAGCCATGTCGCCGTGGATATTCTCGAGAGCTGTCTTTAGAGCCAGTTCAGCAGTATTTGTCATGCTTCTGCCTTCAGAATTAAAACTTACTGTGAATGCGGTATCGGTCACGTAGCCGTCGATATGGACGCCTAAGTCAACTTTAACAGTGCAGCCTTCAGGTATCTTTGACACGTCTCCTGGCGGTGAGGTGTAGTGTGCAGTTACTTCGTTGATGCTCACGTTGCATGGGAAAGCTGGTTTCCCTCCTTTAGAGCGGATTAAGCCTTCAACTTTATCACAGACATCGATAATTAGCATGTTTTCTTTGACTTGAGTCCTCATTTCCTCTCTTGTTTCCCGAAGGATTTTTCCTGACAAGCGGAATTTCTCTAGTTCTTCTTTGTCGTATGGCATGGCAAATCACTGACTATACAAATTTGGATAATGTCCTGCATGCTTAAATGCATAACCACCGCTTTCGGTGAATTCATTGTAAACGCAATTTTAGGCTTGTTTCAGCCTTCTATCCTTTAATTTCTTGAAAAAAATGTAGAACTCAACACTCTACGTTGAGCCAGCAAACTATTCCGTGGAGGTTCTGCGCCAAGTAACAGCAACTAAGGCTACCACCAAAACGGCAATCACAATCGCCATGACAATTAGTGCGGTTTGCACCCAGTCAAAACCAAATAGTCCACCGGTTTGTGTGCTTGGCAGGATTGGGGTTGTTGTTGGGTTTATCAGAGGGAAAGGTGTTGCTGTTGGATAATACGGATTAAAAGTTGGATTTGGCGTTGATATAGGAGGCGTCGTGGCGTTTGAATAGGTTGGGCTGCTTACTGTGACTGTTTGTGTATTGCTCCAGTCGCTTTGCGCCACAGAAGTTGTTTGAGAGCCAGTGAAACAACCTCCAGAATAACTTTGATCTATGTAGCTTAAGACTGCCTGTACTTGAAAATCAATCTGGCCGCCCGGGCTAATACCCCAGTCCTGTATGAAAAAACTAACGACAGTGTCGCTGCCGGTTGAAGCCTGGATTCCATTCTGGTTTTGAGAGCCAGAACTCTCAGTGCCCCAATCTGCAAAGTGCCCTTTCGACCGAACATTATAGTACAAGTTAACAGTGTTGTTTCCGTCTAAGTATGGTGTAAAGGGCTGGTTGTGAATTGTAACGTCGATAGTTCGGTTATCGACATGTTCTCCGCCACTAGTATGGGTTGTTTGCGTACCAGTATAGGGATCTGTGGTAGTCCAATGTGTAATAGGGACCTCATACGAGTGGTCGGCGTACTTTACTGTGAACTCTGGAACCGATGGGGTAGCGGCTAAAACGCTTGGAGTAAAAGCTAACACTATAGTTGAGAAGGCTAATATGAGAATTATCAGTATTGGGCAAGCTTTGCTATGCTTCATACCTTATTCTCGACAGCAATTGGGATAAAAGGCTTCCAGTAAAGATTTCTTGACTGACTTTAAGTCAAACTTTCTTGACCAAGAAGCTTTTATGTAAACATAATTTCAGTAGTTGGCATGCGAACTAAAGTTAGCCTGTTACTTATTTGCGTAATATTGACCTCAAGTTTCTTCTTGATTAAAACTGCGGAAACGCAAATTAGCCCCTCTGTTCCCCAGTTCACTTTAAAGATAGAGGATCACTCTCATGACGTAGTGAATGCAACTGGAACTTTTCATATAGACCTAAAGTTCGTTGACGTCGTAATCAAGAATCCAAACCCATCATTCTACGCAGTTGTAAACGAAAGCGTGGTTAAACTATACTATAACATTCGCGTAAAAGACCACTCGCAGGGCTCGACAAATGCTCTCGTAACTCCAAATCTTGCGCCATCAACTACGGAAAATACAGTCGTGAAATTTGGTCTTGGCAAGGTTAATCCAGACCCCGGAGGCTGGAGCATCTGGATAGGCAACATTACTACTAGTGGACAAGTTGATGTTCAAGTAATTGGAATTGATGGATTTTACACAAAATTAACTGCACAAAACCCTCCGTGCTGGAGGCTTCCAGAATTCAGCGTTTTTAATGAAACTGGAAGAAGCGCTTGGAGCAACACTCAAACGATAACTGTAACGATCGATTAAACCTCTTAATCCACGACTTAAACTTAGCTGGAAAACTTTAACCCTAGTTGCTTCCTCCAGCTAGCGGTAGTTGGGGTGACAATGGCCGTCTTGGCAGAAACATTATTCAATTAACTGGTAACCTATCGTGCCAACATTGCTTTATTTACCTCTACAACCTAAATTCCTTATGAGGTTTTATTTTGGCTAATATTACATGGTATGGACATGCGGCGTTAAAAATTGAGTTGGCGAGCAAAACATTGTTCGTTGACCCTATGCTTCAGAACCCTAACTCCCCCATAAAAGCTGCAGACGTAACGAAAGCTGACTTGGTTTATGTAACTCATGATCATCCTGACCATTTAGGTGACGCTTTTGATATTTGCAAGCGCACAGGCGCGGTGTTTGTGGCCGTTTATGAACTTGCGGAAGAGGCTGCTCAGAATGGAGTTAAAAACGTTGCACGATTGAATGTAGGCGGCAATTATTCTCTTGGTGAGGTGAAGTTGACGATTGTGCAGGCGGTTCATTCAGCTAAAGTGGGCGCTCCTACAGGTGTCATAATCCAAGGTGAGGGCTTAACCATTTATCATGCTGGAGACACCGCGCTGTTTGGCGACATGAAATTGATAGGTGAGAGATACAAAATCGATTTAGCCTGCATTCCCATCGGAGGAAACTATACCATGGACGCCGATCAGGCATCCGTCGCCGTGGAATGGCTAAAACCCAAAACTGTTTTTCCAATTCACTATGGAACTTTTCCGGTGCTCGCAAAGGATGCTTCAGAATTCAAAGAAAAAGTCAGTTTGAGAACTCCTGACGTAGGATTTCTGGAACTTAAACCAGGCGAAAGCTACTCACTCGCCCTTAAGCAAAAGCCTATTTAGGCTTAGGATTTGTAGAGTTTAGGGTCAAGCAATGCAAAGTTGTTGCCGCCTGCATGGTAGAGCATTCGTGTCTTTTTTAAGTCATAACTTTCCGTGAAAACGCCCATGTCAGCGTAGGCTTCAAGGATTCTACCCACGAAAATAGTGTGGTCGCCTGTAGCGCATTTGGTTTCTACTGAGCATTCTAAATGAGCTATGCATTCGCGGATTGCTGGCGCCTTAACTTTTTTGGCCGGCATCGGTGTTAGATTTGTTTTTTTGAATTTGTCAAAGCTTCGACCTGTTAACGAGCCGCACGCATAAACTGCTTGAAGTATTTCCATTGTTGGAATGTTAACTATGAATTCCCCTGACTCCTCAATTAGCAGATGGGAGTGACGAGTGAGTGCAAGGCTGATTGCTACAAGCGGCGGGTTAATGGAGGTTGGCATTGCCCAAGCGCAGGTTGTAATGTTCGGTTTACCTGCTTTTCCAACACATGAAACTAAGACAGTATGCATTGGATGAAGCAGCCGGGTGGCTGAAGTTATGTTAATTTGGGTTTTTGCGGACATATAAATCACCTTTTCTAAATATGTAATTGTGGAGCCACTTAGCTTATTTCTCTTTCTTTGATCGCCTTTGGATATTTTAGTTTCAAAAAATCTTAGAAGTGTCTAACGTTTTATGTGGTATTGTTCGATAACGTCTTTCGCTTTTTCTCTGCGTTCTCTATGTTGCTCTAAGAACTTGTTGAGTTTTTCCGCGATATCTTTTTTGCATTCACCGCAAAGCATCTCTCCGCCTCGACATTTGCGTTCGCGTTCGGCTAGTTTGCTGCTTTCTTCTTCAAAGAAGAAGAAGTAGTATTGGAAGATGCTGCAGACTGTTGGATCAGCTCCTGTTTTCCGCTGTTCAGCAGCCGTTCCTTTGCCACCTGTGAAAGCGTTCCAAATCTTCTTTTTCACCACATCTGGCGGATCAATGGTAAAGATGCTGGTTTCGGGCATAGAGGCGCTCATTTTTCCTCCTGCACCTAAGCCTGGTAAGAAGCGGCAATGGATTTGGGCGGGTTTATAGTAACCGAGTTTTTGTGCCACATCTCGGGTTACTCGCCAGTATGGGTCTTGGTCGATTGCTGCTGGGATAAGTGCTGGGACGTTTTCGCCAGTGAGTTTTTTGTGGATAAAACATGGGGCGGCTTGTATGGCTGGCCAGAAGACCCAACCGATGTTCGTGCTGTCTTGGAAGCCGAAGCTGCTGCGTGCGGTGCTGTACGTTATTCGTTTGGCTACTTCGAGTGTAATGTCATAAAGTAGATCGATGTCTTTGGTATCGTAAATGATGAATGTATTTTCTGGTTTAAAACCTAAAGCGATTAGGTCTAAGGCGTTTTCATAAGCATATTTGCTTGTTTTTTTGAGGTCTGCGTCGTCGCTTATGAGGTATTTTTCGTCGTCTGTTATTTGGAAATAAAGTCTTGTGTTGAATTTTTCTTGAATGTGGCGTGTGAATATCCATGGTACTAAATGTCCGATGTGAACTGGTCCTGAGGGTCCTCTTCCTGTGTAGAGAACGAATTTTACACCTTTATCATAAAGGTCTAAGACTGTGTCCAAGTCTCGATGGCTGAAGAATATTTTTCTCTCTAGTTGTAAGTGCAGCTTGTCAGTGTGTTTTTCTACTCGTTCAAGCAGTTGAGAGGTCAATGGTTGAGTGCCAAATTCTCGGATCAGGCGTTCATAGTCTACTTTGCCTTTTACTTCCCATGGCGTAACAACCATTTCATTGTTGTTTTCTTCAGTGTTAGGTGTAGCCGTTTTGTTTCACCAGTTTTAGTTAACAGAAACCTTGTTTGTCATATATGTTTTTTTAGAAGAAACGCGAATTAACCAAAGAAGAATCAGTTGACTCTAAAACAGTGCATGTTGAAGATAGAAAATTGGTCGAAAAATATTATTAAGTATTTTCAAGATCTCTTGGTGCAATAGCTTTTTTAAGCTTCAATTTATCTTAAAACGCGGTGCATGCATACGGCGGAAGATATTTGGGTTCCAATGGATGGAGACACCTTCGTTACTAAAGATGGCTTCATACTCAATACGTTTGGGTATGAGCATCCAGACGACCGAGTGTTTGCTTTCCTAAAATATATCCCAGCGAAATTCAAAGAGCTCTTTAACGTTGAAATGCTGGAGCGAACCTGGAAGTTTGGAGAGAACCAGCTTTTCAGGGCAGAAAAGCTCTATACAGCAAAAAATTACCAGACTTTTATTGAAGCCTTCCGCACAAATTTTCCAGATTACCTCTATTATGACTCTTTCCGAAATAAGGAACTTATTACTGCACCTCTTGACCGAATAGAGCAGGTGTTTGTTCCTAAAGACCGCTTGGTATGGCTACAAAACTTGCCAAAACGCGACAAACTCCAGCAAATGGCACTGGATCTCATTTGTTTAATTTCCAAAGAATCAAACATTCCCCTTGAAGACTTTGGAGTCCATGGGTCCATCGCCTTAAACATGCATGCGCCTGAATCGGATATAGATTTTGTTATTTACGGCACAAAAAATTTTCGCTTAGTGGAGGAAGCAATAGCACGGTTGGTTAACACTGCCAAACTAAGTTACATCATTGGCAACCGCTTGGAAGCAGCCAGAAAATTCCAAGGAAAATATTTGGGCAAAATCTTCATGTATAACGCAACTAAGAAGCCTGAGCAAGTCAAAGAACAATATGGCGCTTACAATTACGTCCCTCTTGACGCTGTCCGATTCTTTGCAACAGTTTGCGACGACACGGAAACCATGTACCGCCCAGCAATTTACAAAATATCAGGTTACAAACCTCAAGATGACCAATCAGAACTTGATTTGGACAAAATTCCCCTTCAAGTTGTCTCAAATATCGGTTGCTACCGAAACATCGCGAGGGCAGGAAGCGAAATCAAGGTCGCAGGTAAACTCGAAAGAGTTGAATCAATAAGTTCAAACGAAATATTCTATCAAGTTGTCGTTGGAACAGCAACGTCTGAGGAAGAATACGTTTGGCCAACTTGAAGCTACGCGACCGCGATGCCATAGAGACAAGCGAAGGCTTAATCTTCCGTGTCTTCGGCTACTCCCATCCACCGGGCGCATACTTATGCGACGCTGAGTATGCATCAAGCAAGATTTTCAAATCAAATGACCCTCGAGCGCCAAGGACAGGCAAAAAGGAGCTTTATTACAAATTCTACAACGACGAAGGCATGAAGTTAGTCGCAAAAAAATATCCTCAATACCTCGTCTATCATGAAATGCTTGGGCTAAACCTCGTGGGCGTTAAAGACAACGCTGTCGCTGAAGCAAGAAAACCCGAGGAACGATTAGCAGTTTTGCTTGAAACTGGACCAACGGACGAGTTGTTAGCCGCGATGGAGCGTGTTCTAATGATATCGCTTAGCAATTCAGGCTTAAAAAAAGACAACTTTGGCGTCTTCGGCTCGATGCTCCACGGCTTTCACCATCCAAAGTTCTCAGACATCGACTTCATAATTTACGGCAAATCAGAAAACGCCAAAATGCGAGAAACACTTCAAGCCCTCTACGCAGATAAGCAGTCAGGTTTGCATAATGAGTTCCAATCAGATCAAGTGATGGCAGGCAAAGATTGGCGATTCGTAAACTTTACTGCCCCAGATTTTATTTGGCATCAACGCCGAAAACAAATCTACGGTTTATATGATGATAAAGCCAGCGGTAGAACAATAAAAGCCGAGTTTGAGCCAGTGAAGGCTTGGAGCGAAATCCAATCTGAGTACGACCCGCGGACTTGCATAACCCGAAGGGGCTGGGTTAAACTTAGAGCTCGAATAATAGCCGACGACGAGTCGCCGTTTATTCCATCAATCTACGGTATCGAACCTCTGGAGGTTATAAATGGACCAAAAGAAGGCCTTGAGGCAAGATGGGTCTTCTCTTTTATGGAGGAATTTCGTCAGCAGGCGCAAAAGGATGAGGAAGTTATTGTTGAAGGTAACTTGGAAGAAGTGACCTCGGCAAATGAAATCTTCTATCAGGTTACGCTGACTTATTGCCCACGATATTACGATCAAGTCTTGAAAGTGCTACATTAAATATGTGAAAAAACCATGTAATCCGACGGCTTATTACCCAGTATCAAACGGTAATATTCGTCGCCACTTTTTTTGTTGGTTACTAATTCAACTTTGCCCTGTGCCTCAATAGCTTCGCCATTTGCTGCTTGTTCACAGAACCTTCCGCGGAACGAAACAATCTCTTGTATTGGCTGCAACTTGGGTCCGTCAACAACATTAGCTTCTGTCAGCTTATAGGTGCACGGCGTGAAAAGCGAGTCTGTGTTGTCGGCTATTTTAGCCGTTATTTTGGCGTAGCCACTATTTTTGAAGCACACGTCTCCATATTGCTCGCTTATTTCATTCCAATCTTTCACGAAACGGATGAAATAGTCGGTTCCCATAAACTTGCCCTGAAATGCCTTGCTGCTTTCGACTAACACGAAGTCTTCGAAGCTCATCTGAGTGTCTTTCGAACGAAAGTCAAATAGATCCTGCAACTCCGTTTGGGTGTAAGGCTTGAAGCCTGAATCCTCTTTTTTTAGCAGTTTTTGCAGGGCAGAGTAGGCTTTCCGGCAGTTCTCTACTCCGTAAACTAATGGGTCAATGTCTGATTTTTCCGTTGTTAACTCAGCCATTATCGAGCCTGAAATGCCAATGTTGCTCCATGGAATGTTTGCTTCTGCTTTCAGCGTTTGAGCTAATTGCAAAGCTTTATCCTCTAACACGGTATGGTCCTTTGAGGAACGTAGCGCCCAAAGCTTTTCCTCAGGTTTGTAGTGCTCGGCTACTTGTGCAACTGGAACTTCACACATTGTTTCTCCAAAAACGGGGTCAAAAACTATTAGGTCAGGGTGGTTTTCTTGCAGGTACTTGAATCTGTCACCGAGGCTGTAGACTTTGCCGTATGTTGCATTTTTTCCTTGCCTAGTTCCAGTTGATAAGGGTATGAAGCGTGGAAACGCAATAATCTTGTCTGCTGGATGGACTAATCCTTTTACGTCAAAAACCACGTTGCTTTTTGTTTTGATTAAGTCGCCTTCACGTGTCTTCATCAAATCCCTTCTCGTTTGATTATACTTCTGCTTGTAGGGTTTTAATAACTTTAATAAACCTTTTTTGATCCACTTAAGGTTGGTATACTGATGAGTAACCAAGAGAAAGCTCAACACATTTCTAAATGTCTAGAGCTAGCGATTCTGCTTGAGGTTAGCGCGGAAAAACCGGGCAACGTCAACTTAACCTCGAGCTTTGAAGGAACATTTTGTCAACATTTCTTAGCTTCTGCCGTCGCTGCAGGACCAACCTTTCAGAAGGCGGCTTACCGTGGAGCTTCAGTTGCAGAAAATAAACTTGCTGTCAGCGAAGTAGGGTTAGGGCAGCTCATAAAAACATGCTCTCGTGATGTTAATGCTTGGCAAAGGGGTGGAAACACGATTTTGGGTACCATAATGCTTTTTGTACCTATTGCTGTTGCCGCAGGCATGACATCGAGTAATCCTGATTATTCTTTGGATTTTTCCCTTATGCGCAAAAATATTGATCTAGTGGTTAAATCAACCACAGCATGGGATTCCGTTTATCTATATGAAGCAGTGGATATCGCCAACCCCAGTGGTCTTAATGAAGCGCCTGATCTTGATGTGAATGATCCAAACTCCAAAGAACGCTTGATAAAAGAAAATGTCACATTATTTGATGTTTTCAAGATTGCCTCAGAATACGACGACATTTGTGCCGAATGGGTAAATAACTATCCGATAACTTTTGAATTAGCGTATCCATACTTGATGGAGCAACTAACTAGTAAACCTTTGAACACGGCTGTCGTCCATACATTTTTAAAAATTCTATCGGAACATCCAGATACCTTTATTGCTCGAAAAGTTGGCAACGAAAAAGCAGGGCAAGTGTCTTCTGACGCTAAGGCTGTTTTGGAGCTTGGGGGATTAGAAACCGAACAAGGCAGAAAAAGTCTTAAACAGTTTGATTTGAAGCTACGGTCGACCCAAAATAAGTGCAATCCAGGAACCACTGCAGATTTAACTGCTTCAGCTTTGGCGCTCTGCACTCTTTCTGGATACAGACCTTGAAATAAGCTAACGCACTCATGTTCAGAAAAGAATTAAAACATTTCAGGTTAGTCTAAGAGCCTATGTATTTGAAAGCCTTATCAAGTTTGTTTAGAAGCAGGAGGTTTTGGGTTTGGGAAATCTGCTGCGTGATTATTTATGCTATTCCTGCTGCGATTCGGCTGGCAACTGGCAACGTTATCCTACCAGTCCTAAGTTTGCTTCAAACTCCCTGGATCGGTTACTATATTCCCGGTAACTTAGTTGAGAAAATTCTTGTGAATGCTTTTTTTCCTGGGGGTGCAGGTGCTGTTGCGGGTGAAATCTTTTTTTCCAGCGTCAAAGGTGAGACTCTTGAGCGACGGGAAAAGTACGTTGCTCGTCTCAAGGGCGCTTTGCTACAGACCACTATTTGGACGCTCTTTCAATTATTAGGTGGATTACTAAATATTGCGGGGCCATGGGGCGGCAATCTTTTCGAGTACCCCACTGTCTATCCGCTTAACTTCCTATTAGCTACGCTCTCAATCTTTACCCCCACTGTTCTCGGTTTTCTTAAAAACAAAATAGCGAATGCTTATTCCAAATTAAAGCAATCAAAAAGCGTTAAGTTAATATGAAAAAGCCAATCAAGATATGCATACTTGAAGTGACAACTCATGGGACCTTTAAGCGTAAACCAAATGGCTTGGAAAATAGCCCAAAAATTTATTGATAACCCGGAATTTTACGGCGTATCTGTTTCAAAATCAACTGCTGGCGCTACCGTTATTGATTTAGGCGTAAAAGCTCTAGGTGGTTTTCAAGCAGGCAAAAAACTCACTGAATTATGTATGGGCGGCGCTGGTAAAGCCCAATTAGGATTCAAAACATACGGAGACATAGCCTTTCCATCAATAACCGTTAGCACAGATCATCCTGCGATTGCCGCTTTGGGTTCGCAGTTTGCGGGTTGGCGTATCAAAGATGGTGATTCAATAGCCATCGGTTCTGGTCCGGTTCGCGCTTTGGCGATGAAACCTAAAGATGTTTTTGAAGAAATCGGCTACAAAGACGTAAGTGACAAGGCAGTGCTTACGTTAGAAAGCAACGTTTTGCCTTCTGATGCACTTATTGAGAAAGTAACGACTGCAAGTAACGTCAAACCGGAGAATCTGATTGTCGCTGTTGCTCCAACCGCAAGCATCGCAGGTTTAACTCAGGTTGCAGGCAGGGTTGTAGAAGTTGGCATTCACAAACTACGAACGCTGGGACTAAGTCCCAAAGTAATTCGTTATGCATTAGGTTACGCTCCTATCCCGCCGCTAGGCAAAGACTTTGAGATAGCAATGTCACGGACCAACGATGCAATTCTCTATGGCGGAACCGTATACTGCACAGTCGATTACGACGATGAGGCAAGCTTAGAAAAAATTGTAGAGCAGGCGCCTTCCAAAGCCTCAAAAGACTATGGCAAACCTTTCTTACAGATTTTCCAGGAAGCAGACCGCGACTTCTACAAAATCGACCACGGCTTATTTGCTCCCGCAGCCATAATCATAAACAACGCTAAAACCGGTAATTCCTTCACAGCAGGACAAATTAACCCTAAGGTATTAGCTGATTCCTTAGGATTCTAAATTTTTTTTATTGCAGTTTGAATCTAGAAGCGATAACTATTGCTATGCCAAGTCCGATTGGAACGGTGTAGAGTGTTACTGTGGCATTGAAGATTGCAACTACGGGTAGATAACCAATAGCTTCACCTGAGTTAAGTGCAAACCCTACTGGGGGCGCTTGTTGTAGAGCAACGTAATTTATGGCTGACATTACAATGACACGAATTATGATTGCAAGGGCAGTAGCGGCTACACTTATCATTTTAGCATGTTGCTGAAGGAAATTTCCCAAGTTGTCAAGTTTACATCCACGTGTAGCAATTTTGTATGGAATATAGATTCCCAATAGCATTGCCAAAACAGCGATGAAGTTGTAGACTGGTCCTAGAATCAAGGCTCCCCAAAAAGTTCCTAAAAGGATAAGCGTATTTACTCCCGCGATTACTAAGCCAGCTTTTGGTCCTATAGCTAGGAAGGCGACTACAATCGGTATTTCCCACAACTGGTAGATGAGAAATGGGGCGTAAGGGGCTGGAATTTTTGGTCCTGCAATGTTTAGGGCTGTTGTTAATGCAATGAAAACTATGATTAGTGTGAGTTTTTTTGTATTCACTTGGGCGCACGTCCGCTTGTTCAAAGCCGATGTTAGCTATTTAAGAGTAACTACTCAAAAAAAGGTAATCAAAATTGGGTTAAATATAGGCTAAAATTGATAAATAAGCCAGACAAAATATACGATACAGTGAAGCGTATTGACTGAAGCAATCCAGTTCTCATCTGCTAACGAAGCTAAACGTTGGCTTGAAGATCAAACCCGCTCAATCCTTTCGCCAGTTCACATCCAAGCTAAAAAACTAAGAGATGACATGCACATGGCGATCCAAAGCGTGGGCGACGTAAGCAAAATGCTCCTGGACAACAGTACAAAAGAGATCGATAGACGAAATATGAAAGTTTACAATCGAGCCAGAGCCCTAAACAAGCTTGCTCATCTATTCCTCGATCGCCTCAAAAAACTTAACCCGCCAGAAGAAATTTCTTACGATACTCTGAACAGGTATGCTCAAGAAATCCACAAAATCTTTTTAGTAACTGAAATAGACATAAAAAACTGGTTTCCAAGAATTTCACCATTCTTTATTATGGATAGAAGAAAATTCCTTACAATATATGAAAGAGCTAAAGCGGCACATCAAACACTAAACGATTTCATCACAAAAGAATACGTTAAAACTAAAACTTTGGAAGAATCTCTTCAGCTTCTAAATGAACTTCAAAATGTTCAAAAACAAGTAGTAACAATTGGAGAAGAAAAAGAACAATTAAAAAACGAGCGTTTGCCAGTCGAAAAAGAAATGGCTGAATTAGAACAAAAAATTGATGAGCTAAAAACTAAAGGACCGATTGATAAACTCAATTTGGTAAACACTGAAATAGACACTTTAACCGCGGAATTGAAGCATTCGCTTAGGCACCTGCAAAAACCCTTCATAAAAATGCAAGCCTTAGCCACTTCAGGAGGCGGAGCAGGAGTAACTCCCGATGAACTCCAAAAAGTAAGTCAGTATTTAGAGAACCCTTTTGAGGCGCTAACAAGCGAAAAGAACGGTTTTCCATTACTTGAAGAAATTCTGCAAAAACTTGAACTCTTAATCGAAGAAGACAAACTAAAGCTCAAAGAAGATAAAGCACGCAAGGCCCAACAATCAATAAATGAGATACTCAAACAAAATTCCCTTGCAAAACTTCAATTAAGATGCGCAGAAATGGCAAACATAAAGCATCACTTATTGGAATCTTCAAAGATGGATGAAATAAAACAAAACATTTCGGTATTTGAAGGCCAAGTTGAGCTCCTTAAAGCTAGAAAAACAAGCATCGAAACACACGAAGCAGTTAAAGAAAATTCCTACACCGAAACTGTAGACAAAATCAGCAATATGAAACGAACAATTGAAAGAAACATCCTTAACTCAATAAACAAAAAAGTTCAAATCCCATAGTTTTTGGGTGTTTGACTTTTGGATTTGCCCTCATTTATTGAAGAAGCCTTAAGCATTCAAAGCAACGATTTCATCGAAATAGTAGAAAAGGCCACATATTTATTGCAGAAAGAAAATGGGCAAATCGGCAATTTGACAATAATAAATCGTTTAGTTAAGCTTGAACCATTAGGTGAAGCCTTAGTAATTGGTGATTTGCATGGCGACCTAGAAAGCCTCACGTTTATCCTTCAAACTAGCCGTTTTCTCAAAAAAATGGAGAAAGCTAAAGATGCAACACTGATTTTTCTAGGCGACTACGGCGACAGGGGCGAAAAATCACCAGAAATCTACTATTCTCTTCTAAAGCTAAAGCTTGCTTATCCTAAACACGTTGTTCTGCTTAGGGGAAACCATGAAGCACCAAAAGATTTGCTGGGCGAACCGCATGATTTGCCTCTTCAATTTCAACGCAGGTTTGGCGAAGATTGGCAAGCAACTTACGCAAAAATACTTGAGTTGCATGCTTGCCTATACAATGCAGTTTATGTGCCTGATCGTTATCTGATGGTTCACGGCGGTTTATCTCCAGAAATAAAAAGTATTCAAGACATCGCTGAGGCAAAAGAAAACCAAAACGAAAGTTTGCTGGAGAATTTGCTTTGGAACGATCCAGTCGAAGACTTGCAAGGATTATCTTTTTCTCCGAGGGGCATAGGAAAACTTTTTGGCAAAAAAGTAACCGAGGAAGTTCTTAGACGGTTGCAAGTTAAAATTTTGATACGGGGGCACGAAGCAAACAATGAAGGATTCAAAATTAATCATGATGGAAAAGTCTTGACTTTATTCTCAAGAAAAGGCGCACCCTACTACAACAGATTTGGCGCATACTTGCAAATGCCACTAAATGAAAAATTCGAGAATGTCACGCAACTATGCTCATTTATTCATACATTCTAGCAATGCATTATTTAGAAACGCTTAACTGTTAGCTAACCTTACCTGAAATAATAATTGGTCGCTTTTGCCAAATTTGGATCAAGAGGTTCAATGTTGCAAACTGAAAACGCCATTCAAACAATTAACTTAACGAAAACATTCAAATCAAAATCTCAAAACTCAGAATCGGGATTTTTTAGGCGCAAGACAGTTTCCGTAAATGCCATTGATAACCTTAACTTTGAAATAAAGAAAGGCGAGCTTTTTGGTCTTTTAGGGCCAAACGGCGCGGGAAAAACAACCCTCGTTAAAATGTTATGCACTCTTCTGCCGCCCGATGGAGGGACAGCGTTAGTCAACGGTTACGACGTAGTTAAGCAGCAAATGAAGGTTAAACAGTCCCTTGGCACACTTTTTAGCGTTGGCGAAAGAGGCTTTTTCTGGCGTCTTAACGGTTACAGGAACCTGGAATTTTTCGCGGCAATCTATAACGTTCCCAGACAGAAACGGCGAGAGCGTATCATGGAAGTTTTAAAGTTGGTGGGTTTAGAAAACAGCGGTTTCCAGCTATATCAGCGGTATTCTGGTGGTATGAAAAGAAAACTTGCGCTTGCACGAACGTTGCTTGCGGACCCGCCGATAATTATGCTTGATGAACCAACAACTGGTTTAGATGTCATCTCCTCACGTAACATTCGGGACTTCGTCAAGAGTGCTGTTCAGGAGAAAGGCAAAACAGTGCTGTATACAACTCATTATATTGAAGAAGCAGCGCAAATTTGCACTAAAATTGGAATTCTTAAACAGGGAAAAATCATTGCTTGCGACACCCCAGCCGCGTTGCGAGATAAAATCAAAAAAGAAGAGCTAATCTATCTAATACTTGAAGAAATAACGCCAGCTCAAATAGAGAAAATGCGTTCAATCCAAGGCGTAATCGACATAAACGAAAAAACTGACGTAGATTTAATGCCCAACCAGAAAGGCTTATATGTTCAACTGCAAAACGTTGACCAACTACGAATAATCTTTGATTTCATTTTTGAACAAAAAATCAAGTTTGTCAACTTTAAACGTGAAGAACCCAGCTTGGAAGACGCATTTATTGAGTTAACACGGAGAGAATGATTGCATGGGCCTTTTAGCTGAGCTTGAGAAAATCTGGTACTTCATGAAGCGGGACATAGTTAGCTTCTCAACCTACAAAACAAACATAGTTATTCTGGTTTTTACCGCTATTTTTGGGGCGTTAACTTTTGCTTATCTTGGGCAAAGCTCAGTTAATCAAACTGTAATTGACATAAACCATACGTCCTACACGACATATCTCCTTATCGGGTTAGCCTTCAACAGTTACCTTGGGCAGGCTTTGACACTGGTTCAGAAAACAATTAATCCCTGGGCGCTTGAAGAAGTCCTGGTTTCGCCCACTCGTTTGACAACCTTTATTCTAGGCAGCTCCATTTGGGGCTTTATCTGGAGCACGGGTGTAGTTGCGGTTTACCTTCTTATCGGCGTGTATGTTTTCGGGGTAGTGCTAAGCATCAATGTGGTTGGAGCACTGATTGTGTTAGCCCTAGGTATTGGCACATTCATCGGAATCAGCATGATAGGCTCAGGAATACTTATCTTAACCAAACAGGGCGACCCCGTCACTGCACTCATGACCATATTGATAAGTCTATTTGGCAACGTGTTTTTCCCAGTGCAAGTCCTACCATATGCGCTGCAAATAATCGCCTACATCACTCCGCCATATTACTTCTTCACATGCATCAGGTTCATGTTTACTGGCGCAACTATTGCTTCGATTCTGCCTAACCTCTTGGTTTTAGCTTTAATGTGTGCCATCATCGTTCCTGTAGGCTATGTCATTTACGCGTGGTGTTTGAAAACAGCAAGGAAAAATGGAACTCTCTCATGGTTCTAATTTTAGTCGCGATTTACAGTTAAGCAAATAGAGGCTAAGCTTTTTTGTTTAATTTGTTTTCGAGTATTCTTTGCAGGTTAATTTCGAATGCTGCTGTAGGGTTTTCAAGTTTCCATGCCTCAAGCACTGAGGGGTTGATTTCACCGACAACTCCCACCTCTGATCCAGCGACGATTATTTTGCCGACTCGGCCTTCAATGTAGCTTGGATGAGTCGTTTCTTTTATTTGCCAATAAACCCCAAAATTGCTCATGAAAGCGTCGAGGGTGGATTTTATTTCTGTAAAATTTGAGTTTGCATGTACTGTTGCGGCGCTGAGCCATTCTTCGTCTCGTGTTTTGGTTTCTTTGGTCTCGTCTGGTAGGGTAACTTTGCCGAGTTCATAGATTTTTTGAGGGAACTCTGTTGATTGGTTGTTGCTGAGGAACTCCATGAGGCTTGGCAGAAGCCAGTTACGCAAACACGTCATAGTGACCACTTTGGGGTTGGCGAGCTCAACTAGGGGTGTTTTTTGTGTGTTCATTTTTTCAAAGAGGTTTTCAGGGTTCGTGAGCGTGTATGTTAGAATCTCTTGGTAGCCTAAGCCAATAATGAGGTCCCGTGCAAGATTGATTAGCCGCTGGTCGGGTTTTGCTCTTCCCGCTGTGGCTAGTTCACGCCAAAGGGGCTCAATGTTATTGTAGCCATAAGCGATTGCCACATCCTCGATTAGATCAACTTGATGCATTATGTCTATGCGGTAGCATGGGACAAGCACATCTACGCTGTCTGATTTGATTTTTTCAATTCCTAAGCCCGCCGTTAATAGCAACTCAGAAATTTTGTGTGCTGAAAGTTTGAGTCCTAGAAGCTTATTTGTATCTTCAATGCTCAACGACATGCATCGGTTGCTGAAGTCTGGTGTTATGACCGTTTGCTGCTGATATTCTGAGCCCATCGGGTAATGGATGGTTGCTGAGTAGGGTTTTCCGCCGTGATCAATTAATTCAGCAGTAACCAGATTAAGAGTATTTAGAACAGTTTTGTGCAAGGTACCTGTGACTTCAACCAGTAGATTTCTTGATTCTTCAGTAATTTTGCCCAAATCATTTGAGTTGATAATAGGAGGGAAGGACAAGACTTTGCCTTCGGAATCAAACAGCATCGGGTACCAGGCATTCTTTTTCACTATGTGACCATATTCAATGCCTTTTGTGTGCTTTTCCAAAATCTCATCTAAATCCATCTTTTCGTTAAATCCCAAGGGAATAAACCGTATTTCTTTTGGTTTAACTGCAGTGTACTCTATTGGTGGTTTAATTAGATCAAAATTGTAAATTCCAATGGATGTTTTCTGTCTGTTTCTGCCAAAAGTCTTGTCTAGTTTGTCTTGAAGGTGCATTATTCCTTTAATTGTGTTGTCTGTTAGTTGGATGTCTTTTATTACGGAGCAGCAGATGAAAGGACGAATAGTATATAGTTGCGCATTGACGTTGACTTCGACAATTGAGTTGCCCGAAGAGTATTGTTTTAGCCCTTTTTCTTGATTTAAGTAGCCTCGTAGTGCCCTGCTTAGGCCTTCTACACTCCAGAGGTCAGGGCGGTTGGTGTCTTTCATTTCTATACTGACTGTGCCTTCGCGTTCGTTGTAGAGTTTGACTTCACCTTTGATGATAGATAAAATGTCATCAAGTTTTGCCATGTCCCCCTCAAGCTTTAGGCTTAGTAAGCGTTCAAGTTCTTGGTATTCGATGTCGATTGTAGGCATTTACGTCACCTGTTTTTTGCGCAGCCAATCAAGGTCTTGGCTGAAAATATCTCTAATATCCTCTATACCAGCACGCATCATGAAGAGGCGGTCAACACCTAGTCCCCATGCAATAACCGGTACTTTTACGCCAAGCGGCTTGGTGACTTCTGGACGGAAGATTCCTGAGCCGCCGAATTCTACCCAGCCATAACCTTCCTTGAAAGCACTAAGTTCAACGCTGGGTTCTGTAAATGGGAAATAGTCTGGTTTGAAGCGAACTTTATCTGCTCCAGCAATCTCAATGGCAAATTTGCCAAGCACACCTAACAGGTCTTTGAGCGTTAAGTTCTCGTCTATGATTATACCTTCAACTTGGTTGAATTCGGATAAGTGGGTTTTGTCAGTTATTTCTGGACGGTAAACACGTGCGATTGAGAAGTGCTTGCTTGGGACTTGGAAGCTTTTGTTCTCTAATGTTCGTGCGCTGAGACATGTACCGTGCCCACGGAGAATCAATCTTTGGGCAGCTAGAAGTGAATATTTGTATCCCCAGCCTGTCGAACCTGTCTCCCAACCGTTCTGGTGTGTTTCAGCAACATGCTCTACAGCTTGGGCGTGGCTACTTATGTCCCCGTATTGTGGATCCTTGAGATAGTAGATATCGCTTTCTTCTCGAGCTGGATGATCCTGAGGTACATAGAGTGCATCAAAGTTGAAAAAGCTTGTTTCAACGGCGGTGCCTGTCATTTCTTGGAAGCCAAGGTTAACGAGTTTTTCCCGGACTTCATCGAGAAACTGCAGGTATGGATGCTTCTTGCCCGGGTAAGCTTTTGCTACTGGTGCTTCAATGTTGTATTTTTGCAGTTTTGAAGTGTGCCACTTGCCGGTGATTATGAGTTCCGGTGTTAGTTGGGTGATTTCTTGTGGTGCTACTTTGGTTTCGGAGGCTGCTTTCTTGCCCTCCAGCGTGATTTGGAGTGTGCGTGTGGTTTTAGGTTCTATGCTTACGAGTTTGCGTTTTTTTAGTTGTTCAGATGCTTCTTTTAATTCCAGGCTTAGGTCTTCTAGTGCTGCTTGGTGCTTGTGCTTATCGTTTAAATATTTAAGTAATGTTTCGTCGCAGCCTTCCTCAATAAATGCTTGATGCAACAGTGGCTCGCTGATGCGTAGGGTGTTGTTGCTTGAGGTGTAGAGTGCCCATTTCTTTCTTATCGCCCAGCCAAGTGCAATCTGGATAAATTGAGTTTCGACTCCTGCTTGTTTTGACGCAGTTTGCAGGTCAGCTGCTCCGCCGAGTTCTGCTACAGCTCGGATTAAGTTGCGTTCAGGCAGGCCTTTTTTTGCATATTGCTCTCCTTCAGCTGTTAGTTTGATAGCATTTTGATGTTGGGCATGTATTGCAATTAGGTTTTTTTCTTGAAGAGTCAACCCCGTTCGCATAACTGCGGTGTCTGGGAACCCGCAAGCATCAATTAACTGGTCTACTGAAGCCTTTCCACCTATTGATTCTAAGGCGGTGAGTAATTGTTGTTCTTGTGCTCTGAGCTCAACCATTCATTTGCCTTCATTGTTGTGAGTTGGATTTGGTTAAGGGATAGTTCTTGCCCCACAAATAAAAGCATGCTGATTAAACATTTCTTGAGCGTGATATTTTTGTTGGCTTGATTTGGAAAATTGTTATTCCATTTTGCTCGCACATATTATTTTATTTAAAAAATATAGATTGTGTAGGCTGTATAGTGTATCGAAAATGTCTCGCTGGCTATATCGTTGAAAGATTGGATTGGCGAAAAAAATGGATGAATCTTTACGCTTTGCTTTCCTTATTTGCAAGCGCATTATGCATCCCATTAGGTGTTAGTGTTTATTTAATAAATCGAAAATCAACGGTAAATCGGTTTTCATGTTAATTATGTTTGGAATTGGATATTGGGCTTTTGGTCAATTTATGTTGACCATATCACCCACAATTTCAATTGCTACTTTTTGGGGCAAAGCGATTTTCTTATGGCCGTTTTTGATGGCGCTTTCACTGCATTTTTCACTTGCTTTCACAGAAAGTGATTTGTTAAAAAACAAGCTACTCTATGTAGCATTGTATTTTCCGCCGGTACTTTTTTCGCTGATTGATGTGACTACTTACTGGATTTCTTTGCCTCCCACTTTGAAATCTTGGGGCTACACATACTCAGTACCCCTCTACTCTTGGATTTCGAGGATTGATGGTATCTGGGCAGCAATTATTTCACTTTTAATGCTGTTTTTGTTTGCTAGTTATTACAATCGGATTATAGACAAAACAAGAAAACAGCAAACCAAGTTTATCGCCGTTGCATTTGCAATTCCAATATTTTTAGATTTAGTGACCGATTCTCTGTTTCCGATCATGGGTATAGATTTTCCAGGTTTAGGCGCGATCTCTGCCAGTTTTACGAGCTTTTTAGTAGTTTATGCCATGTTGAAGTATGAATTATTCGGTTTTAGACCTGAGATAGCTGCTGAGAATGTTTTTTCTACAATGCTTGATTCATTGATTCTTGTTAACTTGCGTGGAGTAATTGTTAAGGTTAATCGAGCGCTTCTTGAGGTTACTGGCTATGCGGAAAATGAGTTGCTTGGAACGTCAGTGGGTGAAATGGTGCAGAAAGCTGGTGTTCTTAGCAAAGGAAACACGACTCCAGAAATTATAGCTGGATTGCGGAAACAACGAGAAGTAAAGAATTATGAAATTAAGTTCCATACAAAATTGGGTCAAGAAAAAAGTGGCATGTTGTCTTGTTCAATGGTTTCGGATAGCAAAGGTCAAGATGTTGGAATGGCTTTTGTTTTGAGAGATATTACTGAACGGAAAGAGATGGAGGAGAAACTGATTAAATCTGAGCGGCTAGCTTCAATCGGCGAGTTAGCCGGAATATTGGGGCATGATTTACGAAACCCCCTCAACGCTATCGGCGTTGCCGCTTACTATTTGAAAACAAAATATGCAAACGTTCTTGACAAAAAAGATGAAGTTATGTTTGAAAGTATAGACAGCAGTATTAATTATTCTAACAAAATAGTTAACGATTTAATTGATTACTCAAGCGAAATACGGCTAGACCTAGAATCTGTTACGCCTAAATCATTAGTGAATAATGCTTTAGCTTTCAGTTCAGCCCCCCAGAATATTGTGGTATTAGACAAAACCTGCGAAGCTCCTACATTAGAAATTGATGCAGGCAAAATAACTCGAGCCTTCGCAAACATAATAAAAAATGCTTTTGACGCCATGCCTAGATGCGGAATACTGACCATTAATTGTGCAGAAGAAGATGAAATGGTGGTTTTTACTTTTAAGGATACTGGCGAAGGGATGAGTAAGGAAACATTGGATAAGCTTTGGTTGCCCCTGTTTACAACTAAAGCTAAGGGTATGGGTTTTGGATTAGCGATTTGCAAACGAGCTGTTGAATCTCACACTGGAGAAATAAGTGCTGAAAGCCAGCTTAATTTCGGGACAACAATAAAGGTTAAGTTGCCGCAAAACCTGAGGTCTTCAAACACCTAAATCTTCGCTGTTCTTAACTCAGAAAATCTGGTTTACAGTGTAAGCTACTTTATAGTACTAAATTTAGATTTTAGGGATCAATTCATTTATTCTGCTGCTATTTTTCGTAGTTCAATCATTTCGAGGTCACTGCATTCGTCGCAGAGGTCAGAAGTGGGTCTTTTTATCCGTTTTTCAATCGCGACTCGTGGGTACTGTTTGCAGCTTTTCATCCAATGCCACCTGTCGGGTTCAGGTCCCTTTACATATTCTTTTATCATTAATTCCCACAATAATACTATGACGCTACAATTATTTTTAACTTGCGCACTTACAGCTTAATAAAATTTTCAAAACTGATGTGTTGACGAAAAATATTTATCAATTTACCGCCTGTTTGCTTGAACTATGTTCGATCTGGTCTCTTTAGGCAATAGTTTTGGACTGGTTGATATTTGATTTTTTAAGGTAGTGTAGCATTGTTTGAGTAGCCTCGGCTTTCCCAGTATCCGAGGTAGTTTGTGTCGTTTGATGCTTCAATTTCTGTTATCCATTTTATCCATTTGTATCCATATTCGTTTTGGCCCACAAGCATAAACGGCCATCCTGTCGTAGGAGTTAGAGTTACATTGTTTATTCTGTATGCTATGATTATGTTGTTTTGAACAATATAATCCAGTGGAAGAGCGGTTGTGTAGCCGTCGGAGGCATGAAATATAATGACCGTTGCCTGCGGGCTGATTCCTGCTTCTTTGAGAAGGTCATTTACGCTGATGCCTTCCCAGAGCAGAGTAGCGCTCCATCCCTCAACGCAGACGATCGTCACTACTTTAGGGTATGTTTGATGGTTGTTGACAACTTGATCGTACGTATAGTCGATTGTCTTGTTGACTAGACCAGTAACTGTTAGGCGGTAAGTTGTCTGGTCTATGTTCTGTGTTCCGGCAATAGCATTTTGATAAACAGCATTTATTGGCGACAAATCTACTCCTTGGTATTGAGTGATTTCTCCTGGATAGCGTTCGGTACTAAATGTGGGCAGTGGAGTTAAAACTGGGTTAGGTATGAAGCTTTGAAAGGTTGGCATAGTAGTAATAGGTGAGGTTGTTGGAGTGGGCGACGGTTTGGGGGTTTGTGTAGGTGTTTGGGTTGTTGGCGTAGGCGAAGATGAGGCTTGTAAGGAGGGCTTAGAGTTATTTTGGACAATGAAAGCTGACACAATTATTATTACTACTAAAATTACAGCAAGTACAACTATTTTTTTGTGCCGTTTAAAAGCTTGCATTCTATGCTAATACAGTCAAGATTAGTATATTTATTTATGCCGCGCATTAGCAAAATTTAGATTCATTTTTTCCGAAAACACTTATGGCACAAACAAAAAAGAAACTGACTTTTATCTTAACTGACGCCTCTGAAAATGCCTTCCAGAAACGAATTGGCTACCATTAGCTAAGCGCTTACTTTTTGCCAGCCTTCTTAGCGCAAGCGTCACTACAATACTTGGACTTAGCATCAAATGTGGTATACTTTTTTTTGCAAACTGGGCATTTCTTTTCCATTTAAACAACCTTCTATTTTATTCAATATCAGCCACCATAATCTAAAAGCTTTTCCTTTGAACAGATTCTTGGTAATGCAATTCTAAAGGTTGATTTCAATGATTACTATTTTACGCTCGAATTTTTAGGGGTACACAAATAACGTCTGTAATTCTATTGACGGTAGGGTATCCATCAAGCCGCTATTGTACAGGGAAATACAACCCTGAACGGAATAATTTCAAAAGGAAAAGTTTGGGCTTCTATGCGAAGCTAACAATTTTTTTAGGTTGATTATTTGTTGCAAAAGTCCAGAAGTGAGCTGTGCATTTGATGATTTTAAAGAGTAGCAGCCCTGGGTTTTCTGGTGTTAGTCCTGCCTGCTTTAGGAAGGGTCTGGCGTCAAGAAGTTTCTTTTTCATTTCTATGTCATTAATGAATTCAACTGTGCCTGTTACCCTCATTTGCTGCATGTCTTTGCTTTTAGAATTAAAGAAACATACCTCAACTTTGGGGTTAGCTTTTAACTGTCCATAAAT
>Ga0182021_10000856_pt1 | contig 34323 bp, 27 predicted proteins | sample 612E3MmetaG_FD_120493 | JGI IMG/M metagenome (GOLD analysis project Ga0182021, IMG submission 120493) | Permafrost microbial communities from Stordalen Mire, Sweden - 612E3M metaG (Illumina Assembly) | ecosystem: Environmental > Terrestrial > Soil > Wetlands > Permafrost | place: Sweden... | reverse complement strand
GGCAAGATCCACAAGATCGAAGAGGTCAAGGGCAAGTCCGGGGTGGGCGCGACCATGGACTTCATGGACCTGGAGCGGGAGAAAGGCATCACCATCCAGTCGGCTGCCACGTCCTGCGAGTGGGATGACTACGCCATCAACCTCATCGACACGCCTGGCCATGTGGATTTCACCATCGAGGTGGAGCGTGCCCTGCGTGTGCTGGACGGCGCCGTGTTGGTGCTCTGCGGCGTGGCCGGCGTGCAGTCGCAGTCGTACACGGTCGATCGCCAGATGCGGCGCTACCAGGTGCCACGCATCGCCTTCATCAATAAGCTGGACCGCTCGGGCGCCAACCCGGAACGCGTGACTGAGCAATTGCGGGAGAAGTTGCACCTGCACACCATCACGGTGCAGATCCCCATCGGCGCCGAGGACCGCTTCGAGGGCGTGGTCGACCTCGTCCGCATGAAGGCGGTGTACTTCGACGGGCAGAAGGGAGAAGACCTGCGCCACACCGAAATACCGGACGAGTTGGTTGTGCAGGCCAAGGCTGCCCGCCACAAGATGATCGAATCCCTCGCCAACGTCGACGACCCCATCGCCGAGAAGTACCTGCGCGAGGAGGAGTGCACGATCGAGGAGCTGATCTCCGCCATCCGCCGGGCCACGGTCGCCTTCAAGGGCACGCCGGTCCTCATGGGTTCGGCGTACAAGAACAAGGGCGTGCAGCTCCTGCTTGACGCCGTGAGGGACTATCTGCCCATGCCGTCCGAGGTGGAGAACATGGCGCTTGATCAGGATCACGGCGAGGCGGAGATCAAGCTGGAATCTGACGCGACCAAACCGTTTGTGGGGTTGGCTTTCAAGCTGGAGGACGGCCGCTACGGGCAGTTGACCTATATGCGGATCTACCAGGGCAGGGTCGGCAAGGGCGACTTCATCGTGAATTGTTCGGCTGGACAGAAGAAGGTGAAAGTGCCGCGTCTGGTGCGGATGCACGCCGACGAGATGGAAGACATCCCCTTTGCCGAAGCCGGCGACATCGTGGCCCTGTTCGGGGTGGAGTGCGCCTCGGGCGACACCTTCACCGACGGGCGTATCAACGTCACGATGACCTCCATGCACGTACCCGACGCGGTCATCTCGCTGGCGGTGGAGCCGCAGGACAAGACGGCGCAGACCAATTTTTCGAAGGCGCTCAATCGTTTCACCAAGGAGGACCCGACCTTTCGCGTCTCGCGCGACGAGGAGTCAGGGCAGACCATCATCAGCGGCATGGGAGAACTGCACCTGGACATCTACATCGAGCGCATGAAACGTGAGTACAACTGCGTGGTGATCCCGGGTCGGCCCCAGGTCAAGTACCGCGAGACCATCACCCAGCGTGGCGAGTTCAGCTACACGCACAAGAAGCAGACCGGCGGCTCGGGCCAGTATGGGCGCGTGGCGGGCTACATCGAGCCGTTGCCCTCGGATCATGAAGACGGCTACGAGTTCGTGGATGAGATCGTGGGCGGTTCTATCCCACGTGAGTTCATTCCGGCCTGCGACAAGGGATTCAAGGAGGCGATCAAGCGCGGGCCGCTGATTGGCTTCCCCATCGTGGGAGTGCGTTGCCTCATCAACGATGGCCAGTCGCACCCAGTAGACTCGTCCGAGTTGGCCTTTCGCACGGCGGCCTTGATGGGTTTCCGCGAGGCCTACAACAAGGCCAAACCCACCATCCTCGAGCCCATTATGTTGGTCGAGGTGCAGTTCCCCGAGGAATTCCAGGGCGCGGTCATTGGACAGCTCAACCAGCGCCGGGGCAACATCCTGAACACGGAGAAGCACGAAGCGTTTGTCACCGGCGTGGCCGATGTGCCGCTGGCCGACATGTTCGGCTATGCCACCGATTTGCGCTCTGCCACCCAGGGCAAGGGCGAGTTCAGTATGGAATTCAAGCGCTACGCCGAGGTGCCCAAGCAGGCGCGCGACGCCATGATCGCCGACTACAAGGAGAAGCGGGAGAAGGATGGGGCGGGTGGCCGTTCGCAGAAGCGAGCCGCAGGGTAGCTGGTCTCGAAGATCAGAGCGGCGTTCCCGCTTCGATAAGCATCGGTTTGTTGTGGTGCGGGCGGGGCTTGGTGGCCTCCACGCAGGCGCGCCTGAATGCGGGGCCCAACCGTTGCCAGAGTTTCTCTTCCACGTCGTAGGGAAGGCCGCGCCGGTATCCGGTGAACGTGGCGGTGGTGAGCTTCTTGCCGGTGACGCCGCTACGAATCACGATGGTGGCCACGGCGTGATCCGCGGGCATTTCCTTGACGTGTCCGTGGACGTAGGCGGCCACGTCCATCACGGCACCCATGTCGCGGTATTGCTCAGCGGTGTCGACGGGTGGCAGCGCGGTTTCGACCTTCATCCCTCTGTCCGTGAGTGCCTGAATCACATGATCGCGCACGGAATATGTGTCCTCCCCCGAGAAGGCGAAGACCGCAACCTTACCCGCGGCCCCGGCGGCATTCTCCGCAGTGGCCCTTGCCTTGCCCTTGCCCGCAGCGCGAGTGGGCTTGCCCTTGGCGCTGGCCTTGGCCTGGCCCTTCGCCCGCCGGGGCGCAGCCTGGACCGCCGGGGCCGTGCCAATCACCACGGCCAAGGCAACCAACGCCAGCAAGAACCTGTGCAGCGCGAGCCGCGCCGACGCGAGTGGGCAGCCGGGCTGCGCAAAGGCAACCGGCGAGGGGGCCAAACCGCAGGCGCGAAGCAACGACATCGGATACCTGCGAATACTACCCCGATTCAGGCTTTCCGCTACCAGCCGAGTCGCGTCTTCCACTCGGGGACCAGCCGGGTGGCCATCTTGGCATGGGTCGCGCCGCCACTCCGAATTCCAGCGGGAGTGGGACGGTTGGACCGAGGCCGCCTGACCCGGGTATAGTTGCGCCACTTTGACCCGAAAGGTACGACGATGACTACAAGCAAGCGCGCTCTCGTCCTGCTGGCTGCTGTGCCGCCCCTGGTTCTGGCTGCCGGCAGGGCACAGGCCGCCGACGAGCCGCCCGTGCAGGGCGAAGGTCGAACTCTTGCCTACCTGAGTGACTTGCACACCAAGGTGCACCGGGCCTGGGCCGATAGCTTCCTGGCCATGGCGACGGCGCGCCTGCCCAAAGACCATCCCGTCAACCTCGCCACGCGCGCCGCGGTGGTCGAACTGGTGCTGGCCCGGGGCGGCCGCTTGGTGAGTGCCCTGGTGACCTCTCCTTCGGGTTCGTCCGAGTTCGACACGTCAGCGCTGGAGGTGGTCCGCGACAACGCCCCCTATGGCGTTGCGCCCGAGGAAGTACTTTCCGACGACGGGAATGCTCACGTCCTGTGGACCTTCGCGCGCGACGATCGCCGGTGTTCTGACCTGCGGGTAAGAGAAGCGCAGCTTCCCTTGCCGCAGGCGGTACGCAGTTTGGTGGCCCAGGGTCGCGATCGTGCCGCCATCAAACGCTTGCAGGCAGCGGGCGACGATGCGCGCGAGCAGGGCTTCTCATCTTTCGTTTGGGCGTGGCTCGACAGCGCCGAGGCAGAGCAGGGGCTGGCCGTGGCTGCCGCCCGTGCGGCGGGCGGCGATCGTGCGGGAGTCGAGAAGCTTCGCCAGGCAGTGGCGCAAGGCCAGGAAGTGGAGACAGCGGCGCACGCGCTGGCGCGGTTTGCGATTGCGCTGTGTCCTTTGGTGAAGGAGCAGCTCGCAGGGCCGGCGGGCGAGGCCCGTGGCGCGGCAGTGGCGGCCCTGCGGCTTGGGCTCGAGCGCGAGTGCTTGCCGGGGGTGCTGGCGGTGGCCAATGACCGGTCGGCGTCCGAGACGGAGCGCGTGGCGGCGGCCCAAGCCCTGGGCACACTGGACGATCCCGAAGCGCACAAGACCCTGCAGGGGTTGGCCAACGATGCTCCCCCGGCCATTCGGGCCGCAGCCTTGCTGGCCGGGACCCGGCCGGGATCAGGTCGGGCTGCAGTGTTTCGCCTGACCGGTCTTCTGCACGATCCGGCGCCCGAGGTGCGCGCAGCCGCGGCAGCGGCCCTGCTGCGGGCCGGGGGCGAGGCGATGATCCCCCAGCTCTTCCAACTCTACCGAGACAAGGACCCACGGCCGGGCGAGACTGTGGCGAAAGAACTGGGCGGCATGAAGGGAGAGGCTTCGGCCGAAATGCTGGGCAAGCTTGTCCACAGCAAGGGTGATCGGCGGGTTCGTCTGGCCAGCGCGCGGGCCTTGGTCGTGCGTCGCGATCAGGCTGCGCGCAAGCTGCAGGCCGACCTGGCGGGCGACAAGGATGCCGAGGTGCGCTTCCTGGGCGGCGCAGCCGTCGATGCGCAGAAGCGTTTGGCCGCAGCCTCAGCGCCCGAGGGCCATGCCTGGCGCGCCTCCTACGCGGCCCTGGCTGCCGGTCCGGGACGTCTGGCCGCCGCAGACTGGGCCTTGGCCCAATTCCCCAAGTTGGATTCGGCGGCGCGGGTGGAGATCGCGGCTGCGTGGTTGGCCGGGGCGAAGGCGGCCGAGAAGTAGGACTACCGGAGTCGGTGGCCGGTCCGGATGCGGATTCGGGGCTTGTCCCGGCCTCTGGCTTCCGGCCGCGCCGCCATCCCCCAGGATGCTCAACCAGCCACGGATCTTCGAGAGGCAGTACTAACGTTTACTTGCGGCCTCAAGCGTCGCCATGGCCGCCAAGAACGCGCGCAGGTCGGGCGGCCCTTGCATGGCCGTCTTGTGGACGCGGGCCATATCCAAGTCTTCATAGGCGTGGGCTACAACGTTGCGGAAGCCGGCAGCGCGAGTCAGGCGCTCGGAAAGACCGGCTTCAATCGAGCCGGCCCTTGAGAGCTTGCGGAAGACTTCGGCATAGCTCGTCGGCGAGCCGAGGCCGGATTTCACACAGGTCGAGACCGCCAGGTCGATGACGACTTGCACCGCCTGCCAGAGATGCAGGATGACGGCGTCGGACTCGACGGTCATCGGCAGCAGGTTCTCGGGGCGGTTGGGTAGCAGATCAGCGACACGTCCGAGGTGCCGTTCGACGGCTGCCACCTTTTCTGCCAGTACTGCCGTGTCAGGGCTCATGCTGCTTGCAAGCCGTCGAGGACTTGTCTGTAGGCCACGCGCAGCACAGGTTCGGCATCGCACCAGAAGCTGGCGGCATCGATCTGGAACGTCTGGAAAACGCCGGTGTCGTCCTCGAACACAGGTCTTCCGCCAACCGCAACCTGGATTCTCAACAGGGCGCTGGCCTTGGATAGGTCAATCAGATCGACCAGGTCTGTCGCGAGGATTCCCATCAACCGCTCACGCAACAACTCGTCGTCATGAGTCTTGCCGGCCAGATAGCCGAAGTCCCAGTCGGAATGGCCGTGCACATTTCCGAGCACGCGCGAACCGAAGAGCACCAGCAGCCGAAGACCGGCCTGCCGGGCAGCCTGTGCCATCTCCTGCTCGGGAACCATCACGGCATTCTACGCGGCAACTGGTCCCACAGCTACTGGCGCACCCACGGAGGCGTCGGGCCCCAGACGACGGTGTTCGACGCCTTTGCCTCGGCGAAGGTTGTCTTCGTTGGGTAAGCACTCAGGATCATGCGATCGGCAGACGGGAGCTGCCAGGAGCATTTTTGATAGATCCCGACCCCGACATCCTCGGGATAGCGATCGTCGCGCGTAACGCGCAACACGAAGAATTGGGCGTCGTTCTTGAACTCTTCAATCGTACCTGTGTCCACCGCTCCGGAAGGCAAGAAGGTTATCTCATACCGGGCATCATCGAAGGTGGCAACGATACCGTCGGTTCCGGGCTCCTTGCCCGTGTCGAGATTGACATTGGAAAGAGCCCAGGTTCCAGCAAGCGCGATCTGTGTCTGACTATTCGAGCTGCAGCCAAGCCCGACACTCGCCGCGCACAACAGCCCCACAGCGGCCATGATGTCAAACCGTAGGTTCGAACTTTCAATCCATCCAGTCTGCATTGAATTCAACCTCCATGAAGCGGAGCGGTCCAGGCAACTGCGAGGAACAACGCAGGGCAGGGTATCACGTCACCTTATGGTCGTTCAAGACGCCTTGACGCTCTGCGGCCTCGGTGCTCCGCCGATTGTGGTCCCCCGTCTCGGTCGTGATATACGGTGCACTTCCGAACATGGCCGCGGCTGCGTTCTATGACCTCGACGGCACCCTGTGTCGTACCAACCTGGTGCACGCCTTCGCCTATAACGCGCGCAACCAGCAGGGCCTGTGGAGGAGCGTCACGCGGATGGCGTCGACGGTGGCCAGCATCCCCTTGTTTCTGGCGGCCGATTCGTTCAACCGGCGGCTCTTCAACGACATCTTCTTCCGCCGCTACCGGGGCGAGTCAGAAGACCGACTGCGCTATCTGGCCCAGGAGCTGTTCGACACGGTCGTCCGGCCCTCCATCTACCCAGGCGCCTACGAACTCGTCGACAAGTCGCGCCGACTGGGGCTGCGCCAGGTGTTGGTCACGGGCGCGCTCGACCTCACCGCTGGGCCGCTGGTACGCCACCTGGGCCTCGACGACTGCGTGACCAACCGGCTTGAGTTCGTGGACGGCAAGGCCACCGGGCGCCTCTTGCCGCCGGTGATGGCCGCCGCCACCAAGGCAAGCTGGATTCGCATCTATGCCGAGAAGGAAGGACTCAATCTCACCGAGTGCTACAGCTACTCGGACAGCATGAGCGATCTTCCCATGCTGTCGGTGGTGGGCCACCCCACCGCCGTCAACCCCGATTTCCGACTGAGGAACACAGCCCTACAACATGACTGGCCAATACTGGATCTGCGCTAGCATGAGGCCCCGATGAACAAGCGCGAAGCCAAGCCGCTGCGCGGGCCCGTGCCCCGCCACAAGGAAGACGACCAAGTCGTCTATATCGACAACAACTCTGCGCCCCGGGTCATCTTCTCGGGCACCGACCTTCTGTTTGAAGACCTGCCTATCGGCACTCGGGTCATCTACGCCAAGCCGCCCATTGAGGGCCTGGCCAATCCCGGCGCCGCCATTCGCTACGCGCTCAACCATCCGCTCGACAGCGAGCCGCTCTACGCCCAGCTTTCGCCCGGCATGCGCGTGACCATCGCGGTGGACGACATCAGCTTGCCGTTGCCGCCCATGACCACGCCCGACATCCGGCAGACCATGCTCGAGATCCTGCTCGAGATCCTCGACGCGAACGGGGTGGACGACGTGCACATCATCATCGCGCTCGGCTCGGCGCATAGGCGCATGACCCCGGCGGAGATGAAGCGCATGGTGGGCAAGAAGATCTACGACGCCTTCTATCCCGACCGCTACTACAACCTTGACGCCGAGGATCCGGAGGGTTTCGTCCCGTTGGGCAAGACCAGCTACGGCGAGCCGGTCAATATCAGCCGTCGCTGCGTCGAGAGCGATCTGGTCATATATGCGAACGTGACCTTGGTGCCCATGGATGGAGGCCACAAGTCAGTCACGGTTGGCCTGTGCGACTACGAAAGCGTGCGCGTCCACCACGAGCCCGACACCATTGCGGCTTGCAACAGCCTGATGGATCCGCCTCGTTCCATGCTGGCGACCAAGCTCGCCCGCATGGGCGCCATCGTCGATCAGCACATGAACGTGTTTCACATCGAGACCGCGCTCAACAACCGCATGTTCGGTGCGCCGCTGGCCTTCCTGGGCAGGAACGAGGACGAGTTCTCCGATTTCGATCGTATGAAGGCCGAGACCCTGCGCCTGGCTCTGTCCAAGATGCCGGAGACGGCCAAGCGCAAGATGTTCAACGCCATCCCGGCGCCCTACCAACTGATCGCATGCCACGCCGGCAAGGCCGAGCCCGTGCACGAGCGCATCGTGGCCAAGCTCAACGAACAGTATCTGGTCAAGGTCAAGGGCCAGAGCGACATCGTCATCTTCCCCATCCCCTTCATCTCACCCTACAACGTCAACTCGATCCTCAACCCGATCCTGCTGCAGGTGATGGCGCTGGGATACTTCCACCACTTCTACCGGGGCCAGCCGGTGCTGCGAAAGGGCGGCGCGCTGATCCTGTGTCACCCCTGCCATGACGAGTTCGACCACGAGTACCACCCGAGCTACATTGAGTTCTTCCACCGGCTGTTGCCCGAGACGCGCGATTCACACCAGCTGCGCGCCAAGTACGAGGAGGAGTTCGCGCGCAACCCGAGCTACGTCGAGATGTACCGGCGCGGCCATGCCTACCACGGCACCCATCCCTTTTTCATGTGGTACTGGGGGGAGGCGGGTCGCCAGCACGTGGGCAAGATCATCGCGGCGGGCGCGAAGAATGCGCATGTGCCTGCCATGCTGGGATGGGACCGGGCCGAGTCGCTGACCGAAGGCATTGCCATGGCGCGATCGTTCGTCGGTCCGTCGGCGTCGATCACCCTCATGAAATGGCCACCCATCGTGATGGCCGACGTGGAGTAGCCGCAAGCCGATGAGTTCGCCTGTGGGCAAGACCAACACCGTTTTCTCGCCGCGCGAGATCTACCGGGGGCGAAACGTCTTCCTCCTGGGCAGCACGGGCTTTCTCGGCAAGGTGCTGCTCAGCATGCTGTTCCATCGCTTCCCCGAGGTCGGCCGGGTGTACGTGATGGTGCGGCGGGGGACGGGCACCTCAAGTGAAAAGCGCTTCTGGGACCACGTGGTGCCCTCGCCAACCTTCGATCCCTTGCGCGAGAAATTCGCCGGTACTGATGGGCTACGCGAGTTCCTGACCGACAAGGTTCGGGTCGTGGACGGCGACATCACCGAGGACAACCTGGGCCTGTCTGAGGAGCAGGCGGCGCAGGTGGCGGCCGACATTGCCGTGGTCATCAACACTTCGGGCAAGGTGACCTTCAATCCGCCGCTGGAATCGGCCCTGCGCACCAACGTGCAGGGAACCAAGAACGTGATCGCCTTCGTCAAGCGCATGCAGCGGCCCGCGCTGATTCACACCAGCACCTGCTTCGTGGCTGGCAACCGTAGCGGCAACGTGTGGGAGAGCGAGCCACCGGACGGCTATTTCCCGCGCCGGCAGGAGTTGTCGGGAACGCACTTCTCGGTTGAGCAAGAGATCGCCGACTGTGGCCGCATCGCGGTCGAGGTGCGAGCCCAGGCGGACGACGCGCAGGTGGTCGCGCGGCTGCGCCAGCGGGCGCGTGAGGCGCTGCTGGAGCAGCACCGCGATCCCGACGACGAGGTCGCGCTCAAGCTGGCGGTGGCACGGGAACGCAAGGACTGGGTACGGGCCGAGCTGACCCAGCGGGGCATCGCGCGCGCCCAGAATTGGGGCTGGCCCAACATCTACACCTACACCAAGAGCATGGCCGAGCAACTGGTGGCACGCGAGACGGACATCGTGCGCTCCATCGTGCGGCCGGCCATCGTGGAAAGCTCGCTGCAGTACCCGTTCCAGGGCTGGAACGAGGGTTTCACCACATCGGCACCTCTCGTGTACTTGGCGCTCAAGGGCCAGAACCTCCTGCCGGTGTCAGAGTCGCTCATCCTCGACGTGGTGCCGGTCGACTACATTGCCGCCGCCATTTTGATGGTGACGGCGCAGGCTTGCGTCGAGGAGCCGGAGTTGGTGCACCAGTTGGCGGCCGGCGACCTCAATCCCTCGTACATCGGGCGGGTGACCACGCTGACCGGGCTGTACAAACGCAGGCGTTTTCAGGACAAGGAGGCGGGCAACAAATTTCTCAACCAGCTGGCCGCGCGCATGGAGTTCCGGCCGGTAAGCTATGAGGAATACGACAAGAAGTCGTTGCCCCTGATCAACCGTCTGGCTGATCGCGCGTCCGATACCCTGGACCGCGTGCGACCGCGCTGGGCCGGGGGGCGTTTCGGTGAGCTGGTGGATCGGGTCAAGAAGAAGGTCGATGAGGTCAGGCGGGTCACCAAGGAGGCCGGCGAGAACATCGATCTGTTCCGGCCTTTCATTCTGGACAACGCCTACGTCCTGCGCGCTGACCACATCCGCGCCTTGCGTGACCGCTTGCCGGCCGAGGAACGCTCTCTTCTGCCCTGGTCGCCCGAAACCATCGATTGGTACGACTACTTTCTCAACATCCACTTCCCCGGGCTGCAGAAGTGGGTCCTGCCCGAATTGGACGAGACCTATGCGGCCAAGCCCAAGAGCGTGTACGCCTACCACGACCTTCTGGAACTGTTCGACACCACCACCAAGCTGCACGCCACGCGGGTGGCCTTGCGGATGGAACGGGGCAAGCGGCAGGAGTCGTACAGCTACCAGAACCTCCAGGAGCTGGCCACCCGCGCTGGCACTTTCCTGGTCGGCGAGAAGTGCCGGCCCGGCGATCGTGTGATCCTGTACGCCAAGAACGCGCCCGAGTGGTCCATGGCTTTCTTTGGCGTGATGAAAGCGGGCGGCACCGTGGTGCCAGTGGCGCACGATTCGACCACGGCGGAGCTGGTGAACATCGCGCGCGCCTCGGGCGCGGTGGGTTTGATCGTCGGCGAGGACCTACTGGACAAGCGTCCCGATCTTCCCGCCGCTCTTTCCAAGGAGGGCTTGCCCACGCGGCTCTGGCCGTTCGAGACGGTGTTCGCGCTGCCGCCGCTGGCTGTCGAAGAGGAACGCAAGCGCGCGCTGGTGAACAAGCACAGCCCGGACACAGTGGCCTCGCTGATTTTCACCTCGGGCACCACCGGGCACCCGAAGGGCGTGATGCTGACCCATCGGAATTTCACCTTCATGGTGTCCGAGCTGCTGCGCACCTTTGATCTCGGGCCCACCGATGGCATGCTGTCAGTGCTGCCCCTGCATCACACCTTCGAGTTTTCTACAGGGCTGCTGGTTCCGCTGGCGCGCGGGGCGCGCATCACCTATCTGCAAGATCTGACCGGCGACGCCATCAATGCCGTGCTCAAGTCGGGAAAGATCACCGCCATTGTGGGCGTACCCTCGGTGTGGGAGGCACTGCGCCGGCGCGTCTTGCAGAAATTCTCCGATCGCTCTGCTACCGTGGAGTCATTGGTCAATGCACTCACGCGTGCCAATTTCGAGCTGCGTTCGCGCACCGGAATCGACCTTGGCATGTTCGTTTTCTATCCTGTGCACAAGGGGTTCGGCGGCCGCGTGCGCTATATGATCAGTGGCGGATCGGCGTTGCCGCCTGAAGTGCTGAAAACTTTCTATGGGATGGGCTTCGATTTTTTCGAGGGCTATGGCCTGACCGAGACCGCGCCGGTGCTCGCGGTCACCACGCCCAAGAAGAAGCCCGTGATCGGATCAGTGGGCCAGCCCTTGACCGGCGTGGATCTCAAGATTGACAGCCCCGACGCCTCGGGCGTGGGCGAGGTGATCGCGCGCGGTCGCAACGTGATGGCCGGATATTGGGAGAATCCCGAAGCCACGGCGGAAGCTCTGCGCGACGGCTGGTTCCACACCGGCGACCTGGGGCGATTCGACGAGGACGGCAACCTCTTCATCGTGGGCCGGTCCAAGGACGTCATCATCGACACCAACGGCAAGAACGTCTATCCCGACGAGATCGAGGATCTCTATCGAAACTCTCCCTTCATCAAGGAGCTGTCCGTGGTCGGCCTGCCCGACGGCGTGGCCGAGCACGTGGCCTGCGCTGTGGTGCCCAATCCGGAGCACGAGCCAGGGCTCGCGCGCGAGGTCGTGCAGGCCAGGATCGAGGCGCACTTCCGTCAGGTAGCGGCCGGCTTGCCCTTCTGGAAGCGGGTGCGCACCCTGGAATTCTGGGAGGGGGAGCTGCCCCGCAGCAAGTTGCGCAAGGTCAAGCGACGCGAAGTGGTCGAGGAGCTGCGCCGTCGCCACCAGAAGAACAAGAGCGAAAGCCAGCAGGGCACAGAGGCGCATGCCTCCGAGGCGGGGATGGGCTGGTTCCTGGAGCTCGTGGCCAACGCTTGCGGCAAGGCACCGTACGAGATCCACATGCAGAGCCGGGTCGATGAGCTGGGGTTCGACAGCCTGACCTTTACCGAACTGACAGCCGCGCTCGAGGCCGCGGGTGTGCGCCTGCCCGAAGGAGTCGTGTTCACGGGTGCGGTCGATGTGGCTGCGCTCTACGACTTGGCCACGGGCAAGCGGCACAACCCGGCTCTGGAAAAGCGCGAGCCGCGCCGACGCGACACCTTCCAGCACCACCAGGAAGGCGACCTCAAGCTGCCGGCTCCGTTGCAGCGTCTGGGCAAGCGCGGACTGTCGGCGGCGCAGAAGCTCTTCTACACGCGGGCGTTGCAGACCAAGGTGCGGGGGCAAGCTCATGTCCCGCAGCACACGCACTTCATCGTGGCGGCCAACCATTCCTCGCACCTCGACATGGGCGCGGTGAAGGTGGCACTGGGCGATGCCGGACGCGACCTGGCGTCGCTGGCTGCGGCCGACTATTTCTTCTCCAATCGCTGGCGCCGCGCCTACTTTGCCAACTTGACCAATCTGGTTCCCATGGAGCGCAGCGGCTCTGTCCGCAAATCGCTGGCCATAGCAGAGGGCGTGCTTCGCCGCGGCCGCAGCCTGATGCTGTTTCCTGAGGGCACGCGGGCTCGCGGAGGAGTGATGGCGGATTTCTTGCCGAGCCTGGGCTACCTCGCCCTGCGCGCGGAGGCGGGCGTCCTGCCGGCCTACATTCGCGGCACCCATGAGTCGCTGCCGGTGGGCGCCACCATTCCCAGGACGCGCGATTTGGAAGTCCACTTCGGGCCTTTCTTGTCCATCGATTTTCTGCGCGAGTTGATCCATGGGCTGTCGGACAAGGATTCGTGGCGTCTGTGCTCGGGCTTGACCCAGAGGATCGTCGAAAACTTGCGCGACGGCGTGACCACGCGCTTTGACGTGGCGAGCGTGCGGGCCGCGTGGAACGGCGCGACGCTGGGCCCCCTGTCCCGATCGGTCGAGGACGCTCGGCCGGGGGCTGTCAGTCAAAGCGGCAAGAGCCCATGAAGATCCTGGTCACAGGCGCTCCGGGCTTTCTGGGATCACCGTTGGTGGAAGGGCTGTGCCAGCGCTTCGACCCCCGGCAGTTGCGCGTGCTGGCGGTGGCGCCTGCCCCGGAGTTCACCAGCCTGGGCGTCGAGGTTGTGGTTGGGTCGATTCTGAACCCAGCTGATGTGGCGCGGGTGCTGGAGGGCGTGAGCCACGTGTACCATCTGGCCGGCTTCGTCTCGCGCAAGCCTGCCGACGGCCACCGTATGTTCCAGGTTCACGTGCACGGCACGCGCCTTCTGTGTGAGGCCGCGCTGCAGGCCGTGGTCAAGCGGATCCTCATGGTTTCCACCAGTGGCACGGTTGCGGTTTCCAAGCGCGCAGACGAGATGCCGGACGAGGACTCGCCCACACCGCTGGAGCTGGTTTCTCGCTGGCCCTACTACACCAGCAAGCTGTACCAGGAGCAGACAGCGCAGCATATCTGCGGGGACCGCATCGAGCTCGTCACGGTGAACCCGAGTCTGCTGCTCGGCCCAGGCGATGTGCGCATGGGGTCCACGCGCGACGTGCTGTCTTTTCTTGCCGGCGACGTCAAGCTTGTGCCGCCCGGCGGGCTGAACTTCGTGGACGCGCGCGACGTGGCGGCCATCATTCCGGTGGCCATGGACAAGGGCCGCCATGGCGAGCGCTATCTGCTGGGTGGCCACAACATGACCTTTGCCGAGTACTTCGACCGCATCGAACGCGCGAGCAAGGAGTACCACCCGCGATTGAAGGCGCGCGGCCGCTGGTCGGTGCTGGCCGCCCAGGCGCAAACGGCCCTCTTCAAGGCTGTCGGCCGCACCAGCCCGATCGAGCCGGCCAGCGTCGACATGGCCACCTACTTCTGGTACTTCGACAGCGCCAAGGCCAAGCGCGAACTGGGCTTCGCCCCGCGCGAGGCGAGCGACACCATTTTCGACACCATTCGCTACATCCGGGAGAATGCACTGGGCAAAGGCGCGTTCGCGAAGTAGCCACGGCTTGTCGTTACGGGCCCGCGGTGTTCAGAAACTCGTCGTGGGAATTCTCGCATGAATCCGCGAAGATGAGCCGCTTGGAAGAGCGGGTCGGAGCAGGCAACTTGGCGACCAATGCTGCCGGCGACGCTTCAGTTCCTCATCGCCATGATCGCGCGCGCGATCAACTACCTTGTCCTGCGCACGGCCCGGCCATGATGGGAAGCGAAAGCTGACCCGTGCACGCTGGCCCGCGACTCTTACTCACAAATGGAAAACGATGTCATCTGCCTCCTTCCCGTTCGCCGCCAACAGATCCACCGCTGCTGTCTGTCACTGCCTGCCCTGATGTTGATGGCGGCATGTTCCGGAACCTCCACGACACCCGCCCCGGAGGCCCCGCCAGTCCCTGCTGGACCAGCGACAGGATTTGTGCCGACCCTTGGCGCGCCCGTGACGCCCGGCGCGTTGCCCGCGACCGATGTGGTGTTCACGGTGCAGACCGATGCCGTTCACGGTTTGTGGACGATCTCGCCCGCGATCTACGGCGTCAACGCGCCCGTACCGGGAGCCAAACTCGACCCGTCCATGCGCGCCGGGAATGTGCGTTTCGGCGGGAATCGCTCGTCGGCCTACAACTGGGAAAACAACGCGTCGAACGCTGGCAACGATTATCACAACCAGAGCGACGGCTACCTAAGTTCGTCGAACACCCCCGGGGATGTCGCCAACACGACCCTCACCCAAGCCAGCGCGATGGGGCCGCCGACCAGCAGCGTGATCACGGTGCCCATCGGCGACTACGTCGCTGCCGACAAGTCGCCCTCCGGCGACGTGGCCACGCCCCCTGCAGGTGTGGACGGCGGTGCCGGCGACGGCGGCGGATACGACTACCTGAGCGCGCGCTTCAAGAAGAACGTGGCTGCCAAGGGCGCCCCGTGGTCCGACACGCCCGACACCACAGACGATTCCGTCTACCAGGATGAATTCGTTTCCTGGGTGAAGAATCACCACCAAGAAACCCCGGTGATCTTCTCGCTCGACAACGAGCCCGACCTCTGGAAAAGCACCCACGCGCGTATCCACCCCGCCGCGACGACCTACGCGGAACTGGTCGAACGCACCACAAGGTTTTCAGGCGCCATCAAGGACGCGTGGCCAGCAGCCCCCATTCTCGGCTTCGTGAGCTACGGATGGAATGGCTTTGTGACCCTGCAGAATGCGCCGGACGGGGCAGGCAAGGGACAGTTCTGGGACTACTTTCTGACCGAGATGAAGGCCGCGGAAGCTGCGCAAGGCCGTCGACTGATCGACTACCTGGATTTGCACTGGTACCCAGAGGCCAAGGGGAGCACCTTTCGCATCGTTATGCCGCAAAAGGCGCCCACCACGGCGGATGACATCGCGGTTTGGCAAGATGCACGGATGCAGGCGCCGCGCTCACTTTGGGATCCCACCTACTTCGAAACAAGCTGGATCACGGGAAGTCTGGGCGAGCCCATCGCGCTCATTCCCCGCGTGATGGCGAAGATCCAGGCCGGCTATCCTGGCACAAAGCTGGCGTTCACAGAATGGAACTACGGCGGCGGAGGCGACATCACTGGTGCCATTGCCACGGCGGATGTCCTCGGGATCTTTGGCCGCGAGGGCGTGTCCCTGGCGAACATCTGGTGGATGTCCCCCTCGGAACCTTTCACCGTCGCTGGCGTCAAAACCTACCGCAACTATGATGGTCAGTCAGGCGAATTTGGAGACATTGGAATCGCCACCAGCAACAGCGACACCGCAAATACCTCGGTCTACGCCAGCCTGGTGTCGACCAATCCGGGCCATGTGGTGGTCGTGGCCATCAACAAGAAGAATGACGTCCCGGTCAAGGCCGGCATCAAACTCACACACCCTGCCACCTTCAACAAGGCGAAGGTGTACGTGCTAAGTGGCACGTCGTCTGCGATCCAACCCGCGCCGGATCTCGCCAAGACCAGCAGCAATGCCTTCGAGTACGCCATGCCTCCCCGTTCGGTTTCCATCCTGGTCTTTGACGGCACGCTGGCGGCGACCAGCTGGTCCCAGGGAACCAGCGCGATTCCGCCGGCCGGCGCGAGCGGCACGGTCACTGACGCTGGCGCGCAGGCGGGTGCTCCGAGAGCTGCCGATGCCAGAATTTCCGCCGACACCCAAACGCCGGTCGACGGCAGAGTTTCTGTCGACGCCCCTCTGCCCGCTGATGCTGAGCCCTTCGGCATCGACGCGGAGATCAGCAGCCTCGACGCCGCGGCTGACGCGCCAGACTAGCTCGACGCGGGCGACGATCTGTAGGCCCTGGCTACGGCGATACCCGACGAGGGCGATGGCGTGCATCTACGGCACGGGCTTCCACGCCACGCCCTTGCAGCCTTTGCCAGTAGGCCGCAAGTCCCGCAAGCGGCACGGTCGCCAGCCCCGTGGTTCCCGGTGGCCGCTCCAGCGAGTGCCCGACCACCGCCTGGGGCCGAAGCCGGACGGTGAGATCCATTAGCCTCATGACCTGGCTGGCGTCACTGGAAGGCGAACTGTGTGCACTGGGCTGCGATTCACGGCCGGCGGCGTCGCATCGGGCTGGCATCTTGACCTTTGCTCCGCCGCGCGAGGCGGCCGAAGCCTTCGTCACGCGCGCGCAGGCAGCCGGCGTCGTGCTGTCGCTGCGACGCGGACGGGTGCGCTTTCCACCGCATCTGCACAACGTCCAACGCGAACTCGACGCTCTCTACGGCCTGCTGCGGGGGCCGTGACCGTATTTCACGCGGGGTACAGCCCGTGTGGCGTGAGCGCCACGGCTTCGCCTGGGCGGAAGGGCGGGTAGCCGGCGTACCAGAAGGACTGGTAGCCGCCATCTTGGAAGCGGACCCATACCTCGTAGCTTCTGTGCTCCGAGGAACCGGAGCTGGCTGCAGCGCCCACGGCTGCGCCACCCATCGCGCCAAAAAGGGCGCCTGGGCCGCGGCCACCGCCCAGGATCCCGCCGATGATGGCTCCCGCGAGAGCGCCGCCCGCTGGATTGCCCTCGCGACGCTGAATGACCTCGCGAATCGTTGTGACGGTGCCGTAACGCACCCATTCTGGCGGGCCTTGGGGCTCGCCCCAGGTGGAATAGGACGTGCTTTCCGTGGCACACGCCGGTATCACGGCAACCAACAGAACGAAGGCGATGCGGCGAAGAGTCTTCATGGCGAACCCCCGATGCGTTTGGAAGATCAACGCAGGCTTGATCCACTCCCACAGCATCTTCTGGGCCAATCCTACCGCCGCCGGAATTGCTTTCCACCCCCGACTTGGGCGACCATAGGCGCCATGCTGCGTCTTTTGACAGCCGTGGTCGTCTTTCTGGCCGGCCCCCTGGCCTGGGCTGGGCCGCGCGTGGCAGTGCAGCCGTTCAGCGGCCCCGACGCGGACAGCAGACTTGTGCGCAATCACGTGGCGCGCATCGTGGCCAACCATGGCTTTGCCGTCTTGACGTCTATCCCGGCCGTGTGGGGCACCGGACAATATCCCCAGATCGCGCGCGATCGCGAGCTGAAGGCCTTTGTCGTTGCCGACATCGAGCAGAAAGGCAAGCGTCTGGCGATGACGTTCCTTGTCTGGCAGGGCGTCGATGGCTCGGTGGTGGGGCGTTGGGAAATCGCGGCGTACAGGGAAAAGTTGGCGGGTTTGTTGAAGAAGGATTTCTGGAGAAGGCTCGGGCCCGCGATCGCCAAGGCACTCGCGCCGCCCTCTGCCCGCTTGGCCCCGGCTCCGCCAATGCGCATCGACGCCAGCTCGCCCTACGACAGCGACACGCGTGGCGTGGCGTGGCGACGGCGGTAGTTGGAGTCTGACGCTGGTCGAGAGCCTCGCCCACGCCGAGCGCAACCTGCGCGGCGGATGAGTCGCTACGGGGAGTGGCAGTGGTTGACCTGGGTGGTACCAGCGTAGTTCGGCGTGGAGAAGGAAACGCACGTCGTGCCCGTCGGGCAATCGGCAACCGTGTAGCAGTACTTCACGCAAACGTTCCCGTTGCTGCAGTAGTACCCGGGCACGCAATCGCCATCCGTGGAGCAAGCCGAGCCGGTGATCCCGGTGCCCGACTGTGGCTCGCAGTCGGTGGCTCCGGGAAGGGACGTGCCCCACGAGCTGCATCCGAATCCCACGGGACAGGCCGACAGTGGGCTACGAGGATTCTGGGGGGAAACTGGATCACACACGCTGACGCACACCAATACACCCAGCATCTCCACGCCGGGGGACCAATTAGTTTGGACACAAGAGTGGGCAGAATCGACCGCAGGACAGTCAGAATCTAACTGACAGTATCTCTTGCAGACATCTCCGAAACATCCGAAGCCGCTTGCGCACTCTCCACTCGTGCAGTCCGCGCCTTCCCCCAAGCTGCCGGCCGGGACACACTTCAGCCCCGTAGCTTGCGTGTTGGGGGAGCAGGCCTGTCCGGTCGGGCAGCCGCAGGCCGGAAAGACATTGCAGGTGCCGCCAGCCGCAGGCGTCGGGCAGGTCGACACGCCCGCGTCAGCACCGACGTTGGGGAGGCACTTGGTGCCGGTGCAGTCGGGGTGATAGCCTGCAGTGCCACAGGCTGAGTATTCCGGTGCCGCGCTCGTACCGCAGTTCACGATGGTGGAGCACACCACCCCCGACGCCCAGCATCCGCCTGGGAAAGTTCCAATGGCAGCGCAGTAGATTGGATTGTCCGGGTCGGTGCAGGTGCCCGCGTCAGCCCGGGTGCTGATCCCTCCGTCGCGCACGACTGAACTAGGCACGCATGTGCCGGTGCAGTCGGGATGATAGCCTACAGTGCCGCACGCCGTGTAGTCCGGCAACCCGTTCGTGCTGCAGTTTGCGATGGTGGAGCACACCACCCCTGTAGCCCAGCACCCGCCGGGGTAGGTTCCCGTGGCATCGCAGCGAACCGGAAACGCCGGGTCAGTACAGGCCACGCCCGCGTCAGCGCGGGTGCCGGTGGAGCCACCGGCTGGTCCACCGGTCCTGCCGCCAGTCCCACCGGAGCCTCCCGGGGGGGTTGAACACGCGGCAAGCGAGGTTGCGCAGGATGCCGACTGGGCACAGTAGAAGTAGCCACTTGGACATCTAACTATGCTGTTGTCAAAGCAGACATAGCTAGTCCCATTGCTGCCGCAAACGAAACCGCTCGGGCATTCGCGTTGGTCGGAGCATTGGGTCTTGCCGTTTTCGAAGTGCGGCCCACATCCGACAGAGAGAACCAAGAGAATGAAACTGCCTCGCTTCATGTTGCCGTCCCCCTACCTCTAGAAGGCCCCGCTCAGCGAGGCCCCAGCGACGTTCGGCCCCAAAGCTGGCGCAAAGGCGATCGACTTGTGCGAGTCCCCGCCCGTGGCCAAGAGGATCACCGCGGCCGCGATAGCCGCGCCTCCCACGCCGTAGCCGACAAACTGCAGGGCTGCGTAGGTCTTGCCCCGGTCTTCCTTGCCAGGGTCATACTTTCCTTCAATGTCCGAGAAACTTGTCAGGGCGAGATAGGTGAAGACACCACCCGCGATCAGCGCGGCCCCGCCCACCCCGCCCAGCACCCAGGCCAGCGTTCTTCGAGTTTCTCGTTTGCCGGATTCTATGCGTCGGGGAGTCAGCGCGATGGCATCTGTTGAACTCAGCGTTGGCGGCATTGCATCTGCCGGCGCGGTGTATGGCTCTGGAGCGGCCAGGGGCGCTTGGTACGGCGGGAGTGGGGCTGGCGATTGCGTCGGCGCGGCGGGCGCCTCGACGTGGGCCGGCGGCGTCTCTGGCGGGACGGGCGTAGTCGTTGGGGGAGCGGTTGGTGCCGCTGGCAGGGCAGCCGGGACCGGGCCCGCGGCTGGGACTGAACCACGCTGGCGTAGCTGGTCCATCTCTGCGATCCAGCGTTCAACCTCGGCGCTATCCTCGGGAGTGATGTCCTTCTTCTTGTGCAGGTACTCGTGCAGATTGGACAGTGCCGGCTCAGGACGGCGCAAATAGTAGTAGCAGGCGCCCAGGTTGCGAACGAAGACGGGCATGCCCGGGTTGTCGACGCTCAACTGCACGAAAATCGTCGCGGCTTCCTCGTAGCTTCCCTGTTTGTAGAGCTGGGTTGCCTTCTTCGCATCGGCCGTGCTTTTCTTGTCCAGACCCGCAGCGGCGGCTCTCTGCTCGATTCCCAGGAGCGCAATGGTCATCGCGAGCACGACAAGAATTCCGACAGAAGTTCTGTTCAGCCTTGGCATCATGCGTCTTCCCCTCATCCCGGCCGATGGTACGCCAGCAGCGGAAATCTGCACGGCTTTTGTATGTTCATCCCCGCCCACAGAACTCTGATGTGGGAACCCTGAAGGAGTTCGCTTCGCGCTTCGGCCCCCCGACCTCCCCGCTCGCTTCGCGCAAGCGGGGGCGGGCAGGGAGGACCGTCCCGAAGGCTCCGTAGGGGGTAGCCTTCGGGCTCCCCACGCGACCAAGACGTTCTGCTTCGCAGCGAGGAGAAGGGCGACAGGCGCAGCTAGTATCGGCGTCGCCGGCGGCGACTGACGACGAGAAGTGCCAGCCCTGCCGCCATCGCGAAGAGCCCACCGCCACTGGGTGTCGCGCCCAGATGGCAGCCGCATCCACTAGAGGAGGCCTTCACGTTTCCAGCCGTGCTCGGCTGGGATCCATCGGTCGACAGGGTGCCGCCAGCGCCAGGCGCACCGCCAGGTTTTCCGTTGCTGCCTGGACTGCCCCGACGCCAGGCACGCCGCCCGTCTGGGTGATTGCACCGCCGGTGCCGATCGAGCCACCGACAGCCGGCGTGCCCCCCGTGGCGCCACCGCCCGCTCCGCCCGCAGCCGTCGAGGCGCCAGCACTCGTCGTGCCGCCGATATCGGGAAATCCGCCCGAGCCAGTGTCAACGATAGGAGACCCGCCCGAGCCGGGAGCCCCACCACGGCCGGAAGATCCACCCGAGCCGGGTGCCCCGCCCGCGCCGGTAGCTCCACCAGTGCTGGCAGGCGTTCCACCGGTGGGGACAACTACTCCGCCATCACCGGCGCCGGGAACAGCCGTGAGGGCCCAGACATCACTCGATCCATACCTCGACCAATTATAGTTCTGCCTGGTCTGTTTCAACGGATGGCCTGGGTTCGGTGCTGGCGTGTTCCAGTCAAACTGGGCAATGGCATAGACGTTGGCCGTCGTCTTGCTGTACATCAAAATTTCCGTCTTGCTGTCACCGGCCAAATCACCCATCACCGCGTTGCCGTCCATCCCCAGCTTGTACACCATGGTGTGAGTGCCATCCCACAATTGCGCGGCGTTGTCGGATATGAGGACGACAACGAGGTCTGTGTTCCCCTCGATCGCCCCGATCGGGCGTGCGGCTCGATCACGGAGAGGCCGGTTCGTCTGAGGCACTCGGCGCCCTTGCTCGGCTTGCTACAGACCGGGCGCTTGCGCGGCGGGCTGTCACGACAAGCACCCTTCCAGAATGCTTGGGCAAGGCGCTTGGTTGGTCGCGAGACGTGACCTGTCGCTTCCGTTGAATACCGAAGGTCCCATTGACTCACGGCCGTCAGTCTCAGAAAACTGAGGGTCTTGTCCCGAAGATCGTTGCTTTTCTCATGTGAGGCCCTGGCTCGGAGATTGCTAATATCCAGACTAGATGGGTATGCGCGGCACGACGCTCGGTGTCTTCTTCAGCTGGATTCTTCTGCTGGCGCCGTTGTCTGTTCTCGCGCAGGGGTCGGGGCTAGTGTTAAGCCAGGGTCTGGCATCCGAGTACCAGCAACTGCGCGCTGACTTGGACCGGGTCAACGCTGAAGTCGCCGCGCTCAAGCGTGGAGGGCGTAGCGTGCGCACCGATTACCTCGTGCGTGACAAACTGGCAGAGGCCGAGGCGCTGGCGCGCAAAGTGACGGCAGTGGAAGCTCGCTTGCGCGCCGCCTTTGGACCCGTGCCGGCTGAGACTCCGGGTGATACGTTCCAGACGCCGGTCGCCTCGCCGCAGGATGGTGCTGTCGAGTTTGAGGCCAAGGCTGACCTCTTGTCCGATCAGGCGCGTCGTTTTCGCGCTGAAGCGGAAATCTTGGCCCGCACGGCGGAACAGATCCGGGCCCGCCAGGCCTTGCGCCGACGCGCCGGTGCGTGGGAGCGCGACCCGCTCGCCGGGTTCGAGGCCTCCAAGCGAGTCGCGGTCATTCCGGCCCAAAGCTCGCGCGTGACAAACGGGGCCACCAGCGAGTCGAGTGGCAGCTCCGCAGCACCTCGCGGACCTACGCCATCGAGTGCTGACCCCGGCTCCAAGTCGGGCGGGGGAAGCCCAACTAGCGCCGGGATAGCGCCGTCCAGCGGGGACATTGCCGGGCCCGGGACTTCGCCCGTGATTGCTCCCCCAGCCGTGCCCGCGCCAGTAGCCGGCCATCCGCTGACTGCGCCGGCGCCGCTCTCATCTGATTCAGCCTCCAAGGTGGGCGTGCAGCAGCGGACTCTTCTCGATCCCGCCACCCTCGCGAGTATTCGCGGCAGCGTCACCCAGGCTGGATCGCTCTCCGACCCCGACGCGGTTGAAGCCGCGGCGACTGCGCTGCGCAAACACGCCCAGGCGCTGGACGAGCGCGCTCGACTTCTGCGTGCCCGAGCCGGCCAGAAGTGATGCGAAAGTGATCTAGATCGCACTCTGTTTATTGACGCGCTTTGCGTGGCGCGGGTTCGGGCTAATATGGGCTCGGATGCGGTTGACCTTCCCGCTCGTCGTGCTGACTCTGCTCTGCGCGCGCCCCTGGGCGCGTGCTGACTCGACTCGCTACGATGTTCGCGTCGAGTTGGGGACCGAATACGACAGCAATCCCGATCGGGCGGAGCGGGTTGCGAACGCGATGCCAACCCTGCCGCAGGCCGCGCCATTCCCCCTGCCGCAGGCCGCGCCATCCCCCCTGGAGCGCCTTGTGGCCTCTGGGAACTGGACCTCGGCGATCGGACAGGACGGCGTCCTTGCCCTTTCAGGAGCCATGGCGGGAAAGCGATTTTTCGACCAGGCCGCGCGCGGCGACGATGTCCTGGTCGTTCAAGCCGGCGCAAATGGAACGCTTCGTGTGGCAGGCAGGACGACCCTTGGCCTGGCGGGTGGCTACTACGATGCCTTCCAGCGCGGGCCGGTTGACCGGCGCGACTTCCGTTCTTTGGCGCCCACCCTGCGCATCGAGCGAAGGTTCGCCCGGGCCGCGCAGCTCACCTTTGGCGGAGGCTACCGCTGGTTCGCATTCAAATCCGACGACAACTTCAGCTTTGCTGGGCCCACGGCTCTTCTTGCCGCACGCCAGATGTTTCCCGGCAGCCTTGAGCGAGGCGAGGCGGATTGGGAATGGACCGCAGGCGCCAGTTTGGAATGGCGTAGCTTCGAGGGGCTGGCCTGCATTGGCGAAACCTGCACGGCCGACTCTTCGTCTGCGCCACACCGGCTGGACCGGTTCTGGATGAGTCACCTCGAGCTGACGCGCACCACGACGTTCTTGCTGGGAGCCGGGGCTGCGCTTCACCTCAACCAGTCGAACAGCCGCGGTGAGGGGCTGGTGCGGGGCGTGTTTCACCTGCGTGCCGTGGTGCCCTTGCCGTGGCAGCTGTCGCTTTCTTCTCGTGCCGACCTGACTGCGACCCACTACTGGACTTCCCTGCTTCTGGCGCAGGCGGCGCAGGAACAGAACGTCGGCGCGCCTCTGGTCAGCATTGAGGATGAGAACCGCAGCACCCTGCGCATCGAAGTGGCGCGGCCCCTCGCGCAAGGCTTCGAGATCGGGGCTCGCTATGTCTTCTACTCCAGCTTTCCGAGCAGGGGCTCCGTCGACTACCGTCGGCAGACCGCCTTGTTGTACTTGGCTGTGTTCGACGAGCGCTGACGCGGCACCCGCAGCAGGTATTTTCTTCCACTGCTACGATCGCCATTGACTTCGAGTGTGGTGAGGACCAAGGATTGCCTCCCGAGTTGAGGAAGAACCTGTCACGTGAAACTCGGGGCCCGCACCGGCAGTCCACCGGCAGCAGGTTTCCGGAAGGAGGTCTATCTTGATGGCCACCGGAAGCAAAACCCCTTCCAAGCGGACGAAGTTCATCTTTGTCTCGGGCGGCGTGGTCTCGTCGCTGGGCAAAGGGCTGGCCTCTGCGTCGATCGGCTCGCTGCTTGAGGCGCGCGGCCTCAAGGTCACGATTCAGAAACTGGACCCGTATCTGAACGTGGACCCAGGAACCATGAACCCGATGCAGCACGGGGAGGTGTTCGTCACCGACGATGGGGCCGAAACTGACCTCGACCTGGGGCACTACGAGCGCTTCCTCTCGCAGCGGATGTCGCGCCTCAACAACGCAACCTCGGGCCAGATCTATCAGACGGTCATCCAGAAGGAACGGCGCGGGGAGTACCTGGGCGGCACCGTGCAGGTGATCCCGCATGTGACCGATGCCATCAAGGCGCGCGTACTGGAATGCGCCGAAGGCATGGACGTGCTCATCGTCGAGATTGGCGGAACCGTGGGTGACATCGAGTCGCTGCCCTTCCTCGAAGCCGTGCGCCAACTGCGCTTCGAGCAGGGCCATCAGAACGCCATCTCCGTGCACGTGACGCTGGTGCCCTATATCGCCGCTGCAGGTGAGTTGAAAACCAAGCCCACGCAGCACTCGGTAATGAAGCTGCGTGAGATCGGCATCCAACCCGACATCCTGCTGTGCCGGTCATCCAAGCCCATCGGCACGAACTTGAAGCAGAAGATCGCGCTTTTCACCAACGTGGCGCCGGATGCGGTGTTCTCCGCCGAGGATGTGGCGTGCATCTACGAAGTGCCGGTCAAATTCCTCAAGCAGGGCGTGGACGAGAAGATCGCGGAACTGCTCAATATCTGGTCGCGCGCCCCGGAGGTGAGCGGTTGGGAGCGGGTGGTCGAGGCCATGCGCAGCCCGCAGGTGGAAGTCGAGATCGCGCTGGTGGGCAAGTACGTGGACCTGGCCGAGTCGTACAAGAGCCTAAACGAGGCCATCATGCACGGCGGGATCGCAAACGCCTGCCGGGTGAACCTGCGCCACGTCGACTCCGAGGAGGTTGAGCGCAAGGGCACGTCATGTCTCGACACCGCCGACGGCATTCTGGTGGCCCCCGGCTTTGGCACGCGCGGCACCGAGGGAAAGATCATAACCGCCCGCTACGCGCGCGAACGGGGCGTGCCCTACTTCGGCATCTGCCTGGGTCTGCAGATCGCAGTCATCGAATTCGCGCGCAACGTGGCTGGCCTGCGCGGGGCCAATTCCACGGAGTTCGAGCCCACGCCTGCACATCCGGTCATCGACTTTCTGCCCGAGCAGCGTGCCGTGGTGGACAAGGGTGCCACCATGCGGCTGGGCGCCTGGCCCTGCATTCTGCAACCGGGCACGCGCGCCGAGGCGGCGTACGGGACCACCGAGATCTCAGAGCGGCACCGCCACCGCTACGAGGTCAACAATGACTATCGAGAGAGGCTCGTGGCGGCTGGGTTGGTCATCTCCGGGGCTTCGCCCGACGAGCAGCTGGTCGAGATGGTCGAGCTGCGGAACCACCCGTATTTCGTGGCTTGTCAGTTTCACCCCGAGTTCAAGTCGCGGCCGCAGCAGCCGCATCCGCTCTTCCGGTCGTTCATCGGTGCTGCGCTGCAAGCCCGCGCAGAGAAGCGGCGACAGGCAGGACAGGCCGCGGTGGGCACCGCTACGCAGGCACTCGCGTAGCTACACGGCTTGTCGAGAAACTCGGGGCCGCCAGGCAGACCGGGCTGCGGCTAGCGGCTAGCGGGCCGCGGTTCGCGTGAGCGAGGGCGTGGGCGTGTTCGTGTGGGGTACGCAAGGCGGGAAGCGTGGGGCGAGGGGGTGAGTGCTCCGGGCACCGCGTACGCGGGCCGACCTGCGCTGGCCCGGAATCTCCAGACAGGCTCTTCAGCTACTCCACGTCAGCCCCTCGTGAGCGAGGAGCCAGCGCTTGCGGCGCAAGCCCGAGGAGTAGCCGCCAAGCTTCCCGCCGGCCGCGAGCACGCGATGGCACGGAATCAGAACGGGAAGTGGATTGGCGCCCACAGCCTGACCTACCGCTCGGCTGGCACCTGGCATGCTTAGCCAGCGCGCGATCTCGCCGTAGGTGGTCGTTGTGCCTGGCGAGATTGCAAGGATCTGCCGCCACACTGCTTTGTGGAATGCGGTCCCGACAGGCCTGAGCGGCGGCATTAGTGGTAGCGGGAGGTGACCAGAGAAATAGGCGCGCAGCCAGGCGGCGCCTTGGCGCAGAAAACCGCGTGCCCGATCGATCTCCGCCGACGTGCCACGGACGGGAGAGGTAGGCAGAAGTAGGTCCGTCCAGCTCAGAGCCGCGAGCCCGTCGTCGGAGGCTTCGAGACGCATTGGGCCAATTGGCGAGTCAACGACGAGAGAGTGTGGAACACTGAGAGTTGGACTTGTCAAGTGCATGCAAGCAATACATGTACCACATGAGGCTTTTGCCTTCCCTGGCGCATCGCTCAATGCTATCAAGAAATGAGCCTAAGCACCGATCGTTGAGCCTCATGCGACCCGACAGCAGGTAAGTGACGCAATGTCCATGGAGATGAAGCAACACCTGAAGCTGTCGCAGCAGCTGGTGATGACGCCGCAGCTACAGCAGGCCATCAAGCTGCTGCAGCTTTCCCGGGTCGAGTTGGTCGACGTGGTCCGCGAGGAACTGCTCGAGAATCCAGTGTTGGAGGATTCGGTCGAGATTGCTGCGGAACAACAGAAACCTTCCACCCCGACCAGCGAGGAACCGTCGGCAGCCGCGGCGTCTGAAGCCAACGCCGAACGCGTGGGCGAAACCGAGATTTTGGTGGCGAGGGCTTCCGAAGACAAGATCGACACCACGACCGAGGTCAAGCCTGACTCCCGGTCTGGAGATGCGGTTGCTGATTTCGACTGGGACACCTATCTGGAGTCACAGTCCAATGCCCCGCCCATGCCGACCTACCGGCCGAACACCGAGGATCTTCCCTCCTTGGAGGCCACGCTCACCCGGGGCACCTCTCTTTTCGACCATCTCGAGTGGCAGCTCAAGCTGTCGCGCAATTTCTCTGAGGTGGAGGAAAGGGCGGCGCTGCTGATCATCGGGAACCTGACGCCGGACGGATATCTGGACGCCTCGCTGGAGGAGATCGCGGAGGAGGCGGGCGTTGGGTTGCAAGACGCGGAGGAAGTCCTACGGCGTGTGCAAGAATTTGATCCGCCGGGCGTGGCCGCGCGCACTCTGCAGGAATGCTTGCTCATACAGGCCCGCCTCATCGGCGCCGACGATGACATCGTGGTGGGCATGATCACAAAGCACCTGGCGAACCTAGAAAAGAAGAACTACGCGCCAATTGCCAAGGATCTGGACCAGCCGCTTGACGAGATCTACGAGGCGGCCAAGGTGGTGATGGGATTTGACCCCAAGCCGGGCAGCGCCTACACCGACGAGGAACCGACCTATATCACGCCCGATGTCTACATCCAGAAGGTGGGGGACAAGTACTTCGTGGTGGCCAACGACGACGGTCTTCCCAAACTCAAGATCTCGGACTTCTACCGGATGGCGCTTTCCAAGGGCCCCAAGGCGCGTGAGTACATCCAGGAACGCCTGCGCAGCGCCCAGTGGCTGATTCGGTCCATCCAGCAGCGCCAGCGTACGATCGTGCGTGTCACCGAGTCCATCTTGAAGTTCCAGCGTGACTTCTTCGAGAAGGGTGGGGCGTATCTGAAGCCGCTCATCTTGCGCGATGTAGCCGAGGACATCGGCATGCACGAATCGACCGTGTCGCGGGTTACCACCAACAAGTACGTCCACACCCCGCAGGGCATCTTCGAGCTGAAGTACTTCTTCAACTCGGGCATCTCACGTAGCGACGGTGATGACCTGGCATCTGAGGCGGTCAAGCTGAAGATCAAACAGATCATCGCAAGCGAGGACGTCAAGCGTCCGCATTCAGATCAGAGGATCGTGGAACTTCTTGGCAGCCAGAAGATCGAGATTGCGCGCCGCACGGTCGCCAAATACCGCGAGCAGCTAAAAATTCTTTCGAGCAGCAAGCGCCGGCAGGTTTTCTAACCCCAGCCGGACAGAACCGAACCCCCTTGGATGGAGACAAACTGCATGCAGATTTCCACGACGTTCCGCCACATGGAAGCTTCCCCGGCGGTCAGAGACTACGCAGAAGAGCGGCTGGACAAGATTCGCAAGTACTTCCAGCGAGAGCTTCTGGCGGCACACGCGACCTTTTCCGTGGAACGCAACCACAGCCACACAGCCGAGTTTTCCCTGACCCTGCCCAACGGCATCGTCCTGCAGGCGCGTGAGACGACCGAGGACATGTACTCGTCAGTGGACCTGGCCGCTGCGCGGATCGAGCGCCAGGTGCGCAAGTGGAAGGAGAAGATTCGCACGCACAAGCCGCACGGCGGGCCCAGCTTCTCTATCCGTCAAGCGGTGATTTCGCCCGAGTCATTCGATCCCCAGCCAGGCGAGGACAGCGAGGTCGACAAGGCCAAGGCGATCGGGACGGCGGGCAAGGTGCACGTCGTGCGCGAGCGAACCGTCGAGGTTCGCAACATGGCGGTCGAGGATGCTGCGATGCAACTCAACCTCATGGAAAAGGAGTTCTTGGTGTTCACGGATGTGGACAGCAAGACCATTTCGGTCATATACCGCCGCAAGGATGGCAACTACGGTCTCATCGAGACAGGAGCCTCTGCTCCCGGATCGTAGAACCGGAAATAGCCCCCGGACATCCGGAGCGCCGATGAAGGTTGTGGATTTTCTTCACTCGAACTGCGTCATCCCGACGTTGCGGGGGACCAGCAAGAACGAAGTCCTCACCGAGATGGCGCAACACCTGGCCAAGGTGCAGGCCGGGATCGATGCCGTGGCGCTGGGACGTGCTCTGCAAGAGCGCGAGCTTCTGGCCTCGACCGCCATCGGGGATGGCATCGCCATCCCGCATGGCAAGCTGGACACGGTGGACAGCCTCATGGGTGTGCTGGGCCGCTCGGTTCCCGGGCTGGATTTCGATTCCATCGACGGCAAGCCCACCCATCTCGTGTTCATGCTGGTGGCGCCCACGGCCTCGACCGGGGCTCACCTGAAGGCGCTGGCGCGCCTGTCGCGGCTGTTTCGCGACGCCGGTTTTCGCCAGCGACTGATTGAGGCGCCCGATGGGGATGCAATGTTCAGGACCATCGAAGAAGAGGACGCCAAATATTGAACGACCCCACGGCGCTGTCATCCACTCTGACGGTGCGCTCTCTCCTGAGCGAGAGTGCGGGGCTTAGACTAGTGCTGCTGGCGGGCGAGGCAGGGCTGGGCCGCCGCATCGCCGTCAACCGGGTGCAGAAACCGGGGCTCGCGTTGGCGGGCTTCGTGCGCCAGGTACAGCCCGAGCGGGTGCAGATCCTGGGAGCCACAGAATTGTCGTACCTGGCCAGCCTGCCGCCGCAAGAGGCGCGACACGGCATCGAGACCTTCATGGCCATCGAGCCTGCCTGCATCATCATCACCAAGGGGCTCGATGTTCCGCCGGAGCTGTTCGACGCCGCAAATCGCCTGGGTGTGCCGCTGCTACGCACGCCGCTGCGCTCGTCGGCCGCGATCGAGGCCATCCAGTCCTTCATCGAGCGCGAGCTGGCGCCCTCGGCGAGCATCCACGGCGTGCTCATGGATGTCCTCGGCATTGGCGTGTTGCTCATGGGCAAGAGCGGCGTCGGCAAGTCAGAAGCGGCGCTGGAATTGGTCATGCGCGGGCACCGATTGGTGGCGGACGATTTGGTCGAGGTGCGCCGCACTTCGCACAACATCCTGGTGGGCTGGGCGGCTGAGCTGATCAAACACCACATGGAGGTGCGCGGGGTCGGCATCATCAACATCAAGGACATGTTCGGCGTGGCGGCGGTGCGCGACGAGAAGAAGATCGAGTTGGTGATCGAGCTGGTGCGCTGGGAGGAATGGGAATCCGCTGACCGGATCGGGCTCGATGACCAGACGCATCTCATTCTCGACACGACGGTCCCGCTTCTGCGTGTTCCGGTGAGCCCGGGGCGCAATGTGAGCTCGCTGGTGGAGGTGGCGGCGCGCAACCGCCTGCTGCAGATGCGCGGTCACCATTCGGCGCGCGAGTTCCAGGAGAGACTGGACCAGGCCTTGGCCGATGCCCAGCAACGGCGCTTCCGCGACGACGTGGAGTGATTGATGAAGCTTGTGGTCATCACCGGCGTTTCGGGCGCTGGCAAGAGCACAGCCAAGAGCGCCCTCGAAGACTTGGGCTTCTATTGCGTCGACAACCTGCCCATGACCCTCATGCCGCGCTTCATCGAGCTATTGGCCGGGCGGGAAGAGGTGATGCGCGCGGGGTTGGTGGTGGATGCGCGCAGCGGGGAGTTTCTCGCCGATTCCGGCCGCGTGCTATCCGACTTGCGGGCAGCGGGACATTCCATCGAGGTGCTTTTCCTGGACGCGCCGGACGAGGTGCTGCTGCGGCGCTTTTCCGAGACCCGTCGCCGCCATCCCCTGTCGGGAACCGATATCCGCGCGGGGATTCACGCCGAGCGCATGCGCCTGGCGGCCCTTCGCCAAGAGGCCACGGCGGTCATCGACACGGCCGAACTCACGGTCCACGGGCTGCGCGCCATCGTTCTCGGCCGCCACGGCCGGGCTGAAGGCAATTTGTCGGTCACCATGGAGTCCTTCGGTTTCAAATACGGGCTACCCACCGAGGCCGATATCGTGCTCGATGTTCGCTTTCTGCCTAATCCTTTCTTTGTCGCCGCGCTTTCCTCGCTCTCGGGTGAGGACGAGAGCGTGCGCCGGTTCGTTCTCGACAACCCGGAGACGCAGATCTTCCTGGCAAAGGCCGAGGAACTCCTCGCGCTTTGCATTGCCGCGTTTGAACGCGAAGGCAAGACCTACGCCACGGTGGCGATCGGGTGCACGGGTGGCCACCATCGGTCGGTCGTGATCGCGGCCGAGCTGGCGCGTCGCCTGCAAGCCTTTCACGTAGAGGTCCGGCACCGGGATATCGGGAGGGGTCGCCCGGCGTCGCCAGAGGCGCGCAAGTAGCGGAACAATCAAATGCACGAAGCCATGACAGAATCGCGTTCGCACCCAAACCGGGTAGAATGGATGGGCTAGCATGTCTACGCAGCCGACCAGAACGCTCAAGCCGATGGTGGGCGTCGTGGTGGTCTCCCACGAGCAGGTGGCTTTCTCCATGCTGGAAGCGGCCCGCCGGGTGGTTGGCACCTTGCCCGGGGTCACGGTGGCCTGCGCGTCAGCCGCCGACGACAGCGCGGCGATCACCCAGCGGGTCTCGCAGGCCTGCAGTGAGGTCGATGACGGTAACGGTGTGCTCATCATGGTGGATGTCTATGGGTCGACGCCGTTTCACGTGGCCATGTCAATGCTGGATGGGACAGGTGCCGCCGAGGTGCTGTGCGGCGTGAACCTGCCCATGCTGCTCAAGCTGGCTACGCTCGATCGCACCCGCCTTTCGCCCGCGGATATGGCCCAGGAATTGTGCGAGTGTGGCCGTCGCTCGATCCGGATCGGCTCGGAGTTGACCGGCAAGATCACCGTGGGAGGGATACGCTGACGTGGGGGACGGTCGCCAGGTACAGCGCTCGGTCAAAATACGCAACCGTCTGGGCATGCACGCGCGCGCCGCGGTCAGGTTCGTGCAGCTCGCCAACCACTTTGAGTCCGACGTGGACGTTCTCAAAGACGGCGCGCAGGTCAATGGGAAGAGCATCATGGGTCTGCTCACCCTGGTGGCGGGCTGGGGCACCGAGGTGACCGTCATGGCCAGCGGAGTAGACTCGCAGCAGGCAGTGGACGCGCTGGCGGCGCTGGTGAGCGACGGTTTCGGTGAAGGGGTGGCGGATGCTTAGGCTGGCCGGCGTGGGCGCCTCCCCGGGCATTGCGATGGGGGTGGCCCATTTCCTGGGCGGCCGCGTGGAGGTGCAAGAGCGCCGCATTTTCACCGACGAGGTGGCCAACGAAGTGCGCCGCTTCGAAGATGCCATCGGCCGCAGCGACACGCAGTTGCGGCGCATCCAGCAGCAGATTGCCGAGCAGGAAGGTGACGGTCAGGAGTACCGTATCCTCGAAGCGCATCGGATGATGCTGGCCGATGTGCACTTGGTCGAGGAGACGCGGCGGATCATCAGCTCCGACCAGGTGTCGGCCGAATGGGCGTTGCGGCGGGCGTTGGACCAGATCCAGGCGGTGTTCGCGCGCATCGAGGATGCCTATTTCCGTGAGCGGCGCAGCGACATCGACATGATCGGTGAGCGCATCTTGCGCAACCTGATGGGCATGACCCCACCTGGGCACGAGGGTGTGCCCAAGGGTGCGGTGGTGTTTGCCCACGATCTCTCGCCGGCCGACGTGACCCAACTGGGACGCGCGGGCGTCAGCGGCTTTTTCACGGAGGGCGGCGGCAAGACCTCTCACGCGGCTCTGGTGGCGCGTGCGCTGGGCTTGCCTCTTGTCGCAGGCGTGCAGGGGTTCATCAAGCACATCCGCACCGGGATGACCGTGATCGTGGACGGCGCTCGCGGCGAGGTGATCCTGGAGCCCGACTCCGAAGTGCAGGGCCGCTTCGCTGACCGGGCCGCGCGTGATTTGGTGCAGACCGAACGCCTGGCCCGGGCGCGTGAGGCGCCCGCCATCTCACTTGATGGTGAACGCGTGCACCTTTGTGCCAACGTGGAGCTCTTGGAAGAAGTGCCCATCTCGGTCGAGCTGGGCGCGGATGGGATCGGGCTGTTTCGCACCGAGTTCCTGTATCTGGAACGGAGCACCCTGCCCACCGAGGAGGAGCAGTACCAGCATGCGCTGGCTGCCCTGCGGGCCATGAGTGGCCGCGACGTCTGCTTTCGTACCTTGGATTTGGGCGGTGACAAGCTGCCGACCTCGGTGCGCATCCCGGCGGGGAACAATCCCGCGCTTGGCCTGCGCTCGATTCGATATTCGCTGTGGCGGCGCGACGTGTTCAAGTTGCAGCTGCGCGCTTTCTATCGCGCTGCCTCGGTGGGCCCGTTGCGCATCATGTTTCCCCTGATTTCCGGCGTGGCCGAGCTGCGCACGGTACGTGAATTGTGCTCCGGGGTTTGCGCAGAACTCCAGCGCGACGGACTGGAGCACAATCCAGAGGTTCCACTCGGCGTGATGATCGAGACACCCAGCGCGGCGGTCATTGCCGACCTGTTGGTCGAGGAGTGCGATTTCCTTTCCATCGGCACCAACGACCTGATCCAGTATGCCCTGGCGGCGGACCGCCAGGACGAGCACGTGGGCTACCTGTACCACCCGCTGCACCCGGCGATCCTACGCCTGGTCAAAATGGTGACAGGGGCGGCCAAACGCGCCGGCAAGCAGGTATCGATGTGCGGGGACATGGCCGGCGATCCGCGTTTCTGCTGGGTGCTGCTCGGGCTCGGGCTGCGCTCTTTCTCGATGGCGCCGCGCCAGATACCGGTCGTCAAGTCCATCGTTCGCGCCACGCGCATCTCCTCTGCGGAGAAGCTGACCGAGGAGATCTTGGGGTTGCGCACCGAGGACGAGGTGGAGGAGTTGGTCAACCGTGTGATGAAAGAGCGCTTCCCGATCGAGTTCACCGAAGAGACGTCGTAGGGCACTAGCATGGCGCTCTCGGCACGTGCTGGCGATGGCGTCAGTCTCCGGTCGGGAGTCTTGCCCGCGTGTCTGTGATTTTGGTCACAGTTGGATCGCGTTGCCATCGCAAGCCAGCCGTTCTTCCGCTACACTGCACGCCATCGGCTGTTCAATGTCGCCCGCTCGCTTTGCGTCGCTTGTTGCCCTCTTGGTCGCTGCCGGTTGCCTGCAGCCCGGGTCTTTGCCCGAGGGACAGAAGCTGCTCTCCGGCCGCGATATTGGCGACCTCGGTTTCGTCTTGATCGACGGGGCTCCCTGGGTGTCGTTCAGTCTGCGCAAGGCCCCGGCCACCCCGACCAAGGGCGCGGTGTCGGACCTGTGGATCTCGTCGTGGGACGGGACGCAGCAGCGGCAGGTGGTCGCCGACCGTTCGGGCAATTGGGGTGCGCCTGGGGCTGGCGGATCGTTGTTCGTCATGGTCGACGAACAGCAGGTCACCGGCGGGGGCGCTGATGGGGGGAGGCCGGAACCTGTCGGCACTTTGGTGCGCGTTGATTCGCAGTTTCAGCCCAACGTAAGATTCGAGAACGTATCCAATTTTTCGCTCAACTACCAATACGACAACCGCCTGCTCTACCGCGAGGTTACACCGGATGGTCCCCCGGGCTTGTTCTTGTGGGATGGCCATGACCGGCGCCGCCTGGGGGACGTGCCCTACGGCAGCCTGCTTGGGATGGAGGTCGCGGACAGCGGCACG
>Ga0182021_10000854_pt1 | contig 34331 bp, 33 predicted proteins | sample 612E3MmetaG_FD_120493 | JGI IMG/M metagenome (GOLD analysis project Ga0182021, IMG submission 120493) | Permafrost microbial communities from Stordalen Mire, Sweden - 612E3M metaG (Illumina Assembly) | ecosystem: Environmental > Terrestrial > Soil > Wetlands > Permafrost | place: Sweden... | reverse complement strand
TGCCTCGCAGAAGCGGGTCGCGTTGGTTCCGCAGAAGCCGATGGCGTCCCCTGGCTTGAGGTCAAGCTCGCGTAGGGCTCGTTCCAGCACGGGAGCCGGTTCACCCTTGTGTCGGGCGTAGAAGGACTGAACGACCTTGCCGGCACCATCGAGCCGAACCGCCTTGAGCGATACGGCGCCGATGTCGACTCCTATTCTTCCCGGTTGCTCCACAGTCACACGTGCTTCGTGAGGTTGATGTAGGTGTCCGTCGGTGCGCCGCTTCCTTACCACAGAACCGACACCGAGGCTAACCCGAGCCGGGCCCTTCTGGCGCGAGGCGGCGTGATGGACCTCGAAGCCGGCTGCCATGATTTCGCGGCTGCCAGCGAGAGTGCTACCTTGTTGGCCATGATCATTGCTGGCGACATTGGCGGAACCAAGACTGTCCTCGCGCTCTTCGAAACTGCGGGAGAGGATCTGCGCTGCGTGCGCGAGGCCACCTTTCCCAGCCTCGAATACCATTCGCTCGAGGCAGTGGTGGACGAGTTCTTCTCGGCTACCGCGCGGCCCACGCTGACCGGCGCCTGCTTCGGCGTGGCTGGGCCGGTCGAGGGCGGCAGGGCTCGGCTGACCAATCTGCCCTGGTTGCTCGACGAGGAACATCTGGCCAAGGGTCTGCGCGCACCGCGCGTGCGCTTGCTCAATGATCTGGAAGCGGCCGCTTTCGGAATGTTGTTTCTTGCGTCCACCGACTTCGAGGTGCTGCAGCCTGGGAAGGCGGGCGCCAGGGGTGACATCGCGGTCATCGCGCCCGGCACCGGGTTGGGCGAGGCCCTGCTTCACTTCGACGGCAAGCAGTACCACGCCATCCCGTCAGAGGGCGGACACGCCGACTTTGCCCCGCGCACGGACGACGAGATCGTTCTTCTGCGCCACCTGCGGGCGGCCCTGGGCGGCCACGTCAGCTACGAGCGCATCCTGTCCGGGGCTGGCATCGGCAACCTGTATCGCTGTCTGCGCAACGAAGCCACCACCCGCGAGCCCCCCTGGCTGGCCGAGCAGCTTGGCAGCGGCGATCCCAACGCCGCCATCTCGGCCGCCGCCTTGGCCAACCGCGATCCGGTGTGCGTGCAGGCCCTGCGCATGTTCTGCGCGGTGCTGGGCGCCGAGGCCGGAAATCTGGCGCTCAAGGGGCTGACCACAGGTGGCGTGATCATCGGAGGCGGGATAGCCCCGAAGATCCTGCCGGCGCTCAAGGAAGGATCGTTCCTGGCGGCACTGGCCGACAAGGGGCGGTTTTCGGAATGGGCGAAGAACCTGCCGGTGCGGGTGGCGCTCGATCCGCGCGCGCCGCTCATCGGCGCCAGCCGCTACCTGGTGAGCAGCGCCATTCACCCGGGCGCACGGGCGTAGTTCTTTAAAGAGTGAAGCCTGGGCTTTGCCTGACGCTGCGGCCGGTGCGGCTGAGTGGTCTTGCGGCCGTGGCCGACGGCGATCGCTCCGGCCACGGCCACGAGATCCTACGGCCATCGCGGGATTGCGCGTGGCCTACGGCAGGTGAATTCGACTGCCGGACTTGTGGCATCCGTTGCAGTCGGCGTTTGTTGGAGTGGTCGACATGGTTTGGTCGGCGTTGGGGCATTTGCTCACCGTCGGGGGACTGAGGGTGACCGCCGACGTTGCGTAGAACGTGCCGCCCCTATCGGTGACCATGGTTGTGTTGCCAATCTTGACCGTGGCGCCAGCGACAGCCGTGCCGCCAGAGGCCGTGGCGTAGATGGTTCCGGCTGCGTAGATCCTGGGGGAATCGCCCCCGGCGTTGTGGCAGTTCATGCAGATCTGTCCCGCATAGTGTTTCGCAGCGATGATGTTGGTAGCGGCGGGAGTGCAGTTGGTACTACCCCCACCTGAGTCCGGGGGCGACGCATCCGGCCGACTGGTCGAACTACTGGAACTGGTGGAGCCACCGAAAGCAGACGAGCCGCCGGAGCTGGTGGAACCACCGGAGCGGGTCGAGCCACCAGAGCTGGTGGAGCCGCCGGAGCTGGTGGAACCACCGGAGCGGGTCGAGCCACCGGAGCTGGTGGAGACACCGGAGCTGGCCGTGCCGCCCGAGGCGGAAAAGCCACCGGAGCTGGTGGAGCCACCGGAGCTGGTGAAGCTGCCGAAGCTGGTGGAGCCGCCGAAGCTGGTGGAGTTACCTGAGGTGGTGGAGCCGCCGAAGCTGGTGGAGCTACTTGAGGTGGTGGAGCCGCCGGAGCTGGTCGTGCCACCCGAGCGGGTCGAGCCACCGAGGCTGGTGGAGCCACCGGAGTTAGTCGAACCACCGGAACTGGTGGAGCTGCTTGAGGCGGACGAGCTGCCGGAGCTGGTCGTGCCGCCCGAGTCGTTGGAACCCCCGGAACTGGTCTGGCCGGCGGAACTGGTCGAACCACCAGAGCCACCTTTGCCTGCAGATTCGGTGGAGCCCCCAGAGCCAGCGGAGCTGCCGGAACTACTCTTGCCGCCGGCTGGGCCAAAGGTCCTCGCGCCAGGATCCCCGACACAGCCGTAGCAGAGCAACGCAACTGAGAGCAGTAAACCAAGTTCCGAATTGCGAAGAACGCGGTTCATTGAAACCTCTCGTCGTGTTGGTACGCCAGTATGTACCTTCGGCGCGCCAGCGGCAGGCACAAGTTGATGCATTCAAGAACTTCGCGCCACGCGTCGCTCATAGCACAGCGCGGTTTCACACCGCTTTGTACATGAACCCGTAGGCAATGTGCACGCCAGCCAGGGCGAACATGATGATGGTCAGTATGATGTGGACCCAGTTCCAGTGGCGCAGCATTTTCTTGGCGCTTTCGAGATAAGACCGCGTGCGCCGCTGTGCCGCCCGGTCGGAGAGGAACTGTAGGATCTGTCGACGGGTCTTGCGATCAGGAATGTCGCCCAGGCCTGCGAAGTGCAGCCAAAACAGCGCGGCGAAATCGCGTAGCTCGTGCCACAACATGACCGCGAGCAGCCCGTGCGAGCCGACCACCCCCTCGCGCTCGGGGGTCAGAATGCGAATTGCGCGCGAGTTTCTGCGGCGACCGACAATCGAGGGCGCACTTCGCGTTAGGGATTCCACCTCGAAATCCGCCAGGCCGATGCCCGAGTGTACCTTTCCGTAGAGATAGCGGCCGATGGCTCCCGACGCGACGACGATCCACATCGACATGCAGGAGAGTCCCACCCAGCGGTCCAGCTTGAAGGCTGCGTGGTACGTCACAAGGGTTGCACCGATGAACCCTACCCAAAGGTGAACAGTGAGCCAGGTGGATTGGGCGCCGAGTTTCTTTAGCAAACCCAGCCGCGTATGCAGCGGGTAGAGGAAGGTCAGCAGCATGAATGACGTGCCGATATACCCGAGCCAGTGGCCGAACCCTTTCCCCGAGCTGTACGAAATCGGTTCGACCCTTCCCAGCCATTGCAGCAGGGCGGCCTGCAAGCTGTGCTCGGGCAGAGTTCGGCGCAAGAAGCACTCGAGGCCGACGGCGGCCAGGGCGAGGAAGAGGAGGGTGGCCACCACGGCGCGGGCCGTGCGGTGGGTCTGCCGGGCGCGGTGTTCGGCCACGCCCTCGAGAAATGCCACCCCGGAAAAGGTCAGGCCCCCGGGCCCCGTCTCGGTGAACAGATCCCGGGGCGAAAGCTCCAGCAGGGCTCCGGTGGGGCATGCACGCAGACAGGCGCGATCTGGGAAGTCCGCACATCCATCGCACTTGACCGCCCGCTGGCGCGCCTTGCCCGCGGCCGTGTACTTTTCCATGAAGATGGCGCCGTGAGGACACTTGACTTTGCAGACGGCGCAGCCCGTGCAGCGTTCGCTGATGCGAACTTCACCCTGCTCGTCGAGTACCAGGGCCTGGAGCTTGCAGGACACGAGGCACGGCTTGTCCACGCAGTGCCGGCACACCTGCTGGATAGCCAGACGTCCGAGACGTAGGTCGGCGCGCAGTTCTCGCGCGGAACCATGGCGCTTGGCACATGCCTCTTGGCACTTGTTGCAGTCCAGGCAACGATCGAGCTGGCTGACCCGCACCAACGAGCTGGACGCAAACCCATGGCGGAGGAAGAAGTCCTGCACCAGCGCACGGGTCGGTTCCTGCTGGCTGAGGAAGTGGTTGCGTGAAGCTGCGATCTGTTGTCTGAGCCGCGTGGACCAGGCTGCGTGCCGGGCCATGAGCTCGGTCAGTGCCGGGCGGCTGGCCGCCAGCAAGGTGGCCGGCGTGGAGGCCATGCAGTCGAGCACCGGCTCTCCTGCGCCCGGTGGGCAATCGAGAAAACCGTCGGAGAAGAACTCGCCGGGCGCGAAGAAACCTATGTGCTCGAGCGGGCGATCGTCGCCCGCGCGCGCGGGGACAGACGTGCCCTCTCGGTCGAGAGCGATGGAGACGACGCCGGAAAGCACGAAACAGTAATTCTCGCCTTGGCCCCGTTCCAGCGACGAGAGGCGCTGACGGCGATCGAGATGGCGTACCTGGCCCGTGCGCAAGAGCCGATCGAGCGCTGGGTTGGGCAGGTCGGCGAAAACCGGCAGCGCGCGAAGGGAATCAACCGTGACCGCGTGGCTTGCTTCTTGTGCCATGGTCGTTTTCTCTTAATCTGCCATGTTCCATCTCTAGTATCGAGGCGGAGCCGCGTGGCAGACGAGGCAATCGGCCCGCCGGTGGCAGACGTAGCAGTTGTCGTTGGCAAAACTCCCTGCCGCGAATCCGTGCAGGGTACCCCAGGCCCCGCGGTGATTGAGCGGCGCTGTCGTCCTGTGACACTGGATGCACGCGCCGGGCTGGTGACACACCCGGCAGGCCTCGGGATCGAACGCCGAAGCGGGTCCGTGACCGCGCAAGCGCCAGAGCGCGGTGTGGCTCTTGGGCGGATGGGTGCGATGGCAATTGGTGCAAACCGGCGAGGCGTGGCAACGGGCGCACGAGCGCCCCGCAGCCCCGGCCTCGTCTTCGTCCCAGGGCAGATTCGCGTGCGAGCGCAACCAGACCTGGTTGTGGTCGCGCGGCTTCAAGGTTCGCGCGGACCCCGCCAGCAGGCCCCGGAAATCGGTGGTGGAGTGACAATCGTCACAGTTGGGCCCGGCTGACCCGCGATGCGGATCCGCGTGGCATTCAGCGCAGCGCTTGCCCATCAACGGGAACCGGCGATCGAGCGGCGGCGCCACTTCCTTCTTGGTCCAACCGAAAGCGGGCGGCGAATCGGGCCGCGGCCGATGGCAGAAGGAGCAGGCCAGATCGCGATGCGCGCCGTCACGCACGAAATGGGTCATCCGGTCGTGATTGAATTTGGGCGCTCCCTTTTCCGGCCGGTGGCACTTGCCACAGTCCCGGCCAAGCTGCCCGCGGTGCGGTTCGGTCTTCTCGTGGCAGTCCACGCACTTGACCGCCCCCAGCTTGAAGCGACCGTTGACGTGGCACGACTCGCACTTGGCGGTCTTGTGCAGGCCTTCCAGTGGGAACCGCTTGTTGTGTTTCCAGACCAGTTGCAGGTCTTTGAAATGTTGGGTCGGCGTGTGACATTTGGAGCAGTCGTTGCCGAGTTGTCCGGTGTGCTTGTCCTTGTGGCAGTCGACACAAGTGAGCTTGTTGGTACGGTAGATTCCGGTCTGGTGACAGTTGGTGCACTTGCTGCGCACTTTGGGCTCGGCGTGGAAGCCGGTGAGAGCAAAACGCGTATCCTTGTTGTGGCTGAAGGCCCGCGTGCGCGTGCCGCCTTCCACGTGGCAACCAGCGCACGGCTTGTCTGCGAACTGCCCCTTGTGCACTCCCCGGTGCTGGTGACAGGTGACGCACGCGCCTGGGCTGTACGTGAGCTGCTTACCCCGTTCGTGGCACTTGCGGCAGTCCAGGGTCTGATGTTTGCCGAACAGGGCAAAGCCGAAGCGGCGATGGTCCACCTTGGCTTCTTTCCAGGGACGCCCGGTGAAGTGGCAGGAGGTACACTTGGCGGTGTCGACGGTCACCGGGTGGAAAGGACGGTGGCAGTCGGCGCATTTGCGTGGCGGGGTGCGACCCGCCATCTGAGCCTTGGCGTGGCACTTGGTACAAGGCTGTTCCAGGTGCTTCCCATCGAACGCGATCCCCGAGTAGCGGCCGTGCGGCTCCAACCACTCGGACAGGTGCATGCCGCGCACGAACTTGCCAGCGGGATGGCAGGTGTCGCACTTCTGGGCGAGCTGGGTTTCGGTGAAGGCATGGACGTTCTTGTGACAGCTCTGGCAATCCTGCGAACGGCCGAGATAGGTGATGCGACCCGACTTCATTCTCCGGGTGTGGCAGGAGGTGCAGGCGACCTTGGCGTGGTTGTTTATGAGCGAGAATCCGGTCTTGCTGTGGTCGAAGGTTTCGTGCCCGCCCACGTGCTTCCAGTCGATGATGTTGAACTCTCGCCCCTTGTGCTCGGGGTGACAGCGCAGGCACGGCCCGGTGAACGTTGCGTGCAGACCACGATGCTTGGCCAGCTCATCCTTGAGCGTCTTGTGGTCGTGGCAGCCGAGGCACTTGGCGTCCGTAACACCGTGATTGGCCTCGTGGCACTGCGGGCAGCCCTCCGAGTTGTCGAAGGCGGCATGGCTCTCGTTGAGCGGCCCGGGCGCCACCCGAAAGAAAGACTGCTGCGCGACCACCAGAGGAATGGCGAACAGGCTCGCCAAGAGCAAGCAGCCAAGGCCGAGCAGGCGCGTTCTTGTCGTCGACCGAGGCCTCATCGCCGATGTCGCGCCTTTGCCTTGGACTTGCCCCGGCCGGGCTTCTTGATCTGTTTCTTGGGCTTCTCCTGCGGTTCCAATACGACCGGCGGATTCTCGGCCGGGCGGGGCTCGGGCTCAGCAAGTGCAGCCACTCGGGCTGCGGCCAGACTGGAACGTCGCGGCCAGTCCTCGAACGCCGTCAGGTCGCGCGCCAGCCCGGTGGCCTTGGCCTCGACCAGCCAGTCGAATGCATCAAGCACGAAGGCTGCCTGGCCATTCACTGCTGCAATGGCCTGGCCAAGACTGCGCCTGGCTGCGACCGGATCGTTCGCGCGAGCCTGCGCGAGCGAGATGGCGAAGTCTTGCTGAAAGAGCGCAACCGCCGGAGCGGGACGCGCCGACGCGGCCGCGGGGGACTTGGCGGGCAGCGCACTGGCAAACTGCTCTGATGCCAGACGCGCCCAGGCCGAGTCCGGCGCGACGCGCGCCAGACTGTCGACCTGTCTGCGGACAGCCGCCTGGTTTTCCTGGCGAGCCTCGAACCACGCTTGTTCGTAGCGGTGGGCCAGCCACAGCGGGCCGAGCTCAAAGGCTCGATCCCAAGCTTGCCGAGCCGCCTTCACATCGCCTTTGTATTCGAGGGCGGTGGCCAGCAGATAGTGGAACTCGGGATCTCGGTCAAAGGTCGGGCGCATCGACTCCAGTTCAGGCAAACGTGTGGCCCGCTCCTGTCGTGACGCCACGGCCAGGTCGGCCAGGATTCGTTGCCCGGATGCGGGAATGGTTGCCGCAGACGAGAGATACGGCCGGATGCGGCCGAGGCGGGCGGGGTCAGCGTCCTGGTACCGGTATAGAGCCGCCTCGCTGCGCACCATGAGATCGAGGTGAGGATCGTGCTCGTCGAGTGTGGCCCTCGGACCACGCAGAAGCGCGAGGAACTGCGCGACCCGATCCAGCTCACCCTCCTTGAGGAAGGTGGCCAGACTGCGCGCCACATGCTCGCGTTCTTCGACCGCCCGGCGTGCAAGGCCCGAGCGCACGATCCAGCCAGCCACCGCCCCGACGCCGAGGACTAGCGCCAGCAGGGCGAGTCGTCTGAACGGGGCGCCGTGCCGTCGTGTCGTGCGGGTTGCGCCCAGGTATTGCCCAGGATCGAGCCACGGACCGAACACACTCTCGCCGAACAGGCTGGCCAACTGGCGGTCGAAGCCGGAATCCCCTTGGTCGCGCGTGACCGCCTCTCGGTGGGCACGGCCCGCTTGGCTCTCGTCCGGCCGAGGACGGAGTCCGGGGCGCCCATCGCTGTTTGGTGGGAATGAAGGGCCCCGTGTGGTCACCATGGATTACTCCCATGACAGGGGGCGGTGGTACCCGCGCAGGTCTTGGTCACCGGATCCCAGGTGCCGGATGGCGGGATGACATCGACAAGACCGTCAACGTGAAGATAGGGGTCAAGGATGGTCTTCAAGTCAGCAGAAACCACATTGCTGTGGCAGGTGTCGCAGGAGTACGCGCTATGCAACGGATGCGAGGCGCCCAGACCCGCCGCGGTCATGGCGTGGCATGAATTGCATTTGATCTGCGAGCCATCGACCTTGGTCCAGCGGGGTGGGGCTGGGACGAAGGTTCCCGGCAGGGGGCCGCCGTGACAGTAGGTATTCGTGCAGGTTTCGGTCGTGCGGTTCCAGGCTGGAGAGGCCCCTAGGGTTTGCGCCAGCGATCCGAATTCCACCACCGTTCCACCGGAGAAAGGATCCGGGTGGGCGTCACCGTCCATCACGGTGGGCACTGGGTGGCATTCCTCGCAGGCGACTGGGCCGGAGATGGATCCCTCTTGCATGTGGGACTGATGGGCGCCGACGCCGATGTAACTCGTGCTGGTTGATCCGTTGACCGCCAGCGGAGGAGCCGCATTTTTCGGGCTGCCGTGGCACGAGTAACAGTTGAACTTGGCCGGGAGACCATCGCCGAGCGGGCTGCGCTGACAGCCCACTCCGCACAACAGCAACACCCCGACTAGAACGGGCGATGGGCCCTGTATTGGGCGGCAAGAAGCGCGGCCCATCAGAAATCCTCCCGAAGGGAAAGAAACACCGACTGAATGGTCCGGTCGACGATCTCCGCGGTGTAGCGTGCGCGCACCTCCAGCCAGGGCAGGGCGCGCACCGCGACCGTCCCGAAAACGGTGCGGGCATTCTGCAGCTCTTCTACGTCGCGGTAGTAGTTGACCTTCCAGCGCTGATAGTAGGTGCCGGCTTCGACCTTGACCCTGCGGATGGAGTAGCCGGCCGATCCGCCGAGGGTCAGGAACGAATCATTGGCCAGGGACCAGGGGACGTAGTTCCATTCGAGGATTCCCGTTGCGAAGAGGCTCTTTAACCCCAGGTTGTTGACCTCGGTCTGAAAGTAGACGCCGCCGGTATTGCGATTGAACGGGCTCTCGGCACCACGCAGAAGCTGGCGGACGCGCCATCCCGCACGCAGATTGAGAGTGGTGAGCTGGCCCAGCCCGATCTCCTTCCAGACTTCCAGACGAGCGCGCAGATTGGGCAGGCTGGGGCCGAGGAGTGAGTAGAATGGGTTTTCGTTCTCGCTGATCTCGCCCAGGGTCCGGAGCTGCGCGCTGGCCTGGGCATCTATCCCGGCGCTGATGGACGGAAATTCCATGCGCAGGGCGCCCCCGGCATGGGACGCGCTCCGGTTGAGCCCCCGCACGAAAAGCCTGGCCCAGCCGTTCTCGAAGCGCGTCGACAGGGTCAGGCCATAGGAATGGGCGTAGACCCAGTCCCTTTGCTGCGCGTCCTGGGAAAGAACCGTGTCGTGCTCGAAGCGCGAGTCGACCTCGAGGCGAAGGTTCTCGCTCGGTCGATACCCCGCGCCCGCGCACATTACCCAGTTCTCGAACAGCCCCGGCTGTACCTCGAAGAAGTGGACAGTCCGTCCCGCGTAGCCGAAGAGTGAAAGCTGGCGCTCCCACAGGCGCAGGCCCAGCGACCCTCCGTCGAAGGTTATCGGCAATCCATGCTCGCTCGCTTGCCGACCGAGGCGCAGGTATTCGAGCGGAAGACTGCGCCGCCATTCAGCCGACAGCGCGTAGACCACGATGAGGGGCTGGCGGTAGTCAGACGTCTCCCCGAACAGGTCGGGCTGGCCCGAGGGCACATGCCCATCGAGGTCGTACCAAAATGCGGCTGAGATCTGGCCCTGCAGATGATCGCGATAGCCCCTGCCTTGCCCATCGAGAGTCAGCCGCAGGTCCTGGTCGGGCGTCGGGTTGGCGGCGACCGGCACCCCGAGCACCCCGGATGTGGCCGCTGACCCTGACGGGGCGTTTCGCACGCGATACTCCTGCGCGAGCGACAGGTCACCGGACCACGCGCGCTCAGGCTCGACCCGCACTTGTGCGGTAGCAGCGGCGGACTCCGGTCCGGCAAGGGTCGCGAGAAGGGTCAAGGGCCACAGAACCAAGGGACAACTCGGACTGGGCGGTCAGTTTGGCGCCTGCGGACTCGGCTCGATCGCGATCGCGGGCAGCGGCAGGTCGGCGTCCAAGATGGTCTGTTCGTTCAGCGGGTGGTGACACATGGAAGACGACTCCGGCCTGGGGTGCTGAAGCTAAGGTCGTTTGGAGAACTGATCCCGATCCCCCTCCGGCAGGTAGAAGCAGCCGCGAGTGCAGCCCCTCCTGCGGCAGACTCGATGGCTAGACTGGGGGCGGTAGTCAAGAAAGACAAGCTAGAAATCCGTGGCCGACGGCATCTTGGAATGCCGCAGACGCGCGACTTCCGCCCTTGCACTCTCTGCCAGCGATCCGTCGGGGAAGCGTGCCAGCAGCGTCTCCAGGCGCGCGATCGCCAGGGCCAGGTTCCCCTGTCGCTCGGCGGCCATGGCAGAGGTGAACAGATCGTTCTGCTCGGCGAGATTCGACTGCAGCGATTGTCGGGCGCCACCCACCGGCACTTCCCGTGCGCGAATCTTCGGCCCGGCGATCCCGGACCGAGTCCGGTCGCTCGACTTCGGCTTCTCGCTATTCGGGCTTATCGGCCCTGTCCGCCGGTGAAACAAGCCGGATTCTGGGGTCGTCTGTTCGCAGCCCACCGAATGGCTCACGCATCAGAACCTGATCGTCACCTCCAGCGTTCCCTCGGGCGCGGCCTTGGCGAGAGTCGTCGACGATTCGCCAGTCAGCTTGTTGGCAATGGCAGCTGCTGTGGCTTCGTCACCGGCCAGACGCTCGACCTTGGTGATCTTTCCCGCCCGGTCGACTGTGACCCGGAGACGAAGCGTGCTGCCGGGTTTGGCTTGCGGGCAACCTTGCTGTTCGGCCACGCGGCGAATGATGGCGAGCAGGGCCTTGCTGTCACCCAGATTCTGACTCTTGCCGGGTGTCAGCCTGACCGAGCACACGGGCGCCTTCTTATCCTTGGCGGCCTTGCCCTCGGCCTCGTCGTTGCCGTCGGCGAGCGCATCCACTCTTCCGCCCTTGCCGGCCCCTCGCGCTGTGGAGGCAAGTCCCGAGATCGGGGCGCTGGGTGCGGCGGAAGCTGGTTTGGGGGCGACCATCGGCCGCGACTCCGATTTCTTGGCCGCGCGCAACGGCTGGGCGGCCGGCGCGCCTGTAACGTGCGAGTAGGCAATCCCACGCAATGCCTGTTCGGGTCCTGCTGAGCCAACCGCGAGATTGGACACGCCCTCGGGCATGGGAAGCGGCTGGCGCACGGTCTCCAGTTGCCCAGCGCGATTCACCACCTGCGAATCCACCGCCACGAATGAGGTGAACGGGGTGAGCAGGCTGTAGCCCAGGCCCAGACCGGTGATCGTGTCCTCGACCTCCTGGCCGCCGCCCATGTGCAGTTCGTCTTCCAGGATCTCGACCCACTTGCGCGCCCACAGCGCGCGCAACGCCGCGTTTTCCCGGCGCGCATCGGCCGGGCGCAGGTCGATGCTGTGTGCGAACTTCCCGCGGCCGCTGCGGCCGGTGATCTCGATCTTGCCCGGCCGGTCTCCCTTGTACTTGCCGAAGAGCAGGAGCGGTCGCTCGGCCAGCAGGTCAGGCACCTTCTCGGGCGCGACGTCGTAGGCGTCAAAGCCCTGCATGTGCACCTGGATGTCAGTCAGCACCGGGCGCTCGATCATGTGGCGCAGCTTCTCGGCCTGTGCCGCGGCCTTTTCCGGACGCGACACCACGAACGGCTCGCCCAGACCAGCGCGCGCCATGCCCTCGATCAGCCCGCGGTTGACCGACGAGCCGATGCCAAAGGCAAACAGGTTGGCCTGGTCCAGCCGCTCGCGGATGAAGCGGAAGGCCTGTGCCTCCACGCCCACGTAGCCATCGGTGATGACCACCACGGTGCGCGAGGTCCCGCGGCCCAGGGATGGAATTGCGTAGGCCGCCTGCAATCCGCCCATCAACTCGGTGCCGCCGCCTCCGCTCTGGCGCAGGATCACGTCCAGGCCCTCGCGGACGTTCTTTTCATTGGCCGGCCTGGAACCCGATGGGCTCCACACGTAGTTCGCGCCTGAGAAAAGCGCCAGGTTGAAGTGGTCGGTGGGGCGCAGTCGCGACAGCAGCTCGCGCATCAGCGTCTTGGCCGTGTCCAGGGGGAAGCCGTGCATGGAGCCGGACACGTCGAGCAGGAAGATGTACTCGCGCGGGGGAATGTCTGCCTCGCCGGGCCGACGGGGGGGCTCCATCAGCATAGCGAAAAACTTCTCGCCCGGGCGGTCGGGTCCCGCCGACGGTTGTTCAAACAGTAACAGGCCCGTCTCGATCTTGTCGCCGGCCAGTCGGTAGTGCAGGACGAAGTCCTTGTTGCCGCCGCCCGATTGATCGAGACGGACGTCTGCGGTGGTGGGTCCCGCGTAGCTGACCGCGATCTTGTGCGAAGGCGACGATACTTCCTTGAGCGCGATGCCGGTCTGCATGTGAACCTTGATGTCAAAGGCGTAGGGTTCCTTCTCGCTCTCGGACAGGTGGGGATTGGCCATCCATTGATCGGTCTTCGGGTTGGCCCCGCCGGGATAGCGCGGGCCCACCACGGTCGGGTAGACGAACTCGTAGGTGGCGTTCTCGGGCAGGATCATCTCGCTGTAGTCGAGTTCGACCTCGATGCGGTCGCCGGGCATGATGTTGGCGACGCTGGTGGTGAAGACATTGGGCCGCTCCTGTTCGAGCAGCGAGGCCCGCTGCCCGGCGCGCTTGGCCGCCTCATACTCGGCCCGCGCTTCCTGCTTGCGCGCGATATGCGCCTCGATGGTGCGCGCGCCAATCCTCATGCGCATGGCGTGCACGGCTGCGCGGGTCGAGGCGGGAAACACGTACACCGCCTCGATGGGCTTGCCGGCGCTGTTCTCGAAGACCTGGTGCACCTTGACCGCCGCGATGACCCCGGCAATGTCCACCTCGGCGCGCGTCTCCTTGAGCGGCAGGCGCTCTGTCTCTGGATTGCCCCCTGCCACATAGAAGTACGGTGCCAGGGTGCGATCGTCGGATGGATCGGCCTGATCGCGTGGGCCGCCGGCAAAGCCGACGCCGCCAGTGTTGTGCAGGCCCTTGAGCACCGCGGCCGGGCTCTTGGCAACGGCCTTTGCGGACGGATCGCCGGCCGCGCCAGCCGCGCGATCTGCGCAGACCAGCAGGCCAACTAGGGTGAGAACGCCAACCATTCTTTGAGTTTTCACGCAACGCATGTTTAGGACCTCCTGCCCCAGGGTAGAAGTTCGAGGGGCGACACTGTCCTGGAACGCACGGCCCGGGAGAAAGATCTGGTATCAGCACCCAATCGAGCGGATGGGATAGGCGCGGATTCGGGCGTCTCGTGTCACGACGACCAGCCCATCGGCCAGTGCTTGAGCGACCAGGAGGCGATCGAAGGGATCGCGGTGCAGGGCAGGAAGTCCCTGCAGCGACCTGATGTGGCGAAGGCAGACCGGAAGCTCGGTGAAGCGCTGGCGTTGCATCTGTTCCGCCAGGTCAGAAGGCGCATCCAACTTGCCCAGGGCTCTTTTGATCTCAATCTCCCATGCCGAGGCCACGCTGACGAACACGGTGTTGCCCGGATCCTGCAGGCGACGGCGCGCCTCAGCAGCCAGTTCGCCCGGGCGCGCGAGTGCCCACAGCAGGGCGTGCGTGTCGAGGAGCAGCTTCACTTACCACCGCGGCGCGGGCGCGGTTTGGCCGCAGGGACGGGCTCGCCCTCGAAGAGCTTGATCACATCGTCGGGTGTTGCGTCGAAGTCGTCGGCCATGCGGACTTTGCCTTCCCAGCCGCCCAGTGGTCGCGCCGTCCGGTCAGGTGTGCAGGGCACCAGCTTGACGTAGGGACGCCCGGCCTTGGCGATCACGATTTCTTCGCCGGCCAGGGCTTCTTCGAGCAAGCGCGAAAGGTGGGTCTTGGCCTGCTGGACGTTGATCAACTTCACAGACTTAGTCTGGTCTGGTCTGCTGGAAGAGTCAACTCAGCGCCCCGCCCGCCGGAGGCTGATCTGCGCGACGCCCGTGGTGGCCGAGTTGACCTTTGACAGGGAAACCTGCCCCACCAGCTTGCGACCAAGGTCGTCGCCTAGCTTCTCGTCGCCGGACAGTCTTTCGGCCGCCGTGATCTTCCCACCGCTGTCGATGGAGAGGCGCAGACGTAGGGGATTGGCTGTCTGTGCGGAAGTACAGGGCTCGGCCTTCGGCCCGCGTTGAATGACGGCGACTGCCGCGCGCAGATCCCCCACTTCGCGGTCGCTCTCCGGTCTTGCCTCAAGCCTACAGGTCGTCTTTCCTCCCGTATCGTGGCCGTGGGCACCCTGTCCGTTTCTCTCGCGACCGCGGCGGTGCTGGTCGAGTTCTTCTTCGGGAAGGCCGGCGAGAGGGTCGGGTGGAACTTGGCGCCGGTCGCTGATCAGGCCTTTCGGCCGTGCGCCGATCGCACCGTCGGCATGAGCGGCCAGGGCGTGGTGGTCTGAGAGTGATTCTGCTGCGCAAAAGAACGTGGCAAGGCAGAGCACGACTTCCTCGGACGGGTGCGCGCGTCGCATGGCGGGCCTCCTGCCCCCGGGGGTGGTGGCGGCACCGGGGGACCTACGCCTTTGAACGCACGACCCGCTGAGAAGATCTACAAGCCGGGCTTCACCCGCTGGCGCAGATCTTCGATCTCACCGTCGATTCGCGCCACGCGCCGCCCGATCAGCGCGACATAGGTGAACACCGCCCCCCAGATGAAACCGTAGGCCAGGGCCACGTAGGTCATGATGACTTTCCCTCCGCATCTTCAACCGCAATCGCCAGTTCCACCAGGCGCGCCTGGGCGCGCTCGACGCGCATTCGCACGGTCAGCAGCACGCCCCACAGGGCGCTAAAGATGGCCAGCGACAAGAAGAAGGGTAGGCGCATCCCCGAGGCCAGTGACGAAACGACCTTGGTGGTGGGGTGCAGGCCGCGCCAGACGTTGACGCTGAGGTAGACCAGGGGCACGTCCGCCGCTGCGAACAAGGCCATCGCTGCCGCCAGCCGGCGGCCACCTGCGCCGCCATAGCGTCGTGCCAGCCCGTAGGCGATCAGTATCAGCCAGAGCAGCAGCGAGGAGGTGAGGCGTACATCCCAGGTCCAGAACACGCCCCACGCCGCCCGCGCCCACAGCGGACCGGTTACCATCACGCACAGGCCAAACAGCACGCCCAGTTCGGCGCTGCACACCGCCAGCCGATCTCCGCGTTCGGAGCCGCGAAACAGGTAGGCCAGACTGCCGCCCGCGCACACGAAGGTGGACAGCATGAGCAGCCAGGCGCAAGGCACGTGGAAGTAGAAGATCTTCTGTACGATGCCCATGGTCTTCTCCAGCGGCGCATTCGCGACCAGGAAAATCACGACGAAGAACCCGTGCATGGTCAGCAACAGGCCCACCAGGAAAGGAGTGCTGGACTTGTGGGCCGAGGGCATGCGCGAAAGCATAGCTCAATCTCCCATGACGACCGGCTCGAACGTCCACAGCCCGACCACCACGAACACCACGTCGAGGGCCGCGAGAAAGCGCGTCCAGAACAGCGCGGGATCCAGATCCGGGGCCGCAGGGTCGAGCAGATAGGCGGTTGCACGACTGGCCGCCAGCAGCACCGGGATCACGATGGGGAAGAGCAGGGCGCCCAGAAGCGCGTCGCGGCTGCGGGCGCGCAGGAGCGCCGCCGAGAAGATCACGCCCACCGAAGCAAAGCCGATGGTTCCCAGCAGCAGCAGCAGGCCCAGCCAGAGGGCGTGCGGCCAGAGCACGGCCGAGAACAGCGCCGCGAGCAGAGGCGTCAACAGCAATTCCACCAGGAACATGATGGCCGCGGTGGCTGCCAGCTTGCCGGCATAGATCGCCGAGCGCGGGACCGGCGACAGCAGCAGCGAGCGGATGGCCTCGCTCTCCCGTTCGCGGTCAAAGGTGCGCGACAGGGCCACCGTGCCCGAGAACAACACCGCAACCCACAGGATGCCTGCGACCACATCGGGGCCGACCGTGACTTCTTGACCCGAGATGAAGGCGAAGGAAAACACCAACACCACCAGCGCGGCCATGAAGCCCATGGTGTAGAGCACCTCGCGACTGCGCCCCTCGATGTGCAGATCCTTCCAGGCGATGCGCCCGGCCTGACCAGCCCAGCTAGGCCTTGCCACGAGTGGCCTCCTCGTAGAGAGCGCGAACCTCGTCGGCGGAGAAACTCGTGCGGGTTTCGTCGCAGGCCACGCGGCCACGGCGAAGCACGACCACATGCGTGGCGATGGCAGCGGCCGCCACGAGATCGTGAGTCACCAGGACCACCAGCCGCCCCGCCTCCCGCTCGCGTTGCAGCTCGCCGGCCAGCCACGCGGCGCCGGCAGGGTCGAGGGCCGAACCTGGTTCGTCGAAGAGCAGGATCTCGGGCTCGTGCAGCAGGGCGCGCGCCAGCGACAGCCGTTGCAGCATGCCGCGCGAGAAGGTCCGCGCCGCCCCTTCACGCCGGACGCCGTCCAAACCCACGCGCGCCAACATCTCGTCGATGCGGCGCTCGCCGTTTGCGATCCCGTACAGCGAGGCAAACAGGCGCAGGTTCTGTCGGGCAGAGAGATCTCCGTACACACCCGGTTCGTGGCCGACGTAGCCGATGCTGGCGCGCAAGCGGCTGTGGCGCGACAGGTCTTCATCGCCCAGGATGATGCGGCCCTGCGACGGTTGCGACAGCGTCGAGAGCAGGCCGAGCAGGGTGGACTTGCCGGCGCCGTTGGGGCCCAGCACCGCCGCCACCCGACCAGGGACGAAGGCCAGCGACACGTCGGCGAGCGCCCGGTGCCGGCCGAAGGTCTTGCCGACGTTCACCAGGCGCAGCTCACGCTCGCTCATGGGCTCACACGGACCTGCCGCCAGGCCTTCTCACGTCGGTGTCGCCAACCCGCTCAGCATCCATGGCCACGAGCGCGGCCATCAGTTCGGCCCGCCGCTGGGCCAGCGGCGCGTCGTCAGCCCCCGCGGCCCGCCGCGCGCGTTCCACTTCCACCAGTTCGGCGAGGAGCTGCTCGCGCCGACTGCTGCCCAGGTCCTTGGGCCGCTCCTCCGTCCCGGGCCTTCGCAGGCCCAGCATGGCCGCGAACGCCAGCGCAGCGACCAGCACCGTCGCGATGGTCTTGCCCAGACTACCGCGCGCAGGCAGGCCGGATATGGCGATGCTCAGGACCCCATTGCGGGGCACGCTGGCGAACTGGAAGAGCTGCATTCGCGCTCCCCGATCATCCGTCTGGGAAGGCATGGCCTGCAGGCCGGGCGCCGTGAGGGTCAGGTGAGCCGTCTCCGGCACCATGACCAGCGGGCTCTCGATACCGAGTGGCATGGGCTGGCGGAACGTGATTCTGCTTTCGCCGGCCGTGGGCAAGAAGAAACCGAACCGGGCCTGCACCGGGATCCCGGAAGAACTTGCCGGCGGAACCGCTTCCCGCAGGAACATGGTCGAACTTTGGTCCGGCTCCAGGCGCGCGCCGCCCTCGATCGCGCTTCCGTTGCTGGCCCCGGCAGGAAGGGGAACGGGAAGGCCGCCTTGGCCAGGGCTGAAGACCCGGTCGGATGTGTTCTCCAGCACCAGATTCTCCATGACCGCCAACGCGTCTTCACGCAGGTCGATGAGCATCTTGGACGAACTGGACACCTGCAAGACCGATGGGTCGCTGGTCTGGCCGGGCACGCGTAGCTCCCCGGCAGCACCACGCTCGGCTGACAGACGGATGCGACCGCTGCCGAGTTGTACGCCGTCGCGCTTGATGACAGCCGTGTATTCGTAGGGGTCGCCGGTCTGCAGTCCCTGGAAGCGGACGAATCCATCCTTGTCGGAGCTGCTGGTCACGAACTCTATGTCGTCTGGCCTGCCGGTGCTGCGTTCCAGCTTTACCTCCTGGCCAGCCATGGGCGCGCCGTTGCTGTCGACCAGACGCAGCTCCAAGCTTCCCGCAGCCAGGCCGGCTTTTTCAGCCACTGCTCCCGGGAGCGCGCGAACCGCCGGCTGGGCCGCGTGGCTGCCATGCCCGGGCGTGCTTGCGTGTGGATTGGCCTGCGCGCTTGCCCCTTCGCCGTCGCCGTCGCCTTCGCCTTGGCCCTCGCCTGCCCGGGAAAGCAGCATGAGGCGCGCGCCTCCCTGGGCCGGGACGGCGAAAGACGCGGTTTGCAGTTGCTCGCCATCGACCACGGCTTGGGCGTGAAACTCGGCGCCGACGGGAAGATCGGAGAATGTCGCGCGGCCATCGGACTTGGTTTCTTCCGTCCGCTCGGTGGCCTTGCCACCCGGAGCGGTCACCGTGGCCACGACTTTGACCTCGACAGCCGCATTGGACAGCGAGCCGCGACCCACCCGCACGGTCACCGTGCCCACCGGCAGGTCGCCGACCATCAGAGGACGCGCTGCCATGGCTTGCGCATCGTGCTCTCCCGCTGGCGGCTGCGCGACGGCAGTCCCGGCAAGAAGCAGCAGCATCGCTGATATGGGAACCCGGCAGGGTGGCGGGCGGTCCCGAAGCCCCCGCAGGGGGAGCCGGCGGGCTCCCCACGCGACTAGGCAGGAACGCCGATTCATTCTGTCGCCTCCGTGCCAGCAGCAAGGCGCGCCTGCAATTCTTCCTCGATGAAGGCACGGCGTTCTGCGCTGGTGATTGCTTCCTGCCTTAGCAGCGGATCGATCATGCGGTACCAGGCAAGAGCCGTCAGCCCGAGGCCAAGTCCGCCCACACCGAGCACCACCAGCGGCGCGCCCAGGCGCAGGCGAGCGAGCAGCACGCCAAAGACCAGGGCGGCGGCTGCCCCTAGCAACGTGATGGCCACGCTGCTCGACGAAAAGCGAATGCGGGACACGGCGCGGACCGATCGGCCGTCGGGCAGCAGCACCAGAGTCGTGGCCGTGGCCATGAGCAGAAACCCCAGCCACATCCAGTCGACCAGAGGGTTGCTGACCAGCTTGAGAGCCGCCGTGCCGCCGTCCATGTCGTGGTTGCCCATAGTGACATAGAGATCCTCAGCCAGACCACGCAGGATGGCGACCTGGGTGGCCGGCTCCTCGGGTCGTTTGTCGTAGACCCAGCGCGCCGGGAGCAGCTGACCGGCAGGCTTGCCGTCGAGCAGGACGGTGAGTTCGGCCGTCACCATCTGCTTCTGTCGATCCTCGGTCTGAGAAAACCCGTCAAATCGGATGCCATACTTGCCAAAGCTGTGGGTCTGGCCGACTGACAGGACCACCGATTCCTCGTGCTGGAAGGCCTGGCCAGCAAAACCCAGGAACATGAGGGCGACGCCGAGATGGACCAGGTAGCCGGCGTAGGGGCGGCGGATCCGGTAGAGGAGCGCGCCGAGTGCGGCGCCCGGGCCCTGGCCCGTGCTGCGCATCCGGCCGGCTACGCCGCGGCCGATTTCCTGGACCACCGCTGCGGCGATGAAGCCCGACAGTGCTAGGCAGAGCAGCGCGGCCTTGGACGAGCCCAACCCGCCGATGGCGCAGGCGCCGGTGGTGACGATTGCCGCGACCACCGGCGCGATGAGGCGCCGGCGCACCTCGGGCAGCGCGGTTCGGCGCCAGGCCAAAATGGAGCACAGCCCGGTGAGCAGCAGGAGCGCGATCCCGATGGGCACCATCCAGCGGTTGAAGAAGGGAGCCCCCACGCTGATACGTTCGCGGCTCACCGTCTCGGACAGGGTGGGGAACATGGTGGCGAACATCACCACCAGGGCAGCCAGCACGAATACCCAGTTGGCTGCGACGTACGACGCCTCTCGCGACAGCCACGACTCCAGCGGCCGCGATACGCGCAGGGCCGACAGGCGCGCGAACAGGAAACCGAAACTGACCAGCAACACCAGCCCCATGAAGATGGTGAAGATCCAGGCCAGCCGCGTGTCTTTGCCAAAGGCGTGCACCGATTGCACGATGCCCGAGCGGGTCATGAAGGTGCCAAAGATGGTGAGGAAGAAAGTCAGGATGACCAGGACGAAGGTCCAGCGGCGCAACAGCCCGCGCCGCTCTTGCACCTTCATCGAATGCAGCATCGCGGTCGCGGTCAACCACGGCAGAAGGCCCGCGTTCTCGACCGGATCCCAGGCCCAGAACCCGCCCCAGCCCAGGACTTCGTAGGCCCAGATCATGCCCAGCACCAGGCCGAGGGTGAGCATGAACCAGGAGGCGAGAGCCCAGCGGCGAATCGCCACCAACCAGGCGTCGTCCAGGTGACCCGATATGAGCGCCGCCATGGCAAAGGCGTAGGGAATGGTCAGGCCCACGAACCCGGCGTACAGCGCGGGCGGATGGGTGACCATGTACGGGTTCTGCAACAGCGGATTCAGTCCCTGGCCCGCGGATGGAATCTCGACCAGGAAGGTATCGAAAGGATTCTTCTCGAAGATGATGAGGTAGAGGAAGAAGTCCGCCACCGCGGCCATCACCGCGATGGCGTAGGGTAGGATCTCGCGCTGGCGGTGCCGGTTGGTGTACACGGCGATGGCCGCGAACACCGCCAGCAGCGACACCCAGAACAGCATGGAGCCATCCAGCCCGCCCCAGTAGGCCGAGATCTTGTAGGCCAGCGGAGCCTGCGCATCGGAGTAGTGCTGGACGTACTTGATGCTGTAGTCGCCCGAGACAAAGGCCTGCACCATGGCCACGCTGGCCAGCCCAAGCACCGCAGCCAGGGCGTACACAGCCGCCCGTCCGGATTCCAGCAATCGCGCATTGCCGCGCCGGGCTCCCACCAGCGACGCCGCGCCGGCATAGGTTGCCACCACCAACGCGATGAGGACACAAAGAGCACCGAAGTCAGCCATTCGACCCAGTCCTGGTTAGACGTCGCCGCTATCCGCCGGTTACCCCAACTCGTCAGGCCACCGTGGTCGCCAGCTTGGCGCGAATGATCATCTTGAAGTCCGCGGCGCCTGTGCCAGCCAGCGGAACGTCGAGCCACAGCCGCGACGGGCTGCCATGCGCGGTCTTCTGCGCGCGCTGGCCAATCGGCGAGAGCGCCTGCCAATCCACCGCCGCGCTGGCGGCTGCCTCCAGTGACACGATGGCCACCGGCCAATCGCTGTGCAGGAGCAAGGAGCACAGGGGCTTGCCCCCGCACTGGTAGCGCAGGGCCCATCCGGTCGACGGGCCGTAGAAATACACATCCTCGACGACATCTCTCTGCTTGAGCAGGAAGCTACGCGCGGCCTCGAAACGCTTGCCCAGGGCCAGGGGCAGGCGCGCCGTGAATGCCGCCGGCGTGGGTTGCTGATTCTTCTTGGGAAACGCCACCCGCGGCGGCTGCGGTGCCCGGACGGGCCGGGGTGCGGCCGGCGCCGGCTGGGCCTTGCTCGGACGTGCGGGGGTCTTCTTGTCAGGCGGCGTTCTTGGCATTTTTTCGGTTGGCCAGGGTGTTCTTCGCGTAGGCGATGATACCAGGCAGGAGCGACAGGAAGATAATCAGGATGATCAGCTTTTCGATGTGCTTGGTCACGCCGGGCCAGACGTTCGCCAGGCCGTAGCCGATGAGGGTCATGCTCAGCACCCAGCCCACGCCGCCGAAGACGTTGTAGCTTACGAAGCGGCGGTAGTTCATTTGCCCCACGCCCGCCACCACCGGGGCAAAGGTGCGGATGATGGGTATGAAGCGCGCCAGGATGATGGTCTTGCCGCCGTGGCGCTCGTAGAACTCGTGGGTGCGAACGAGGTGCTTCTTGTTGAAGAAGAGCGAGTTATCGCGCTTGAAGATCTTGGGCCCGGTCTTGCGGCCAATGTAAAAGCCGACCTGATCGCCGACCACGGCGGCGATGCAAACCGCAAGGTTCAGCCACACGATGTCGAGCAAGGGCTTGCCGGAAGGGTTGGCCGAGGTGCAAAAGATACCGGCCGTGACCAGCAGCGAGTCGCCAGGCAGAAAGAATCCCACCAGCAGCCCGGTTTCGGAAAAGATCACCGCGACCAGGGCAACCATGCCGCCCCATTGGATGATGCCCTGGACGTTGTAGATCTTGTGGAACAGGTCCATCAGGTACTGCACGACAGTGGCTTCCTTCCGCGAGGGGTTTAGGAGAAGCCGCTAACCTGCCCTGCCTTGTGCGCAAGAGCAAGTCTCGCGCGTTACTCCGACCCGCCAATTGCGATGTCTCCTAGCGTCCGGCCGCCGTCGTCACCTCGGCGGCTTGAGGCAACGCTTCACTAGATCCGCTGCCAGCCCATGAAGGTGATGGACAAACAGTGGTATTCCAGATCCGACGAAAGCGTCACCCGGGCGGTCAGACGGTCGAAGTTTTGATGGTCCTGCAACCAAGCCGTGGCCAACTCGTCGAGGCGGTCGCGGTCCTTGCGCTTGGTGGCACTAAAGACCTTGACCTCGACCAGCCGAAAGCCAGAGGCCTCCAAGTCTTCAACAGCAAAAGCTGACGTGGGCCACGATTGAGTCTCCATCACATCTAAAGCTAGCGCATCTGTGACGTTGGGCACGGCTAATCTCCCTTATGTTGTGGCGGAGGCCAGTTGGTTCAGTTTGGCTGCCATGATGAAGTCGTTCTCGGAGAGCCCGTGGATGGCATGCGTGGTGAGCTGGATGTTCAGCCTGTTGTAGTGTACGCAAAAGTCCGGATGGTGACCTTCGTCTTCTGCCAGGGCTGCCATCTGGTTAACGAACACCATAGTCCCAACAAAATGGGAAAAACGAAACTCCTTACTCAAAGTGCTATGATCTTCGCTGACTCGCCAGCCTGGGACCTCGCGCAGCAATTCACCGATCCGGTCCGGGGCGAGCGCCGGCACGCCGCCCTCGCAGGGCATACATCCTTTCTCTGACAACTCCATCGGGGCCCTCTTTTCCGTCAGCCGACATGCTTTGCTGTGACTCCCACGGATCCCCGTGCATGGGCTGCATGCCGTAAGCCCGTTGGTCGTATGTAAGGTCCTACTGGTTCGGATGCAATGATCAGACGATAGGATTCACAGATCGCGCGCTATTCTCCGGCCATGTCCAACTCGCTCCACGTCGTATTCGTCTATGTACGCGTCCACCCTCACCTGGTCGAGGAGTTTCGTGTTGCCACGCTGGCAAATGCTCGCGACAGTGTGAAGGAGCCGGGCGTGGCGCGCTTCGATGTCGTACAGGAAACAGAAGATCCTGCTCGCTTCTTGCTGATCGAGGTCTACCGCGGGCCCGAGGGTGCGGCCGCACACAAGGACACTGTTCACTATCGGAACTGGCGCGATACCGTGGCGTCCATGATGGCAGAGCCGCGCACGAGCAAGACATACGTCAACGTCACCGAGGACGCTACGTGGTGAGCTTCGAGTTCGCGACCGCTGCCCGGCTGCTGTTCGGTTCCGGCAAGCTGGCAGAAGTGCCCGCGGCCCTGCGCGCCCAGGGCGTGCGCCGCACCCTGGTCGCGACCAATCTGCCAGGTCCAGGGGTCGACCGCCTGCGCTCCCTGCTGGCTGCCGCCGCTATCGAGTCGGTCGTGCTGGTGGTGGACCACGAGCCCACGGTGGACTCGGTGTCGGCTGGCCGGGCCCAGATCGGGCGCGAGAGCTGCGACGCCGTGGTCGGGCTGGGCGGGGGCAGCGCCATGGACACGGCCAAGGCCGCGGCCGCCCTGGCGACCAACCAAGGTGATCTGCTCGACTATCTAGAGGTGGTGGGACGCGGGCGTCCGCTGCAGGCTCGGCCGTTGCCCTTTGTGGCCATCCCGACCACGGCTGGCAGTGGCGCTGAAGTGACCCGCAACGCGGTCATCGGTGTGCCGGCTGCCAAGGTCAAGGTCAGTCTGCGCAGCCCATGCCTGCTGCCCATCCTCGCGGTGCTCGATCCTGATCTACTGGACGGCCTTCCTCGGCCGGTGGTGGCATGCAGTGGCCTGGACGCCCTGTCGCACCTGCTGGAGGCCCTGGTTTCATCGCGGGCCAATCCCTTGACCGATGCGCTGGCCGTCGAGGGGCTGCGGCGTTCGGCGCGGGCCTTGCGCCGCGCCTACACATCGGGGATGCAAGCGGACACACGCGAGGACCTGATGCTGGCGAGCTTGTGTGGTGGTCTATGTTTGGCGAACGGGGGTCTGGGGGCCGTGCACGGCTTTGCTGCTCCCTTGGGCGGGATGCTGCATGCTCCACACGGGGCGATCTGTGCGGCCCTGCTTGCTCCCGTGATGGAAGCAAATCTGTTGGCCTTGGCCGAGCGCGAGCCCGAGCATCCCGCTCGGGCTCGCTACCTTGAGATCGCCGAGATCGTGACGGGACGGCACGGCGCGGGCACGGAAGACGGAGTGGCCTCGGTTCGCGATCTCTGCCAAGCGCTCGAGGTTCGGGGCCTCGGCCATCATGGTCTGTCCGCCGGCGACATCCCCGCCCTGGTGGCCAAGGCCAAGGCCGCAAGCAGCATGCGCGGCAACCCGGTGCAGCTCTCCGACCAGGAGCTCGGCGATGTCGCCACGCGTGCTCTGTGAATTCCGCAGTTTTTGCAAAAGAGGCTGAATAGTCCTCAGGTAGTTGGGCGAGCGAACCGATATTGGATAGGGGAGCGCCATTGCCCCTATCTCCTTCCTTGACGCGGTCTCCAGAGCGCCGAACGGTTTGCCGGACCGAGCGAAATTGCGCAGTTGCGAGCGGCCCCAGGCGCGAGGAGCGAGAATACTCGACGTATTTGATCGACGAGCAACGAAGGGACGCGACGCAAATCCGCGATTTCGCGACGGGAGGCAAACCGTTCGGCGCTCCCGGCTCCTGTAGCCGCCCATGAGGATTGCTCCGGACGCCAAGCTCGTACCAGGACAGTGGGCCGAGATTATTCCGGACGGCTCTGCGGTGGCGCTGCGTGGATTTGTCTTCAGCCTGCGCCAGGGCGAGGCGATCTTCACTTTTCCCGATCTTCCAGCGCGTCCGGAGGGACTCGAGGCTGGGCATGGGGCGGTGGTTTGCTACACGAGTCGCACGGGCCGTCACACCGGTCACACGGTGATTCTGCGCGTGGCCAACGGGCCGCCGGCCACGGCGGCATTGCAACGACCGGTTAGGATAGAGACCGAGCAGCGCCGCGAGTGCCCGCGCGTCAGAGTGCGGCTACCCGCGACACTGGTCGCAGGGGTGGAACCCTCGCCGGCAGCGGGAGAGCTCAGTGATGCGCGGGCTCGCATCCGCAACCTGGGCGCCGGGGGCATGTTGGTGGAAACGTCGCTGCCGCTCGTGGCTGGCGATGAAGTTGATCTGACCGTGCCCGAGCGGGCCAGAACCGTGGTGCGGCGCACGCGTCACGTAACTGGGAAAGTCCTTCGCGTGGAAGAGGGCGCCGAGGGCAAACGAGCAGCGCGGGTGGCGGGCGTGGAGTTCTCGTTTTCGTCCGATGATGAGCGAGACGCCTGGGCGCGGCTTGTGCTGGCTCTGCAGCGCAAGGGGAAGTAGGGAGTTCGCGGAGCCAAAGGTCACGAAGGTCGACGGCGAGGCTGTCTCTGTGGTGAAGTAGGCAGCAATGGACGGCGAGCGACGCCTTGGGCTTGGCAGTGCGACGGCCCTGGTCGTGGCAAACATGGTGGGCACTGGTGTGTTCACCACGAGTGGTTTCCTGATAGCCGATCTGGGTTCGGCGTGGATGGTGCTGCTGGTCTGGATGATGGGCGGTCTGGTCGCCTTGCTCGGCGCCTTGTGCTACGGCGCGCTCGCTCGGCACATACCCGAATCGGGCGGAGAGTATGTGTTTCTGTCGCGCACACTGCATCCGGCGCTGGGCTACCTGGCAGGCTGGGTTTCGCTACTGGTGGGGTTTTCTGTGCCGCTGGGCGCGCTGGCCTACGCGTTCGGGCAGTACATGTCCGCCCTGGGCGGTCCTGCCTTGGCCTCGCCTCGCTTGACGGGAACGGCGATCATCTTGGTCGCAGCAGCGGTGCACGCGGTGTCTCTGACCGCCGGGGCACGCGCTCAGGCGATCGCCGTGGGCGTTGAGCTCGTCGCGATCGCGCTGTTCACTGGGTTCGGGATGGGGCAGTTGGCGCACGAAGGGCTGCACAATGTGACGGCTCCTGGCCGAATCGCGGGCCTGGGCGTGGCACTGGTGATGGTGTCGTACAGCTATCAGGGCTGGAACGCGGCTGTATACGTGGGCGGCGAGGTGGCGGAGCCGAGGAAGAATCTGCCCCGGGCCTTGGTGCTGGGAACTGTCCTGGTGACGGCGCTATACCTCGGATTGAATGCAGTCTTCGTGCTGGGGGCTCCGGCATCCCTGCTTGCGGGAAGAGTCGACGTGGGACGCATCGCTGCCCTAGTGCTGGGCGGACCGCGCCTGGCCAAGCTGGTCTCGGGCCTGATTGCCTTCGTGCTCGCGATCTGCGTCTCGTCGCTTGCAATGGCAGGGCCTCAGGTCGCGGCGCGCATGGCGGCCGACGGCTTCCTGCCACGGGTGATGGCGGTGCGGCCGGGCCGGCCACCGCGTGTCGCACTCCTCGCGCAGACAGCGATCGCACTCGTGGCTTTGTGGACGGCGGCCTTTGCCAGTTTGCTCACCTATGTTGGCTTCACCCTGAGCCTGGTCGCCGCGGCCACCGTGTCGGGGCTGGTGTGGCAGCGGCACAAGCAAGGCCCGGCTCTGGCGGTGCCGGGCTGGCCTTGGGTACCGGCCCTGTATCTGGTTTTCGTGCTCGTTGCCACAGCCTTCACGGTGGCCGGGCGGCCACGCGAGAGCCTGGTGGGTCTGTCTACGCTGGCCGTCGGGCTGCTGGCGTTCCGGCTGCAAAGACGGAAGTAGGTTTACAGGAAGGCGTGCCGGTGGAAGAGCTCCTCTTCCCGAGGCGCGGGCTCTGAGTTAGTTTACGGCCATGCTTCGCTCAACTCTTTTTCTGTCGTTCGCGTGTGCCTTGCTGGGTGCTTCGGCCTGCGGCAAGTCCAAACCCTCGCAACCCAAACCCAGCCCGCCCCCACCGCAGCAAACCTCCACTACCATCACTCTCCCGGCGCCGCCCGTGACGCCCCCGCGGGCCGCTACCCCTGAGCTGCATCGGCGTTGGGAGATCGCGGTCAAAGCCGGTCTGCTTGCCCGCGAGGAGGTCACGGTGAGCGCCCTTCTGCCAGGAACACCGACGGTCAGCTCAGTACTGGTGCGAGCGCCGAACGGCGCGCGTGTGCCCTCGCAGATGCCGGCGGACGGGCAGGTGGTCTTCAGGGCCAAAGCCATGAAGGCCGGCGGGCAGGGAATCTACCTGGCCGAGGAAGCCGAGTCCCCATCCGGGAAGGGCGGGGTTCTGGCCGTGCAGGCGCCTGACGGCGTGAAGCTGACCATCGACGGCAAACCGATTCTCACCTATCAGATTCAGCGCCAGCCTGGGCGCAAGGACATCGCGCCCGAGTACTGGCGCAACGGCTATCTCCATCCGCTCTATTCGCCGGCAGGTGTGCTGATCACCGATGACTATCCCAAGGACAAACTCTATCAGCACGGCATATGGTCCGGCTGGCAGAAGGTGGAATTCCAAGGCAGCCACCCGGATTTTTGGGACGCCGGCCTCAAGAAAGGTCGCGTTGCCGTGGAATCGGTCACGCCCTTGTGGGGTGGGCCGCTGCGTGGCGGGTTCGAGGCGCATCAGTACTTCACTGACTTGGACCGCCGGGTGGGCGCCACCGTCTTGCGCGAAGGCTGGTCGGTAACCGCGTTTCGCGATTCGAGCCGGGCGCCCTATTTCGTGGTGGACTTGGAGTCGGGCCAGGAAGTCGTGAGCGGTCAGGTCACGCTGGGTGAGAGTCCGTTTGGCGGGATCACCATGCGCGGCAACCGCGACTGGCAGGGGACGGGCCTCTCATTCTTCTTGACGTCGGAAGGCCAGGACCGCGCCCATGCCCAGGGCGCAGCGGCGCGTTGGTGCTATATGGGGGGAAAGACTGGCGGCAAGCTGGCTGGCGTGGCCATCCTGTCCCACCCGCAGAACAGCAAGCAGACCGAGGCAGTGTTCATCGATCCCGAAGAACCAGTCATGGGTTTCGCCCCCGCCAAGAATGGACCGATCACGGTGCGCCCTGGGAGGCCGCTCAAGCTGAAGTACCGGTTTGTCGTGCTCGACGGCAAACCGGATAGCAAGCTTTTCAATCGCCTGTGGAACGATTTCGCGAATCCGCCCACGGTCGAGGTGCGCCTGCTGGAAAGCAAGTAGCAGCGCGGTACCGACGTATCGCAGGAGAGGATCCTCGTGTATCCTGATTTTCTGCCGAATGTCACCTGGACCTCCCCCGAAGCCGCCTCAGGGAGGCGGCCCACCTGGATCGAATGTGCCCGCCCCAGGCTCGCCGCCCGTCCGGACGCCTTCACCAGGCACGCGCGTCGGTTCGGCAGGGACTGGTGCCTCTCCGCCCGCCGCCCCAGCGGCAAAACCTTCCCAGCCCGCAGGCCCTGGCAGCGCGGTGCAGACTCCGGCTCCCCGTTCGAGTCCGGCGGTATCGGCTGCGGTGCGTGCCCTGGCTGCTTCGCTGAAGCTGCCTGAACCTACCAGCTTTGTGGGACCGGCAGGCGCTGCCGGTTCGCCGCCGCCATCGGCGCCACCGGCGTCGGGCGCCAGTCCGGGGCCACCCACCCCGGTTCCGCCGGCATCCCGCAAACCGCCGACATCCGGGGGAGATCCCAGCCCCCGAGCAGGTGGCATCATGGCTCCCCAATCGGCGGTCCGGCAGCCCCTTGCCACCCCTCCAGCCCCGGCACGACCGGACCAGCCCGCGGCGCCGACAGCCGCCGCCCGCGAGCGGACGCCACCGGCCCCGGACGAAAGCGGCCCCGCGGCCCTTGCCGATTCGGAACAGTCCCCCGGCCCGGTTCGAACGCGGCCCCGCCTTGCCCTGGTTGCGGGCCTGGTGTTGGGCGCGGTGGTTCTGGCCCTCGGCACGTTTCTGCTGGTCTATCGATCCGTCGAATCCAGGCGGCAAGACGCGGTAGTGGCGGCTCCGGGCGGCGGGCCACGCAAGTCGGGGACCAGACCGCTCGGGATCGAGTATCACGTGGACCGGAACGCCTTGGCCGACAGCCTCATCGTGGGTAACCGGATTGTGGCCCTGGGCCGCGCGGGAAACCTTCTCATGTTCGACCGCGACAGCTTCGCCCTGCTCGGCGAACGGCAGGCGCGGCGGAGCTTCGTCTGCATCGGCCCCGACGACGAAAAAAGCATCGACGCAGCCCTGTCCAACGGGGTGCTCGTGCGTGTCAACCTGGCCGACCTTTCGCTGACTCGGGTGGCTGAGGTGGAGGGGCTACCGGAATGGCTCGGCCGTCGAAAGGGCAGTCCGGGGTTGCTGGTCGTCCTGAGCAACCCGCGCCGCGTTTCCCATGGGTCGATGGCGGGCAGTGGATTCGCGTACAGACTCAAGGATCTGGGCAGCGGGCGTGAGTATCCGCTCGACATGCCGACGAGATTCTTCGTTGACAGCAAGGACCGCCTTTGGGTGGGCAGCGATCGCGGCGAGCGCGGAGCCAGGCTGCAGGTCATCGATCTCGAGGCGGGCACCATGAAGGACGTCCCGGCCAAAGACGGGTGGGACGGGCTCCAGGGCGTAGGCGAGCTCGCCGACGGGCAGATATGGGCCTTCGGCGGCACCGCCCGACGCGGGGGCCGGGCCAGCTTCATCGTCCGAGTCGATGCGGCAGGCAAGGCGGTCCCGCTCTGGTCCGCCGACGCCGACCGCGCGAAGCTCCCGACGGGGGCACCGGATACCCCCATCGCGCGGATTCTGGCCGGGCCGAGCCGCGCGGGCGCCATCGTGGTGTCAGCCCGCGACGTGGCGGAGGTCGACAACAAGATCAAGGGATGGAAGCCCATGGGTTCCGTGGGTTTCCAGGTTCAGCGTGGGCTCTTTGGAGGTTTACACCCGGTGGGCAGGGCGCATCTCGACGGTGAGCGGGTCATCCTGACCCTGGCGAGCGGCGGCTTTCTGGAGGTCACCGCGGACAGCACGCGTCGGCACGTGCTCGACGGACAGATTTCCGTTTCGCTTCCCATTGAGATCGTGCGCATGGGGGACGGTCTGGCCTTCTACGGCCACGGCGGCCCCTTGCTCTATGCACGCGGCTCCTGGCGGGCGGTGCCCGAAACCGTGGCACCGCCGCGCGACCTGATGGGCGTGGGACGGAACGAAGGTGAGGACCGCGTGTGGGCGGCCCTGGTCAGCATTCCACTCGACGACAAGACCAACATCATCGTGGCCAAGGCCGGGCCGCACCGGTACTACAACGGCCACATCCACGGACTGAAGGATACCTTTATCACCGGGCAGTGGAAGGGCGGCAACTTCCAAGTCATGAGCCAAGAAGATCTCGCCCTCGAGCCCGACGACACCTTCGCCACGCCTGACAAGCAATTGTGGAACGTCGACAACCAGGGGTTGTGGAATTTTTCGACCGAAAAGTGGCGCATGGTTATGAGCCTGCCTGCTTCCAGCCACGGCGCCCTGGCGGGCGGGGAGAGTGCGCTCGACACGCGAGGGACTCAACGAATCTTGTCGGTCAAGTCAGCAGTGGGCGAACCGTTGCGTTTTGTAGCGGGGGTCGGCCCGCCCTGGATCGGTCTCCCGTTTGCCGCATCTGCCTGGAGCATGGCGCGCCTTGATCTCAACGAGGCAGGGGGCGTCCCCCTGATCGACGAGGTGCTGGTGAACATCGACGGCGCACGCGTGCAGATCTTCGATGCGGTGGCCTGGACCAAGGGCCGGCTTCTGCTCGCCACCAACCACGGGCTGTGTCTGTACGACCTGCGTTGGGGCAACTGCCAGGCACTTCACCCCAGCGGCCTCGACGATGAGGTGGGCGTCATCATCCGCGATCGATCGAAGCGGGTGTGGCTGGCAGGGCGCGGGCTATGGCTGCTCGAAAGCGAGACTGTGGCACGGCCGCTTCACCCAGCGGTACCGGCCTTGGCCGAGGCCGACGTGGTGGCCATGGCCGAGGCGCCGGACGGACGCCTGGCGCTTGGACTGGTGGGGCGCGGGGCGGTGATTCTGGACGTGCCGCCCAACTGGTTCCACCGGCCGCCGAACCTGCCGACGGTCCTCGATCCCTGGGACGCGCCCCAGTCGTTCGAAAGCCACTTTTCCGATCAAGCCGTTGTCATCCGGAACTGCCAGCCGCGCAGCAAGCACGCGGTGGCTGGCAGCACCGAGCTGGCCTTTGACGGGTTGAAGGCGCAACTGGCTGGTGCGGTGCTGGAAGGAAAACCACGCATCCATCTGGGCGAGGAATGCACACTGGACCGACGACCCGACGTGGGGGTGTACGGTCCTGAGGCCGACAGTCTGGAGGCGCCGGTGCTGGCGGTCTTGCACAAGAGCCCGCTCTGGCCCGAGCTGGGAGTCGTCAAGCGCTATGGTCCGCCCGGCAGTCGCACGGTTGACGTGAAGACCTGCGGACCGTCGGCCGAGAAGAAGTAGAACCCGGCAGTGCCAGCGGCGTCTAGACCTCGACTGTGAGATCGAGTGAGATTTCCAGTTTGAGCACCTTCGAGATTGGACAGCCAGCCTTGGCGGCGGCCGCCGCCTCCTCGACCTTGGCCCTGTCCGCCCCGCGCGCCTTCACTGTCGTCCGAAGCGCACTCGTGGTCAGGCTCATGTTTTCCAAGGTGATTGCACACGTCGTCTCGATGGCCTGGGGGTTGATGCCCCGCTCACCGAGTTGCCCACTCAGAGCCATACTGAAACAGCTCGCATGCGCGGCTGCGATCAGCTCTTCCGGGTTGGTGCCCGGCTCGTTTTCGAAGCGCGAGCGGAAGCCGTATTTCAGATCTTTGATCACACCGCTGCCGACGCTGAATCTGCCCTGGCCATCTTTCAGACCTCCATTCCAGGTTGCGCTTCCGTTGCGTTTCATGGGATCTCCTCCTGCACCGAGGTCCGCCCCGATGGCCGCGGGGTTGCGGTATCGTGCAGCGGGCGACGGCGTCTTGGTTCGATGCCAGTCCTAGCACTACTGTGCCGCGATCGGTGCAAGCGATGGCGCAGGGAAGTGGACCAGCCGTGCGAAGCCAGCGCCTGGTCATACGCCCGGCGGATGTCGGCGCCGAAGCAGATGAGGGTGATCGGCTATTGGACCTTCACGGTCATGGCGCCGTTGCAGTCGTTGTAGGTGAAATACAGGTGGCCGCTCGTCTGATCGACCACGAGGTAGGTGTCTTCGATATCACAGCTATCGGGGTAGCCGGCAAATAGCTTCCAGGACGTACCATCGAAATACTTGACCGTGGCTGCCATGGGATTCGGATCGCTGTCCCGAGCCTCGTCGTCGAACGCGACATAGGGAGTACCGCTGTACACGGCACCGGACACAGACTCGACATTGGAGCCGTTGCTGATGGTGCCCAGGGTGCCAACGCTCACCAGAGTTCCACCGCTGAGCTTGAGCATCACGGCGCCATATACGTCGCTGTAGAACGTGATGTACAGGATGGTGCCGCTGACCGTGATGTACGTATCTCCGTAGTCGTAGTCGAGCGTGAGCGTGCTTGTGGCCAATGGGACCCAGGCCGTGCCGTTGAAGGTCAGGAGCGTGAGAATGTACGAATTGGTACCTGACGAATCGGCGAACACCACCGTGGGTTGGCCGTTGTACATGGTCACGGCTGGATACCGTCCATTGATGGAGACATACGTGCCGCCCACATCGGTCCATATGCCGCCAACCAGGCTCTGGACGTGCAAAGAGTTGTTCTGGTCGGAGAATGCGACGTAGGGCACTCCACCCGAGACTGTGAGACCCAAGGGGTAGTAGCCGACCGCTGCGAAGTTGGCATTTCCCACGGCGACCCACTTGGTACCATCGAATTTCATGACGTTCATGGTTTCGCCCGAACCGGTCGAGCCGTACCCACTGAAGGCGACGTAGGGTGTGCCATTGTCAACGTAGAGAATGTATTGGTCCACGCTGCTTGCAGTGAATCCAGCAGTGCCCACGTTTGTCCACTTCGTGCCGGTGAGGGTCATCACGGAAAGCTTGCCGCTCGCCGACGAGTCTGAGAACGCTGCGTAGGGCACGCCGTTCGAAACCGCGAGCTTCCCTCTGGAGGCGCGGGTTGGGTCGATTTCACCGCTCCCGCTCCCGACACCGGCCCATACGACGTCGCCGGCAGAGGCATCAGGGATGGTCGGGGCGGGAGAGGCGTCAGGAATGGTCGGGGTGGCAGCGGCGTCAGTCTTGTTGCCGCAACCACAGTTGCAGGTGGCCGAGCCGGCGCAGCCGGCCAGGGCAGTCATTGCCACCACAGCCAGAACCAGTGTCACAAAGCAAGTCTTCATCGGGATCCTCCGAAAAGTGGGTGGCCCATTGTCGCGCAGAATAGGAACGGGCGCAAGAACACCGGTACGCTGCACGCTGGCTTCCGCGACCATGGCACCGAGGCTGCGAAGCCAAGGCGCAATCGTCCTCCCCAGTTCCGGGTGAATGCTGGGGCGCGTTTGCTTCTTCCCGTACCATGTGGTCGTGCCGGCAACCCGCACGCGCTCGAAACCCGGGTAGGCGTGGCGGTGCAAGCGCAGGCTGTCGCGGCAGGCGAGACTGGCGACCAGTCAGTTCCGGTAGGCCTTCCACATGTCGTCGACGAAGCTGTATTGCGGGAATTCGCCCTGCAGCCAGGATGCTGTCTGGCCCTGGCGCTCCCAAGTCGAGCTGTAATCAAACCCGGACTGCGTCTTGATGTCGGCCACCGCCTGCGTGTCGTCCTCGGTCATCCAGCGATCGACGTAATCGAAGAAGGCGGGATGGTTCCATGTGTCCTTGGCGCCAAGCATGCGTGCCGCCAGAGCCTCGCCCACCCACGAGACCGAGGTGCAACAGCGCCGATACGCCTCGCCGAGCTGCTCGCCCGGCGGGGTCAAGAGCTGCCAGTCCTTGGGCTGCAGTTGTTCATAGGGTGCGTACAGTCCGTTGCTGCTGGTGTCAGTGGGCGTGCCGCTGGTCTGATCGACGCCGTAGTGTCCGCCGTAGATCACCGTCGCACCCTGCCAGGCTTTGCTGTACCCGCCCGGGATCTGGTTGACGTAGACGGTCTGCATGTCCTCGCCGAATCGGTTGGGGTAGGTGGCGGAGACGTTCTTCATCCCGTCGTCTTGCAGTAGAAGCCCGGCAATCAAGATGGGCAGCTTGCGCCCGCTGCGGTGGCCGCCGAACGCGGGCCAACCGTAGCCGGCCTTCACGCAGCCGTAGA